>Ga0070659_100000869_pt1 | contig 22070 bp, 13 predicted proteins | sample KBSC23metaG_FD_64666 | JGI IMG/M metagenome (GOLD analysis project Ga0070659, IMG submission 64666) | Corn rhizosphere microbial communities from Kellogg Biological Station, Michigan, USA - KBS C2-3 metaG | ecosystem: Host-associated > Plants > Roots > Rhizosphere > Soil ... | reverse complement strand
AAAAAGGCGTTGGCGAATGCCATACCTGCCATGGTAGATGCATGAGCTATCTTTTCACGTGCTTTTACATTGGTTGTACCTTCGCTATAAGCATCGGGCAGGTATTTAAATATCAGCCTGATGGCTTCGAGCGCCAGGCCATTGCTAAACTCGGATGCCAATACAGATACATAAGCTTCCAGGCAATGTGTTAAGGCATCGATACCCGAAGCGGCTGTTAACCCTTTTGGCATATTCATCATCAACTCGGCATCAACAATAGCCATATCTGGAGTCAGCTCATAATCGGCTAAAGGATATTTAATATCTGTAGCCTCATCGGTAATAACCGCGAACGGAGTTACCTCTGAGCCTGTACCTGCCGAAGTAGGAATAGCTACAAACGATGCCTTACCGCCCATTTTAGGGAAAGCGCATACGCGTTTACGGATATCCATAAAGCGCATGGCCAGGTCTTCAAATTGCTCCTGCGGATGTTCGTATAAAACCCACATAATTTTAGCAGCATCCATTGGCGAACCGCCGCCTAAGGCAATAATGGTATCCGGCTGAAAGTTGATCATTTCAACCGCGCCTTTCCTGGCGCATAGCAAAGTTGGATCGGGCTCAACATCAAAATAAACTACGTGCTCAATTCCTATTTCATCGAGTACCTTGGTGATGTGCTCTGTAATACCTAACTGGAACAATACTTTATCGGTAACAATAAATGCCCGCTTTTTGCCCAGCTCTTTTAACTCTCTTAAAGCTACCGGCAAACAGCCGTATTTAAAGTATATTTTTTCGGGCACCCTGAACCAAAGCATATTTTCGCGTCGTTTAGCTACTGTTTTAATATTTAATAAATGTTTTACTCCTACGTTTTCGGATACGGAATTACCTCCCCAGCTACCGCATCCAAGCGTTAACGACGGAGAAAGTTTAAAATTGAAAATATCGCCGATAGCACCTTGTGATGACGGCATGTTGATAATGGTACGGCCGGTTTTCATTGCCGCGCCAAACTTTTCAATCCGGGCCTGGCTTTTTACCGCATCAGTATATAAAACCGAAGTATGCCCTATGCCGCCTAATTTTACCAGGCGCACCGCTTTGGTTAAAGCATCGTCAAAGTTTTTTGCTTTATACATGGCTAATACCGGCGAAAGCTTTTCGTGCGAGAACGGCTCTTCCAACTCTACCGACTGAACCTCACCGATCAGCACTTTGGTTTCGAGCGGTACGGTTATCCCCGCAAGAGCAGCAATCTTGGCGGCTGTCTGGCCAACAATATTCACGTTAAGTATGCCATTTACCAATAGTACCGCACCCACTTTGCTGGTTTCGGTTTTTGATAAGATGTAAGCGCCACGGTCTAAAAACTCCTGTTTAACTTCGTTATAAACCTCGTCGAGCACAATTACACTTTGTTCGGAGGCGCAAATCATCCCGTTATCAAATGTTTTGGATAACAGGATAGAGTTTACCGCCATTTTTATATGAGCAGTTTCGTCGATAATTGCAGGGGTATTGCCCGCGCCAACGCCAATGGCAGGTTTACCCGATGAATAAGCCGCCTTAACCATTCCCGGGCCACCGGTTGCCAGTATCAGGTCGGCTTCGGCCATTACAATTTGCGATAGCTCAACACTTGGCTCATCTATCCACCCTATTATACCTTGCGGGGCACCCGCTTTAACCGCTGCGTCTAAAATAATTTTGGCCGCAGCGATGGTAGACTTTTTAGCTCTTGGGTGCGGAGAGAAAATAATGCCATTACGGGTTTTCAATGCAATAAGCGCCTTAAAGACAGCCGTAGCGGTTGGGTTTGTTGTAGGTACTACCGCGGCAATTACGCCTATTGGTTCGGCTATTTTTACGATGCCGAAAGCTTCATCCACTTCAACCACGCCGCAGGTTTTCTCATTTTTATATTGGTTGTAGATATTTTCGGAGGCAAAATGATTTTTTATCACCTTGTCTTCAACCTGGCCCATGCCCGTTTCTTCAACTGCCATTTTTGCCAATTGTATCCTCGCGTTATTTGCAGCTATAGCCGCTTTACGAAAAATCTCGTCAACCTGTTCCTGGGTAAAGGTGGCGTACTGCCGTTGTGCTTCCCTTATTCGCTCAATTTGCTGAACCAGTTTTTCTGCATTTGTTGCTTTCATGATATATGTGTTTGTTTAAGTATTGTGATCTGTTGATAGTTTAAGAACTGATAATGTTTAACTGATTACCGGAGGTGAAGTTCGTGTAGTTTGTACACTATTAAAATGACAGTCATCAGCAAGCGTAATGATTATTAACACTTAAATATTTATCACCATTTAAAACATTATGGCCTGTTTGGCATTATCTATTAATCTATAATTGCGGAGCAAATGTTGACGTTGGAATGCCGGCTGCATAGTTTCAATTTATAAATTTGTGTGTAAAAGGATTAATCGGTGATTAACAGAATAGCACCCGAACTTAAATAATGGTTTTAATTCATATCTTTCGTTCAAAATTATGCTTGTACCAGCCGCATGTTAGCCCATATGGAAGACTTTAATAAATTACAAGACTTACTTGCAGAATCAAGGCAAAAGGAAAAAGAACTGGAACAGCGACTGGCAGAACTTAATGAAGAGCGGCGAAAAAGCAATAACCTGCTACTGGCGCTTGAAAAAAGTGAAGCCAGGTTAAGAATGGCAGTAGAGTCGACACAGTTAGGTACATGGGATTATTACCCGGTAACCGGTAAGCTAATCTGGTCGGCCGAATGCCGTACAATATATGGTGTGGAACCCAATGCCAAGATTGATTTTGAAATGTTTGCCGAGCATATTTATCCCGCCGACAGGGCTTTTGTAGAGAGCGAGATACAAAAAGCGATGAGTCCTTTCGGAAACGGGTTATATAATATCACCTATCGCATTACCCGTTTTGATAATAATGCTGTACGCTGGATAAAAGCACAAGGTAAGGTATACTTAAATGGCGATGGTATTGTTGAACGGTTTATCGGCACCGTTATCGATATTACCGAAACCAAAACGGCTCTTGAACAGGTAACCAATAGCGAAAAGCTCTTCAAATCTATTGCTCAGAACATACCAAAATCATTGATCATTGTATTCGACCGTGATCACCGGTATGTGTTTGTTGAAGGTGACCTGATGACCAAACTGGGTTATAACAGTAATGATTATGCCGGTAAGCATCCGTTAGAGCTTGGCCCCCCGGAGCGTTATGAAGCCAATAAACAATATTACGACCGGGTATTAACCGGCGAGCAATTCTCGATCGAACGAAAAGCGGACAACGGGGATGATTACATGGTACACATGGTTCCGCTTAAAAATGATGCCGAAGAAATTTACGGCGGCCTTATTATTGCGCTTGACATTACCGAGTTTAAGCATGCCGAAGAAAAAAGTGCCAAGCTGGCAGCTATTATCGATTCATCCGACGACGCTATCATCAGTAAAACCCTGGAGGGCATTATTACCAGCTGGAATGATTCGGCACAACGGATATTTGGTTATACCGCTGATGAAATGATAGGGCAGTCGATCCTGAAGATCATACCCGACGACAGAAAGGAAGAAGAGCCCGCTATTTTATCCAGGTTAAGCAAAGGCGAGCGGGTAGAGCATTTTGAAACCAAGCGCGTAGCCAAAAACGGTAATATAATAGACCTCTCGCTAACCATCTCGCCGGTAAAAGACAAACAGGGAAACATTATCGGCGTATCTAAAATAGCCCGCGACATTACCGAAAAGAAACAGGAGGAGATGCGTAAGAACGATTTTATAGCCATGGTGAGCCATGAGCTTAAAACACCGCTCACTTCTATGAAATCCTACATACAGGTATTACTGGCCAAAGCCCAAAAAGAATGCAATAGCTTTGATACCAACGCACTTATGCGGGCCGATGTGCAGGCCAAAAAGATGACCGCCATGATACAGGACTTCCTGAGCCTGGCAAGGCTTGAAGAAGGTAAGATATGGCTAAACAAAAGCCAGTTCAACCTGCAACTCCTGATCCAGGAAATTGCTGCTGACGCTAAATTTCTGTCATCCAATCACAACATCCGGCTTCAGGATTGCGATGAAATTATACTTTACGCCGATCGCGACAAAATCGGCCAGGTGTTAATGAACCTGCTGAGCAACGCTATTAAATACTCTCCCAGGGGAGGCAATATTACCATAGGCTGCGAAAAATTATCCGGCAAGACAAAAATTTACGTAAGCGATGAAGGTGTAGGCATAAACCCCGATGATCAGAAAAGGCTATTCGAACGCTTTTACCGGTCAAAGAACGAAAAGGTGAAAACCATATCCGGCTTCGGCATTGGCTTATACCTGGTAGCCGAAATACTTAAGTACCACGACAGCAAAATAGAAGTAGACAGTACCGAAGGCAAAGGCTCAACCTTTTACTTTTTTTTAAATACTGTAAGTTGATTTGATAACCGGCTGTTTATAATTGCCGGTCAATACTTTTTGCCCACTCGTTTAAAGCGGCTATTTTATCGGCATTGTCCTTGTTCCATTTGGCGCTCTCCTGCGGGTTACCTGCCGCGGCAACCATGCGTGCAAACGTAGCCATGTTACTGCTTTGGGCCAGTTTATAAAAGTAGTCTACGTAAAATTTGTCGAAAAAGCTTTTGTCCGTTTTCTTTTGCGACAGGTCTCCGGCAAAGTTAAATATATTCTTTAGCTCATATTCCAGCATGTCGGCACCGGCCAGGTTCTTGGCTTTTGCTGATGAGGTAGCCAGTTTTATCCCGATATTAAACGCCCCCATCTCCTTCTCATCCGCTGTAGAAATGGCCATGCTGGTATCGCGCTTACTTTCGGCAAGTACGCCTCCCTGCAAAATGTGCTGCATGTTGCCATAGGCCTCAGCTGCACGGGCCCCAGTAGGCTCCAGCAATATAAAGTTAGAAAAACCCAATAGCGCGTTCATCCTTTTGTTTTGATGAAACGTAACCAGCGCATACAACCTGTGGCTGCCCGCGTATTTGGGGTTACGTGTAATGGCCTCAATAGCGCAGGCTTCGGCTGCCTGGTATTGCTGGTTTCTGAAATAGGTTAGCCCGAAATTGTAATATACCTGCGGATAGTTTGGGTTTATTTTTATCACCTCTCGGTACATCGCTATCGCGTTTTTGGTATCGCTGGCCTCATCATAAATACCGGCCAGCAGCGCGTAAGCTCCCGAGCTGATATTCTCGTTGGTTGATTTTACCGCTTTCTGTAAATAAGGTATGGCCTCTTTACCTTTTTTCGAAACGTACAACGAAAACGCCATCTCATAGTTGGCATAGGCATGCTCCGGGTCGGTTTTAAGTACAGTGTTAAATTTATCAAGCGCCTCGGCATACTTGCCCTGGTTGTGCAGGGCTATCCCTTCTTTTATCAGGTCGCCGGCATCAGCATTCTGGGCTTCCGCCGAAAAACGGGCAGAACATATCAGTATAATAACAGGCAATAAGGTACGCAGGTATTTCATATTAAACTGAGCATTTTCAAAAGCTCCTAAATTACTTCTTATCCTCAAATTTCACATAATGCATCGGGTCGAAAAAGCGCTCATCAATAGCAGGCATCGTCTTGCAATCAAAATAGCTTTCCACCTGCAGCAGCTTATCGTTAATATAAAAATGCACTTTGGTTTCCGTCCACGCGCCATCCAGTTTCAAATGATCGTCAAATATAGCTTCTGTTTTTGCGTTCTTGTTGTATTCTATCATGCGCACCACGTACAAATTGGTTTTATCTATCCAAAGCTGATTTACCTTTTCATCTTTACCCAACGCTCCAATTACATATACGGGCTTATCTTTCCAGGTATCTTCATACGCTTTAGCAACATCATAACCGAGTGCCTTCAGCTTATCTATGGTTTTCCCGATGGGATACGAATACATACCGCCCAGCAAAAACATCAGGTCGTTCTCCTGCTTTACCGCCGATTTCAAAACCCCGCCCTGCACCCTGTAAGTGGAGTCGCCGCGGAAGAAAATGGTATTGCTATTCGCCAAAGGCTCAATATCAATACGCAGCTTATCCGGGTATTGCATGCTTTCGTGCCAGGTTTGTGTGCTTTTCAGCGAATCGTTCCGAAACCGTTCGGTGGTTTGTTTAAAACTGAGCGCCTTGTGCCACTTACCCGCATACCTGGCATACATCAGTTTCAATACACCCTCACCGGTATTCCGTATACTGAACGACAGCATAACGCAGGCCCCCATTAGTATAACCATTAGTTTTGTTCTCATTATTTCTAACTTATAATTTAGTCCTCTTCACGCGACGCGCCTTGCTCTTTGCGCCTTGCCAAACATTCAATCATTTGGTCAATCAATCATTGTACCCATTGCCATTTTCGTAATACACACCACCAAAAAAGGTAGGTATCGGGTGGAAAAGGTGGGTATTTGTCGGTGTATTTCACACCCACCATTATCAAATTCGCAATTCCACTCCTGTTTACTTGTCATGGCGAGCATAGCGTGGCCATCACTGAGAAAGGTCTCGAACTATACATATCGACTACATGCCTCAGTGATTGCCACCTCGTTCCTCCTCGCAATGACACAGCTTTGGTAAAGGTGGGTATTTGTCGGTATATTTCACACCCACCATTATCAAATTCGTAATTTATTTATCTTCATTGAACATTAGATCATTCAATCAATCCTTCAATCATTCATTGGCTGGGGGGGGGGATAAAGTAAGAACTTTTTTATTTGCCACATCTTCCATCTTACATTCAACATTTTCCATTAATTTACCTTTTCTTCCTTATTCAATCATTAAATCTGTCTATGCAATATACGCAAAATTAGCGTTTAAAGCAAGTTTTCAGTTCTCCTCTACCGTAACAATAACAACGCTAAACACCAAACATCAATTTCTTTATTTATATTGGTCTTTATAATCCGCTAATTAACAACTGTTGTGAAAACATCGCCTAAAACAATGAAGACAGGTACCAACATCCTGTTGCTTACCCTGCTCAGCATATCAGCATACGCCCAAAAATTAAACTCCGTACAGGAAGAGAGCGTTTGGGCGCCCATCAATGTAAAGATAGACGCCAAAGCCACCGAATGGGGCGATACCTTCCGGGCGTTTAACAAGGCTACCGATATTTTTTATACCATGGCTAACGATGATGCCAACCTGTACATCGTCATAAAATCTACCAACCAGGTAAATAACAACAAGATACTGGGCGGCGGCATAGATATTACTATGAATACCGCCGGCAAGAAAAAGGAAAAAGACGCTTATGTGATCGCTTTCCCGGTGGTGGATATTGCCAACCTGCGCAACCAGGTAATGCAGGGCATGCGTGCCATGCGGAGCGGTGGTCCGGGTGGTCCCGGCGGACCGCAGGCGCCCGACTCGGCAGCTATTGCAGCCATGCGCAAAAAAGCCGTAAGCGCCGCCAAGCAGATCAAACTGTTAGGCTTTGCTAAAGACGTACCCGATACACTTATTTCTATTTACAACGAATACGACATCAAGGCATCCGCCAATTTTGATAACAAAGGCAGTTTAATTATCGAGATGGCCCTGCCGCTCAAATACCTGCACCTATCGGGTAAAAGCGAAGAGTTTGCCTATAACATCAGGCTCAACGGCATCCAGATCAATGCCATCTTCCCCGGCGCATCTGCAATGATGCAGGGCGGGGCACCCGGCGGAGGCGGAGGTTTTGGAGGCGGAGGCGGTGGTGGCGGCTTCGGCGGCGGTATGCCGGGTGGTGGCGGCGGTGGTATGCCCCGCGGCATGGCCGATTTTGCCAGCATGCTCAGCCCCACAGACTTTTGGGCCAAATACGTTTTGGCTAAGAATGTGAAGGTGATGAGGTAAGATTCGCCTTACCGACTTTGATACTACCCATTTTTCCGGCTACTGGTCTAAACATTCCTTTTTTGTCGCGGATAGCCCTCACCGCTATGTATCCGGTTTTTTATTTTTGATATTTACGTAGCAAAACATCAAAACTAAAACCAACCAGATAAGAAATGTAATTTACGGCATGATCGTTTACGGGCGAAAAACCTGCACAAATCAAAGCCAACAAAATATATTTGAGCGGATGTGTCCTATTTGCTATGCCACGTTTGATATGGGGTGTATTTCAAATATTAACATCTTAAAACTATCAAAAATGGAAGAGTACATTTTAATTTTCAGGCACCAGGACGGCAGCAAAGTAGCATCGCCCGAGCAGATCCAGGCATGGATGAAACAAACAATGAATTGGATAGGCGGCATCGCTGCCCAAAACAAATTCGTGAGTGGCACCGGCTTGCCCTTTGATGATGCCAAAGTTGTTCATCACAACAACATCGTCACCAACGGCCCATTCGGCGAAATAAAAGAAACGATTGGTGGTTATATCATGGTGAAGGCCGATTCTGTTGACGAGGCAGTCGAATTTGCCAAAGGCTGCCCCGTGTTGCAAGGCGAAGGCAATACGGTTGAAGTAAGAAAAATAGCGAAGGGAGACGGTATTCATTAAAACTGGCAAAGGCCCTTGTATATTTACAGGGGCTTTTTATTTATGAAACAGCAGGAACTCATACCACATTTATTCAGAACCGAGTTCAGAAAAATAACGGCAGTACTTTGCAAGCTTTTTGGCATTGAGCATATCGAGGTAGCCGAAGATATTGTAAGCGAAACCTTTTTAACCGCGGTTGAAACCTGGCCCTACAAAGGCATCCCCGAAAACCCTGTGGCATGGCTGTACGCAGTTGCCAAAAACAAAACTAAAAACCACATTAACCGCAATCGTTTGTTTGCCGATAAGGTTATCCCGCAAATAGCGCAAACCGGCACTGACGATGTTGAGATAGACCTCTCGGAAAAAAACATTGCCGACAGCCAACTGCAAATGCTTTTCGCGATATGCCATCCGTCCATTTCAACCGAGGCTCAAATATGCCTGGCTTTACGCATCCTGTGCGGTTTTGGTATTGATGAGATAGCCGATGCTTTTTTGAGCAACAAGGATACCATTAACAAAAGGCTTTTCAGAGCTAAGGAAAAACTACGCAACGAAAAAATTGCCATTGAGTTTCCGGCCGAAGCCGAGGTCAATAACCGGTTAGAGACGGTTTTATTGACCCTTTACCTGCTTTATAACGAAGGATATTATTCTGAAAGCCGGGATGTAGTGCTACGCGAGGAACTTTGTTTTGAAGCCATACGCTTAACCGGATTGCTTATTGATTATGATAAAACCAACCTGCCCGATGCAAATGCACTACTCGCGCTGATGTGCTTCCACGCCTCCCGCTTCCCGGCAAGAAAAGACCAAAACGGCGAAATTGTACTTTACCAGCAACAAGACGAAAATCTGTGGGACCAACACCTTATTGGTAAAGGCGCCTACCACCTTCACCAGGCATCCCAAGGCGGGCGTTTATCAAAATACCATTTAGAAGCTACCATTGCCTGGTGGCATACTCAAAAAGCAGATACGCCCGAAAAATGGGAAAGTATTTTACAGTTGTATAACAAGCTGTTGCAGATCGCATGGTCGCCCATTGCGGCGCTGAACCGAACATTCGCACTCGCCAAAGCTAACGGCAAACCACAGGCCATCGTCGAAGCCGAAAAACTACAGTTGAACAACAACCATTACTACTTTGTATTGCTTGGCGAACTTTATACCGGTATCGACAATCAACGCGCCAAAGCAAATTTCGAACTGGCTTATACCCTTGCCAAAACACAGACCGATAAACAAACCATCCAAAACAGGATCGTTCTTCTTTAACTGTGCCTATACCATAAAATCAGGTTTCTCCTTAAACATTTCCCAATCGGCCAGCAGCCTTACTTTTAATCCCTGCAGGTTGGTATCGGTTTTCCAGTAGGCATCCAGCACTTCCAGGCGGTATATGTGCTTGAGCAGGTTATAGCACATGGTAAACTGCCCGCAGGCTATAATGGCATCGCGCATGGTTTGTGGGCCGTCGTCAAACCAGAGGGTGGTGGCCATGCTGGTAGCCTTGGTAGCCATAGCCTGCAAAACTTCGCTGGGCTCAAGTTGGGCTGCTACCTGCGGCACACACCATGTGCTGTCTTTATCTTGCTGGTTGCCTTTGCGCACCTGGTTATGTTGTGCCGAAAACTCGTAAATAAAACAGGATAGCGCCCTGTTCTTATAAACCGGCATGCTATAAAATGTGTTATAGGCCTGGCGGCGTTCCTGCGCTAAAAAAACGTTCAGGTTCAACAGTAATATCGATTTAAACCTGGCTACAACCATCTGCTGCAATACACCAAACCTCAGACTGCTGAAATACCCCAGGTACCGCGAAATTGTACGCCCGAAGTGAGTCGTTTGCAGGCTTTCCATCTTCGTATTCACCAAATGTTTCAGGTACCAGTAAAGCCCGCCAAGTATAGCAAATGGCAATAAAAGCAATAGCCCAGTTGTACGTACAGCCGGGTAGCAGCAAAACAGCGCTACAATACACAAGGCAATTCCACTAAGACTTATGCCTGTTATCCACCGGCCTACTTTATTAAAAGTTAAAGCGGCAAAGCCGCCTTTGGGTGCTTCAACCGGTGCAAAGCGGTCCATAAAATAACTGCCTACATCGCATACCATCATCAGGTCGAAAGGATTTTTATCGGGATGCTCGGCGCGGAAATTATCTTCCATCATCATGCTTTCCAAACCCTGGTTATCCACTATACCGCCATCCATCATGCAAAACGGCTGGTTAGCCACCTCTTTCAGTTTTAGCGGGTTATTGTTTTTATAGTCGATGGCATGCAGCATCTTATCAATATCCTGCAAACCGGGGTGCACATAATCCTGCGGATAGATCATCGGCTCAAAGCCCGATGGAAAGCAGGACGAGGTGGCCACAATATCGCTTATCTTTAATTGCCGGGCTATATCAGCATCTTCAACTTTAAAGTGCAGATAATAGTTGCCTACTGTAAAAATACTATCCGGGGAACCATTGGTTTGAAAACGGAAGGCGATGCCATTATTCAGCTCCGTGGCGTTAAAACAAACGGTTTTTAAATGAGGTTGGTATTGGCGGTTGAAAAATATATCCAGCGTTTCGCTTTTCCCGGTGTTATGGTTTTTAAACAGCATCTCATCATAAGCCTTGGCAAACGCGTTGATGAGGTTGCGGCTCTTTTCCACCTTCACGGGCTTACCGTCAATCACCTGGGTGCCGGCCTCGTTCCATTTTTTGGCATCGGTTAAAATATCGAACACCTTTGTTAACAGGTCCTCCCCCGTCATAAAGGTTTTCATGGCTTTATAAAAATCATTGAACACAAAATCCGGCTTAAAAATGCTGGTGCTGTATCCCGCGTTGGTTATTGAGCCGCCCGATGTAGAAGTGATAAACGACACGTGCTTCAACAAAGTGTCATCCTCGCTCTCCATCCAGGCGTGGTTGAGGTATGATATAGCACCCAAACTAAACGCCCCCGCCCTGAAACCGCCGCCCGAGAGGGCCAGCGCCATATCATCAAACGGGCATTTAGGTTTTAGCGCTACCAGTTTCCTGGATAGCTCGGCGGGGGTTTCTGTCTCGCCGGGATGGGTTTTCAGATCGAGTAACGACATATCTTATGAATTACGGGCCAATAATGTACGTTCTTTATATAGCAGGTCGGTAGCATCGTAATACGGCGCCACCCATTTATCATTAGTGCGCAGGTTTATGGTGTTGGTACCCAATGCCGCCGCGTTTATCTTATCCCTGAACTGGAAGTGATCAACCAGCCTGATCGCTTCTATCGCGAAGGCGGTAACCACATCCGGGTCGCGTATCTCCAGCAGGTTGTCGCCGTTTTGCTGCTCGGGGCCAAGCGCCAGGTTACTGCTTCCGCAGAAGACCACGCCGTTGGGGGTATTAAAATCAACCACCACAAATTTGTGGTGTATGCTAATGCCCGGTATGCCCGGCTCTTCGCTAAATGGCGGCGGCAGTTTGGGTTGCAAACCTTTACCGGTAACATGTACACCCGTTTTGCTGCTGGGCTTATAAACCAACACCAATGTTGAGGTATCTGTTATTCCGTAAGTAAATACGGTATCGCTTTGTACCTGTTTCAAAACTGCTTCCAGTAGCGGGCTTCCCGATTTATCATTCATTATCGCGAAAAGCACATTGTCCTTCGCGTTAAGCACCTGGTCGCCCAGGCTTTTCAGTTCGGCAGCGGCATAATCAGGCGGGTGCGGCGAACAGCGGATGATCATATCCGGCACACCGGCATCAGTGATATTATTGGGCTGCCCCGCACGGTTAAAATTATAATCTGTTTTGGCTATAGCCGATTTTTTAAAGTTGGCCATCCCGGTAAACGATGCCATAAAAAAGCTTTCGTACAGGCCGGCAACATTGGCGTTACTGAAGATGAGCACATTATTGGCGTTTACATACAAACCATTGGTCGAAAAATTGGTCGATCCCGTAAGCACCTTAACCGCTACCCCGTTACGCACCTGGATGAACACTTTGGAGTGCGCCAGGCTTAAAAAATGCCCGCGTACAATTTTGGCAAACTTTTTACCCACCGCGCGTTTGTTAAACTCGGTTTCAAACTGGTCCTCATACTGCGGCATGCCGCCGCTCATAGTACCTACGTGTGTAGCGCTATTATCCAGCACCATCCGGATACGGTCCTGGTCAACCAGGGTCAGCATTTTGGAGCAGGCAACGGGCTCATCAAGGTCAAAGGCCAATACATCAAGACTCAGCGTGGGGTCGTTCATTACCTCATCCAAAAACTCGAAGGCCCGCGCCCTGGCCTGCCAGCCCAGCCACCGGTGCAGCTCATCATAAGTATAGGGGCATACTGTTTTTACACCGTTGACAGTTTTGGTAACGCTGCCCGCGTTTTGCGAGGTATCGAAGATGATCTTATTCAGGTCGGGGCCCGATTTTGGCCTTAAATTAACCGAATCGCCAAAATGATTTACAAAAGCCTGCGACGCGATAAAGCTGCGCGTAAAACCAACCTCAAGGTCTTTACTTTTAAACGGGCAAACCGGAACGGTTACCGAAACAGTAAGCGTAGGATCGATAGGTTGCAGCGCATTCCCCACAAGGTAGCGCGGTGTAATTTCATATTTATAATCACCAAAAACATAGGTATTTATATTATGATCGGTTGCCGGAGTATGCACCCACCTGAACTTTTGTATCGGCGAAAATTCTGTTGTCAGGCAATCAGGTACACTTGCCCCTGCCGGATAGGTTACCGTATCGGGATAGCATAACTTATTGAAAAGGTAATACGGGCTATGGCCGGGCTGTGTAACCCTTATGCTAAAGCCGGTAAAATTGGCTATCTTGCTTTTATCGAGGTCAAAACCAAGCAGTGTCATGGCATCGCCCTGGTAGGCTGTAATGCAAACACCGTTTTTTGATTGAAAGAATTTCATAGGTTCAGGTTGCTTAAATGCTTGTTTAATAAGGTTAGTTAAAACTAAACATTAAATATTTAATAATATACCCGTGAAAACACGGTATTTTTAAATACTTACCAAACGGGCTTTTGTACTATATTAGTGATGCAATGACTGAAAAGGAGCTTTACCCCAAAGTGTATTTATACCGCCGGATAGTTTATGCCAAACTATTTATAGACCAGCATTATGCCGAAAGCATCGATCTGGACAATATTGCCGGCGAGGCCGCTTTTTCGAAGTTCCATTTTATACGCCTGTTTAGCGCTGTTTATAATAAAACGCCGCATCAGTACCTCTCCCACGTCCGTATTGAAAAAGCAAAGGATCTGTTAAAAACCAATATATCAGTCTCATCGGTTTGTTATGCCGTTGGTTTTGAAAGTGTAAGCTCGTTCACCGGGCTGTTTAAGCGCCTTACGGGATCAACGCCTGCCGCATACCAATCACGGCAGCATCAAAAATTACAGGCGGTAGCCAAAGCTCCTGCCCGGTTTATCCCTAATTGCTTCGCCGAAAAAAACGGCTGGGTGTAAATTACGAGTGTTCGAAAAAGCATTTGGCATGTGCGATTCCCCCCCAACGGGAGGGTGCAGGGAGGGGTAATTGAACATGCAGTGTTGCGAATGACCCCTACCCGCCACCTCACAGCCAGCCGCACCCTTCCCCAAGGAAGGAGTTTTGATGAGTTAGCCAACCTTTCGAAGACCTTAGTATAAAATCAGCAATTTTCGAGAAGTACTTTATTAAAATACCCGCCATCTTCGTTATAAATAATTAAAGCGATGATCACAAAATTAAACCACGTTAGCGTATTTGTTCTGAACCAGGACAGCGCCTTTGATTTTTACGTAAACAAACTCGGCTTTAAAGTACATACCGACGCGGCCATGGGCCCGGGCATGCGCTGGCTCACTGTTTGCCCGCCAGAGCAGCCTGACCTGGAAATTGCCCTGATGGCTATTAACGAAGGTATGATGTTCAGCAAGGAATCCGCGGCGGCAATGCGCGAACTGGTAAGCAAAGGCACCTTTGGTTTTGGTGTATTTGAGTGCGATAACCTGCTGGTAACCTACGAAGAACTAAAAGCCAACGGTGTTGAGTTCACCAAAAAACCAACGCAGGAGTTTTATGGTTTCGAGGCTTTGTTTAAGGATGATTCGGGCAACTGGTTTTCGCTGGGGCAGAAAAAAGAATAACATATAGGGGTATACAATTTAGCTTTCATCCAATTTTCATCTGCTTCAATAATTTTGTCAGGGTATCGGGAATGCCGCTTTTGAAACCGGCGAAAATCTATTACTTTTAGCTACCTAACCGAAGTAACGTTTATTGATGATGTCTTATAATTGTGCTATCGGTATAAAAGCCAGCCAGGTTTGTACTGCTATAGGGATCGCCCTGGTAATTTTATTATTCAGTTATCAAAGCCGTGCGCAAAGTCTTGGCGATCCTATTGTGAATATTACTTTCGGATCCGGATCGGCTATTCGTTCTGGCGCATTGGCTGCCGATTCAGGTTCTACTACCAACATATACAGCAGCAGTGGCTTCCCCAATGATAACTATTATACCATTGCGAACACAACTGCGGGCATGCTCTCTGGCTGGTGGACCACTACTGACCATACCGGTAATACCGGAGGATATATGATGATTGTAAATGGCAGCTATACTCCGGGTATTTTTTACACACGCACAGTTACAGGCTTATGCAGCAATACCAAATATCAGTTTGCGGCATGGTTAAAAAACCTGCTGAATTATAGCGGCATATTACCCAATGTTACCTTCTCTATCGAAACTACAACCGGCACTGTTTTAGGTTCGGGCAATACAGGGGATATCCCTACTGCAAATACCTGGCGACAGTTTCCTTTTACATTTAGTACCCCTGCAAATACCGGAACTGTTGTTATTAAAATGACCAACAATGCCCCGGGCGGCGTAGGTAATGATATCGCGATTGACGATATTACATTCAGCCCGTATGGCCCGCTGGTAACGGCGCAATTCGCTTCGGCGGCAACAACGCAATCTACCTGCGCCGGGGTATCGCAAACGCTCACCATTAACACCACTACAACGGTATCTGCAGGCTATGTACAAAAAGTACAGGAATACCTAAACGGCGTATGGACCGACCAAACCGCCGCCGATTCGGTATCGGCGTTTAATGTTACCACGCCAACAGCAGCAGGCACCTACCTTTATCGTATAGTATCGGGCCTGGCGGCAAACATCAGTTCGGCAAGGTGCATTGTGGCATCAAACCAGTTAACGCTTACGGTACAGCCATCGCCCGTACCGGCATTTACCGTTGCCGATTCAACCTGTTTGGGTACTGCCACCGTTTTCACGGATAATTCCACCTCAACAGGCGCCGCCATTACCAACTGGGCCTGGGATTTTGGCGACGGACAAACATCAAGCGCTCAAAATCCATCGCATACTTATACCGCTTCGGGCAATTATACCGTAAACTTAGTGGTAACCAACAGCAGGGGCTGTATGTCTACAGCTACACCCAAAACCATACACATCAGTACCCTGCCTGTTGCCGCGTTTGCTTATACAACGCCCGGCTGCGCCACAACTGCCATTACCTTTACCGACCAATCATCGCCCGGCGAGGGGACACTTAGCACATGGCTATGGGATTACGGCGACGGCACTACCGAAACCAAAACCACCAAAGCCGCATTCGTCCATACTTATGCTACGGCGGCAACTTATACTGTTAGGCTTACAGTAACCAATACCAGGGGCTGCTCGGCAAGTATCAGCAAAAGCATCATCATTAGTCCGCTGCCGGTGGTTAATTTTGGTATGCCCGATGTTTGTTTAACCGATGCCTCTGCCCTGTTTACAGATAGCACCACCATTGCCGATAACAGCAGCCTTACCTATCTGTGGAACTTTGGCGACGCGAATGCCACCGTGGCAAATCCTAATATATCCACATTAAAAAACCCATCGCATAAATATACGCAGGCGGCAGTTTACCAGGTGAGCCTTACCGTTACAACCGCCAATGGCTGCACGGCCAATATCACCAAAAGCTTCACTGTTAACGGCGCTACACCGGTAGCCAACTTTACGGTATTAAACCCAACAACGCTGTGCAGTAACCGCGAGGTATTCTTCACCAACCAATCCACCGTTGATTTTGGTAAGATCACTAAAATTGAGTGGTATTATGATTATGGGAATAATCCCACTGTAGTGGTAACCGATAACAGCCCTTACTCCGGTAAATTATACCGGCATACCTATACCGAGTTCCATACATCGGCCACACAAAATTACCAGGTGCGCATGGCGGCTTATTCGGGTGGTACCTGCGTATCCATTATGGATAAAACCATTACCCTGCTGGCTACGCCACAACTCGCCTTTACACCACAGGCAGCGCTTTGCCAGGACGCCGCCCCTGTACAGTTAACAGCCACAGAAGTATCGGGCCCCACAGGCGGCGGAGTATTTTCGGGTACGGGAGTAACCGGCACGGGTTTGTTCACACCATCAATAGCAGGTACTGGCAGCATCCCTGTTACCTATGTTTACACCTCGGCAAACTCATGCGCTGATACTGTGATGCAAAACATTACCGTAAACGCCATGCCAACGGTAAGCGCAGGGGCCGATCAGAGCATCCTGCAGGGCGCAAGCATTACTTTAAAAGCCACCGCGAAGGGCGATAGCCTTACTTATGCATGGCTCCCGGCCACGGGTTTAAGCAATGCCAGGGTATTGAACCCCGTAGCCACGCCAAATACAACCACAATATATACGCTAACGGTAACTAATTCAAAGGGCTGCACGGCATCTGCCCGGGTTACCGTTACCGTGTTGCTGGCGCCCGTGGTACCAAATTCGTTCACCCCAAACAGTGATGGCACCAATGATACCTGGGTAATCAAATACCTGGATACCTATACCGATTGCACGGTTGATGTATTTAACCGTTACGGACAAAAAGTATTCTCGTCGGTAGGCTATGCTGCCCCCTGGGATGGTAAATACAATAATAAAGATTTGCCTGTAGGGGTATATTATTACCTGATAAACCCCAAACATGGCCGGGGGGCCATGTCGGGGTCATTAACTATTTTAAGATAAGCTTTACTGATCAGCCTTTCTTCTCAAACATTATTTTCTGGTCGTTAAAAGCCGATGCCGCTTCGATGATCTCTTTCATCAAGCCCCAGTCTTCAACTTTTTCAAAATTATGAGCATAGTTTTTATTTACGGTAATGGTTACCGCGGTACCCAGGGCATTCACCTTTGCTACCGATGAGAACGAACCTGTTTTATTGGATTTACTGCCCGTCATTTCTTCCATACCTTTAGCCACATAGCCTTTAGGTATAGCCAGGGTAATGGTATAGGTAAAGCTGCGTGCTTCGGGCATATAAACATCCAACACCCGGTTTTTCTCTTTTTCTTCGAGGGTTAAAAAGCCGCCTGTAAGTTTACCTGCATCAATAATATAATTATCGCCGGCTTTTTTTACCAGGTTATCCAGTACAAAAGTAGCAGTATACTTAAATGTAGGGTTCGAGCTATCCAGCGCCGGATCGATCACTTTAAAATCAGTTAATTGCTGCGGCTCCTGGTCAAACTGATCTTTAATTTTAGTGATGAAGTTTTTGTTCATCTCATCCCGCTCTTTCTGAAACGAGAAAGTGAAATCATCACTCATTTTTTTAGTTACAGCCTGTTGTTTTAAACGGGTTTCTATCGGGTCGCCGTTAACGGCATCCATAAAGGCATTGTCAACGTCTTCTACCGGTATCAGCAGTTTCTGGTCCTCATGCCTCAGGTTGCCATTTTGCTTCACGTTCCAGTTCACTTTCAGCTTTTGCATATCGGGCATCATATTTACCGACAAGCTTTCTTCCGAATGATTTTTATCGATACCAAAAACCGGCATGATCGAATCGGTTGATGTGAACAGGCCCATGTGGCTGTTACCTCCAAACGGATGCATCACTATTACCTTTTCGCCCTGAAAACGCGCCGGCACCTCGTTAAAATGGGTCATCAAATCATCAAAAAACATAAACAATTTGCTTTTGCTATTAACGCGTATAGCCGCTGTAAAATCGTTCAAACCATACACGTTCGATAATTCGTTACTCAGCCTGGAGCTTACCATCAACACATCATGGTCTATACCCAGGTCGCTCAGTATTAAGCTCATGGCAACGGCATTGTACTTATCATGGCCCTTGCGGTAGTTCAGGTCGTGAAACTTCTCTATCTCATCGCCATTATACATATCGTATGTCAGATACTTATACTCATCATACAACACTTTCGCCACACTATCCACACTTTCATCTTTTGTTGGTTTTGGCGAGTTAAAAAACTTTTTAACACGCTTTTCGGCGGTGGTATAATCCGGCATTTCGGTAAAGCTTTTTGCCAGTATCTGCTTTGTAGCTTCCAGCATCGAGGCTTTGTTCACCAGCGTTTCGGTACCCTTTATGTTATCGGTATACGCGTTACCGTAGCTGCTTCCAATCTCAATATAAGGGAACTGCCTTAACGGCGATGTCCATAACTTGCTTTCAAATTTTGGCACATTATTCATTTTAAGGCTAAACAACTGGTCGCCGGCATCATTATGGCTTTCTACAAAATGCGGCGCATTGTTGGCATACATATATTTCACCTTCAGCTTGCTGTTAAACTGAAAATCGAGGCTGTAATATAGTATCGGGTACTCATCCATTAATACAAATACTTCTTCGTTGTCTTTAAAAGAGTTTCCTTTGTTATCCTCGTTTACCTCAACCGTGCTGATGTAGTAGTCCAGTATATCGCCAACCTGCAGGCCTGGAATAGCCAATATACCCTTCTGGTCTTTTTCTTCATTTTTCACCAGCACCTCTTCGGTGGTATTTACAATGATCTCTTTACCATCAGGTTTTATCAGTTTGGCGCCAATAAAGGTATTGTGTGTGTTCAACAATTTATTGAACAGCATAAGCGATACCGTTTTATCCAGCTTTTTCTGGTAGCTCAGCTTAGAGTAATCTTCAAGCGCTACTTTGTCCTGTATCTTGATCCGCTCGTGTATGGTATTCACCCTAATGGTTTTGGTCACCGTACTGGTAGAAACGATCATGAATTTGGTTTTGCCGTTTGATGTACGCTGCGACGTATAGGCATGCGCTATAATAACCGCGCTCTCTTTAGCCATACTGGCCGGAATAGCGGTAACATTAAATTCGGGCGCTTGCTTACCCCATATTTCTTTTTGCAGTTGGGCCGCCTTGTTGGCGTATGATATGGTATCTTCCTGCGCGAACAGTTTGCCCGCGGTTAGCAAGCCTGTTATAAATAACAACCTTAGTTTCATTGGATAGGTTTTAGTATGATGTTTTCTTTATAGGTTTTTGCCAGCAGGTCAATGTCTTTGTTCCATTGTACAAAGTTTGCCTTCGCAAGGTGGGTATTCTTTATCACGATGCTCTTTTTATAAACCAGTTTACCGGGCAATTCGGTATAGGTAATATGGAACTCATAATCAGGATTGATGATATTGAGATTGGCAGGTAATGTAGCCTTGTACCCAGTGGGGATAGCCAGTTCCGTTTCTTTATTAATGGTAGTTTTATAATCGAACCAATAATCAGTTTTGCGCTTGGCTATTTTGATCTGCGAGGTTAAAAATTCTTTTTTCAGGTCAATATCCACATAATAAGCTTTACTGAATTGCGATACCGCCGCCTTATGATCTACGTTATAGCTTACATTCACGTCCTTATCGGGATTATTGGTGTTTGATATCACCAGGTCCTTAATAATATAATTACTGTTTCCGTCAGACAGGAACTTGTTCAGTGCTTCATCAGCCTTATCTTTTTTAATACTGTTCAATCCGGATAGTATACTTTCCTTTTCCTCGCCTTTCCAAACATGGCTCACATTACCGGCAAGGCTATTGCCAACAATACTTAATTTACTTGTTTCCGAGTCGAAGTTTTGCTGTAATGGCACCAAAGGTATGCGGCTCAATATATACTTGTCGCCATCTTCCATTAATACCTGGCGGCCCTGTATGCGCTCGGCATATTCATTTATGCCCATATAGCTTTCGGTAGCATCAAGGTACATAGTTTTGCCGCCATAAACCAGGCCGCATATCATGTGGTTATCCACCGCTAATGATGGTGTTGAGTAATCATAGGCAATATGGCTGGTACCCAGCCAGCACAAACGGGCATCGTAACCGGCCGCTACCAATAAGGCCTTGGTAAGGTTAGCCATACCTTTGCAATCGCCGTATTTTTTGCGGAGCACTTCATCAGCTTTTTCGGGTTTAAAGCCTGCCACACCATTTTCAAAAGCTATATAACGTATGTTATCCTGCACATAATAAAAAATGGCCTTTATTTTATCCATATCATTGGTGAGCCCTGCGGTTAGTTCTTTAGCCTTAGCGCCAATAATTTCCTTATCGTTAACTACACCTTTTACCAGTTCGTGGTACCAGGCATATTGATCGGTAAGGCTGCCGAAATAAGTGAAGTTTACTCCCTGAACATAGGCCGATTTACACAGTATCAGCAAATGCGGGTAGGCCCAGGTTGGGCCGGGCGCGTTCGGCTCTTCTTTCATGGCAGGCAGGTCATCAGCCGTCCACGTTATAATATCCATATCGTTCTTGCTGTCGTAAGTCGAATCTTTGGTGATACTGAGTTTACCGAAGTTAAGCTCCTTAATATCTACTTTCATCCAATGCGGTATTTTGATCACAACTTCCTTAGCGTTCACATCCATCTCTTCCGGAAAAAAAACATTGTTAAAAAAGCGCGGGTCGGTTATGGTTTCATTAAAGGTTACTGTAGCAGTGCTGCCTACCTTTGGCATGCTTAAAGGGAAATAACATACCCTCGCATCCGAATAAAACACATCGCTGATAGACATGTAGCTGAATTTAGGCGCAAAATTAGCCGGCGTGTGGTTATCAACCTTGCACTCAACGCCATCAATGCTCACATCATCGTTATAAACCTCGCTGATAGGCAGTGTTACCTGGTAGCCGTTGCTTACATAACTTGTTTTTGATATTTGCTTAACCTCGACCCGGTTAGACCTCGGGTTATAAATAAATTGGTAGCTTATTTTTGATGAAGTGATGGTTGCAGAAGAATCTGTTGTTTGGGCAGCAGCCCAGTTAATTATCAGCACCGATGCGATAAAAACGGTAAATAGTTTAATCATGACAGGGGTTGTATATTAGGATGCAATATAAAAAAGTATTTTTTATAAATGTTTATTTAAAAGAAAATATTTATTGCATAAATACAATTAAATGATGAAGATCAATTATGGAAATTGGGGTATGATGTTGAAACAATGGGTATGGTATTAGCAAAAACGAGCCTCAAAATTAAGACCGGAATTTCCTTATAAAAAAAGGGTACTTTTTTATAAGGAAACCTTAAAAAGACACCGATATATTTCAAATGTTACAAAAACAGTGTAACTTTTTTGTTTCATCTCAAAAAAATAGTACTTTTATTAATTTTTTTCAAATTTTACATTAAATTATTTACCGTGTTTGTAAATTTTATCAAAATTAAAATGAATAGCCTATAATT
>Ga0070659_100000868_pt1 | contig 22078 bp, 23 predicted proteins | sample KBSC23metaG_FD_64666 | JGI IMG/M metagenome (GOLD analysis project Ga0070659, IMG submission 64666) | Corn rhizosphere microbial communities from Kellogg Biological Station, Michigan, USA - KBS C2-3 metaG | ecosystem: Host-associated > Plants > Roots > Rhizosphere > Soil ... | reverse complement strand
GACATTGTTGAAGAGGTGAAAAAATCGGGTATGCGTGGTCGCGGCGGCGCGGGTTTCCCTACCGGTATGAAATGGAGCTTTTTGGCTAAGCCCGAAGGGCGTGCCCGTTACCTGGTGTGCAATGCCGATGAATCGGAACCGGGAACATTTAAGGACCGTTACCTGATGACCTATATCCCTCACTTATTGATCGAGGGGATGATCGTTTCGAGCTACGCGCTGGGGGCCAATGTATCATACATCTACGTTCGCGGCGAAATGATGCCGCAGATACGCATTTTGGAAAAAGCAATCGCGGAAGCAAAAGCAAAAGGATTTTTAGGTAAAAATATATTAGGATCGGGTTACGACCTGGAACTATACGTACAACCAGGCGGCGGCGCCTACATTTGCGGCGAAGAAACCGCCCTGCTGGAATCATTGGAAGGTAAACGTGGTAACCCGCGTATCAAACCGCCATTTCCGGCTATTGCTGGTTTATGGGGTTGCCCAACGGTGGTAAACAATGTGGAATCGATAGCGGCTGTTGTGCCTATCATTCGCGATGGCGGCGATGAATACGCTAAGATCGGTATCGGCAGAAGCACAGGCACCAAACTAATTTCCGCATCAGGCAACATCAACAAACCGGGCATTTACGAAATTGACTTAGGCGTACCTGTTGAAGAGTTTATTTACTCGGATGAGTACTGTGGTGGTATCCCCAACGGCAAACGTTTAAAAGCAGTAGTCGCAGGTGGTTCATCAGTACCAATTTTACCGGCAAACCTTATCCTGAAAACAGTAAATAACCAACCACGCTTAATGAGCTACGAATCGTTATCCGACGGCGGTTTTGCTACCGGTACCATGATGGGTTCGGGTGGTTTTATCGCTTTTGATGAAGACCAGTGCATTGTGCGCAACACCTGGAACTTTACCCGCTTTTACCACCACGAAAGCTGCGGCCAATGTTCGCCATGTCGCGAAGGTACCGGCTGGATGGAAAAAGTATTGCACCGCTTGGAATACGGTCATGGCAAACTGAGCGACATGGACCTGTTGGTTGATGTATCGAAAAAAATTGAAGGAAATACGATTTGTCCGCTTGGCGACGCGGCAGCATGGCCGGTAGCCAGCGCGATCCGTCACTTTAGAGACGAATTTGAATGGCACGTAACTAACGGAGCGGAAGCTACAAGCAGAAACTTTGGTTTAGCGCATTATGCGGATCCGTTACCTCCGGTAGCAGAGCCTGCAGCTACAGCATAATAAGATATTTGACTTTTGAATTTAACAAAAGATGAAAGTAACGATAGACGGAATAAGTATTGAAGTAGAAGCCGGAACATCCATCCTGAATGCCGCGAGGCAGATAGGGGGCGATATTGTTCCGCCGGCTATGTGCTATTATTCCAAGTTAGAAGGAAGCGGCGGCAAATGCCGTACCTGTTTGGTAAAGGTGAGCAAAGGTTCTGAGAAAGACCCGCGCCCTATGCCAAAGCTGGTAGCATCATGCCGTACCGCGGTGATGGATGGCATGGAGGTGCAGAATATCACTTCGCCCGAAGTAATTGAGGCGCGTAAGGGTATTGTTGAAATGTTATTGATAAATCACCCGCTGGATTGCCCTATTTGCGACCAGGCCGGTGAGTGCGACCTGCAAAACCTGGGTTATGAGCACGGCGCGGCTAAAACACGCTATGAGTTTGAACGCCGCAAGTTTGAAAAGATAGATATTGGCGATAAAATACAATTACACATGACGCGCTGCATTTTGTGCTACCGCTGTGTATTTACCGCCGACCAGATAACCGATCACCGCATACATGGTATTTTAAACCGCGGCGATCACTCAGAAATATCAACCTACATTAAAGCGGCTGTTGATAACGATTTTTCTGGTAACGTGATAGATGTTTGCCCGGTAGGCGCTTTAACCGATAAAACTTTCCGCTTTAAAAACCGTGTATGGTTTACCAAACCTGTTGACGCGCACCGCGATTGCGATCATGAAAAATGCAATGGCAGGGTTACGCTATGGTACAAAGGCGAGGATGTATTAAGGGTTACCGCGCGTAAGGATGTATATGGCGAGGTGGAAGAGTTTATCTGCAATACCTGCCGCTTTGATAAAAAGAAAACATCCGACTGGGTAATTGAAGGGCCGCGCACCATAGCGAATACTTCGGTGATCAGCTCTAACCATTACGATACGCTGCACCCGCTGCCGGTGGTTAAAAGCAACCCGCTGTTGATAGAGGCGAATAAAGAACAGTTTGAAAGAGAAACACGCTTATAATGGAATTAAGTTTAGTTATTGAAAAATTTATATTGGTTGCCATTATATTTGGTATCAGCCTGGTGGTAGCCATGTACTCCACCTATGCCGAGCGTAAAGTAGCCGCGTTCTTCCAGGACAGGGTTGGTCCTAACCGTGCCGGTCCGCTGGGGATACTGCAGCCTTTGGCCGATGGCGCCAAAATGTTCATGAAAGAAGAGATCATCCCGACAAGGGCAAGTGGTCTGCTCTTTATTGTGGGGCCGTCGCTGGCTATTTTAACGGCCTGTATTGGCACCGCGGTTATCCCCTGGGGGCAAAGCGTGGTTATTGGCGCTAACCTGATCGACCTGCAGGTTACTGATATTAACGTGGGTGTGCTGTACCTTTTTGGTGTGGTATCATTAGGTGTGTATGGCGTAATGATAGGTGGCTGGGCATCAAACAACAAATACTCGCTGCTGGGCGCTATACGTGCGGCATCGCAAAATATCAGCTACGAAATAGCGATGGGCCTTTCCATTATCGCCTTGTTAATGATAACCGGTACCTTAAGCTTGCGCGAAATTACCGAGCAGCAACACGGCTTTTGGGCGCATGGTTATTTTACCTGGAACTTTTTTAAACAGCCCCTGGGCTTTTTGCTGTTTATGGTTTGCGCTTTCGCGGAGACCAACCGTACACCATTTGACTTACCCGAATGCGAAACCGAGCTGGTAGGCGGTTATCATACTGAATACTCATCAATGAAATTAGGTTTTTACCTGTTTGCCGAGTATATCAACATGTTTGTTTCATCGGCAGTAATGGCAACCTTATATTTTGGAGGTTACAATTACCCGGGAATGGATTACATGAACGGCCTTTTAGGTTCAACATGGGGCCCATTGTTTGGCGTGGCGGTATTGTTCGCTAAAATTGTATTTTTCATTTTCTTCTTCATGTGGGTGCGCTGGACTATTCCGCGTTTCCGCTACGATCAATTGATGGACCTGGGCTGGAAGATCCTGATCCCGCTGGCCATCGCCAATATAGTATTAACAGGTTTAGTAAGTACGTTTTTAAAATAAGCATGGAACCACTAACCAGTAAACGTAAATTAATAGAATCAAAGCCGCTTAACTTTTTGGAGCGGGCATATTTGCCTGCCATTTTAAGCGGATTAAGAATAACAGGCAAGCACTTTTTCCGCAAGAGCGTAACCATCCGTTACCCGGAGCAAAAAAGAGAGTTCAGCGAAAATTTCCGTGGTATGCACTCGCTTAAGCGCGACGAAGAGGGCCGCGAACGTTGCACTGCCTGCGGTTTATGCGCCTTATCATGCCCGGCAGAAGCCATCACCATGATAGCCGCTGAGCGCCAGGCCGGAGAAGAGCATTTATACCGAGAAGAAAAGTATGCCGCTGTTTATGAGATAAACATGCTGCGCTGCATTTTCTGCGGATTGTGCGAGGAAGCCTGCCCTAAAGAAGCCATTTATTTGGATGGCGACATTGTTCCTTCGAATTACCTGAGGAAGGATTTTATTTATGGTAAAGACAAATTAGTGGAGGAGCCGCTAAATCAATAAGGAAGTTTTTTACCTTTGCCCGTCGTTTTAAACCGGGCAAAGGTATTTTGTAATTATAAAGATGAATTTATTTTACTTTATCGCGTTTTTATCCATACTGTTTGCACTGCTGGTTATCTTTTCGAAAAACCCGGTTCACAGTGTACTATATCTTATACTAACGTTTTTCACCTTTACCATCCACTACGTTTTATTGAACGCGCAGTTTTTGGCCATTGTAAACTTTATTGTATACATGGGGGCCATTATGGTATTGTTCCTGTTCGTTATCATGCTGCTCAACCTGAACAAGGATACCGAGCCAATGAAATCAGCTCTTATTAAAATAGCGGGTATTATTGGTGGTGGTTGCTTGCTGGTAGTTATTGTGGCATCGGTTAAGGCTCTGGGCAAATCGCAACCGGTTATATTGCGCCAGGCCGATCTGGGTTTGGTTAAAAACCTGGGTAAAATATTATTTGGTGAATTTTTACTGCCGTTCGAAGTATCGTCATTATTGCTGTTCTCGGCAATGGTGGGTGCGGTTCTGCTGGCAACTAAAGACAAACCTGTTAAAGCTTAAATTATGGAAAGTTTAACACAAGGCATACAAACCGTTCCGCTTAATCATTACATCATTTTGTGCGCTATCATATTTTCGATAGGCGTAATTGGTGTGCTCACCCGCCGCAACGCTATCGTGATCTTCATGTCGGTTGAGCTGATGCTGAACTCGGTAAACCTGCTGCTCACTGTTTTCTCTGCTTTTCGCGGAGATGCTACCGGGCAGGTATTCGTGTTTTTTATTATGGCTTTGGCCGCGGCCGAAGTAGCGGTTGGTTTGGCCATCATCGTAATGGTGTACCGCAATACCAATTCGCTGGATATTAATGTGCTGAACAGGCTGAAGTGGTAGTTTAGGAGAGAATCAAGAAGTTAGAATCAAGAGTCAAGACAAAGAATCGTATTACGATCACAATAAAATATAAATGATAAATAATTTACTCTGGCTTATTCCAATATTACCATTTGTTGGTTTTATCATCAACGGGCTGGGCAGAAATACCTTATCAAAAGGTGTAATAGGTTTTATAGGCAGTGCCGTTGTTTTCCTGTCGTTCGCATTAAGCATAGCCGCTTTTTTGCAGATCAATTCAACACATACCCCTATCGAAGTTACTTACTTTGACTGGATACACGTTGGCCGCTTAACTATCCCATTCGCGTTTTTAGTTGACCAGCTCAGCGTTATTATGCTGCTCATTATTACCGGCGTCGGTTTCCTGATCCATATTTACTCGGTAGGTTACATGCATGACGATGAAGGTTTTGGTAAGTTTTTCTCCTACCTCAACCTGTTCATCTTCTTTATGCTGCTGCTGGTATTAGGCTCCAACTATATCATCATGTTTATCGGTTGGGAAGGCGTGGGTTTATGCTCTTACCTGCTCATCGGTTTCTGGTACTCAAACGCCTCTTATTCTGATGCGGCAAAGAAAGCTTTTGTAATGAACCGCATCGGCGACTTAGGTTTCCTCATCGGTGTATTCGTTATTATCCAAACGTTCGGCAGTGCTAATTTTAGTGATGTATTGGGCGGTGCGGCGCACATGCATTCAGGTAACGGAACATTAACTTTGATCACTTTATTGTTGTTTGTAGGTGCTACCGGCAAATCGGCACAGATACCATTATTCACCTGGCTACCCGACGCGATGGCCGGCCCGACACCTGTTTCAGCGCTGATACACGCGGCCACCATGGTTACCGCAGGTGTGTATATGATAGCCCGTTCGAATATTATGTTCACGCTATCGCCAGTTACACTGCATGTGATAACAATTATTGGGTTAGCAACTATTGTACTTGCGGCGCTTATCGCGATGACGCAAACCGATATCAAAAAGGTACTGGCTTACTCTACCGTATCGCAATTGGGATACATGTTTTTAGGTTTAGGCGTTGGCGCTTATACCGGCGCGTTCTTCCACGTATTAACGCACGCGTTCTTTAAAGCTTTATTGTTCCTGGGCGCAGGCTCTGTTATCCACGCGGTAAGCGGCGAGCAGGATATGCGTAATATGGGCGGGCTACGGGCTAAGCTGCCGGTAACCTTCGCTACCATGCTCATCGGTACGCTGGCTATTTCGGGTTTACCGCCATTCGCGGGCTTCTTCTCTAAGGATGAAATATTGGCTCACGTTTATGAGCAAAACCCAACCTTATGGGTAATAGGCGTTATTGCTGCCATGTTCACCTCATTCTATATGTTCCGGATGCTGTACCTTACTTTCTTCGGAAAATTCAGGGGAACACATGAGCAGGAGCACCACTTGCATGAGTCGCCATCGTCAATGACTATCCCATTGATCGTATTGGCTATATTATCTATAGTTGGTGGTTTTATGAACATACCGCATGTATTAGGCGGGCATCATTGGTTACAAAACTTCCTGGCCCCGGTATTCGAGAAATCAACCGCCATACAAGAGTTGCACCCTAATGAATTATCATCATCAACCGAATGGTTATTGATGGGCATATCAGTTGGCGGAGCTATTATTGCACTGGTTTACGCATACAGCAAATATATTGGCAAAGGGCACGTACCCGTTGCCGATACACAGCAGCGTTCATCTTTAACTGGGCTGGCTTACAACAAATTTTACATCGACGAGCTATACGACTTTATTATCCGCAAACCGCTCGACGGACTTTCTGTATTCTTTTACAAGGTGGTTGACCTGTTGGGTATTGATGGTATAGTGAACGGTATAGGCCGCGGATCGTTAGAGGCTGGTAAAGACCTGCGCCTGCTGCAAAGCGGTAACGTTGGTTTCTATATTTTTATGATGGTGATAGGCGTGATCACGGTATTGGGATACGGTATTTACACCATTTTGCATTTGATTTAATAAGGCATTACGATATATAAAATGACGGTTATTATTCTACTTCTTTTACCATTGCTTGGTGCCCTTGCAACCCTGCTGTTTAAAGGCGGAGCCGCTAAAAACGTAGCGCTTGTATTTGCCCTGGCCGAGTTTGCCATCGCTTTGGTTTTCCTTTCCAAATTTATACCCGATGCTACCACCCAGTTTGGTGTTGATGTTGCCTGGATAAACCGCTACGGCATCCATTTTAAAGCCGGTATTGATGGTATCAGTATGGTTATGGTATTGTTAACCACCTTACTAGTTCCTATCATCATACTCAGCACGTTTAAACACGAGTATAAAAATCCGAATGCTTTTTACGCCCTTGTACTATTTATGCAGGCCGGTTTGCTGCTGGTATTTACCGCTTTAGACGGCTTTTTATTCTACGTAGGCTGGGAGATAGCTTTAATACCTATTTACTTTATATGTACCCTGTGGGGCGGCGGCGAGCGTGTGCGTATCAACCTGAAATTCTTTATCTACACTTTCGCGGGTTCGCTGTTTATGCTGCTGGGTATCATTTACCTTTTCCTGCAAAGTCCCGACAGGAGCTTTAGCCTTGCATCGTTTTATAGCCTGCACCTGGGCGCGCACCAGCAATCATTTGTATTCTGGGCATTCTTTTTAGCCTTCGCTATTAAAATGCCGATATTTCCGTTCCATACCTGGCAACCCGATACCTATACCGAAGCGCCTACCGGCGGCACCATGCTGCTATCGGGCATTATGCTTAAGATGGGTATTTATGGTGCTATCCGCTGGCTGATCCCGATATCTCCGCTTGGTTTTGCGCAATGGGGCCCGGTGGCTATTGTGCTGGCCGTTATCGGTATAGTTTACGCTTCTATTATCGCGTTTAAGCAAAAAGATGGCAAACGACTGATCGCCTATTCATCCATTGCGCACGTTGGCCTAATTGCCGCGGCTATTTTTGCCTGGGATGTGCAGGGTGTACAAGGCGCCATGATACAAATGCTCAACCACGGTATCAATGTGGTGGGCTTGTTCTTTATTATGGATATCATCAGCCGCAGGCTGAACACACGCGACATCGACAGTTTAGGCGGCATAGCTAAAGTTGCACCAACTTTCTCTATCGCGTTTTTAATTGTGGTATTGGGTACGGTGGCATTGCCATTAACCAATGGCTTTATCGGCGAGTTTTTATTACTGAACGGTATTTACCAATATGATATCTTTTTATCCGCTGTAGCGGGATTGACCATTATTTTAGGCGCGGTATATATGCTGCGCATGTACAAAAAAGTAATGCACGGCGAAACCAATGCGCTAACCGCGCTATTTACCGACATCAGCGGATCTGAGAAAATTGTTTTGGGTGTAATATGTGCCCTTATTATAGTTATCGGGGTTTACCCGCAGTGCATTTTACACCTGAGCGAAGCCAGTGTAAGCAACCTGATTGACCAGGTAAACCACAAAAAATTAATTTCAGTTAAGTAAACCATGAATACGCTTATCATAATTTCTGTTTTACCGATCATTATATTATACCTGGGTTTATATAAGGCCAAAAAAGCTTTGCTGCCGGTTACAATTGTTGGTTTACTTGCTGCGCTTGGTTTTGCATTTGCCGAATGGGGTGTTGAAGCTCAGCCTATTTTTAGCGGCATGATGCAGTTTAACAACTTCTCTATCGCTTTTTCTGCCCTTACCATTGTATCTACTATACTGATCCTACTGTTATCAAAAGATTATTTTGAACGCATCAGCGATCATGTGGCCGAGTATTATGCCGTGATCTTATTTGCGCTGGCAGGTGTTATCGTAATGCTGTCGTACCATAACCTCACCATGCTGTTTATCGGTATCGAGATCATGTCGGTAAGTTTATACATATTGGCCGGTATCAAAAAGAACGATTTCGCATCCAACGAAGCAGCTTTGAAATACTTTTTAATGGGTGCCTTTTCAACGGGCTTTCTGTTGTTCGGCATCGCGTTAATTTACGGCTCTTCCGGTTCTTTTGATCTTACCAATATCCGCAGCTGGATATTGATGAACCCACGCAATATCGATCCGTTATTTTACACCGGTATTTTACTAATGATAGTTGGCCTGTGCTTTAAGATAGGCGCGGCGCCATTCCATTTCTGGACGCCTGATGTTTATGAAGGTTCGCCTACATTAATTACAGCGTTCATGTCAACCGTAGTTAAAACTGCCGGCTTCGCGGCGTTCCTGCGCTTATTCTCCACCTGCTTTAACCCGGTATCCACCTTTTGGGAGCCTACCATACTCATCATTACCATGCTTACCTTGTTTATAGGTAACCTTACGGCGCTGTATCAGCACAGTTTTAAGCGTATGCTGGCATTCTCCAGTATTTCGCACGCGGGGTATTTGCTGTTCGCGGTAGTGGCCCTGAGCGCCGGATCGGCCAACTCGGTGTTTACGTATGCAACGGCTTACTCCATAGCATCCATCATCGCTTTCGCGGTGCTGATATTGGTACAGCAACAATCGGGCAGCGATAATTTTGATGCCTTTAACGGTCTCGCAAAAAAGAACCCTTTCCTGGCATTTGTTTTAACCATAGCTATGCTATCATTGGCCGGTATACCTCTAACAGCTGGCTTTGTAGGCAAATTTTTTATGTTCACGGGCGCGCTGGCACAGTTCCAGGTAGCATTGGTAATTATAGCGGTAATTAACGCCATCATTAGCATTTACTACTATTTCAGGGTAATTGTGGCCATGTATTTCAGCGCGGCAGAGCCTGAGGCACTGGCTGTTCCGCCATATTACACTTTTGTTCTGGGCTTTTCGGCACTGGCAACATTGGTTATCGGCGTTTATCCCGTATTAATTTCTGCCTGGATTTAATATCTGCCCGTTCAACTGCAAATTGATTTAATATTTGTAGTTTTACTTGCAGATACTCTGAATGGAAAGTTTCTGGGAACACCTACAAAATTTAACTAATGCCCAGGCTATTATTAGTCAGGGCGGCTTTTACTTGCTGTTAGTGGTGGTTTTTGCCGAAACCGGCCTGTTTTTTGGCTTTTTCCTTCCCGGCGATTACCTGTTGTTTTTGGCCGGCCTGCTGTGTTCAACAGGTATGCTCGATGTTTCAATTTATATGTTGGTGGCCAGCTTAATTGTGGCAGGCTTTTTGGGCAATATGGTAGGATACTGGTTTGGTTACAGAACGGGGCCCGTACTGTTTAAAAAGGAAGATTCTTTCTTCTTTAAAAGACATTATGTACACACGGCCGAGAACTTTTACAACAAGTATGGGGGGATGGCATTGGTTATGGGAAGATTTTTCCCGATAATTAGAACTTTTGCGCCTATCTTTGCAGGCGTGGTGAAGGTTGATTTTAAGAAGTTTACCTTTTACAACCTGTTGGGCAGTACGGCATGGGTAACCACCTTAACACTGGGCGGATATTTTTTAGGAATGAAATACCCTAACCAGGTGATAGACTATTTACAATATATTGTAATTGGTTTAATTTTGATAACTGCAATACCCCTGTTAATAGCTTATTTACGAAGAAAGCTGATAACCGGGACAAATGACGATACAAATAATAAAACATAATAAACTAAATGAGTACACAGCATCCTTGGCACCAGGTTTCGCCTGGCGAAAATATACCTACTACCGTTAACGCGATCATCGAGATACCAAAAGGCTCGAAAGCAAAATATGAAATAGACAAAGATTCGGGATTATTAAAGTTAGACAGGGTTTTATTTTCATCGGTAATGTACCCGGCCAATTACGGCTTTATACCGCAAACTTATTGTGACGATAAGGATCCGCTGGATATACTGGTACTGTGCTCGGTTGACGTTTACCCCATGTCGATCATCGAGGCGCAGGTTATTGGTGTGATGCACATGGTTGACGGCGGTGAGCAGGATGATAAAATTATCGCTGTAGCGAAGAACGACATGTCGGTTAACTATATTAACGAACTGACCGAGTTGCCGCCGCACGCGATGAAAGAGATCGTTCGTTTTTTCCAAGATTATAAAAAGCTGGAAGGCAAAAACGTAACCGTTGAGCATTTAATGGGCCAGCGTTACGCCTATAAAGTAATTAACGAAGCCATGGAATTGTACCAGGCAACGTTTCCCGTTGAACAAACTAAATAGTAAATGGATCCAACCGATTTAGATATTAATGGCTTATATATTTTTCTGACCCTTTTCCTGGTGTTGCTTAACGGCTTTTTTGTTGCCGCCGAGTTTGCCATAGTTAAAGTAAGAGGATCGCAAATTGAGATTCAGCTTAAATCGGGTAGCCGTATGGCAAAAGTGGCCCGCAGCATTACCCAAAATTTAGACGGGTACTTAGCAGCCACACAATTGGGTATCACCATCGCGTCGCTGGGTTTGGGCTGGTTTGGGCAGGATGTAGCCACCAAGCTTATGCTCAAAATGTTCATGATGTTTGGGCTTACTATTACATCGCCTGTAATAGTTGATATAAGCCATGTAGCGGCCTTTGCCTTTATTACCATACTCCACATCGTTTTTGGTGAATTAGCGCCTAAGTCGTTCGCTATACAGCGCCCGGTGGGCGTTACCATGGGGGTATCGTTACCGCTAAATGTTTTTTACGCCATATTTAAACCGGTGATATGGGCCCTGAACAGGCTGGCCAATGCGGTATTGAGCCTGTTTGGCATCCGCCCGGTTGAAGGGCATGAATCGCACCACAGTTCGGAAGAGCTGCAATACCTGCTTGACCAGGGTAAAGAAAGCGGCGCGATAGATTCCAACGAGCATGAGCTCATTAAAAACGTGTTCGACTTTAACGAACGCGTGGTGAAGAACATTATGGTGCCGCGTACCAAAATTTCAGGCATCGAGATCAGCACCAGCAAAGATGAGCTGATGAAAGAGATCATTGCCGAAGGTTACTCGCGGATGCCGGTGTATGATGAAACCATTGACAAGATCGTGGGCATTGTGCATGCCAAGGATATTTTGCCGTTATTGGTAAACCATGTAGACTTTGTTTTGAACGATATTATCCGCAAGCCATATTTTATCCCGGAAACGAAAAAAATAAATAATCTGATGGCCGAGCTGCAGCAAAAACGCATACAGATAGCCATTGTGCTGGATGAGTTTGGCGGTACGGCTGGCATGGTTACACTGGAAGACATTGTAGAAGAACTGGTTGGCGAGATACAGGATGAATATGACGAGGAAAAGCCGATTGTAGAAAAAATAAACCAGCGCGAGTTCATCATTAACGCGCTCGCGCCGATATATGATGTGAACGAGTTTTTACCGCATGACCTGCCCGAAGACGGCGACTTTGATACGGTATCGGGCTGGCTGGGCGATATTTTTGGTAAGATACCCGAAGTTGGCGAGCAGAAGGAAGCCAATGGCTACAATATTACGGTATTAAAAAAATCGGACCAGAACATTGAATCGGTAAAGCTGGAGCTGTTGCTGGACGCTGATGACGTTAAGGACCTGCATTAAACCCCAAGGCCATGCAGCTTTTTTATACTCCCGACCTTACTGATAACTCGCCCGTATATTATTTAAGCGAAGAGGAAAGCAAGCACTGCATCCGCGTATTGCGCTTAAAAAAAGGTGATAAGGTGCAGCTGATTGACGGCAAAGGCGGCTTGTACGAAGCCGAGATCATTGATGAGCATCCAAAAAAAGTAGCCCTGCAATTACTCACCCAGCAACAGGAGTATAATAAACGCAATCATTACCTGCATATCGCGGTAGCGCCTACCAAAAATATAGAACGCCTGGAGTGGTTTTTAGAAAAAGCTACAGAGATAGGCATCGATGAAATATCGCTCATTATCTGCCAGCGATCGGAGCGAAAAGAGGCCAAAGCTGAACGCCTGAACAAGATCATTACAGCGGCCATAAAGCAATCGTTAAAAGCATACCACCCGGTTTTGAATGAACCGCTGCCGCTCTCAAAACTGATCACCAAGCCCTTTACAGGACAAAAATTTATAGCGCATTGCGAGCCGGGAGACAAGTTTGAGCTGAAAGACAAGGTATTGCCAAACGGTCGTTATTTAATTTTGATAGGGCCGGAAGGAGACTTTTCGCCAAAAGAAATTGAAGATGCTTTGCAAAATGGATTTGAACCAATAACTTTAGGAAATAGTCGTTTAAGAACCGAGACCGCCGCGTTGGAGGCTTGTTTTGAGATCAATTATCTGAACCGTTAACCATGAAGTTTGCACCTGCCATAGCCGTTGTTTGCCTGCTGTTGTTCAGCAGCTTTGGCGACCCCACCTATAAAATGGCCAAGGTGAAATATAATGGCGGCGGCGATTGGTATGGCGACCGCACCGCATTGCCCAACCTGATCCGTTTTTGCAATGATAATTTGAAGACCAATTTCCAGGCGCAGGATGAAACGGTTGAAGTGGGCAGCGCCGAAGTGTTTAATTATCCGTTCATTTTTTTAACAGGACACGGCAATGTGATATTTACCGACCAGGAAGCACGTAACCTGCGTAAGTATTTAACAGGCGGCGGGTTTTTGCATATTGACGATAATTATGGCCTGGATAAGTTTATCCGCCGCGAAATGAAAAAGGTGTTCCCGGAGTTGGAGTTTGTGGAGCTGCCGCCGAACCACCCGGTATATCATCAGAAATACGATTTTCCGAATGGCTTGCCCAAGATACACGAGCACGACGGCACACGTGCGCAAGGTTTTGGCCTGATATACAAGGGCCGCCTGGTTTGTTTTTATACTTACGAATGTGATTTGGGGAATGGCTGGGAAGATTTTGGCACCTACCCGAACGATACGCAGGAAACCCGGCAGAAGGCTTTGAAGATGGGTGCCAATTTAGTTCAGTACGCTTTAACGCAATAATATGTACAAGATAAAGGTTAACGATAAGTTAGATTTTAAGGTTGAAGTAAGCGCCAAAGCGACTACCATAAACGATAAGGTGGTTGATGCCGATATTGTTAAACTGGACGCATCAAACTATCATATTATAGATAACAATAAATCGTATAATGCCGAGGTGGTGAGCTTTAACCGCGAAGAGAAAACCGCCGAAATAAAGGTTAATGGTAATACCTACCTGTTAACCGCCAAGGATCAGTTTGACGCTTTGCTTGACCAGCTGGGCCTGAGCAGCCTGAACAGCAGCAAGGTGAGCGATATAAAAGCGCCTATGCCCGGCCTGGTATTAAAGGTGCTGGTAAACGAAGGCGATGAAATAAAAAAAGGCGACAGCCTGTTCATTTTAGAAGCGATGAAAATGGAGAACATTATTAAGGCTCCTGCCGATGCCGTAGTGAAAACCATCAAAGTAAAACCTACCGATAAGGTTGAAAAAGGGCAGCTGATCATACTGTTTAAGTAGATCTTTATAACCCGCTTGTTTCATAAATAACAAAGCGACAATCGGCTCCGTAGGAGCCAAAGCCCGGTAGCAATAAATAATAGAAGATTTTTGCGCCGTAGGTGCAACACATTAGCACATCTGATTTAGCGCTTTGTAAATGTTGTGTACCTACGGCACACGAATAACACATTTTGCTTTTCTACCGGGCTTTTGCTCCTACGGAGCATTAAAAATTACTTCTTATTCTTATCCGCGAAAGCGAACACCTTTTGCAGCAAGGCTGTTGGGCGGGCGTTAAGGTTGGTGCGGATATTTAACTCCTCGGCGGCTATTTGTACAAATAAGCCTTCTATGGTTTTTTGGGTGGCATAGTCGGCAATATCGGGGTTAACCTTGCTTACAAAAGGTATTTTGTTGTACAGGTTAGCGCCCTGGGTGTAATATTGCGTGGCGCCTACTTTGTTTAAGCTTACCTGGATAACCGGTTTAAACTTGGCGGTAAGGGCCATAGTGGTAACGCGTTTAAAATATTGGGTAGCCGAATCGTTGCTGCCTAACAGGATATTGGTTACATCCTGCAGGGTCATTTGCTTAATGGCATCAATGAAGATGGGTTTAGCTTCTTTAGCGGCATCTTCGGCGGCGCGGTTTAGCGAAAGGATGATCTTATCGCATAATGCACCCTGGCCAAGCTGCCTTAAACGTGATTCAACTTTTTGAGCCTCGGGCGGGAAGAGTATTTTAACCGCGGCGTTGCCAAAAAAACCATCAACGGCAGATAGTTGCTCCGAACTTTTGCTGGTACCTTGCTCCAGGGCTTGCTTCAAGGCGGTGCCAATTTCTAAATTGGTTGGGGTACCAGTGCTGCTGCCGTTAACTTTATTCACAACATTGTTTAAAGCATCGGGTAATTTTATCTGGGCAGAGCAGCTGGCGGTTATTAACGCAGCAAAGGCAAAAGTGAGTAAGCGGAATGTTTTCATGTAAAATAAATGTATTGCTAATATAAACCATATTTAGGTTTAGTACTGCAAGTAACGAAATTCCGGGCGCAAAATTACTTTTTGTTTTTAAACAGACCTAAGTAAGGCAAATACCAAACCTGCAATTAAGGCGGAAATAGGTATGGTAATGATCCAGGCCCAGATCAAATTGATGGTGACACCCCAGCGCACTGCCGAGATACGTTTGGATAAACCCACACCGATAATAGAGCCCGTAAGCGTATGAGTGGTTGAAACCGGTATACCAAACCGCTCGGTAATAAACAGGGTAACGGCACCCGCGGTTTCGGCGCTTACACCTTCAAGCGGGGTGATTTTAGTGATTTTGGTGCCCATGGTTTTTACAATTTTCCAGCCGCCGCTCATGGTGCCTAAAGCTATGGCACTGTAGCAAACCAGGGGGATCCACTCGGGCATAGCATCGCCATGGGTGAGCTTACCGGCCGATATCATGGCTACATAAATAATACCCATTACTTTTTGAGCATCGTTACCGCCGTGAGCGAAACTTAACGCGCCCGACGATACCAATTGTAGCCGTTTAAACCATTTTTCGGCCTTTGAGGGCCTGGCATTTTTGCAGATGTGCAGTATGGCGATGTTGATGAGGTACCCTATAATACTCCCGATAACAGGTGCCAGGAATATAAAAGCGATAGTTTTGATGATGGGCCCCGAGTTAATAGCGCTTAGCGCGCTTGAACCCATAAAGACGGCATTCGTCATGCCGGCGCCGGCAAAGCCGCCTATCAATGTGTGCGATGAGCTTGAAGGGATACCGAACCACCAGGTAATTAAGTTCCAGGTGATAGCGGCTATCAATCCCGCAAGGATAACGTGCAGGGTAATATAATGCTCAAATACGGTTTTGGCTATGGTATTGGCTACCTTATGATCTTTAATGGCAAAGTAGGCCAGAAAGTTAAACGCGGCGGCCCAAAGCACCGCCATAAACGGCGATAGCACCTTGGTAGAAACAACGGTAGCTATAGAGTTAGCAGCATCATGAAATCCGTTGATAAAATCGAATATGATGGCTAAGGCAATTACAACAACCAGTAGTGTGGTCATATCCATTTTGTGGGTCGGGATTAGGCGTTTTTAACTAAAATGGTTTCCAATACGTTGGCTACATCCTCGCACATATCGGTCGCATTCTCCAGCGTGGCTAATATTTCTTTGTATTTTATGAGCTTAATGGCATCGGTTTCGTACAAAAACAAGTCGGCAACAGCGCGGTCGAACACGTAGTCGGCCTGGTTTTCAATACTGTTAATGCGGATGCACGAGTCGGCAATGTTGCGTACGTTTTTAAGGTCCTTAAGCTCTTTAACGGCTTTTTCCATATCAACGGCGCCTTGTAATATCAGGTCGGCCAGTTTTTTAATGGGCACGGTAAAATCGTCTATAGCATACAAATTCATGCGGTTGGCGGCGCCTTGTATGTTATCGGCAATATCATCAATGGCGGTAGCCAGCGAGTGGATATCTTCCCTGTCGAACGGGGTGATGAAGTTTTTACCCAGCTCCAGGTATATCTGGTGCGTAAGTTCATCGCCAATGTTTTCTAACTTATCTATCTGTTTATAAAACTCATCGCGGGTGTCGGCATTGTGCGAGTTTACGGTTTCTACTAAAACTGTAGCTATTGCTACCACGTTGCTTGCTGCCTGTTCGAATAAAGGAAAGAACACTTTCCTGTCTTTAGGGACGAAATACTGGAAGATACTGTTTAGAGACATTGACTACTGTATGAGCGACAAATATAATGTCCCAATGTTAAGTTTGTGTTAAGTTATTGGAGATGTTTACAGATGATTTATTGGAGGTGGAACTTCAGGAAAAAGCTTATTTAGTGTTAACGTTTGTTAAGCGATTCGCTGTTTTTAATTGATGCGGATTACTTTTACCTTCATATCAGCCATATTGCCATGCAAAGAAAAAAACGCCCTGAATATATCGTCATCGCTTTTGTATTGATCGCTTTATCCCTTATAGGGATAGTGGTTGTGCAAGGTTACTGGACCATTAACACTTATCGGCAAACAAAAAAACGGTTTGACAGGGATATTGATACCGCTTTGGTGCGGGCCATTGAAGATTGTAAAGGGCCTTATGTTGATTCGATACGGCGGGTACTTGCAAGGCGCCTGTCATTACCGGATATACAGATCCGCGTGGATACCGCCTACTATCCGGAACGCCAGATGCATGGTTATAACTTCCGGGTGGCACCGGCGAGTATAGGCAAACGGATACTGGGGCTAACCATGTTTAATTCTGACGAGATCGAAGTGAAGCGCTACGCAAAGCAGACACACTACAAGGATAAAAACGACCTGCCGCGATTACTGGCCGCGCTGGCGGTAGACTCGCCCGACCTGATGGGGGATATACTCAATGTTTTCAGGGAGCTGGATATGCAGCAGGGATCGTCAAATATTATTGATTACCTGCAAAATAACATGGATAAAGGCGATGCAGAGAGGATAAGCAAACACATACAACAGCTTTTGTATAACGGTGTGATCACTTTGCCAAAAAACTACAGGCGAGCCGATAGTATAAAGATAGCGCGTGCTTACAAAAGAGAATTAAGAGCCAGGAATATCCTGGCCGACTTTCGTTTAATACTGCATGAAAGGGACATATCGCATAAAGCAGCGCGTGCAAGGTATAGCGAAACTGCACAACACAGCTATAAATACCATGGCTTTGTTTATTTTGACCATGGTAATGAACTCACCGTATTGAACGTTCGGGCCACATTTAACAACCCGCAATATGCCATTATGCGGAATATGGTGTTGACCATGAGCATGTCGGCATTGCTTATCTTATTTACCACGGCCTGCTTTATCTACATCCTTCGCACCATATTACGCCAAAAAAAGCTGGCCGAACTGAAGGATGACTTCATCAATAACATGACGCATGAGCTGAAAACCCCGCTGGCTACCATTACCGTGGCTATTGAGGGCCTGCAAAAGTTTAACGCTTTAAATGATACGGAAAAGACGCAGCGCTACCTGGAAACATCGCGCAATGAGCTGAACAAGCTGAACGACCTGGTAACAAAGGTACTCAACATCGCATCGTTCGAGAATAATGAGCCAGACCTGAACCTGCAGGACCTTAATGTGGATGAGCTGGTGAACGAGGTGATCGCATCGGAAAAGCTGAAGGCTGCCAAAACGGTGAATATTAGCTACGCTAATCCCGACAAGGTGGAAACCATTAAGGCGGATAAACTGCATTTGCGGAACGTGCTGCTTAACCTGGTGGATAACGCGGTTAAATACTCGGGCGAGCAGGTGGATATTACCATTGCGGTTTACAAGGAAGATGCCATGCTGTGTTTTGCCGTAAGGGATAATGGTATCGGGATATCGCATGATAATTTGAAGGCCGTGTTCGACAAGTTTTACCGGGTGCCTACAGGTAACCTGCACAATGTAAAGGGCACGGGCCTGGGGCTGAGCTACGCGCGGTCGATCATAGAAGCGCATGGGGGCAGCATGACGGTGCATAGCGAACTGAACAAAGGCAGCGAATTTATTTTTACCTTGCCCCTAAGCTGATGGATAAGATAAAAGTTTTAATGGCCGAAGATGAGCTGGCGCTGGCGCACATCGTTCGCGAGAGCCTGGAGGAGCGCGAATTTGCCGTTACGCTTTGCGCTGATGGCGAGCAGGCGCTAAAAAAGTACAGGGAGAATCCGCCTGATATTTTGGTGCTGGATGTGATGATGCCCAAACTGGATGGCTTTGAACTGGCCAAAAAGATACGGGAGACCGACCGCGCAACGCCCATCATCTTTTTAACGGCCCGCTCGCAGCCCAAAGATGTGGTAACGGGTTTTGAGGCCGGCGCCAATGATTATCTGAAAAAGCCTTTTAGTGTAGAAGAGCTGATCGTTAGGATAAAGGTGTTGTTGAGTGCCGATCGTGTGCTTAACACGCCCAAAATAGTAAAGGACGACCCCAACGAACTTTTTGAAATTGGCGAACTGGTTTTTAAGCCCAATAAAAACAGCATTGCACATGGGGTGAATGTGCTGCAGCTAACATCGCGCGAGAGCGATATTTTAAAACTGCTTTGCCGCAGCGAACAACAAACCCTGCCCCGCGAAAAGCTACTCACCGAACTCTGGGGCGACGATAGCTTTTTTAACGCCCGCAGCCTGGATGTTTTTATCACCAAACTGCGCAAACACCTTAAAAGCGACCCAGCTGTGCAGATCATCAATATACGGGGGGTGGGGTATAGGTTGGTTTGGTAGGAGAGGCTTTCCGGAAAATTATAAATTAATATGTATTTTTGTGTATCAGCAAGATAACAGATAAGATGAAGAACTTAGACAGGATAACATTAAACCCGAATGTAATGGGTGGTAAGCCTTGTATAAAGGGCTTAAGAATGACCGTTGGTACGGTTATTGGCCTGTTAGCTTCGGGCCTTAATGCAGAAGAGATATTAAAAATGTACCCCTATTTACAACAGGAAGATATCACTGCAGCCTTATCTTATGCCGCATGGCGCTCTGAGGAGATAGAGGTGCCCCTTGCCACTGCATGAAAGTACTGATCGATATGAATTTATCGCCCGATTGGGTGGGTGAGTTTAAATTGTATGGTATTGACGCCGTGCACTGGACTACGGTTGGTGCATTTGATGCTCCTGATAGCGTACTGTTCGAGTGGGCCATAAAAAACGATCACGTCATTTTTACACACGACCTTGACTTTGGTACTGCCCTGGCTTTAACCAAAGCCGAGAAACCCAGTGTGATACAGGTTAGAACCCAAAACGTGACCATTAGCCACTTAAGTAAAATAGTATTGCCCGCACTTAAGGCTCATGCCGGCCTGTTAGAAAAAGGCGCCCTGTTAACCGCTGATGAAGATAAACAGCGTATCAGGATACTACCATTGTAATCTCCCTTCCCCGCCTTGGTTGGTGCTGTAACTAATAAATACCAAGGCCAAAGCAATTTTTTACTAAAAATATTAGTATTTATACTATATTTGAAAAATTTGTTGAGCACACCAAAACATGACGAACCATACAGGGCTTACCAGTGTTGCCAAAGCCTGGGTAAAGCGACAAAACGGACAGGGCGAAATTGTGCAGGTAATGCCCGACCCTGAATTTAACGGTGCGGGCCGCAGCTACGAACTATATACCGCCTTTGAAAATGCACCCGATAACCTGGGCCGCATACTGTTTGATGAAGAGGGTTACTGGATATACGACGGCGATTTATTGAGCATTGCCGAACAGGAGCAGGTGGCGAAGTTTATTATGGGGTATGTGGAGGGATGACCGGAGTGAGTGTTTTAATGTAAGCGCACGGCAAGCATGCGCCAGGTAAGGGTATTAAAGTACATCATAAGCTTACCATTACACAAGCTTCCTCTCAACTTTTAACCCTATTTATCAATTCCCCGCCATTAGCAAAGGCATCAATATTGGCAAAGGTGGTGGTGGCTATCTGTTCCATGGCTTCGCGGGTAAAAAAGCCCTGGTGCGAGGTTATGATGACGTTGGGGAAAGAAATAAGGCGGGTTATGCGGTCGTCCTGGATCACATCTTCCGAGTAATCGTGAAAAAACAGCTTGCCCTCCTGCTCATATACATCGAGGCCCAGGTAGCCTAACTGCCCTGTTTTAAGCGCGTCTATCACATCAACGGTATCCACCAAACCGCCGCGGCTGGTGTTTATCAGCATAGCTCCGGGTTTAAACAGTTTAAGGGTTTCTTTATTGATCAGGTGGCGGGTGTTGTCCATTAAAGGGCAATGGAGGGATACGATATCGGCACCGGCCAGGGTTTCCTGCAAGGTGCCATAGGTTACGCCGGTGGCGGCCAGGTCCTTGTCGGGATACACATCGTAGGCGCTTACGTGGCAGCCAAAGCCTTTTAATATCCTGCAAAAGGCCTTGCCGATGGCGCCTGTGCCTATTACGGCAACTTTGCGCTGTGAAAGGTTAAAGCCCATCAGTTTTTCTAAGGAGAAATTACCCTCGCGAATGCGGTTATAGGCTTTGTGCGTTTTGCGGTTGAGGGTAAGTATCAAAGCCATGGCATGCTCTGCCACCGCTTCGGGCGAATAGGCAGGCACCCTGAGCACAGGGATTTGGAGCCGGTCGGCTTCAGCAATATCTACATTGTTAAACCCGGCACAGCGCAGCACAATAAGTTTAACGCCATTGGCGTGCAGGGCATTTAAAACTTCTTTGTTCAGGGTGTCGTTCACAAAAATGCAGATGGCGTCGTAGCCTGCGGTGAGGGCAACGGTCTGCTCATCAAGCGGGGCCGAAAAATAACGCAGCTTATGGCCGGTGTTGAACTGGTTTAAAAAGTCTTCGTCGTATTTACAGGTACTGAATACAGCTATTTTCATTGATGTGGATGGTGCTATAACACTGTATAAATATAGCCTGTTTTGCCGATGCTTCAACAATTATAATTATAAAAGTGCCTGGGCGAAGTTTTGGTTATGCCGGGTAAAATTTGTATATTGTAGGGGGAGAATAGATGCAAGGATCCAGAATCAGGAGACAAGACAAAAACTTGAAATGGTTCTTACTTTATCTCCCCTGGGAAGAAAGTCGGGAGTCAGGCGGAGTTTATACCGAAGCCGTTATTTTGATGCTTCGTCAGGCTCAGCATTCGAAGAACGACATCGGAAGTATGGGTTTCCTTACCTGTCGCTTCAATGGTTCGACAAGCTCACCATGACACAAGCGGAAAATAATTGCGAAATTGATAATGGTGGGTGTGAAATATACCGACAAATACCCACCTTTTCCACCCAATACCTACCTTTTTTAGGATTGGGGTTATGAAAATGGCAACGGAGCCAATGATTGAAGGATTGATTGAATGGTTTGCAGAGTGCAAGAAATAGCTTTTTGAAATACAGGTCGGCCTCCCCAAAACAAAAAAGCAACCCCTGAATAGTTCAGAGATTGCTGTATGTTTTT
>Ga0070659_100000867_pt1 | contig 22120 bp, 18 predicted proteins | sample KBSC23metaG_FD_64666 | JGI IMG/M metagenome (GOLD analysis project Ga0070659, IMG submission 64666) | Corn rhizosphere microbial communities from Kellogg Biological Station, Michigan, USA - KBS C2-3 metaG | ecosystem: Host-associated > Plants > Roots > Rhizosphere > Soil ... | reverse complement strand
TTGATCGACGAAGTTATCATGGTCGGGGACGCCGACTTTCATAGGAAGTGTCACTATGAACTATTTGAGAAGCGTGGGGACCGTGCATTGATTTTGGCCTCTCACAGTCCAGAGCTCATCCGCGAGTTTTGTAATCATGCCCTGGTTCTGCATCACGGTCGCGGCCAAATGTATGCCGACGTGAACGAGGCGCTGGAAATCTATGCCGCCTTGTGATGGTAAGGCACGGTATTCTTTTTTCGACTTGCTGCCGTGTCCCATCACCGGAGGCAATCTCTCTCCGATAGTTACGAAGGAAGTCGCTTCACCGAACGCGAGCGTAGAATTGCAGGGTTGGTCAATCTATCCGGAATTGAATCTCCCAGTTTGACAGCCTCGATGGCAATAGGTGAGCAGTGTCTCACTGATGAGATGAGGGGATCGCGGCTGGCTTGAAGCGGGCATGCTAGAGTTATTTATTCCGAAGATGTCCAGTGCGCGTGATCCGTAAGCGACAAAAGCCAATCACTGTTCTTGTCGAATATCAAAATGAACGCCGCCTTGGCTGTGTGGATAGTCTGATTAGAAAATTTCGAGCTTGGGAACAGCTACGACGAAGCGCCCGCCCCAATCGCGGATGGCGCCGTGCTGCCGGACGATTTCGTCTCGAATGTTCCAAGGGAGTATCAAAACGAAATCCGGCTTGCGCTCATGAAGCGTTGAGGGATGGACGATGGGAACGTGGCTCCCGGGCAGAAACTGGCCCTGCTTCGACGGAGCAGCATCGCAGACAAAGTCGATAAGATCGGCATGGACTCCGGAATAATTCAGTAGGGTGTTACCCTTTGCCGCCGCTCCGTAAGCTGCGACCGACTTTCCAAGCTTTTTTTGCTCGATGAGAAACTCGACCAAATCCAATTTGATCTTTTCCGCGCGCGGAGCAAACGTCTCATAATATTCGGCCGTGGATATGCCCGCTTCTTTCTCTTCCTGCAGAAGATCCGAAACCGCAGCCGTTTCAGGGTGGGTTTGAGCCTCCTGAAGGCACAGGTATATGCGCAGGGATCCTCCATGCGTGGGGATCTTATCAACATCAAAAACTCGCATGCCTTTCTCTGCGAACATTTGCGAGACGACGGTGAGCGACAGATACGAGTAGTGCTCGTGGTAAATCGTATCGAACTGGCACTCGTCGATTAGGTTGACCAAATGGGGAAACTCGAACGTCGCGACACCTTCGGGCGCTAGAAGGATCGAAAATCCCTCGGCAAAATCGTTGATGTTGGGAACATGAGCCAGAACATTATTCGCCGCGGTGAGGGATGCATGGCCCCGCTCGGCAACAAGTTCGCGAGCCAGTTCAACTCCGAAGAAACGCTCGATCGATTCGATGCCCTTATCGCGGGCCGCAGCTGCGGTTGACGTCGTCGGTTCGATGCCCGTGCAAGGCACGCCTGCGTCTTTGAAGAACTGGAGCAAGTAGCCATCGTTGGAAGCTACTTCGACGACCCAGTCTTTCTCGGTTAGATGAAAGCGAGCAATCGTTGCTTCGACATAGCGCCTGGCGTGTTCGACCCAGCCCGGCGACACCGAAGAGAAATACGCGTAATCGGGCGTGAATAATTCGTCCGACCGGTGGTAGGACGGCAATTGCACCAGCCAGCAGGTTTCGCACACGAAGGCCTTAAGGGGCGCATAAACCTCGGAGTGCTCGAGCATATCCGGTGTCAAATACGCGTTCGACGCGGGCTGGTGGCCAAGGTCGATCAACACGCGGTTAAGCGGCGCATTGCAACGCCTGCAGTTCATACAGTCAGTCCTTTGAACTCGTCAGTCAGGAGCGGATGGGTCCGGTCCCGTTCTGAAATATCCGTAGGGTTAAGGGGCCAATCTATACCGAGTAAAGGATCGTCCCAGCGAACGCCGCCTTCCGCTTCGCGAGAATAGGGCGCTGTATGCAGATAAAGCAGCTCGCTGTCGGGCTCAATCACCTGAAAGCCATGTGCACAGCCTTCAGGAATGAAAAACATGTTCGCAGCTTCCGGGCTGAGCTCCAGGGCGGCATGCCGTAAAAAAGTAGAGGATCCGCGCCGGAGGTCGACCGCGACATCGAACACTCGGCCTTTAAGGCAGCGCACCCATTTAGCTTCAACATTTGGCGTGCTCTGAAAATGCAACCCTCGTAAAGCGCCGACCTGTCGTGTGAGCGAGTGGTTCACCTGAATTATCGGTCGATCTGCGTGAATTGATCGGAGCAAATCTTGGTCAAACAGTCGAGCGAATTGGCCACGATGATCGCGAAATGGGCGACTTGTAACTGTGTAGGCACCAGAAACGGCAGTTCTTTGTACATCGCCGATCGGCGTAACTTCCGACATTACACGCTGGTCCCCTCTGCCGCCTTTTCTCGCCACCAGGTAACGGTCCGCGCGATACCATCCGCCAACGAAAATTTGGGTGCAAAACCGACCTCATCCCGGAGTCTGCTTATGTCGGCAACAAGTTCCAATGGCTCACCCTCGGCAAGAGCGCGTGCACCAAAGTCGATCAGGTCGTTTGTCCCGGTTGCCGCTTCGATATGCTCAAGCAGTGTGCGAACGCTGATGCCTTGGCCGCTAGCGATATTTACAGGTCCAACAACGGAAGAAAGGGTCAAGCTAGCGAGTGCTTCGCCAGCATCCTCGACATAGAAAAAATCTCGCCTTTGCAACCCAGCAGTAGTCAAGAACCTTCGCCTCGCGAGCAATGCGTTGACAGCGTCCGCCACGAGCTTGCCCGGTGGCTCGCCGGGACCATAAAGGAAGAATAAGCGTCCCCACGCCACCGAAAGGCCTTCCTGATGGCCGAGCGCTTCCAGCAAGCTCCAAACATTAGCCTTTGCCTTCCCGTATAGTGTTGCTGGGCGAACGGGCGATGAGAATTCGGTCATCGGTGAGGCTGACCAGTCATATTCCGCGCACGAACCAACACCGACGATCCGTTTTCCGCCCGATTCCGCAAAAGCATGAAATAGTCTCAGACTGGCTGCGGTCCAGTCGAGGTTCGCGAGATCCGTCCAAAACTTGGCAGGTTTGACGGACCATGCGAGATGAAGCAGCGTTTCGGCGCCGATCTCTTCAATCGTAGCACTGAGGTCCACCGTTTGCAGCAGATCCGCCCGGTGAAATGTGCTGCCTGGAACGGCTGGGTCCAAGCGCCCAAGCACATGAACATCGCAACCGTCTAAAACGAGAGCTCGCGTCGTCGGTGCGCCAACGTAACCGCCGGCCCCCGTTACCAAGATTTTTGGCCCGCCCTTGGCCGACACGCCTAACGGGCGTCCGCACGTGACGTGTAGCGTGCAATCTGATCCAACGTCAGTTGGCCGGCGTCCTCACCGCGGGCCTGCCGCATGTACCAGTCATATGTCCAGTCCAACGCCTCGCCCAAAGGAAGGCGTGGCCGCCAGCCCAGCTTGGCACGCGCTTTTGACGCATCAAGCGAAAGGAAGCGGGCCTCATGCGGTTGATGGCCATCGGCAAGACGCCACTTGCGTGCACCATTCCCCGCACCGAACAATCGGTCGACGACAAACGAAACCGGCTGGACGTCGTCGGGAGCAGGCCCGAAGTTCCACGCTTCCTGTGCTTCGCCGTTCCAAAGACTTTCGGCAAGCAATAGGTATCCGGCTAGCGGCTCGAGCACGTGCTGCCAAGGCCGTCGTGCAGCAGGATTGCGGATTACGAGCTCTTGTTCCGCGGCTAACGTTCGGAAGAAATCCGGTACCAGGCGGTCTACGGCCCAGTCCCCTCCACCAAACACATTGCCCGCGCGAGCCGTGGCGATAGCGATCGGCCGCTCCGTACGATCATATGCGGGCATATCGGAGAGGGACGAGCGCCACGCGGCCGTGGCTATCTCCGTGCAGGCTTTACTCGCGCTATAGGGATCGTGGCCGCCCAGAGGCTCATTCTCTCGGTAAGGCCAAATCCACTCACGGTTCTCGTAGCATTTGTCGGTGGTGACAATCAGAGCTGCTCGAACTGAAGAACTACGCGAGACGGCGTCCAGTACACGCAATGTGCCCATCACATTTGTTGAGAAGCTCTCGATTGGATCGACATATGATCGGCGAACCAGCGCCTGCGCTGCCAAATGGAGCACGATTTCCGGTTGCTCGCGCTTCATCAGGTTATGCAGTAGACCCTCATCCCGGATATCGCCGATCGTCGCTCCGGCGGTATCGTCGGCAATTCCCGTTAGAACTGCCAGATTGGGTGTTGTGTCCGGCGCTAGGGAGAGTCCGTGCACGCGGGCACCGAGGGCGCGCAGCCAGAGATAGAGCCAAGATCCCTTGAAGCCGGTATGTCCGGTTAGCAGAACCTTCTTGTCTTTCCAAAAATCGACAGATGGATTCACCAGAGCTTCCACGGTGCTTGCCCCGTATCCCAGAGTTCTTCGAGGTGGCGCTTATCGCGTAGCGTATCCATTGGCTGCCAGAATCCTCTGTGCGCATAGGCGTGCAGCTGATGATCACGAGCAAGCCCTTCTAGCGGCTCGCGTTCCCAGACGGTTGCGTCACCATCAATCCGGTTCAAGACCGCAGGGGACAGGACAAAGAAGCCGCCGTTGATCCAACCGCCGTCTCCCATTGGCTTTTCCTGGAAGCCGGTCACAAGGTCGTCTTCAAGTTCAAGCGAGCCAAAACGTCCCGGTGGCATTACCCTTGTGATCGTTGCTTCACCGCCGTGGGCAAGGTGGAATGCGGTCAGCGCGCCAATGTCGATATCCGCCAAACCGTCTCCATAAGTCATGCAAAAAGGCTGATCGCCGATATGATCCCGTACACGGCCCAAGCGACCGCCTGTCATTGTGTCCGCGCCGGTATCGATAACTGTAACCCTCCAAGGCTCAGCATAGGCGCGGTGAACGATCGTCTGGCCAGTCACCATGTCAAAAGTGACGTCCGACATATGCAAAGCATAGTTCGAAAAATACTCCTTTATAATGTAACCCAAATATCCCGCACAAATGATGAATTCATTGATTCCAAAATGCGAATATATCTTCATAATATGCCAGATTATAGGTCGGCCACCTATTTCCGCCATTGGCTTCGGTTTGATGCTTGTTTCCTCAGAGATACGAGTTCCGAGTCCGCCAGCAAGTATCACAGCTTTGCTGATCATATGTTTTCCTTAATTGACCAACGAGCAGAAATCACTGCACCGAGTGCTTTGGCCAAAGGTGGTCAAACGGTTCGAACGTGATGCTATCCTTACGAAGGTTTGGATTATGGTATGGATCGTTTTCAATTACGTCTCGCCAACGGGAAAGGAACAAGGCTTTTTCCTGCGGATTCTGTTCGCTGCGTACGGCTGTTTGGCTCTCAAAATGATAAAGCCGTGCAAACGGGGTGAAGACAATTCGATAACCGAGCTGTCCCAATCTTAGGCAGAAATCCGTATCGTTAAAATCGGTCGCGAAGGTTCGGTCGAATCCGCTAACCCGCTCGTATAACGAGCGTCGCGTCGCCATGCATGCGCCCGTAACCGCTGAATAATTTCGGACGATCGACGAGTATCCGTTGTAACCGACCAAATCCCCGGGATGCCCATGATAGATGTGAGCTGAAGTTTCATTGACTCCGACCACCATACCGACGTGCTGAATGCGATCGTTCGGATAGCATAAGTGGGCTCCAACTGCGCCAACATCCTCCTTCACAATTTGATCGACCAAAGCGCCGAGCCATTCGCCGTTGCGAATTTCCATGTCGTCGTTCAGGAGAACGATAAGCTCCGTCTCAGAACTCAGCATGGAGAAGTTCGCCTTATCGGCGAAATTGAATTTTTCCGAGCTACCGGTGTATATTATTTCCCGCCCCCCAATCTTATCGAGCATCGTTCTACATTCGCCGGAAAGCTCACCGTTGCTGGATATGATGACTCGATAGTTCGGATATTCAGTCATCTCGATGATTGAACTTAGGAAATTTTCGGGCAGATTGATTTCTCCGCGGCCCTCAATCTCTTTGGTCGTATTGTTGGTGGTCATGACCAGTGTGATTGGTGGCTGCACCAGGTGAGCGCGAGAGATCCTGAATAAGCCCGCGAACATTCCGTCTTCGACCTTTGCATCTGGCCCGAAGCGGTGTTCGGCATAATCCTCCAAAGCGCGGCGAGCATTAGCCAACGCTTCCGGCTTTGCATCGACCTCTGCCGAGGCCGAGCCCGGAATCATGCGCCAATGATAGAGCAGCCGCGGTACATGGACTATTTGTCCGCCATTGCGTGATATTCTCAGCGCCAAGTCGTAGTCCTGCGCGCCGCTATATTCCTGACGATATCCGCCGAGCTCGAGAAACACTTTCTTTCGGACGACCAGCATGTGCAGAATGTACATGCAGGATTCCAGATGTTCGGGCGACCACGCCGGCTTGAAATAGTGTTCGACGTATTTGCCTTTGAAATCGATCTTATCTTCGTCGCAGTAAAGCAGCGCACAGCCGGGATTCTCCACGATGGCGGCGGCATAGCTAGCCAGCGTGTCAGGCTCGATCGTATCGTCATTGTCGACGAAGGCCAAAAATTCGCCCGTAGCCAATTCCACTGCCGCATTAGTCGCAACTGAGATTCCGCCATTCTCTGAAAGACGTCGAATGCGGATACGTTGGTCGCGCGTTCGAAGAGTTTCGAGGTAATCCAGAGTTTCCGGATTGGTCGAGGCATCATCGCAGATGCACAGTTCCCAATGGGGATAGGTCTGCGCCAGTATGGATTCCACGCATTCGCGCAGAAGTGCAGATGAAATATTATACACTGGGACGATTACGCTGAATGTCGGCCAGCTTCCAGTCGCAAACTCAGCCCTGCCTAACGCACCCGGATGGCGCCAGGCGAGCCGACTGCGTTGAGACCAGTTCAGCGAAGCCTGCTTCTTGCGATCTTTGACTTCATCTAGAGCAAGTTCGATCAGTCCCGCGATCCGCTCTCGGCCGAGCTCGTGTCGAATGCTCCCTGCCGCCATTTCGCCGAGAGCGTGCGCAAAGGTGCGGTCGGCAACAAGCCTGCGCATGGCGGAAACCAACTCATCGTGATCGGGTTCGGCCCAAACGGACCCGGCAGGATAGTGTCGAGTTCCCTCCTCCACCTCGCAAAGGCGAGAAGGCACGAGCAAGCTGTTCGTTTCGTCGCAGAATAAGAGATTGCCGGAATATCCCGTAGCTATGACCGGCTTTCCTATGGCCATGGCTTCGGCGATGTTGAGGCCAAATCCTTCGGCGCGATGAGCGGAGATTAGACAATCCGTCAACTGCTTAAGTGCTGCCACCTGTTCTGGTGGCATGAGAAGGTCAAGAAACAGAATGTTGGAGGCCGCATACTTGCGCCGCATCGTCTCAATCTTGACTGCGTCGCCGTTGCCGGAATGAAATTTCATTACCAGGAATGCGGCCGGATCGTTTTTGAATGCCTCAGTGAATGCGTCGAGTACTGCTATGGGATTCTTTCGTTCGAACGCGCTCGAGACATCGAAGACGCAAAGGAAGGCGAAAGCGTCGTCGGGAATGCCAAAGTCAGATCTGTCAAAGCCCGGGACAGGGCTTTGCGCCTCAACGACATGAGGGATTGTTCGCACAGGCACTCCCGAAGGAGCGGCCGCCTCAACAGCCTCGGTAACAAATGAGCTAGGTGTCCAGATCTCATCGACGGCCCCGAAGGCTTCGATCCATTCGGGACGGAAGGCCATGACCTCCCAGACCCAGATTCCGATGGTGTATACACCATCGAGCAACTTGCGATCGCATAGCCGGAACAGGTTGCCCAGTGAGTCAGGGTTTTGATGCAGGATGATTATGTCGGGTGAGATTGACGGTGAAGCGATTGAATTTTGTTTGTCTGGATAGAGCGATGCTGTCGTGTCAATTACCTCGAGGCTGATATCGAGACTCAACAAAGCGTCGACATAACCTCGCGCTGCTGATCCAAGTCCGCTCAATGCGGAGACGGGTCCGTAAAAGGCTACCTTAAGAGTTGCCGCGGACAGGACTCCGTTCCAGGGACGTCTGCTGAAATAAGGCGAGACTCCTGATCCGACCCGCGCTTCCTTCGATCCGTGCAGATTCCAATGATCGGAAAGCTGTTGAGCATCCGTGAAACCCCGAAGATCTGGATTAGCCAAAATATAGCTGCGCGCATCGAATCCGTCGTCGGCCCTCCTCCAATTGGAAGACCCTAGGGCGGGGCGAAGCAAGCCCGGGCCTTCCCGGGACACGACATCATTTTTTCCACGAGCCGGATTCACGTTTGAACGTTCCGGTCGGGGCGATCGGCCCATCCTGCGTCCGATCCACAGGTAATGTTCCGCAGGATCCATTCTTAATAGTTGGACATCCGGATAGGTCGATAAATACCAAGCCGAATCAAACGCGCCACTCTGTTTTAATGCCAATATTTCTTCGTTCGTGACTTTTGACATCCTAAGAGACATCCTCAATTCTTCTAATACTTGCGCTAAGGTCGCTGAGATACGCGCCACCTTATTCGGTGGCCCAGCCTTGCGTCTGATCACCCTATACGGAGTTTGTACCGGCGCCTCTCTCGCGCGCCATGGGTCAAATAATGTTCCGCCGGGTCGGCCCCCGCTGCCTCTACATCGGGATTGAGATACAGATAGTCCTCTGCATCGAAATCCGACGGCAAAGCGTTTCGAGCGGGTTTTGTAGTTCGCCACCATCGGGGACGGGTTTTGGCCCTTCGATCGCCTTCGTCCCGCTCCACCGTCAATTCGCGGCCGAGATACATGCTTGGCACTTTTTCGCCCGTCATCACATTCGTGACCGTACGCAAGTCGAGGCGACCTACTGGCTCGTCAGAGAAAGCGGGCGTGTAGTAAATGCAATCCTCGAAATAGTAATGCGACACCTGCGACCAGCGAGTGTTCGTGGAATCAAGCTGTGGGCTGCCGCCGTGCAAAAGGTTGGCCGCCCAAATGAGTGCTTGACCCTTCCGTGCAATAAGAATTTCGCGATCGGTGCCGCATCCCGCAACCATCGCGTCCCACGCCGCCTCGAACGGAGTCTGGGCGGAATGAGATTCGGAGCCGAATGCCTGTCGACCGATCATGACGTTTGTGAGGATGGGCCATTTATGGGAGCCGGGGAGATAGGTCAGGGGCCCTGCATCCGGGTGGACGTCCTCCATTGCCAGCCAGACCCCGCACATGAATCGCTCGGGGAGGCTCGAGAAATGATTGGAATCGCTGTGCAGATGCTGCTGGGTCCCGACCGGGAAATTGAGAGTTTGGAATGGGAAGGGTCGACGACCGTAAAGCTTCTCCAGCAACTCGAGAATCTTTGGGTTTGACGCGATCTCCTTGACGTCATTATCGAATATCCACGCATCCTGAAGTCGCTGACTCTCTCCCGTGTTCTTGACGGCCAGACGGTCATCAAAATCAACGCCGAAGCGCGGGGCAAGGCTGGCTTTGATGCGATCAATTCGTTGATCGAGCTGGTCATCTGGAAAGTCGATGACGGCGTACCCGCGTTCGTGAAGATCGGTTGCTACGCGACGCTCTTCTGGGCTTAGGTGAAGCTCATCGACGATCGCGTGGAACAACGGCGATTCAATAAGTGGAATTCCGGGCAACATTTCACGAAGACGGGACAAGGTCACTCTCTTAGATGGGAAGGCTGTACGTCTCGCTGTAACGGTCGAGATTGGGACTGTGTAGAGGGTCGTTGTAGGTCTTTGTTCCCCATCGTGCTTGCAGGACAGCGAGCTCGCGAAGGTACCTTTGGATATTCTTTGGCGCGGAATCGTTTCCGCGCGACTTGGATTCGTGATGCAGGAGCACGGCATGCGGGACGTAGACATTCCGCCAGCCTGCGGCCTCGAGCTTCAGACATAGATCCACATCGTTGAACGCAACCGCAAGTTTGGCCTCATCGAGGCCCCCCACTGCGATGAACTTACTTTTGTCGACAATCAGGCACGCAGCGGTCACGGCACTCACAAACTGCGCTACGTGGGGTTGCCTGAAATAACCTGGCTCGTTTGCGGGCAGGAACCGATGAGCGTGGCCTGCCGCCCCGCCGATTCCGATGACCACTCCGGCGTGCTGGATGCTTCCGTCTTCATACAGGAGCTTCGCTCCGACGGCGCCCACCTCACTCTTCACGGCGTAACGCAGCATTTCGGTGAGCCAGGCTGGCTCGATAACCTCCGTGTCGTTGTTGAGGAGGCATAAATACGAGCCACGCGCGTGCCGGACGGCGAAATTGTTGATGGCGGAGAAATTGTAGGCGTTTGGATAATCAATAATTCGAATTTTCGCGTTTTGGGCAAGCTCCCGCAGGTAGCGGGCCGTTCGGCGTTCGACGCTCCCGTTGTCGACGATCAAAATCTCGAAATTTTGGTAGGAGGTGCGCGTGAGGATGCTCTCGATGCACGGGCGAAGCAGGTCCAGTTTGTCCTTGGTTGGAACTATGATGCTGACCAGCGGCAGGTCATTAGGGAGCGGCCACAAGACCTTGATCGTGCCGAATGGACCGACTGAGCAGGTCGCGCCGGCCGGCTCAAGATGGCGGCCAACAGCGGCCAGACGTTCGAGGTGATCTTCGGATCGAGGGGCCACGTGGCACAGAATATGCGGCACGTGCACGATAGCTCCGTCAGCCGACGACGACGCGACCAGCAGAAGCTCACTAAGATCCATCGTGTTTTTGACCGATTTGCACGCCAGCCCAGTTTCGATTGCTACTATATCTGCCAGATAGTCCTGGGCGAGGAACATTTCTTCGTTCCAGCGGGGTTTGAACCATGGGCGAGTTCTCTGGCCGCGTTCGTCAAGTTGGTCTTGATCACCGTACAGAATTGCTGCTTTTCGATTCATTTGCAGCGCTTCTGCCAAGCGAAGTAGGGCCGCGTCTGAGAGTACATCCCCCGCTCGAAGCGGAATGACATAGTCGCCGACGGCACTTGAGATTGCCGCGCTGAGCGGCTGCAATGGCGCCTCGACGAGATTCCAGTCGCGATAGATTTGCCGCTGGATCGATATCACCGACCGACTGAGTTGTCCGGTCGTTGTGCCTGGGGGTCCATGGAGTATAACCGAAAATTGGGGACACCAGCCTGATTTCTGAATGCTGGCAGCGATTTCACGATCACCATCGATAGTCCTCTCTCTCGTGTCAATCCACACGGAATAGGCGAACGGCAGGTCCACGCTCGCGACACGCAAGCGGTTTCGTGCCCGCACCTTTCGCCGAGTCACATGCCAATATAGCGCGGCGAGAGCCTGCTTCGGCCTATGTGGCAGTACGCGCAGGAAATGCTCCCAGAAGGTCATGTTGGTTCCGATGGCTTGGAGCGGCAAAAAAAGCCACAGATCATTAGGATTAGGTTCATGCCGTCGCTAAACAATGAGCCGGGATCCGATTTGGCGAGAGCGAAGGTCGCGTTGCCTTCGTTTTGCTAGAGGTGTTAAGGGCACGGGGGTTCATCTGACCATTTCCAGGGTTTTTCAATCGATGTCGACGATTTGCGTTCCGCGGCGGAGCGGTTCGTTCCGCAGCGTGTTTCTCGTTTTCTCTGCCGCTCTGTCGCTGGCTGGCTGCGCCACGTTGCCGTCGAGTGGGCCGACGGGGGCCGAGATCAGACATGGTGCCGCCAAGCCGGGCGGATACCCGTTCACCGTAATCGAGGTAGAATCGCCGGCGACCTTGCCACAGCCGCCAGCGGTACCACTACCAAGCCTCGTCAGCACGCCCCCTCGTCCCACTGATCTGCTGGGGCCCGGCGACGTTCTCAATATCACTGTGTACGAGGCCGGCGTTGCCCTTTTCGGCAATTCTGCTGTGCGCTCTGCGACTGCCGGCGGAGCGACGGTCGACACAAGCTCCAACGCTGAGCGTCTGCCTGCAGTCCGCGTCGACGACTACGGCTATATCCGGGTGCCGTTTATCGGGCGGATCCGGGCGGCGGGCCATACTGCCGCCGAGCTGCAGGCGATGATCCAGAGCGGCTTGCGCGGCATGTCGCAGGATCCGCAAGTGATGGTTTCGATCGATCAGTCGATAACCAACAGCATCATTCTCGCAGGCGAAATCGCCAAGCCGGGCCGGCTGGTGCTGTCTACCAACCGCGAATCGCTCGTCGATGCAATTGCTCTTGCCGGTGGCTATCGCGGCAGCGCTAAGGACGCTGTCGCGCGTGTGCAACGCGATGGGCAGACGTTTGAGATCCGCTTGAGCGATCTTCTCGATATGCCCGAGGAGGATGTGCAGGTTGTTCCGGGTGACCGAATCACATTGGTGAGCAGACCGCAGAGCCTCTCAATTCTTGGGGCTCCGAACAAAGCGGACGAGGTCGTTTTTCCGCGATCTCGCCTAAGTCTCGCGGAAGCTGTGGCGCTTGCCGGCGGTGCGAATCCCAACGCCGGTGATGCCGGCGCAGTCTTCGTGTTTCGGTATGTTCCGCAGTCGAACGGCACCGAACAGCCGACGGTGTATCACCTGAACATGATGCGCCCGGGCGCTTATTTGCTCTCGCAACGGTTCATGATGCATGACCGTGACGTGCTCTACATTGGCAACGCACGGGCCAATCAGCCGACCAAGTTCATCCAGCTGCTGAGTCAACTGTTCGTGCCGGTCGCCACAGCGCGGGCCGTGACACAATAACCGGTTGAACGCTGACCCAATTCGGCTATCGCGCCTCAACATTGGCCCAAGCAGGGGCAAAGAATGGAATTTCGTAAGTTTGAACTCGACGGCCCGTTTGAAATAATTCCGCGCAGGATCGATGATGAACGTGGATATTTCTCAGAGATTTTCCGGCTGAATACCTTCATCGCTCACGCGCCAGGCGTCGAATTTGTTCAGGACAACCAATCACTCAGCGCGCGACCAGGGACGATCAGAGGAATTCATTTCCAGTCTCATCCGGTCGGGCAGGGAAAACTCGTGCGTTGTCTGGCAGGCAAACTGCTCGATGTTGCAGTTGATCTTCGCGTGGATTCGCCGAGCTATGGCCGTTGGATCTCTGTCATCCTTTCGCCGGATGAGAACAATCAGCTGTGGGTACCGGTCGGATTTGGTCACGCGTTCTGCACGCTGGAGGCGAATACCGTCATCAGCTATCGCGTCACCAACTACTATAGCCCTGAGCATGACAGGGGAGTCGCATGGGACGATCCCGACATCGGTATCGAATGGCCAAAGATTGCGGAACCCCAAACGCTGTCCGTCAAAGACCGCCGCCAACCTCGGCTCGCCGATTTACCGGCCTATTTTTCGATGAGTGATAGCTGATGCGGGTGATTGTTACGGGGGGTGCCGGCTTCATCGGTTCGGCGCTTGTGAGGTATTTGGTGCTCGAGAAGGGGTACGAGGTCCTCAATGTCGACGCGTTGACCTATGCAGGCAATTTGGCGTCGCTGAAGCTTGTCACTGGCAAGCCGAACTATCACTTCCTGCACGCAAATATCTGCGACCGCGCGGCGATGGTGCAGGCAATCGCCGGATTTGAGCCTGATCGGATCATGCACCTGGCGGCCGAAAGCCACGTCGATCGGTCGATCACGGGCGCGGCCGACTTCATCCAGACCAACATCATCGGCACCTTCACCTTGCTTGAAGCCGCCCGGGATTATTGGTCGAACCTCGAGGGCACGGGGAAAGAGGCGTTCCGGTTCCTCCACGTCTCAACCGACGAGGTCTATGGCTCGCTTGGCGAGGGCGGCCTCTTCACCGAGGATACACCGTACGATCCGAGTTCCCCCTATTCGGCGTCCAAGGCCTCGTCGGACCATCTCGCCACCGCGTGGCAGCGGACCTACGGTCTGCCGGTAGTCGTTTCTAACTGCTCCAATAACTACGGGCCCTATCATTTCCCTGAGAAACTGATCCCGCTCACCATTCTGAATGCGCTCGCAGGCGAACGGCTGCCGGTCTACGGTCAGGGCGCAAATGTCCGCGATTGGCTTTATGTCGAAGACCATGCGCGAGCACTGGACCTGATCATTGAACGCGGGCGAGTGGGTGAGACCTACAATGTCGGCGGACGCAACGAACGCCGCAACATTGATGTCGTTCGGAGAATCTGCGCTGTCCTTGATGAGTTCGCTCCATCCAATCGGCCGCGCGAAGAATTGATCGAGTTCGTCACCGACCGGCCGGGCCACGACGCACGTTATGCGATCGACGCGACCAAGCTTGAGACCGAGCTTGGCTGGCGGGCGCAGGAGAATTTCGACACCGGCACCGCGAAGACCGTCAAATGGTATCTCGAAAATGATTGGTGGTGGCGGCCGCTGCGGGAACGGTATGCGGGCGAGCGGCTCGGCTTGCTCAAGTCCGCGAAGGGCTGAGCAGGTGCGGATCGTTGTGACCGGACGTCAGGGTCAGGTAGTCCGCTCTCTCGCCGACCGAACAGCTGACACCGACATCGAAATTGTTCCTCTGGGCCGGCCCGAACTCGACCTTGCGGGCACTAGCGGCGAGATTGTTGCCACGATCACCGATGCCAAGCCTGATATCGTCGTCTCGGCAGCAGCCTACACGCAGGTCGATAGGGCCGAAACCGACCGCGAGCTCGCGTTTTTAGTCAACGAGGAAGGGGCGCGGTCGGTTGCCCGAGCGGCTCGCGAGGCAGGAGCGCCGCTAATCCATCTTTCCACGGACTACGTGTTCGATGGCGCCAAGCCGACGCCCTACGTTGAGGATGACCCAACCGAACCAACAGGCATCTATGGCGCCTCGAAGAGGGCGGGCGAGCGAGCGGTGCTAGCGGAGCACCGCGACAGCGTCGTATTGCGTATTTCGTGGATTTACAGTCCGTTCGGGACGAACTTCGTCAAGACCATGCTGCGCCTCGCCGGCGACCGCGACGAGATTGCGGTCGTTGCCGACCAGCGGGGTAATCCCTCGAGCGCGTTCGACATTGCAGACGGCATCATCGCTGTCGCACGAAACCTGGCGTCGAGCAGTCATTCCGAACATCGCGGCATCTTCCACATGGCGGGGGCCGGAGAAGCGACCTGGGCTGACTTCGCCGAGGGGATTTTCGCGGCTTCGAAGGCTCGCGGCGGTCCAACGGCGAAAGTGCGCCGCATTGCCACCGCGGACTATCCGACCGCGGCCAGGCGACCGGCGAATTCGAGGCTCGATTGGGGCAAGCTCGCACGTATTCACGGTGTGCAATTGCCTGATTGGCGTAGCTCGGTTGGACCGATTGTCGGCAAACTGCTGCAGCCGGTGCGTGACGGAGGTAACAACTAGGCCCATGAAGGGAATTATTCTTGCTGGAGGGAGCGGAACTCGGCTCTATCCAATGACACTTGCCGTCTCGAAGCAGCTGCTGCCTGTCTATGACAAGCCGCTCATCTATTATCCGCTGACTACCTTGATGCTTGCTCGCATCCGCGAGGTCCTGGTGATTACGACGCCGCATGACTCGACGTTGTTCCAGCAGTTGCTCGGCAACGGCTCGCAGTGGGGCATGAGCATATCGTACGCAGTACAGCCCGAGCCGAAGGGGCTGGCCCAGGCTTTCACGATCGGCGCGGAATTCGTCTCAGGAGGTGCGTCATGCCTCGTGCTTGGCGACAATATTTTCTTCGGTCATGGCCTTCCCGATGTCCTCGATCGGGCGCGGGAACGGCGGTCGGGAGCGACCGTCTTTGCCTATCATGTCTCTGACCCCGAACGTTATGGTGTGGTCGATTTCGACGAGGAGATGCGCGCGCTCAGCATTGAGGAGAAGCCGACGACGCCGAAATCCAACTGGGCTGTAACGGGCCTTTATTTCTACGACGAGCAGGTGGTCGACATCGCCGCCAACATCCGGCCTTCGGCGAGGGGCGAACTCGAGATTACCGACGTCAACCAAGCCTATCTGGAAAAAGGGCAGCTTCGGGTTGAGGTCATGGGGCGGGGATACGCCTGGCTCGATACAGGCACGCCCGACAGCCTGCTCGAGGCTGCGGAGTTCGTCGGAACGCTCGAGCGGCGACAGGGTACCAAGATCGCCTGCCCTGAGGAAATCGCCTTTCGGATGGGGTTCATCGACGAGCCGCAGCTGAATGTCGCCATCGAAAAGCTCGGCAAGTCGGATTACGCTCGCTATCTGCGGGCCGTCGCGAAAGACACGGTTTGATCGATCGGCCCGCAAGGCCAGCGTTGTCGGATGTCACGCTTGTCGCCGTCACCAGCGTTGCGCTCGCGGCCACGGTCGACGCGCTGCATGCGTCGATGCAGCGGGCCGACTTCGGCAAGGTTCTCTTGCTGAGCGACAAACCGCCGCCATCAAACGCCGATCCGGCGATAGAGTGGCGAAAGATCAACTGCCTTGGCTCGCGCGCCGACTATTCGCGGTTCATGCTCCGCGATCTTGCTCAGCATGTTGAAACGAACCATGCTCTTTGCATTCAGTGGGACGGTTTTGTCCTCGACGGAGGAGCGTGGGACTCGCACTTCCTAGACTATGATTACATTGGTGCGGTCTGGCCGCACTTTCACGACGGGTTCAATGTCGGAAACGGTGGATTTTCCCTTCGGTCGCGGCGCCTGCTCGAGGCTTGTAAGCAACTTCCGTTCGACGAGTCTGACGTCGAGGACATTCTCATCGGACGTGCCTTTCGCCCGCAACTCGAGGAGCAGGGGATCCGGTTCGCGCCGGAATCGGTTGCTCTGAGATTCGCCTATGAGCGGACTACGCCGACTGGAGACGAGTTCGGATTCCACGGTGCTTTCAACCTCGTTGGCGTTCTCACTCCGGCAGAGAGGCTGCACCTATTCCGGAGTCTGGACCGCGGACTGCTGGCGAGGAGTGAACGGCTGGAAATCTTGCGTTGGGCACTCTCGCATGGCGAAGTCCGTCTCGCGCTGCACATGCTCTCGAGACTGCTGTAACGCCGAGTCGGGCACGGACTCGAAACGATTACAGCAACAATACTCTCACACTCATCACTCTTTCTGTTGCTCGAAGGCCACAAAAACCAGTTTACTTTTCGATAACTGTGTTCGCGCGATGCCGTGATTGTCTAACCTGTACGAACCGCGCTTGACTGTCAGATATCCATCGATAGGGATTGGTGCGCTCGGCGGGGGATCAACGTGCTTTCGAGCGGTGCATCTATCTTGCTGAAAGAACAGGTAAATTTGCTGGATTCGGTCGACCACCAGGAAGGCCCCGGCCTTGCCGCAAATTGTTCAGCGGCTGCGCATGGTCGGCCGCCAGCCCCCTTTTTGCGTATTCCGCCGTTTCCTGGAGCGCGCCTGCAGCATTTCGCGGAGAGGTTCGGCGAGCGCGCTGACCCGCTTGCGCTTGCCACCTCCCTACGCGAGTTGCGAGTGGGTGGCAGTTTCTGGGGTGCGCAACCCGAACTTCCCGACGGCCATGTACTCGTTCGATCGGTTGCGCCGCTAAACCTTGTGAAGCGGCTCTTCGCCGGACGGCCGGTGGTGCTCTGGGATCCGGCGGCTGAGGCGGGCGATGATTACGGAGCAGAGCTCGTAGTCAGCGGTGAATGTGACCCATGGCATATGCTCTCGCGTTCAACAGCGCTCGTTGCTGAAGCGGATGATGAGGTCTGCGTTGTTGCCGCGCTGCTTGGCATTCCCTGCTACGACTTTGATCTGGATCAGACGAGCGAAGCGGCGAGTAGCGACCGGGTCAAGCGGGTTATTGAAGCTTTGTGCGGCACGGCATTTGAAAATCCGTTCACCGGCGAAGCGATGGATGCACACGCCGTGGCCGCCCTTTGCGGATTTTGGCGCCAGCTCATTGACTCGAACCGCGGAATTGTTGGTGGGGTGGGCTTCGCCTTCTGGAAACAGAGTCACATCGCGCCGCTGTTGTGGAGCGGGTCATCGCCGTTCCGGTTCTTACGCAGCCTGGATCATACCAAGGCTAGCGATTCGGTCGCGATGTGGCGTGCGAAGTTGGCGCCCGGGACTGCCGCCGAGCTGGAGCGCCGCAATGTCGCTGCGATCGAGGTAGAGGACGGTTTCCTTCGTTCGCGAGGGCTCGGCGCCGACTGCATTCCTCCTCTGTCAATTACGGCCGATCGTCTCGGCGCTCATTTCGATCCGTCGCAACCGAGCGAGCTCGAGATCCTGCTGGAGAAAGGTCGGTTCGACGCGCCAATCCTGGATCGGGCCCGCGAACTGCGCTCGTTGATAGTCCAAGCCGGCATCGGAAAGTACGAGCGGGGCAGCGTGGTGATCGAGCGCCGCGCTGCCGGCCGGCGCCATATCCTCGTGCCGGGGCAAGTGGAGGACGACCGTGCAGTATTGGCCGGCGGATGCGGCCTCGTGTCCAATCTTGAACTGTTGTCCAGAGTCCGGCAACAGGCGCCGGACGCGTACATCCTCTACAAAGCGCATCCTGATGTGCTTGCCGGACACCGCCGCGGCTCGATTCCAGATCGCGACTGTCTGATGTTCGCCGATGAGGTCATCGGCGACGTGCCTATCGCGTCGCTGATCTCGATGGTCGACGAGGTCCACGTGAACACATCGCTCGCCGGTTTTGAGGCGCTAATGCGCGGCAAGAAGGTCACCACCTATGGTGTGCCCTTCTATGCCGGCTGGGGCCTGACTGACGATCTGGGACCAGTGCCTGCGCGGCGAACAGCAAAACGGACGCTCGATGAGATGGTTGCCGCAACGCTGTTGGTCTACCCACGCTACCTCGATCCGGTGACCGGTCTCCCTTGTCCCGCAGAGGTCGCGGTCGCGCGCCTAAGCGCCAGCGACGACCGGGCGCAAGGTCTGATCGTCAGCATGCGCCGTTTGCAGGGCAAATTCATGCGCCGCTTGAGGAGTTTGGTCCAGTGAATCGACCAACCGGAAATCTCAGTCTGCTATTGCGTTCCCCGCACCCGGCCAACGATCCCGCGCCGGAGCGGCGACGGCCCCAGCTTCACGCGCCGGACCGCCGCGCGTTCCTGTTCCTTCAGGGGCCGCCAGGCCCATTGCTCCATGAGCTCGCAACGGCCATGCGCGGGCGCGGCGTCAAGGTCGAACGGATCAACATCTGCGGGGGTGACCAGCTGGACTGGCCGGAACCCGCCACCAATTTTCGAGGCCGGTTCCGGGATTGGCCCTGCTTCTTCGATAATTTCCTGCGCGAGCACCAGATCACCGACATCCTGCTGTTCGGTGACTGCCGCCCCTATCACGTTTCCGCCCGCGGGGTGGCAGCGCTCCGGGGAGTGCGGACCCATGTGTTGGAGGAAGGTTATCTGCGTCCTCACTGGATGACGCTCGAGCTCGATGGGGTGAACGGACATTCGCGACTCGCGCGAAACAAGGAATGGCTGATCGAACAGGCGAAAGCGCTTCCGCCCGAGCCGTACCTGCCGCCGATCACCGCCGATTTCCGGCGCCGCGTGCGGGACACCGCCCGCCATTATATTGCCGTCCATGCCGGCAAGTTGGCCTATCCATTCTATCGCACCCATCGACCGGGTTCGGCGATCATGGAGGGGCTCGGATGGGGCTGGAAATATCTCGTGCGAGGCCTGAGACAGCGTCAGACTGACGAGGTGATCAAGGGGCTGGAAGGGAAGCCGGTCTTCCTGTTTCCCCTGCAGCTGTCAGGCGATTACCAGATCCGCAGCCACTCGCCTTTCCCGGATATGCGCGCCGCTGCGAGCTACGTCATGGAGAGCTTCGCCCGGCACGCACCGGAAGAGGCTCACCTGCTAATCAAGGCCCATCCATTTGATACGACGTTGTTCAATTGGCGGCATTACATCGACCGCCGCGGCCGTCGGCTTGGGATTCGCGAGCGGGTGCATTTCATCGATGGTGGGAATCTGGAGCAATTAGCGGCCGATGCGAACGGGATGGTTTGCGTGAACAGCACGTCAGCGACTCTCGCGCTCGCGGCTGGGAGGCCCGTTTGCACTCTTGGCGAAGCGATTTACAACGTTCCTGGTCTCACGTTTCCGCGGCACCTCGACGAGTTCTGGGGCGAGCCCACTCCACCGGAACCCGGGCTCTACGGAGCATTCCGGCGCGTTCTTGTCGATCGATGTCTCGTTCGCGGCGGCTTGGCGAGCGAGTCCGCCGTGAAAACGTTGATCAAGTCAATGCTGGAGCGTCTTGGCTGTTCAGCCGAGAGTGTGGAGCCACGTCTCGACCCTGTCGAAATGTTGTTGCCAATCGTGCGCGCGGAATGATTTGATGCGATCGAGCTGCGCGGCGCGGGCGGGACTTTCCGGGTTGGCGTAATCTAGGATGGCTTTTTCCCACGCCTGATCGTCGAGCGGACTTAGATAGACAGGAACTGGCCCAGCGATCTCGCGGAAGACAGACAGGTCGCTTGCGATGACCGGGACGCCCATTCCGAGGGCCTCGACCAGCGGGAGGCCATAGCCTTCTGAGAAGCTGGGAAAAAGCAGGGCGCGAGCTGAAGCGACATGGCCTGCCAGTTCCTCATCCGAGCAGTGGCTGAGCTCAACGATGTGCCCGCCCAGCTTCTCATGCTCGTCAAGCCGATGAAACACCGATTCCGCCTCCCAGCCGCGTTGGCCGATGATCAGCAGCCTCGGGACATCCGACCCAAGACGGGCAATCAACCGCGACCAGATATTGAGGAGCATCTGGTGGTTCTTCCGGCCTTCGATCGTACCGAGGACGACAAAGATCGGCCGATTTGGAGGGCATCGATGCGTGCGAACCGGCAACGAATCAGTTCCAAGCCACGCCGCAACGGCAGGGGGCATTCTCAGGCCCTGCACTTCCGCGAAACGAGCGAGATCATCGAGCGTCGCCTGACTGTTCCCGATCACCCCTCCGGCTGTGCGGAGGGCGGTTCGCATTCGTTTGCTGTGCTTGCAGGCCTCGCCTTCCCGGCAGAATTGAGGATGGGTGATTGGGATAAGGTCGTGGACCAGATAGACGGGCTTGACGTCGGCGGTGGAGACCCAGCGAGCGAATCGAGCCGAATTCAGCCCCGTGTGGCCGACGTTGAGATAGGTCCGGCCGGCGCCTTTCGCGCGGTACCCTCCGAGGTGCTTGAGCGCACCAATCACGATGCGTCTTTTGAAATCTCGCCCAGGCTTCTCAAGCAAGTCGAACAGGTCCCGAGACGCGTCGCGGTCTAGGATGCGCCTGAACCCATCATGTTGAACGACCGCCTGTGCCTTGGGACCAAAGTGACGCAGGTAAGCGAGGCAGACCCGGTCGATACCCGTCGGGTGGCGGCCTTTCCATCGGCGCCAGATCAGTCGAGTCACGTCGAGAAGGTAAGGGGCGTCGTCAGGCACTCAGAGGGTACAAGAAAGCGGCAACACGTCAGGGCGTTTGCATCAGCTGAGGCTTCACGGCAACTTTCAGGAGGGCGGTCGCGCTTTCTAAGTGAAGCGATCGATCCGTTTCGGAACGATACTTTAGATATCGCCAATCGCCGCGACGATAGTCCCACAGGGCATGCGCGCCTTCAAACTCAAGCAGTCCCATGTGCCCCGCGAGCTGAGGCGGCGGGTCATGCTCCCGGCACGATTGCGGGCCGGTGCGCAGTGGAGCGACACCTGCATTCTCAACATTTCCTCGCATGGCCTGCTGATCCATTCGGCGCGCGCAGCACCGGAGGGCAGCACTATTGAACTACGCCGCGGTGATCACGTAATCGTGGCCCGGGTGATGTGGCGTGACGGTGCGCGGGTTGGCCTTCAGGCTGAGGAACGCTTGCCGGTCGAGCAGATCATGTCGCTGGGCCAATCCCAAGCGCTCCAGCTGACCGCGTCAAATGGCGCAACCATCGAACGTCGAAAACAGCCTCGTCCCATGGTGATCGACGCAAGGCTGCGCGGCCGGGCAATGGAATTCGTCAGTGTTGGAATCATCGGTGCGTCAATGGCTTTGACGATCTGGTCGATGGCTAGCGAAGCGCTCGCGAAGCCAATGGCGGCTGTGGCGGTGGCGCTCGGCGGCTAATCTCGCGGTTGGCGCTGCGCCGCGCTATGCGCGCCGCGATGAACCCGCTCTACGAGAATATGAAGACGAGCGTCTTCGAGCGCATGTCGCTGCTCGCCGCGAAACACGGCGCGGTGAATCTGGGGCAGGGATTTCCCGACTTCGGCTGGCCCGACGATATCCTCCACGCCGCGGCGCGGGCCCTCCGGGACGGCTCAAACCAATATGCGC
>Ga0070659_100000863_pt1 | contig 22157 bp, 25 predicted proteins | sample KBSC23metaG_FD_64666 | JGI IMG/M metagenome (GOLD analysis project Ga0070659, IMG submission 64666) | Corn rhizosphere microbial communities from Kellogg Biological Station, Michigan, USA - KBS C2-3 metaG | ecosystem: Host-associated > Plants > Roots > Rhizosphere > Soil ... | reverse complement strand
TCGGCCTCATCCAGGTACTGCGTGGTGAGCAGGACCGTCGTCCCCTGTCCGGCGAGCTGCTTGACGGTCTGCCAGACCTCATTGCGCCCCTCGGGGTCGAGGCCCGTGGTGGGTTCGTCGAGGAAGATGATCGGCGGATTGCCGATCAGGCTCATCGCGATGTCGAGCCGGCGGCGCATGCCGCCCGAGTAGGTCGCCGCCTTGCGCGCGCCGGCCTCGGTCAGCGAGAAGCGCGCGAGCAGCTCGTCGGCGACCGCGCCGGGGTTCTTGACGTGGCGCAGCTTGCCGACCAGGACGAGATTCTCCCGTCCGGTGAGCACCTCGTCGACCGCTGCGAACTGACCCGTCAGGCTGATCGACTGGCGCACGTCGCCGGGTTTCGCCACGACGTCGAAGCCGTGGACCGTCGCCGTGCCCTTGTCGGCCTTCAGGAGGGTCGAAAGGATCCGGATCAGCGTGGTCTTGCCTGCGCCGTTCGAGCCGAGCAGGGCGAAGATGCTCCCGGTCGCGATCTCGAAGTCGACTCCGCGCAGCACGTGGGTCTGCTTGAACGACTTCTCGATCCCGGTCACCCGGACGGCGGTCGCGGTGCTCACTTGCGCTCCTCCCGCTCGGCGTCGTCGATCGCCTGGACAAGCCGGCTGCGCTCCTTGTCGATCCAACGCGTTCCGCCGTAGGCCTGTGCGAAGGTCTCCGCGAAGTCCACGGGATCTGCGCCCACGATGTCGCGCACCGGCGTGCCGTCGGCGGCGGCCCGCTCCCAGAGGTCGGCGAGGTCGCCGAACATCGTGGTCAGGGTGTCGCCGTCGGTGATGCCGCCGTAGTACATGAAGTACCGGTGCATCGCCTTGGCGGCCGTCGCGTAGGGCTCGGGGAGCCCGTCGATGCGGGCCTTGTCCTGCTTGTACTGCTTCTTCTGCTCGAGCGATCCGGTGAGCGCTTCGATCCATTTGGCGGCCATGATTACTTCTCTTCCTTGTTCTGATGGATGTCGATGTGGTTGTCGGTGTGGTCGGTTGGGCGGAGCTGATCGATCCGACCGGCGAGGAAGGTCCAGGAACCCCAGAACTCCTCGAGGTAGTCGCGGCCGGCCGAGTTCAAGGAGTAGACCTTGCGCGGGGGTCCCTTCTCGGACGGCTCTTTCGTGACGTCGACGAGGCCGCGCTGCTCGACCCTGACCAGCAGGGCGTAGACGGTGCCTTCGACGATGTCCGAGAACCCCTGCTCGCGCAGTCGTGCCGTGATCTCGTAGCCGTACGCGGGGCGCACGGCGAGGATCGCGAGCACGATGCCCTCGAGAGTGCCCTTCAGCATCTCGGTCATCTGCTTGCCCATGGAGTCCTGCTTTCGCTAATCAGTGTTGCTATCTACTGGTAGATAGTAACGCCGACTACCGGTAGATAGCAAGACTGAATAGTGGAAGTTTTCCGGCCCCGCGTCTAACCTGTTGGTCAGCCCCGACCCTGATGCGGGCGGCCTTCTGGGGAGGCGCAATGGCTCACGCTGAACACGCTGTCACCGTCCCGCACCCGATAGGGGAGGTGTATGCCTTTCTGGCTGACGGGCTCAACGATCCGAAATGGCGTCCGGATGTCATCGAGGTCCACCTGGCCTCGGGCGTCTCTTCGCAGTTGGGCGCCGTCTACTCGCAGACGATGAAGGGTCCCGGCGGGCGTCCGATCGCCGGCGACTACCGCATCACTCGCGCTGATGCGCCCACTCGGCTCGACTTCGAGGTGATCGCCGGGCCGGCTCGACCGGTAGGGCGCTTCGAGCTGACCGCCGTCACCCCCTCATCGACGGAGGTGCTGTTCACCCTCGATCTCACGCCCACGGGCCTCCTGAAGCTGATGGGCGGGATGATCGCCAAGCAAGTGCAGGCTGAGGCCGCCGCGATCGAACGTGTGCCCGAGGCGATGGCGGGCTGACCGTGCAGATACCGAAGCCCAGCGAACGGCACAAACAGGCATTCGCCGATGCCGTCGCGCCGTTGCACGGAGCCGTGGTGAAGCCGATGTTCGGCAACCTCGGCGCCTTCGTCAACGGGAACATGTTCGGGGGACTGTTCGGTCCGGATCTGGGAGTGCGGTTGCTCGAGGCTTCCGATACCGATCGGCTAGCGACTCTGCCCGGCTCGGGTCCATTCGGGCCCGCAGAGCGGCCGATGGGCGGCTACGTATCGCTTCCGGCAGACTGGCCGGACCACTCGGAGCTGGTGGCCGAGTGGCTCGGTCTCGCCTTCGACCAGGTGTCGTCGCTCCCGCCGAAGCCCGCCAAGATTCGCACGTGAGGGCGAAGGGTGGCCCAGCGGTCCGCTGAGCCACCCCGCGCGTCACACCTCGACGGCGCTGAAGCGCACCTTCTCGGCGTCGAACGACTCGACGCGCACGGTCAGACTGTCGCCGGGCTGCGCGCTCGATGCGAGGACGAGACCGGGGATGCCCGACTCGCTCTCGACCAGCACACCGAATGGTGTGTGCGAGGTGACGCGGGCGACGAGCTCATCTCCGGGACGGAGGACTGTGCTGTTCATGATTCACCTCCTCCCACCCAGATCAGGGTGAGCCGAAGGCGCCCGCCGAAGCGGATCAGGTCTCTACCGGGTTGCCAATCCGATTGTGGCTGTCAGCCGGTCCGGTCATCACCCACCGATTCTAGCGACGAAGCTCGGCTTGAAGCGTGCGAATGACCGACCCGAGGATGCCAGCCGACAGCAGTCCCGACCCCAGGGGACCGGCGCGATCCTCCCCCAACAACGGCAGCCCGGCGAGTGCGGCCCTGGTCGGGTCGCTCAGCTGCTCGAGCTGCCAGCGGATCTCGCCGTCAATGGCGTCGGGATCGCCCGGCGCTCGATATCCGGCCGCCTTCGCGGCGTAGGCGGCGGCGCCGAGCGCGTGGGCGCCCATGTGCGCAACACCGGAGGCTTGAGCTGCCGAACGCGCGGCCGCGATGGCAGCGGGGGAGGAGACCACCCCCGCCGCGCGGCCCGCGACGAAACGTCGACGGATCTCGCCTGCCGTCGCCAGCTCGCCGCGCGCGAATGCCCGCGCCCTCGCGATCGCATCGCGCGGGCGATCATCGCGCGGCGCCTCGGATTCGAAGAGATCGAGTACGTGCTCGGCGCAGTCGGCGGCCCATGCCGCGACGATGCGGCGGTCGGACTCGCTCAGGGTCTGCGAAGAGGGCACACCCTCACACTCTCACGGCCGGCGCGGAGGAGTGGCGGCCGCTCAGGTCGCTCGAGACGCATCCGGCGCGGGCAGGATCACGTTGGCGACGATCCGCCGTGTACGTCCCGGTGCCGGCGCGTTCGCGAGCCGCGGCTGGAACACCATCGCCAGGTCCCGGGCGAACTCGAGGAACTCGGCGTCGGTCAGCCAGACGGCATTGATGGTGTAGCCCACGCCGTCGCGCACCAGGTCGGGCGTGCCGGATCCGAGATAGCGGTCGAAGTCGGCGATCAATCCGGCGCTGAATGCCAGGAACGCCTGGCTGTGCTGCTCGGGGCTCATGGCGGCCAGTTCCGTGGGAGAGATCGAAGCGGCGGCGGCAGCCAGCGTGTAGGTTCGCTCGATGCTGCCGCGCACGCGGCGTTCCGCGGCGACCCGGAGAATGCCCGCGTCTGCCAGCAGGCTCACGTGCCGGTAGAGGCTTGCCGCCGGAATGTCATCGAGCTCGGCGGCCAGTTGCGACGTGGTGAGAGCCCGGTCGCCCAGGAAGGCCTGCACGATCCGCAATCGCACCGGGTGCAGCAGGATCTCCGAACTCGCCATGCCCCTGAGTCTAGATCAATGTTCGCAATTCTGATAACGTTCGCAACCATGAGAACAAGTGTGGACCTCGCCTCGGTCCCCGTCGGCGTCCTGATCGCCCTGGGCGCCGTGCTCCTGGTCGAGATCGCGCTCGATGTGATCGCGCTGGTCGACCTGGTCAGGCGACCGGTGGCGAGAGTTGCGCTGGGCAACAAGTGGATCTGGGTGGCCGTCATCGTCCTGGTGAACCTGATCGGCGCCATCTTGTACTTCGCGATCGGCCGGAGACCCGCCACGGCGGGGGAGGAGCCGGCGGCCAAGCCGTCGCGCTCGAGCGCCGAGATCGCGGAGGCGCTCTATGGTGGCTCCGACCGCGCGACCACGCCATGAGTGCCGCGATCCGCGCCACCGGTCTGACCAAGTCCTACGGCGGCAAACTCGTTCTGGATTCGCTGGACCTCGAGGTGGACGAGGGGTCGATCTTCGGATTCCTCGGGCCGAACGGCGCGGGCAAGACGACGACCCTGCGCCTCACCACCGGGCTCGCGCGACCGACGAAGGGATCGATCCAGGTCCTGGGACATGATCCCCAGGCGTCCGGCACCGCGGTGCGATCGGTGATCGGGTTCCTCCCCGATGTACCCGCGTTCTACGAGTGGATGACCGCTCCTGAGTTCCTGACCTTTGTCGGGGGACTGTTCGGGCTGAGCAGCGCGGTGCTTCGCGAGCGCACGGACATGCTGCTCGACCTGGCCGGACTCACCGGCGTGACGACGCGCATCGGCGGCTACTCGCGCGGGATGAAGCAGCGCCTCGGGATTGCACAGGCCCTCATCAACGCGCCCCGGCTGCTGCTCCTGGACGAACCGACCAGCGCTCTCGACCCGATGGGCCGCAAGGACGTGCTGGACATGGTCGCGTCGCTGCGCGGACGCACCACCGTGTTCTTCTCGACGCACATCCTCAGCGATGTCGAGCGGGTGTGCGACACGGTCGCGATCCTGGACCACGGGAGGCTGGTCGCGCGCGCGCCGATCGACGAGCTGAAGGCGCGCTACGGCAAGGAGAAGGTCGTCGTCGAGGTGACCGACGGTGCCGACACGCTGGCTGCGGAGTTCGCGGCGCGGCCGTGGGCGGCATCCGTCGATCGCGGGGCGCAGGGATCGATCGAGATCACCGTCACCGAGCTCGGTGCCGCACAGCACGACATCCCCGCCATGGTCGCCGCTCGACACAGCGGTCTGTCGCGACTCGAGGCGGGCGAGATCAGCCTGGAAGAGGTCTTCGTCGAACTGGTCGGGGGAGAGCGATGAGCGCCGCTCTCGTGTTCGCGCGCAAAGAAGCCGTGGAGATCGTTCGCACCTGGCGGATCTGGGTGCTGCCCGCGATCATCCTGCTCTTCGCGATCACGGCGCCGCTGCTCGCGCGGTTCACCCCCGAGATCGTGGGAGCGGTGGCCGGCGACCAACTCGGGGGAGTGACCCTTCCTCCGGGGACCGCTCTTGACGCGTCCGGGCAGTGGATCAAGAACCTCAGCCAGATCACCCTCTTCGCCCTGATCATCATCTACGGCGGCATCGTCTCGAGCGAGACGTCGAGCGGCACCGCGATCCTGGTGCTGACGAAGCCGATGTCGCGGGCGGCGTTCGTCGCGGTCAAGGCCGTCATCCATTCGGCGTTCCTGGTGGTGCTTGCTCTGCTCGGGGCTCTCGTCACGTGGGGGCTCACAGGGGCGGTGTTCGGCGAGGCTCCTGCCGAGCCGGTGTGGTCGAGCACGCTGGTCTGGATCGTGCTGGGCGTCTTCTACGTCGCCCTCATGACCTTCTTCTCGGTTCTGATCCCGTCGGCGGCCGGGGCCGCGGGGGCCGGGATGGGTGCCTTCGTGCTGCTCACGATCGCGGGGCTGTGGAAGCCGATCGGCGATCACTCGCCGGCCGGGCTTGCCGGGCAGGCGGCGGCCCTGGCGGCTGCGCAGAAAGTGCCCGACATGCTGTGGCCGGTGCTGGTGTCGCTCGCCGCGGCGGTCGCGCTGGTCGTTGCCGCGGCTCTGCTGTTCCGGCGCAAGGAGCTGTAGCGGGGCCCCGGCGAACGGCGTTCTAGGCTTCTGCCGTGGCCGACGAACTCGAGAAAGCCGACGTATCGGCGGCGGCGAGGTACCGCATCCGGTGGGGCTGGTTCATCGGATGCATCGCGCTCGGACTGGGCGCGATCCTCATCGGGTGGCTGGTGGCGCCTGCCCTGGGCTACCTCGCCGGCGTGCTGGCGAACGTCGGGACGACTCTCCTGCTGGTGGGCATCGTGGTGCTCCTGGAGCGGCAGATCATCGACAACGCGGTGCGAGCGGTCCGGGGCGCGAACGAACGATCGAACGAGGCGCTCCGGATGCAGATCCGCGACCTCGAAGACCGGCTCGCCTCGCTCTGGGAGTCGACGAGCGCCGACGATGTCGCCAGGAAGAAGGCCGAGACGAGCCGGCTCACCGACGAATTCACCCGGCGCGTCGTCGACGGGGCCACGGGTGACGCGGAGCGGGGCGGCTCACAGCGACGCTGAGGTGAAATCATCCGCTGATGGGGAAGCCCACTTTCCGACTTCTCACAATTTCTTCGGCGGATATCCTCGAGGTTGTGTCGACTCGATCGGTGCTCCTGGCGTCCCTCCTGGCGGTGTTCAGCGCGATTCTCGTGTGGAGCGACGTGGTGCATTGGGATTCGAGCAGGCGAGGCGTTGCGCGGCGCGTGAGCACCGGCCTGCGGGAGGCGGTAGTCGTCCTGGGGTTTCGCAACCGCGGCAATCGCGCCAACTACATCAACCGCTACCGTGTGCGCGCCGCCCTCAGGTCGCGAGGCGCGCGGGCGACGGAGAGCGTGCTGGTGCTGTGCGGGGGAGCGGCGTCCGGAGACGTCCCTGAGGCCGAAGTCATGGCACGTTATGCGGCTGAGCTCGGCTACACGGGACCCGTGCTCCGCGACGACCAGAGCCGAACCACGTGGGAGAACATCGTCAACGCGATTCCGCTCATCGAGGGCGCGGATGTCATCAAGATCGTCTCGAACTCGCTCCACGCGGAGAAGGCGCGTGGATATCTCCTCACGCAGCGGCCGGATCTCGCCGAGCGGCTGGTTCGAGCGGAGGAACACCGCTTCGGCGAGGTGCTTCTCGTGAAGCCTGTTGCAGCAGTCCATGGTCTGCGGACCCGGCCGCATGTGCCCTAGCGATCAGATCCTTAGGGCGCCTGATTGACCGGCAGCCCACGTCGCGTCCTTTTGTTCTGACATAATGGAGCTTATCGGAGATGTGAACCCAGCACGATCGGGCCTCAGAGCGCCGCGAGATACCGCCGCACGGCCTCGGCGGTCGTGGCGTGGTCGACGACATCCGGTTCACCCGAGGTGGTGATCGTGCCGACGACGTCGCCGTCCACGCGGATCGGCATCGAGCCGCCATGAGCCTTCAGCACGTCGTGGTCGACATCCGTTCGCTCTTCGAACGGCGTGCCCGCCTCTTGGTGTCGCAGTTTGACCAGCAGCGATGGCTCACCGAACTTCTCCACCACGGCGGCCTTGCCGGCCAGCCAAGGATCGTTCCCGGGGCCGGTGCCCGCGAGCTTCGCCTGGAAGACGGTGTCGCCGCGCAGCACGATCCGCACGGCGAGGTTGAGGTTCCGTTCGCGGATCACCTCGACGGCGATCAGTCCCAACTCCACCGCGTCGTCGTTGGTGAACTCGGCAAGGTCGATGCTGGGTTGCGCTTCGACATCGGCGGCCGTGAGCACGGGAAGATCGGTCATCGGGATTCCTCGATTCGTTGGCGAAGCACGGCGGGCAGGGTCTCGGGCTCGACATCGTGGATCTCGGCGGCGAGCTCGTCGGCGGTCATCCAGCGCCATTCGAGCACGTCGGCGCGTTCCTCATCGGTCCAGCCGTCGCGCACCGGGTTGAAGCGCTTCGTGCGAATGTCGTACCAGGCCCAGTGACCGCGCTGATACGGATGCCAGCGCTGGTCCGGCTCGAAATCCTCGTCCAAGAACGCCGCAGGAACGCTCTCGAGCCGCAGCCCGGTTTCTTCGAACACCTCGCGGATCGCGGCCTGGTCATGGCTCTCCCCCGGGTCGACGCCTCCCCCGGGCGTGATCCAGCGCGGCGGTACCGAGTGGCTCTTGCCGTACTGCAGGAACATGAGCGCGGCTCCACTCGGGTCGATGAGCAGCACGCGGGAGGTGGCGCGGAAGGTGCCCTCCCCCGTCGGCGGTGCGTCGCTCACGGGGTGACCGGCAGCATCCTGGACCACCAGTCCAGGATGATCTCGAAGCGCTGCCTCCGGTGGCGCGGCCGCCCGGAACGGCTCAGCTCGTGATTCTCGCCCGGGAAGATGACCAGCTCGGCCTCGACCCCGTTGAGTTTGAGGCTGGAGTAGAACGACTCCGCTTGCGGCAACGGGCAGCGCAGATCCTGCTCGGAATGCAGCACGAGCGTCGGCGTCGTCACCTGTCGGACGACCGCCTGCGGGCTCTGGGTCGCGCGGTGCTCGGCCGAGTCGCCGGTGTAGGCGGCGCTGAAGAACGAGCCGATGTCGCTCGTGCCGATGAAGGCCTCCGGATCGAGGAATCCGCGCTCGACGATCGCCCCGGCCCAGCGGTGGTCGTGCGCGATCGTCCAGGCCGTGAGGTAGCCGCCGTATGAGCCGCCGAGGATCCCCACCCGCGCGCCGTCGAGGTTCGGATCGCCGGCGAGGGCGCCATCGAGGAAGTCGAGCACGTCGTGCAGATCGACGGTGCCCATCGCGTCTTTGATGACCCGCCCGTGCGCCTCGCCGTAGCCCGCCGAGCCGCGCGGATTGCAGTAGACGACCGCGTAGCCGGCATCCACGTAGACCTGCGTCTCGTCGAAGAGGTGCACCGAGTACTGCGCGAACGGACCGCCGTGGATGTTGAGCAGCACCGGATGCGGCCCGGGGCCTGAAGGAGCAGCCACCCATCCGTGCACCGGGTACCCGTCTCGACCGGGCACCGTCAGGTCGACCGGCGTGACGAGTCCGCGGCCGCGCAACGGTGCCCCGAAGTCGGTCAGCAGCTCCAGGCCGCCGTCGGCCTCCGGCTCGAGCAGGGCGAGTTCGCCGAAGGAGTCGGGAGCCTGCAGCGCGACCAGCACCGCTCCCCCGCCGGCTGCGTGCGCGGTCACCTCGACGTCGCCGGGCGTGAGCACCGAGACGGCGCCGTGCTCGTCGACCCGCAGCAGCGGTGCGCGCCCTCGAGTGGTGTCCACGACGAGCGCGGTGGATGCCGTCTCGACCGTCACTCCGGCCGCCGCCAGATCGTGGTCGGCCGGGTCGGTGAGCCGGGTGACCGTGTCGCCGTCGATCAGGTACAGCGCGCCGTTCCTGGCCACGAAATCGGTGCCGTCTGGCCCGAGATCCTGGGCGGTGAACCAGATGCGGCCGTCCGGCCCGATCGCGAGGTCGCCGATCCCGAGCGGTTCGGGGCCGGTTCGGCGCACGGGCGCCGCACTCGGGGCTTCGCCGCTCGATGCCGCGAGGGGCAGCATCCAGATGTCATCGCGCAGGTCGCCGTCTCGGCCGTCATGCAGGGCCGCGACGAAAAGGACGTGCGCACCGTCCGGTGTGACACGAGGCGACGCATGGTCGGTGGCGTCGTCGGTCAGCTGCCGCGACTCGGGGACCTTCTTCGGCTTGGGCGCGTCACCATCGGCGTCCGAGGGCAGCGGTGCCCGGTCGTAGACGGGTTCGGCATCCACGGGCGGAACAGCGACGGCGAACAGTTGCGCCGGACGGTCGTTGCGGTAGCCGAGCCCGTTCGCCTTGTACTTGAGCGTGGTGATCCTGCGGGCCGGTTCGGCTGTCGCCGCGAGACCCTCCACCGAGCCGTAGCGGCCCGGCTCGGGAACGCGCGCCGTGTAGACGATGGTGGCGGAATCCGGGGACCAGGCGAACTCGCCGATGCCCAGCTTCTGGTCGGTGACGACCACCGGCTCGCCCCCGCGCGCGTCGACGATCGCGAGTTGCGGCGGCCCGTCCGTCGCGCGCAGGAACGCGATCACGGTGCCGTCCGGCGAGAACTGCGGCGACGAGTCGCCCGCCCCCCGGGTCAGCCGCCGCGGTTGGGATGCCGTGGCGTCGCGGCGGGCGTCCGCGGCGTCGAGCGGCACCTCCCAGAGCTGGCCCACGTTGGAGTCCGCCTCGAAGGAGGGATGCGACACCTCCACCACCGCGCGACTGCCGTCGGGCGCAACCGTGGGCCGCCCGACGGACTGCAGCAGTTCGAGGTCGGCGATCTTCACGGCGAGGGCCTAACCGGCGAAGCCCGAGATGTCGCCGACGTACCGGGTGTGATTCTCGGGGATCGGATCGACCGCGGCCTGCGCCACCTCGGCCGCGAACTCGCTCACGGTGTAGAGCTTGCCCGCCTCTTCGCGGCGCGACTCGATGGCTCCCGGGTTCGCCCGTTCCAGCAGGGTCGCGGTGATGGTCCCCTCGATCATGTCGCCCGAGACGACGACGAAGCCGATGCCCTTCTCGGTGAGCTCATCGATGCGCGAGCGCAGCGCGTCTTCGCCCGCGCGCTTGCTGAGCGCGACCGGCAGGTACTCCGGCATGGTCTCGGCGGTGCCCACGAAATGCGCCTGGTGGCTGGTCACGAAGACGACCCGGGATCCGGATGCCATGAGCGGCAGCGCCGCGTTGAGCACGTTCACCTGGGCATCGCGGTTCAGTTTCATGGCGTAGTCGTCGCCCATGCCGCTCTCCATGCCGCCCGAGGCATTCAGCACCAGCAGGTCGAGCCCGCCCCACTGGGCATTCACGGCATCGAACATCGCGGAGACCGATGCCGGATCGGTGAGGTCGCCGCCGAGCGCGATCGCCTCGCCGCCGTCCGCCTCGATGGCCGCGACCACTTTGAGCGCTCGCGCCTCCTTGTTGCGGTAGTTGATGGCGACGCGCGCACCGGCCGCGGCGAGCATGGCCGCGGTGTCGGCGCCGATGCCCCGGGACGAACCCGTGACCAGGGCGCGGATGCCGTCGAGAGCGTGGGGAGCGAGCACGTTGTTCACGGTTCCCGACCCTACCAATGGGTGGCGGGTGCTCGGCGGCCGGTGCCGACGCGATGCTCAGTAGCGGCCGTCGAGGCTGCCCCATCCCGACGAGAGCCCCGCGGTGCTCCGGCGTTGCGGCACGTTCCAGGGATTGTCGTCGCGCAGCGGCTTCGGCAGCACGGCGGCCGGGGCGTCCTGATACGCGACCGCTCTCAGAAAGCGCCCGATGGCCGCCGTCCCGACGCTGGTGGCGTCGGTGGTCGTCGCCGGAGAGGGGCCGCCGTGCTGCATCGCGCTCGTCACCGACACACCGGTGGGCCAGCCGGCGAACAGCACCCGGCCGCTGGTGGCCGCCAACTCGGTGATGAGGGCCGCCCATTCCCCCGATTCCAGCTCGGTCTCGGTGGCGTGCAGCGTCGAGGTGAGGTTGCCGGGGAAGAGCCGGCGGTGCAGCGGCGCGAGTTCGGCGGCATCCCGAAAGCGCACGATGATCGAGAGCGGCCCGAAGCACTCCTCGAGCAGGATGTCGTTCGCCTCGAGCTGCTCGGTCGTCACCTCGACCACGGTGGGCGTGGCGAAGCGCTGGCCGTCGTCGGTTTCGCGCACCGTGCCGGCAAGGTGGACGGTCACGCCCGGCACCGCGAGAACCTCGCCACGGCGTCGAGCGAAGGTGCTGCCGATGCCGGGGTTCAGCAGGCGATGCTCGGCTGTCGGCGCGAATGGCGCGAGATCGCCCACCTCGACGCCGGCCGGCACGAACAGGAAGCCCGGCTTGGTGCACAACTGCCCCGCAGACCCGCTCACCGAGGCGAGGAAGCCCGCGATGAGACCCGGTTCGTCTCTGAACGCCCGGGCCGTCGCGTACGCCGGGTTCACGCTCCCCAGCTCGCCGAAGAACGGGATCGGCACGTCGCGGGTCGCCGCGATCTCGGCGAGCATGCGGCCGACCCGGGTGGATCCGGTGAACGACCCCGCACGGATGCGTCCGTCGCGCAACAGGGCGACGCCGACCTCCTGGCCGAAGACGACCTGGAAGACGCCACTCGGCATCCCGGATGCGGCCAGCGAGTCGATCACGAGCGCCGCGGTCTGCGCCGACAGCTCCGGGTGGCCCGGGTTGGCCTTGAGGATCACCGGGCACCCCGCGGCCAGCGCCGCGGCCGAGTCGCCGCCGATCACCGAGAAGGCGAACGGGAAGTTGGATGCCGCGAAGTTCAGCACGGGACCGACCGGCTGCAGCACCCGCCTCACGTCGGGCCTCGGCCCGATGACGTAGTCGGGATCCGCCTCGTCGATCCGCGCGTCGAGGTATGCGCCCTCGACGACCACCTCGGCGAACAACCGCAGCTGGTTGCTGGTGCGGCGCAGCTCTCCCTGCAGCCGCGGCTCGGCGAGGCCGGTCTCGCGCATCGCGGTGGCGATGAGTTCGGCCGCAGAGCGATCCAGGGTGTCGGCGAGATCGACCAGGGCCCGAGCGCGCGTCCGGGGCTCGGTCGCGGCGAACGGCTGCGCGGCGGCGGCGGCAGCGCCGGCGATGTCATCCAGCGGGGCGTCCTGCATCGTCGCGCGGTGATCGGTCATCGCCCCGCCCCTCCGCTGAACGCCATGGTCGTGGTCAACGACCCCAGCTGATCGACTCGGACCGTGACCTCGTCACCCTCGATGAGGCTCTGGCCGAGCTCCGGCACGATGCAGGTGCCTGTGCTCAGCACGACGCCATCCGGGAACTCCATCGCCGAGAACAGCCAGGTGACCAGCTCCTGGTAGCTGCGCTTCATCGCCGAGGTGCTCGCCGATCCCTCGAACCAGGTGGACCCGGAGCGCTGGATGTCGAGCGAGATCGTCAGGTCGTCCGGATGATCCAGCTCGCCCCACGGCACGATCTCGCTCGACAGGGCGCAACTACCGGTGAAGGTCTTCGCCTGTGGCAGGTAGATCGGGTTCTCGGCCTCGATGCTGCGCGAGGTGAAGTCGTTGCAGATCACCGCCCCGACGATCTCGGCTGAGCTGTTGACGACGATGGCCACCTCGGGTTCGGGGATGGAGTCCGTCGAGTCGTGCCGCATTCCACCGCTCGCCCCGTCGCCGAGCACGCGCCACGCGACGGACTTGAAGAACAGCTCGGGGCGGTCGGCGTCGTAGACGTCCAGGTAGACGCGGTCGAACTTCGACTCCTGCATCCGCGCCTCGCGCGAGCGGAAATAGGTCACGCCGGCTCCCCACACCTCGGTGCGGCCGTCGATCGGCGCGAGCAGCGTCAGCCCGGACAGCGGCAGCGACTCCCCCGCGGCGGCGGCGTGGAGCTGCTGCCGCAGCTCGCCGTCGGCGAGTCGAAGCAGCGACGCGAGATCGGCGCCCGCGATCGGGTGGACCCGATCGTTCTGGCGTACTCCGACCTCCGGGCGCCCGTCGGCACCGGCGTAGCGGACGATGGACATCGGGCCTCCGTCATCGGGGACATTTCGCGGGGAACAGCGTTCCCATTCAATCGGACCCGGGTCATCACCGGGTGATAGGTTCTGAGCATGCCGGCAGACGTGCTCACCAGCTGGGCCTGGGTGTTCTGGCTGGCCCTGATCCTGGTGTTCCTCATCATCGAGGTGCTCAGCCTCTCGTTCGTCTTCCTGATGCTCGCCGTCGGCAGCCTGGGTGGGCTGGTCGCCGGCCTGCTCGGCGCCCCGTGGTGGGTCGAACTGATCGTCGCGGCCGTGCTGTCGCTCCTTCTCCTGTTCTTCGTGCGACCCCCGCTGCTGCGCCTCACCCATCGCGGCGCCGACCCGGCGCGCAGCAACGTCGACCGGCTGATCGGCGCCGCGGGAACGGTCGTCAAGGTCTTCGACGACGGCAGCGGCCAGGTGAAGCTGACCAACGGCGAGACCTGGACCGCCAAGACGGGCCGCCACACCTCGGCCGCTCTCGTCGAGGGCGAGCAGGTGCATGTCGAGACCATCGAGGGCGCGACCGCCATCGTCTCCCCCGCCTCAACCCGACCGGAGTCAACCGGCCCCGAGCCAACAGAGAAGAGCCCCAGCTGATGGATGCCCAGGTCTTCGGCAACGTGATCCTCGTGATCGTTCTGGTGATCATCGTGATCTTCGTGATCACGGTGCTCTTCCGCTCCATCCGGATCATTCCCCAGGCGTACGCCGGCATCGTCGAGCGCCTGGGCAAGTACCACAAGACCCTCATGCCGGGGTTGAACCTCTTGGTGCCCTTCGTCGACCGGCTGCGCCCGCTGGTCGACCTGCGCGAACAGGTCGTCTCGTTCCCGCCCCAGCCGGTGATCACCGAAGACAACCTGGTCGTCTCGATCGACACCGTGGTCTACTTCCAGGTCACCGATGCTCGCGCCGCCACTTACGAGATCGCGAACTACCTCGGCGCGGTCGAGCAGCTGACCACGACCACCCTTCGTAACGTCGTCGGTGGCCTGAACCTCGAAGAGGCGCTCACCAGCCGCGACAACATCAACGGCCAGCTGCGCATCGTGCTCGATGAGGCGACCGGCAAGTGGGGCATCCGGGTCAGCCGTGTCGAGCTCAAGGCGATCGACCCGCCGGTGTCGATCCAGGATTCGATGGAGAAGCAGATGCGCGCCGAGCGCGACCGCCGAGCCGTCATCCTGACCGCCGAGGGCACCAAGCAGTCGCAGATCCTGGAGGCGGAGGGCGCGCGGCAGTCGGCGATTCTCCAGGCAGAGGGTGACGCGAAGGCCGCGGTGCTGCGCGCCGAGGGCGAGGCCAAGGCGATCGAGACGGTGTTCGGTGCCATCCACGCCGGCGACGCCGACCCGAAGCTGCTGGCCTACCAGTACCTGCTGACTCTGCCGAAGCTGGCCGAGGGCGACGCGAACAAGCTCTGGATCATCCCGAGCGAGTTCACCGAAGCGCTCAAGGGGATCAGCGCGGGCTTCTTCCCGTCGAGCGACCCGAGCGTGCGCGCCGCGTTCGGGGCCGCCGCAGCCAGCGCAGCTCAGGCATCGGCGAATGCGAGCAAGGCGGCGAAGCCGGCGACACCGCGCACGCGGTCGGCGAAGAGCGATTCCTAGGCGAAAGGCCCCGATCGAGCAGGGCTACTTCTCCCCCGCTCCCCCGCGCGTGCTCGCCCATCGCGGGCTGGCCATCGACGCGCCCGAGAACACCCTGCTCGCGTTCGCGAAGGCGCTCGCGGTGGGAGCCACCCACCTCGAGACGGATGTGCATGCCTCGGCGGATGGCGTGGCGATCCTGAGCCACGACCCCGATCTGTTCCGGCTCACCGGGCGCCACGTGCGGATCGAGCAGCTCACGGCTGCCGAGCTGGCGCGCATCGATCTGGGCGAGTCGCAGACCTTCGCGACCCTCGCCGCCGCGCTCGATGCCTTTCCGGATGCGCGATTCAACATCGACATCAAGGCGGCGGCCGCGGCCGTGCCCACCATCGAAGCCGTCCGCGCGGCTCACGCCGAGCACCGGGTGCTGATCGGATCATTCAGCAACGCGCGCCGACTGGCCGTGGTGCGCAAGCTGCCCGGGGTGGTGACGTCGGTGTCATCCCGCGGTGCCGTCATCGCGACCTGGGCGGCCGCGGTCGGCCTTCCCGCGCTGACCCGGCGGGCGCTGCGCGGCGTCCAGGCGGTCCAGCTGCCGGAGCGCGTGCTCGGCGCGCCGACGACCTCGGCCCGGGCGATCGCCGCCTATCACTCGGCCGGCGTCGAGGTCCACATCTGGACCATCAACGACCCCGGCCAGATGAACCGCCTTCTCGACGCCGGTGTCGACGGCATTGTCAGCGATCGGGCCGACCTCGCTCTGGCGGCCATCGCGCGGCGCTGAGCGGGTGATTCCGGCCATCTCGGCGGTGCCCGACCGCCAATCCCTGACAAATCACCTGTGAAAGCTCTGAAAACGGCTGCGACCGGGCATTCTCACGGCCACGGTGTCGTTATACCTGTGTTCTGACCTAAGGGGTGGTCGAGCCGGGAATCACGGATTCTCCACGTTCAACGCCTCTCAGAACACGCACACCAGCGCCGACCGGGCGCGAGCGCACGAGGGAGGCCACACAATGGCAGATCGTAGTTTGCGCGGCATGCGACTCGGATCTCAGAGCTTGCAGAGCGAAGAGGGAGTCGAGTTCTCGCCGCGGAAGAAGAGTCTCTACCGCACCGAAGACGGCGCCACCTTCGAGGTGATGTTCGCCGCCGACGCCGACGTCCCCGAGACCTGGGAGTCGCCGCGCACCGGCCAGGAGGGTCGTCTGGTCGGCGAGGACGGCGGCCTCGTGCAGTCCGTCGTCGTCGAGACCAAGGCTCCCCGCACGCACTGGGACATGCTGCTCGAGCGCCGAACCCGTCCGGAGCTCGAAGAACTGCTGCAGGAGCGCCTCGAACTGCTCCGCGCCCGCCGCGGACAGGCCAAGTCGAGCAAGTCGCCGGCGAAGTCGGCGTAACTCTCAGCGCTGCGCCGAGCGGCGTCGCGGCCTTCGCCGCAGCGTCCCGCTCGCCAGCAGCGCCCCGAGTCCGATTCCGCAGACCAGCCACTCGAACTGGCGCCCGCCCAGCACGGCGGGCGTCGTTCCGGTCGCCAAGGGAACGTCATCCACGATGACGCCGGGCGAATAGACCGGCAGCTGGTGGTGCACACTGCCGTCTGGGTAGATGACCGCGCTGGTGCCGACGGTCGAGATGTTGACCACGCTTCGGCTCAGCTCTTCGGCGCGGATGCGCGCAATAGCGAGCTGCTGCACGCTCTCGTCGGTGCGGCCGAAGTCGGCGTTGTTGGTCTGGGCGAGCACGACGTCCGCGCCCTGGTGCACCATGTCGGTCATCAACTGGTCGTCGACGATGTCGAAGCAGATGGCGATGCCCGCCAGCACGTTCGGTACTCCGCTGCTCTTCGCCGTGCCGAGATCGAGTACCTCGTCGGTGGTTCCCGGCGTGTATTCCCGCTGAATGAGGTCGATCAGATCCGGGGCGAACTGGCGCCAGAACGAGCGGTCGGGCACGTACTCCCCGAACGGCACCGGATGCTTCTTGTCGTAGTAGTCCACCGCTCCCTTGCCGTCTTCCCAGAGCAACGAGGTGTTGTAGTAGCGCGTGACGTCCGTGCCGTTCTCGACCGTCGTGCGCGTCGTGATGGTGCCGCCGACCAGAGGCGCGAGGGCGCGCTCGGCGACCTGGTTCCAGAGCTCGGCGGCGTTGGGGTCTTCGAGCGGATCGACGTCGGATGCCCCCTCGGGCCAGACCACGACATCCACCTTCCGGTCGTAGACGGGCCGGGTAGCGGCGATCTGCCCGAGCAGGTTGTCGCCGAAATGCGGTGGAGGATCGAAATAGCCGGCCTTGGTGTCGCCCTGCACGGCGCCGACGCGCAGCGTGCCGTCGACGTGGGTCGGCCAGGTCGGGAGCACGACGAGCACCACCAGGGTCGCCATCACGATCGTGGCGCGGGTCAGCGCATGCAGGCCGCGTCCGGCGGTCGAGAAGCCGGGCGTCGAGGTGCCGGATGCTGCGGCTCCCGAACTGACGCCGGCCTGCGCCATCCGGTTGCCGCCATCGACCCACGGCCGGTGCCAGGCCGCGCTCCTCCCGCGGACCGTGCGCAGCCCCTCCTGCGCTGCCGCCACCGCCAGGGCGACGACGAACACCATCAGGAAGCTGACGCCCGAGACGCCGAACCAGGCGAACAGGGGTGACAGCGGGCTGTCCGACTGCGAGAAGGCCACGCGTCCCCACGAGAACCCGCCGTATGGCCAGACACTGGCCACGGCTTCGCGCAGCGTCCAGAGCCCGGCCACCACGACCGGCACGAACAGCAGGCGGCTCCACGCCGTCGGGAACGCGCGCGGCACCCAGCGGTAGCCCAGTGTGATCAGCATGCCGCCCAGCCCGCACCACAGCGCCATCAAGGTCGACAGCGCCGACCACGGGATCGGGCCGAGGAACACGGCGGCCCACTGGATGTCGACGAAGTAGAAGGTCGCACCGAACGCGAAGCCGACCAGGAAGGCCGCACCGAGACGCCGGCCTTGCAGAGCAACCAGCTGCAGCCCGATCGCGAGGAACGCCAGCGGCCACCAGCCGAGATCGGGGAACGCCCCGTCGAGGATGGGCCCGGCACCGGCCGCGACGACGATCGCCGCCCAGAGCGGGAGCGCGGGGCGCGGTCGGGTCACCGGATGAGCCTAAGCGACCGAGCTGTACGCGACGATGCCGCGGCGGATCCCGTCGATGGCGCTCCGCGCCGTGCGCCCGAGCGGGCCGTCGGCCACGATCGAGATCTGGTCGAGCAGATCGATGGCCTGCTTCATCCATCGCACGAAATCGCCCGCGGCCAGGTCGGCTTCGCGCAGCACCGCGTCGAGCTGGCCGCCGCGCGCCCACATTTGCGTCGCGAGCGCCAGACCGGTGGATGGCGGGTTGCTGTCGGGCAGGCGGTGCTCGGCCTCGAGCTCGCTCAGTTGCGCCCACAGCTCGCCGGTGGCCTCCATCGCAGCCCGGAACGGACCGCGCGGCAGATTGCGCTCCCCCGCCTCCTCGCGGCGCGGCTCGAAGATCAGGGTGCTGATGACGGCGGCCAGGCTCGGCGCGTCGAGATCGTTCCAGGTGCCGCGGCGCAGGCATTCGGCGACCAGCAGATCGCGTTCGCCGTAGATGCGGCGCAGCGAACGGCCGGGCGCAGCGACCGTCACCACGCCATCCTTCGTCTCGAGGTAGCCGAGTTCGAGCAGTACGTCGGTGACCCGGTCGAACACCTGCGCGACCGCGCCGGTGCGGCCGCGGATCTGGGAGCTGAGCTGCTCGGTCTCGCGCTTCAGCCGCCACCAGCGCTCGGCCCACCGGGAGTGCGCCTCACGCTCGGCACAGGCCTGGCAGGGATGTGCCTTCATCCGCTTGCGCAGTTCGGTGATGCGCCGCTGCCGCCGGTCGCGTTCGCTGCGGCTCTCGCCGTGCGGGGTGCCGCCACGGCCTTCGGCGCGCGCGTTCTTCTTCTCGAGATCGGTGAGCTCGCGGCGCAGGCCCGAGTACTCCTGGAAGTCGCCGAGGTGGCACTGCATCGCCTCGGCGTACTTGGCGAGCGAAGCTTCCTGCTCGCGCACCCTCCGCGCCAGATCCACGACGGCGCGGTCGGCCTGGAACTGCGCGAACGAGCTCTCGAGGATCTCGCGCGTGCGATCCCGTCCGAACTGCTCGATCAAGTTCACGGCCATGTTGTAGGTCGGCCGGAAGCTCGAGATCAGCGGATAGCTGCGCCGCGAGGCCAGCGACGCCACCGCGGCCGGGTCCAGGCCGGCCGCCCACTGGATGACGGCGTGGCCCTCCACGTCGATCCCGCGCCGTCCGGCACGGCCGGTGAGCTGGGTGTACTCCCCCGGCGTGATCGGCACCCGGGCCTCGCCGTTGAACTTCTCCAGCTTCTCGAGCACCACGGTGCGGGCCGGCATGTTGACGCCGAGCGCCAAGGTCTCGGTGGCGAAGACCACCTTGAGCAGCTTGCGCTGGAACAGCTCCTCGACCACCTCCTTGAAGGCGGGCAGCATGCCGGCGTGGTGTGCGGCGATCCCGCGCTCCAGCCCCTCGAGCCACTCCCAGTAGCCCAGCACGCTCAGATCCTGGTCCGGGATGGCGCGCGTGCGGTCTTCGACGATCGACCGGATCTCGTCCCGTTCTGCCCGCTCGGTGAGCCGGATGTCCGAGCGCACCACCTGCCGGACCGCGGCGTCGCAACCGACCCGGCTGAACACGAAGAAGATCGCGGGCAGCAGGTTCTTGCTCTCGAGCATCCTGGCGAACTCGGGGCGGTCCATGCGGTCGTCGTGGCCGCCGCCCGCCCCGTAGGTCGAGCCGGTCGCCGCCAGGCCCGAGCCGCGACTGCCCTCGGAACCCGATCCGCCCTGACCCTTGCGGTGATGACGCCCACCGCCCGGGCCGTGCCCGCGGTAGGTGCCGCCGTTCCCACCGCCGGGGCGACCACCCGTCGAGACCGTCCTGGTCAGCTCCGGATTCACCCGGTTGGTCGCGGCCGGGCCCAGGTTGATGACGGCCGAGCTGTCGAACAGGTCGAGCAGCTTGCTGCGCACCAGCACGTGCTGCTCGAGCGGCACCGGCCGCTCCTCGGACACGATCACGTCGGTGTCGCCGCGCACCGCCTGCAGCCAGTCGCCGAACTCCTCGGCGTTCGACACCGTCGCGCTCAGCGAGACCATCTTCACCTCGGGCGGGAGATGGATGATGACCTCCTCCCAGACGGCGCCCCGGAACCGGTCGGCCAGGTAGTGCACCTCGTCCATGACCACGTAGGCCAGGTCTTTCAGCAGCGGCGAGTCGGCGTAGAGCATGTTGCGCAGCACCTCGGTGGTCATCACCACTACCCGCGCCGAGCTGTTCACGTTGCTGTCGCCGGTGAGCAGGCCGACCGCTTTCGCGCCGTGCTCCGCAGACAGCTCGCTGTACTTCTGGTTGCTGAGCGCCTTCATGGGTGTGGTGTAGAACACCTTCGCGCGCGGATCTTCGAGCGCCAGATGGACGGCGAACTCGGCGACGATCGTCTTGCCGGCACCGGTCGGGGCGGCGACCAGCACACTGTGCCACTCTTCGAGCGCGCGGCAGGCTTCGAGCTGGAACGGGTCGAGGTCGAACTCCTGGGCGCGGCGGAACTCTTCGAGCTGCGGCGCGGTGCGCCGGGTGCGTGCCGCGGCGAAGCGCTCGGCCGGAGAGGGCGTCATGGGCGCCCGTTCAGGCCGGGCATCAGGATTGCGCGCCGCGATACCGGGCCGCGCCCTCCTGCGCCCACTCCCCCACGGCGGCCCGCGCGCTCGGCGGGGCGACGACCGTGGCCACTCCCGGCATGCTCGCGATGAGCCGCTTGAGGCCGTGGTAGTGCGATACCCGGAGGGTGGTTCGAATCCGGCCGTCATGTTCGACGGTGGTCGCGCCATCCGGGATGTAGTCGGTCAGCAGCGGCATCGCCGACGGCACCACCTCGATGGTGACCTCAAGGTCGTCGGGCGAGGGCTCGAAGAGCACATCGGGCAGCCGGACGTCGGAGTCGGTCGCACGGTGCTCGATGGGCTGCTCAGTGATGATGGCGTTCGAGATCCGGTCGAGCCGGAAGGTTCGCACGGCCTGGCGCAGGTGGCACCAGCCGCGCAGGTACCAGTCGGTGTCGATCGACTCCACCCGCAGGGGATCCACCCGGCGCCGCTCACGCTGGCCCTGGGAGTTCTGGTAGTCGAGTTCGAGCTGCACGCCGCGCTCGACCGACTCGCGGATCAGAGCGAGGGTGGGGGCGAGCGGATCGGGCGCGATGGCATCCACCGCGCCGGCCAGGACAGCGCCCTCGACGCCCACCTGGCTGGGCGCGGAGGAGGCGCCGCGCGACAGCTTGCCCATCAGCGAGGCGATCGCGCCGCGGTCCGCGTTCTCGGGCAGGGCGGAGAGGTACTGCAGACCGGCGATGAGGGCGGCGGCCTCGCGCGCCGAGAACCGCGGTGAGTCGTCGATGGCCACCAGATTGGTGATGACGATCTCGTCGCGCTCCTCGAAGGCGTCCCAGTTGATGTCGAACAGATCGCCGTGCTGGTACGCGTCGGTCTCGCCCGGAACGCCGCTCACCGCGATCAGCTCGACGGCCTCCCGGATCTGCTGCGGGGTCATCCCGAAGTGCTCGGCCGCCTCGCTCACCTTGGCGCCATCGTGATCCATCAACCACGGAACGAGTGAGAGCAAGAAGGCCAGCTTGTCGCGGGCCTGCAGCGGTTGTGCGCGATCAGCCATGGTCGCGCACCGTTCGTTCCAGGCGGTCGACGACCGCGTCGCGCAGCTCGTCCGGGCCGACGACGAGCACCTCGGGTCCGAAGCCGGCGAGCTCGTCGGCCACGATGTCGAGGTCCACGAAATGCAGCTTCAACCGTTCGGCCTGCGGGTCGGCGGCTGCCGGGCCGAGTCGCTCGGTGCCGCGGCGGTTGCTCAGGCGGGTGGCGGCATCCGAGCCGCGCGCCACCTCGATCTCGGCGACCCCGCGTTCCCAGACCTCTTCGAGGCCGGCCAGAGCGGCCGCGGCATGGTCGCCGGGACGCGCGGGAGTCGGCTTGCCGAGCTCGACCGGGCCGACGATCCGGCGCAACAGGAAGGTCTTGTGCGCGCCGCTGACCTCGCTGCTTGCCTGGGTGCCCGGCGTCACCTCCTCGGCGGAGAGGTGCCAGCGCCCCTGGTACTGCACGAGGGCGAGCGGGATCAACTCGCGCTCGCGCGCGCTGTCTTCTCCTGGTTTCAGATACGGGAAGCGCACGATCAGGTGCTTCTCGAGGGCCGCGCTCAGCGGCTCGAATGCCGCGTCGCGCAGGCGGACCCGCGGGGCATAGCCCAGCACGGGCT
>Ga0070659_100000862_pt1 | contig 22163 bp, 12 predicted proteins | sample KBSC23metaG_FD_64666 | JGI IMG/M metagenome (GOLD analysis project Ga0070659, IMG submission 64666) | Corn rhizosphere microbial communities from Kellogg Biological Station, Michigan, USA - KBS C2-3 metaG | ecosystem: Host-associated > Plants > Roots > Rhizosphere > Soil ... | reverse complement strand
GCCAAATGGGTGCTGAACCAGCAAATGGTGCGCGGCATCAACCTGTTCGAACTCATGTTCCTGCCCTCATCGGCCAACAGCGGCCAAACCCGCCTGCGCGGCTATATGGGCGAGGCAGCTTTCCCGGCACTGATGAAATACCTCAACACCACCTGTTACGTATTGAGCCAGGGCCGCCCCGCAACGCAGGTAGCTGTTTACCTGCCAACCACCAGTTTATGGATGGGGGATAAGGTCGCCAACGAGAGTTTAATTAAGGTAGGAGAGGCTTTGCTGAACAGTCAACATGATTTTGATTTTGTGAGTGAAGAAGCATTGACAAATGATTTAGTGTTAGCCAAAGGCTCCTTTATAACCGCATCGGGTACCAAATACTCAACGCTTATTATACCTTCAATAAGTGTGCTGTCAAACGCTGTTCTCGAAAAAATAAAAACTCTTACTTCGCAGGGAGGTAACGTCCTGTTTGTCGGCGAAACGCCTACATTGCTAACCGGAAAAAACTTTATGGATGCCCAACCGGTCCAAACCGATTTTTCGTTAGCTCATATCAATACGGCTGAAGCAGCCGATCTTGGGTCAATATTCTCAAAACGGATCAGGGTTCCCGATGTTAAACTGGCCACCGCTAATCCGGCCGTAAAATATATCCACCGCGTTATCAAAGATGCCGATGTATATTTCTTCTTCAACGAAAGCGTAACGAATGAAGTGAATACTACAGCCACGCTAAAAGGCGAGGGCTTCATCAACCAATGGGATCCGACGAATAATACCTTATCCTTGGAAAACCCGGTAGCAGAAACCATTAACGGCTTTACCCCGGTTACATTGAAATTAAAACCGCAGGAAACCACTTTCATCATCATATCGAAAACCAAAATGAAAACCCTGGCAGATGCAATTGTAAAATGAAAATGATACAACAAAAAATTAATCGTAATATTGACACTAATTATAAACACCAATTATGAAACGTACAATATTACTGCTATTGCCCCTGCTGCTTCACCTATCACTGAAAGCCCAGGAAACCAAAACCATCAACATTGCTGTTGATAAACCTACCGTTAAAGTGCCGCCAGCCATGTGGGGTATCTTTTTCGAAGACATTAACTTCGCTGCCGATGGCGGCCTCTATGCCGAGTTGGTAAAAAACCGTTCATTCGAGTTTTTAAGTCCGCTAATGGGATGGCGCCAAATTCAGGCCGATGGGGGTAAGGGTACCTCGCTCATCATTAACCGCGGTACCGAAAATGCCAACAATCCCCGTTTCGACAGGGTAACTGTTAAAAGCGATAACGGCTCTTATGCCCTGGTAAACGAAGGTTTCCGTGGTATGGGTATCCAGCAGGGTAAAACCTATAATTTTTCGATACTCGTCCGTAAAGGTGCCGGTAATACCAAAATACACATCAAGCTGCTTTCTGCCGATGGCAAAACCAGTTTGGGCGAAGCCGACCTGCAGGGCTTTACCGATAAATGGGCAAAATATACCGTCCCGGTAACGGCAACCGCTACCGAAGCTAAAGGGCAGTTAAGTGTGGCTTTCGCCGGACAAGGTGTTTTGGATATCGATATGGTATCGCTCTTCCCGCAGGAAACCTTTAAAGGTCGCCCTAACGGCCTGCGCCCCGACCTGGCACAACTGCTGGCCGACCTGCACCCGGGCTTCATCCGCTTCCCCGGTGGCTGTATTGTTGAGGGCCGCGACCTGGCCAACCGTTACCAATGGAAAAAAACAGTGGGTAATGTGGAGGACCGCGAACTCATCATCAACCGCTGGAACATCGAGTTTGCCTATCGCAATGCGCCCGATTATTTCCAGTCATACGGCCTCGGCTTTTTTGAATACTTCCAGTTAGCCGAAGATATAGGTGCCGAACCGTTGCCTATCCTTAACTGCGGAATGGCCTGCCAATATAATACAAGCGAGGTGGCCCCGTTGGATCAGCTTGACCCCTTCATCCAGGACGCGCTCGACCTGGTAGAGTTTGCCAACGGCGCCGTAACCACTAAATGGGGAGCACTGCGCGCTAAAATGGGCCATCCAAAACCATTCAACCTTAAAATGATGGGCGTTGGTAATGAGCAATGGGATGTTCAATATCTTGATCGTTATAAACTGTTCGCCAAAGCCATCAACACAAAATACCCTGCCATAAAACTGATCACCAGCTCAGGCCCTTCGCCTTCCGGGGATAAATTTGATTACCTGCAAAAAGAACTGCGCGCGCAGAAAGCCAACTTTTTAGATGAACATTATTACCAGTCGCCCGATTGGTTCTTCAAGAACGCGTCGCGTTATGATAATTATGACCGTAACAGCAGCAAGATATTCGCCGGTGAGTATGCCGCCCACATCAAAGAACCAAAGAACGCTAAGGAAAGTGAAGTGATGAACACCTGGGTAAGTGCCCTGGCCGAAGCCGCCTTCATGACCGGACTTGAGCGTAACGCCGATGTGGTACAAATGGCAAGCTATGCCCCGCTACTGGCCCACGTTGAAGCCTGGCAATGGCGCCCCGACCTGATCTGGTTTGATAACCTGCGCTCGGTTGGTACACCTAATTACTACGTACAAAAACTGTACGCCAACAACAAAGGCACCGATGTAGTGCCAACGCTGATGGACGGAAAAATACTGGCCGGAAAAGATAGTTTATACGCCAGCTCGGTGATCGATAAAAATAAGCACCAGTTGATTATCAAGCTCATCAATACATCCGTAAAAGAAACTGCGGTAAGCTTGAATTTAGCAGGCACTACAGGAACAGGCAATGGCACCTGGACCGAATTAACATCAGCCAACGATCTGGATTTTAATACATTGAATGACCCTAAAAAGGTTTACCCGACAGATAAGCCTGTAGCCTTTAGCGCAGGTAAGCTGTCAACTAAACTCAAGCCGCGGTCGGTAAACGTGATCACGGTCCCCTATAATTAAAAACGCTTAATGGTAAAAACCCTCAGCATCATCAGCCTCGCATTTGTTTCTTTATTGCCTTTCGGCGATAAGAGGAATCATCTTAGTTCAAAGCGCCATTACCTCATCACGGATAATGGCGCCATTGGCGATGGCAAAACGCTGAACACCATTGCTATTCAAAAAACCATTGACCAGGCCGCGGCAGCCGAAGGCGGCGGGGTAGTGGAAGTTCCCGAAGGCACCTTCATCAGCGGTTCTATATTTTTAAAGCAGGGTGTTAACCTGCTGATAGATGCCAAAGGTGTATTAAAGGGATCGCTCAACCCGGCCGATTACCCGCAGATAAAAACCAGTTTTGAAGGCGTTTCTCATTTATATACCGCCGCGTTCATCAACGCGCAATACCTCACAGATTTTGATGTGACCGGCGAAGGAACCATCGACGGCTCCGGCGAAGAATACATCTCGGTTTATAAAGGCATCACCACCATACCCAAACCAGGCAAACCTCGTCTGATATGCTTTGAGGGCTGCCATGGCGTTACCATATCCAAACTTAAATTACATAACCAAGCGGTATGGTGCCTCCACCTGCTGTATTGCAAAGGCGTTAAGGTGGATGACCTTACCATTACCGCCGAACATAACATACCCAGCAGTGATGGGATAGATATTGACCAATGCGATGGTGTAACAGTTAGCCATTGTGATATTGATGTGAACGACGATTGCATCTCCATAAAAGCGGGCCGCGAAACCAATACCGTGCCTAACCGCATTTGCCAAAACATCATTATCCAGAACACCCGCTTTGGCTATGGGCATGGCGGCGTTGCCATGGGCAGCGAAACATCGGGCGGTATCCGCAACGTGGAGGTGCGCGATTGTGTGGCCGAAGGCAACTGGGCGCCGGTTAGGTTTAAATCGCAGCAAAGCAGGGGAGGCACGGTGCAGCATATCGTGTTCCGTAACTTTAAGCTGAAAGATGTAACCCGTGCTTTCGAGTTCAATATGAACTGGACAAGTTCGCATGGTACATTATCGGCCCCGTCAAACCCCTTGCCTATCGTAAGGGATGTACAGCTGATCAATGTAAGCGGCACCGCTAAATCGGCAGGTTCAATGGCCGGATTAAACGGTAGCCCCATATCCAATGTCAAATTTGTGGATTGCAATATCGAAGCGCAAACCGGGCTCCGGGTTAGCAATGTTACCAATATGGATTATAGCGGCTTAACGCTGAATATAAAACAAGGCGAAAAGATTATTGAACAAACCATCGCAGTAAAAGAGAACGAATAAACAGCACAATATGAACAATAGCATAAAACTATCAGGCGCTATCGCCTTTTTAATGTTGGCCGCGGGCGCGGTATCCGCGCAAAAAACCGATTTTAAATTTGAGTTCGGGTCGGGTAAGGTAAAAAGCGGCTATACCGCCGTTACCCCCGCAACGGTGTATACAAAAGATTTAGGCTATGGATTTGATTTCGGCTCGACCGTGCAAGCGGTTGACCGTAGCGGTAAAGATCCGATGAAAGCCAGCCTCATTACCAGCGATAAACCCTTTTTCTTTTCTGTTGATGTGCCCGAAGGGAACTACAAGGTTACCGTAACCCTCGGCGATGCCAAAGAGCCTACTATAACTACCGTTAAGGCTGAATCCCGCCGTTTAATGCTGGAAAAAGTAGAAACCAAAGCCGGCGAATTTGTTACCAAAACCTTTGTTGTATACATCCGCAAACCCGAGATTAGTACCGGGGGGAAAGTAAGCTTGAAACCACGTGAATTAACCAAACTGGATTGGGATAATAAACTGACCCTTGAGTTTAATAATAGCCACCCGGCAGTTTCTGCCCTGCAGATAGAGAAAGTTGAAGATCAGATCACGGTTTACCTGGCGGGAAATTCTACCGTTGTTGACCAGGACGACGAGCCCTGGGCATCATGGGGGCAAATGATACCGCGCTTTTTTAAACCCGGCGTAGCCATTGCCAACCAGGCAGAATCGGGCCTTACCTTAGGCAGTTTTAAAGGTTCGCACCGTTTGGATAAGGTATTGAGCACTGCCAAACCCGGCGATTACCTGTTTATTGAGTTTGGCCATAACGACCAGAAAGACAAAGGCCCTAACGATGGCGCATGGAAATCGTATACCGAAAACTTTGAATACTACATCGCGCAAGCAAAAGCCAAGGGCATGATACCGGTTATTGTAACCTCCACAAGCCGCCGCGCCTTTAGCGATACAACCGGCAAGGTGTATAATACCCTCGGCGATTTTCCAGCAGCAGCCCGCAAAGTAGCGCAGGATGAAGATGTAGCCATGATAGACGTTAATGCCATGACGGCTGATTTTTACAATGCATTGGGTAAAGACAAGTCGACCAAAGCGTTTGTGCATTACCCCGCCAATACCTGGCCGGGTCAGGGTGCTAAACCATTGGCCGATAATACCCACTTTAACGTTTACGGCGCTTATGAGATCGCTAAAATGATTGTTGAAGGTATCAGGCTAAACCATTTGGGATTAGAGAAGTTTTTAGTTGATATGCCACATTTCGATCCGTTGCACCCGGATGATGTGGATACCTTTAGTTTACCGGTAACACCGCCAAGCCCAACGCTAAAGGCTGCCGCTTTTGTAAAACCGGACGGCAATTAATGCTTTGTTAATGTGCAAATGTGCATATATGCAAATGATGATTGGTATAATGGATTGAAAGAATGAGATTATTAAAGTACATCAAATTATTGCTGTTGCCATTGCCACTGGTAGCAAACGCGCAGGTGCTTAAAAAGCCCGTTCCGGATAAGATGGTGGTACTAACTTTTGATGATGCCGTATTGAGCCATGCTACTTATGTAGCGCCTTTGTTAAAAAAATATGGTTTTGGCGCTACTTTTTTTGTTTGCGAGTTTATTACTCCGCCGTTTAGCGATAAAACAAAATACATGAGCTGGGAGCAGATAGCCATGCTCAATAAAATGGGTTTCGAAATTGGTAATCATACCCAAAATCATACGCATGTTAACAAAATGGATAGTCTGCATTTTGTTGCTGAGTTAAAATACATTGAAGATAAATGCACCGAATATCATATCCCAAAGCCTGTAAGTTTTGCTTATCCCGGTTATGATACCAGTCCGAAAGCCCTGGGTGTATTAAAGGCTGCCGGGTATAAATTCGCGCGTGCAGGTTTCGATCGCGCTTACGATCCCAAAACAGATCATCCATACCTTATCCCCGGGTTTACCACATCGGCAACCAATCGTAAGCAAATATTTGATGCCCTTAATAATGCTAAAGATGGCGAAATAGTAGTGCTTGCCATACATGGTGTACCCGATGATGCGCACGTTTGGGTGAACACGCCGCCTGAGCTATTTGAAGAATATCTGAAATACCTGAAGGATAACCATTATAAAGTTATCGCCCTGCGCGATCTGGCTGCCTATATTGATGTAGATAAGGCACTGGCTAATAAACCCGTATTTAAAAAATAGCTATGAAGAAGACGATCATCTCACTTGTGTGCCTGGTATGTTTAAACACTGCAGTTAAAGCGCAGCAAATTCCTGTTATGGAAACAGGCGGCGTTAAACCCATGCCCGCCGAATGGATAGATAAAGATACCGGCCATAAAGTTATCCGGCTGGTTAATCATCGCGACAGCGCAGCCAGCTTTTACTTTAATAATAACTGCTTTATTCCCCAACGCAAAACAGAGGGCGACCTGATGGTTTTTTATAGCGGCACACCTATTGGCAACCAGTTATTCAGCATCAATTTAAAAACAAAAAAGGTAGAACAGCTTACACACCATAAAGGAAAAATTGCCGGCGAAATGGTTTGCCCTAAAACACGGTCGGCATATTACCAAAGCGGCGACAGTGTTTTTGCTGTGAATGTGGATACCAAAGTAAACTCATGCATTTATGTATTCGATCCCGGTTTTAAGGGCCGGGCAGGAACCATAAATGCCGATGGTACCTACCTGGCATGTGTTAAAGCCACAGGTGAGCAGGAACGGGAAATATATGCCAGGTACCCTGCAAAGCACGATTACTTTAACAGGATATGGGCGGCTCATATTGAGCATATTTTGTACACAGTTAACCTGAAAACCAGGGAGATGAAGGAGATACATCGTGAGAACGAGTGGACGAATCACCTGCTTTTTTCACCTACGGATCCCGATATTTTATCGTATTGCCACGAAGGTCCCTGGGAAAAGAACGATCGTATCTGGAACATCAATATCAAGACAGGCAAAAACACATTAATGCACGTGCGCACTATGGAGAACGAGATAGCCGGGCACGAATTTTTTGGCGTAACCGGCAACCGTGAATGGTTCGATCTGCAAAAGCCGAAGGGTAAAACCTTTTATCTGGCCGCCTTTGATATGAAGACCGGTAAAGAAGACCGTATTTACCAGATGGACCGTAACGAGTGGTCCATCCATTTTAATGTGAGTAAGGATGAGCAAACTTTCTGCGGCGATGGCGGCGACCCCGGTCAGGTAGCAAAAGCGCCTGATGGCGAATGGATATACCTGTTTAAACCGGTAGGCGATCGTTTTAAATCGGAGAAACTGGTGATGATGAAACATCACAACTATCACCTGGAGCCTAATGTACATTTCTCGCCGGATGAAAAATGGATCATCTTCCGCGCCAATTTTGAAGGTGCGGAGCAGGTGTACGCGGTTGAGATAGCTAAGAAAAAGTAATTATGGTTTCTTTTCCGGGGCCTTTTTAGCGGTGTCTTTAGTTATTTTGGTGCCGCCCGATCCGCTGTTGTCAACCGATGTCGGGTCGCTGGAGCGGGAGGTGGTTGATGTATCCTGGCGTGGCGGGCCAAGGCTTTCTTTGGCAGTATCCCGGCCCGAACTTGCAGGGTGATTGCCGCTGCAGGCGGTATACATTAATGAGCCTGCAATAGTTAATATGGTAATGAATTTGATTTTCATTTCAGTGTTTTTACACTGATAACAGGCAATTGCCCTATATGGTTTTTAACCACATCACAGCATTTAATTAAAACAACAAAGCCACCTTAACGGTGGCTTTGTTGTTTGCAAACAGGATTGTTCAGGACAGTTGGCAAATAGTGGAGTATTATATTTGTTACAAACCAGTTGTAATTCTTACCCTAAAGAATACATTTATAAAAGGAACTTGTAATTGCTGAGGTAGCTCTCAATCGTTTGTTAGCGTGTTACGCTGGCATTATATGATGTTTTTTTAGAAATGTAATGTAGTTATGAAAGAAATGGATCCTAAACATAATCATGCCAACCTCAGGGAGCTATCTGATATGGAGTTGCTGTGTATGGTAAAGGATGATCGTATGGATGCTTTTGAAGAATTATACAACCGACATTGGAAAAAGCTATATACCTATGCCTATAAACGCATCCGATCCAAAGAAATAACCGAGGAAATTGTCCAGGACTTTTTGGCCAACTTGTGGGCCGGCCGTAAAAACATTATTATCAAAACCTCCTTCGAAGGGTATATTTATACAGCAGTGCGCAACCTGGTTTTAAACTGTATTGCTAAAGAAACCCGCCGTAACGCGTACACACAATTTGTGCAGATGTTTAAAACAGAGGCCGATAATTCGACCGAGCAAACCGTGTACGTGCGCGATTTTTATTATAACCTGCAAAAAGAATTAAACTACCTTCCCGAAAAATGCCGCTCGATATTCGAAATGAGCCGCCAGGAAAACAAATCAAACAAAGAGATAGCCGAGCAATTGGGCATTTCCGAAAAGACGGTTGAGGGCCACCTCACCAAAGCTATACGCCGGCTTAGGGTTAATTTGAACTCGCTGTTTTTTTAAACCGGTACACGGTAAACGTTCAATCAATAATTTTTTTTCAGAAGGAGCAAGGGTTATCGCAATCTCGTGTGTCATTACTTATATACGCCGTTATTAAACCGTAACCGCATTAATGAAACATAACGTAACACCCGAACTACTCCATAAATATATTGACGGCAATTGTACCGCCGAAGAATTGTTAATGCTTTACAAATGGTATGACGGGTTTGAAGACAGCCGCGACCCCTTTGAAGAACTAACCAGGCAAGAGCAGCAGGCTTTGAAAATGCTGATGTTCAATAAGTTTAAAGCCTCAGTTGTATTGCCCGAAGCGCCGATAACCGATAATGTGGTAAAAAAACGCTTCCCGGTAAAGGTGCTTTATATCCTTTCGGGGATAGCGGCAATGTTTTTTATAGCTTGGGGTATCCATTTCTATAAGCTGCCTAAGGCTGAAAATTCCGATGGCATCATCACCATAGCATCAGAACAAATGATGCTTAAAAATCAAACCAACAGCATTTATAAACAAGTATTATCAGACGGCAGCATTGTATGGCTCAGCCCTAAGAGTCAGTTGGAGTATCCTAAAAAGTTTGCGGGCGCTTACCGCCAGGTTGAAATGAAGGGCGAAGCTTTTTTTGAAGTAAGTAAAGATCATGCGCACCCCTTCATCATTTATAGCGGCGGTGTAGTTACACGGGTTTGGGGCACCAGTTTCCGTATCAAAGCCTATCAAAACATTCCGACCGAAGTTTCTGTTATCACGGGTAAAGTATCAGTTAAGCTTCCTGAAAACGACAGATCGGAAGTGATGCTATTGCCAACCCAAAAAGTAGTTTATAGCCATAACAGTAGCAACTTAACCCCAGGTAAAGAAGCTGACCGCTCTGTAATGCGTATCTGGAAAAAAACATCAGTTTCATTTGATGATGTTCCGCTAAGCAATGTATTAACTACCCTTAATCAGCAGTTTGGAACCCGCATATATACAAACGATAACGAGCTGGAGAAGTACTTATTAAAAGCGGATTTTACTGATGAGAATTTGCCTGCCATATTAGATATGCTTGAAAACTCGCTTAACGTGGGTTATAATATAAATGATACTGATATTGAATTATACCGTAAACCTAAAACCAATTAATAAACTTAACACTGATTAAAGTATGAAGAAATAAAAACAAGTTCATAAAAAAACCGGAAGTGTCATCACCACTCCCGGCTAAAATCTAAAGCCCCGTGGTAACAACGCCTGCAATGCAGGCGATAGGGGATTAATTGTCTCATTTTAAGCCTAAAATAAAACAAACGAATTTATGAAAATTAATTTACTATCCTCAAATACCTGGTGGAAAATTATGAGAATCACCTGTACCCACCTTCTGATAGCAATTACTTTATGCGGCGTCACATTTGCCAAAAGCATGAAGGCGCAGGATGTACTTAAGCGAACGGTTAATGTAACTGTAAACAACTCGAGCCTCGAAACCACGCTTAAAAAGCTGGAACGCGATGCTGATATTAAATTTGTATACAGCAAGAGCGTTATTAAAACCGATCAGAAAATAACATTAAATGCATCGGGCCAGGGCCTTAAAGAGGTGCTCGATCAGTTGCTTACCGTGCATGGTATAACTTACCAGGTAATAAACAACCATATTGTTTTAAACGTAAGCCCTCAATACGAGCAGATAAAGCAGCTTGAAGAAAAGAAGATAGCCGAAAGGCAGGCTGCTATTAATGTATTTACGGTAAAAGGTAAAGTAACCGATGAAAAAGGTGTTTCCATTCCGGGTGTAACTGTAAAACTGGTTGGTTCAAAAACACTTAATGCTACCAATGCCAACGGAAACTCTGTTACACTTGTTGCGCCATCACCGGTTACCGCTACCGATGCCAATGGCAATTATACCTTAAACGTGCCCGACGGTACAGGTTCACTGGAGTTTTCTTTTATAGGATATATTACCAAAACAGTGCCTATTAATGGGCAGTCGGTAGTTAATGTAACACTCGAGGAAAGCCAAAAGCAACTAAACGAGGTAGTGGTTATTGGCTATGGCACACAAAAACGTGGTAATGTAACCGGTGCGCAAGCTACCTTGCGTAATGAAAATTTAGATGAGCGTGCCATTACACGTGTTGACCAGGCCCTGGTTGGCCAGTTGGCGGGTGTAACAGTTAAACAAACCAATGGTACCCCTGGTAAACCATTTAGTGTACAAATAAGAGGTACCGGATCGATCAGTGCCGGAAACGAGCCACTATACGTTATCGACGGTTTTCCTTTGTCAACCGCTACTACCAATGGTGCCGGTAATTTTGCAAGCGGTAACCCGCTTGATAACATTAATCCTAATGATATTGAGAATATAGAAGTTTTAAAGGATGCCGCCGCTGCTGCTATATATGGTTCGAGAGCATCAAATGGTGTAGTATTAATTACCACTAAACGTGGGCAAACCGGAAAGCCGAAAATTAATTACAATGCTTATGTAGGCTATAACCAGGCCAGCCGGAAATTAAATATGCTTGACGGACAGGGATGGATAGACCGCGCTACCGAAATAATAAACAGCCAGTACGTAGCTGATTATGCATTAAAAGGCGCAACCGCGAATGATAACGCTACAACACGTTTAGCTAATGTAGGTTCATTCCAGGTAAAATATTTTCTTGATCCCCGTTGGTCTACCCCCGGTCATCCCGGTTTAGAATTTGTTGACTGGCAGGATCAGATATTCAGAAAAGGATTGATGGAAAACCAGGAAGTTTCTGTTAGCGGCGGTGCGGATGCGGTAAGGTATTTTATATCCGGAAATTATTCTAACCAGGATGGCTTCGTTAAGAACACCGGCTACAAAGTATATTCAGCAAGAGCGAATGTGGAAGTAACCGCTTCTAAAAATCTGAAATTCGGTTTAAATATTGCTCCAACTTATTCTATTACCGAAGATCCCGGTGTAGAAGGTAAGGATAATATATATCACCAGGCGCTTAGCTTTACACCTGTACAGGAAGATACCGTTGGCAATTACCCTAACGTAGGCAAAAATGATCAATATAAATGGAGCGTTACAACCAATAGCGTTGTCGGGAAACTGGAAAACATAGTTGGCGAAACCAAAAAGTACCGTACCCTGGCTACCATATTCGCCGAATACCAGATCATACCGGGCCTGAGCCTCAGAAGCTCCCTGAACCTGGATAATACCGATAATACTTCGCGCTCATACGTGCCTTACTATGTAGCCAGCACCTTATTGAGCCGTACATTTAATGCGCAGACAAATCCAAACTTAACAGCTAATACATCTGGTAGTTACAATACGTTTAAACGGCAAACTTTTGTAAATGAAAATACACTCACTTACAGTAAAGTATTCAATCACGATCATAATATAAATGTATTGCTCGGCCAGTCCTACAATTTTGACCGGACAGACAACTCTGCTGAATCATCAAGCGGAGGCTATACAAGCAGTGTAATTCAAACGCTTAATGCTGCCGCGGCGGTTACAGGTAATACAACTGCTTCTCAAAATGTACTGATATCTTATTTTAGCCGTGTACAATACGCCTATAAGGATAAATATTTATTATCTGCAAGTTTACGCGAAGATGGCTCGTCGCGTTTCGGTTCAAATAACCAGTATGGTGTATTCCCATCGGCTTCTATTGGCTGGAGAGTTACGCAGGAACGCTTTATGCAAAAAATACCAACAATAAGCGATTTAAAAGTAAGGGCGAGTGTTGGTGTAAACGGTACCAATAATTTAGGTGGCGATTATCAATCCATACCTACGTTATCAGCAGCCGGGTATGTTTTTGGAGCCACCCAGGCCGCGGCAATAGGGCAGGCGCCTGCCCGGATAGCAAACCCGGATCTGCAATGGGAACGCTCGGTTACTTATGATGCCGGTATTGATTTTGGATTGCTCAATAACCGTATAACAGGTTCTATCGACTATTACAATAAACTAAATACAAAATTATTGTTAAATGTACAGGTTCCCGAAACAACAGGCTTCCCTACTTTCCTGAACAATACAGGTTCTGTAAGAAATATAGGTGAGGAACTGGAATTAACCACCCGGAATTTTGTAGGTAAGTTTCAATGGACTACCACAGTTAACGTAAGCCATAATACAAATAAGGTAGTGGCGCTGGGGCCAGGTCAAACACAAATACTGATCCCTTCGTCGTTCGACATTTCGAATTTTATATTGCGTGTGGGCGAACCTGTGAACAGCATATTTGTTGTGAAACAGGTAGGCATGCTTACCCAGGCTGATATTACAAACAAAGCCGCGCTTTTCGGAACAGAAACCGTTGGCGACCCTAAATATGAAGATATCAACAACGATGGAGTAATTGACGCGAATGACCGCCAGATAGTTGGTCACCCCAATCCCGATTATACATGGGGTATTACCAATACATTCCGTTATAAAGGATTTGACCTCAGTGTTTTAGTTCAGGGGCAAAATGGTGGTTCTATATATTCGCTGTTGGGCAGGGCACTTACACGTACGGGCCAGGGTTTTACAGATAACGCTCCGGCATTTTACGAAGACAGGTGGAGATCGCCCGATAACCCGGGAGCAGGCAGGGTAAGTAAAGCATACTCTACTTTTGGAAGGATAGTGAATACCGACTGGTTATATTCATCTGATTATATACGCGTACGCGATATTACTTTGGGTTATAATCTTGGCAATCTCATCAGCAAAAAGGTAGTACAAAACGCACGGCTATATATTACAGCCGAAAACTTTTTCGGACATGATAAATATTACGGAGGTGCCAATCCCGATGCTACAAATACAGATCTGAGCGGCAATGCCAATTACCTTTCACCAGGCGATTATGGCGGCCTGCCCCTGGCTAAGTCGTTAATATTCGGTTTAAATATTACTTTTTAATCGTTGTAATAATAGCAAAAATGAAAAAGACATTCTTTATATCCACCATATCATTGATCTTACTGGCAACTTCATGCAGTAAAGATTTAAACCAGGTGCCAATTTCATCAGGCACTACGGTAACGTTTTACCAGTCGCCAAGCGATTTTATACAAGGCATAAATGCTGTATACAGCGATCTGAGAGGATATCCCGACAGGTTAGCCAATTTATCGGAAATACGATCTGATAATATCTACGGTGTATCGAGCCTGGGTGTGCGCGATTGGGACCCGATCAATAATTTTCAGAAGGCCATTACCGGCAATGTGTATGTTGAAGAAGCTTGGAGTACCGATTTTAATGGCATATTCAGGGCTAACACAGAGCTTGATCAGCTTGCTAAAAACGGGAGCTTGATTCCCCAGGGTTTAGCAACAAGGTTAACTGCCGAAGCGAAATTTTTAAGGGCGTTCTATTATTTCGACCTGGTAAAATATTTTGGAAAGCTTCCTATTGTAGATCATCCGCTGCTTGTTCCTGAAGCTAATGCCTTAGGGCGCAGCTCAGTAAGCGATGTGTATAAATTTATAATTGACGACCTGCAATACGCCATAGCCAATTTACCAGCTACATATACAGGTGTTGATATTGGCAGAGCAACAAAATACGCGGCCGAAGCAACGCTTGGCCTGGTTTACATGACACGCTCGGGGCCAACATACGGTGTTGAGGGGCCGGGCCTGGGTTTAAATGAATGGGCCTTAGCGGTACCTTTATTTAATGATATTATTGCCAGCGGTTTGTTTGCCATGAATACTAATTATGCCAATATATTCTCTTATTCAAATCAAAGCCCTACAACTACCGGCAATAAAGAAGCAATATTTGATGTAATGTATCAATCGGGCATAAGCGGAACAGCTTCAACATACGGGGCTACATATCCATGGCAACTGGCACCGAACAGTTATTTTAAAACTAAAGGCGATACAAAATCAAACGGGAGTTTAGAGATGATACCCGTTTCGAACGATTTGCTTAATGATTATGCAGCAACCGATGTACGCAAGAGCTTTAATATGAATACAACCCCCTTTGTGGATGCAGGTAGTACAGAAAGCAGGCCTTTCTTTAAAAAATGGCTCGATTTTACAAAGATACCTACTACCAGTCGTTTTGACTGGGGAATTAATTTTATAGCCATAAGATATACTGATGTTTTGTTGCTTAAAGCAGAGTGTGTGCTCCATGGAGCGCCGGGTTCGCAATTAACAGATGTTGATGCGGTTGTAAGCCAGGTAAGAACAAGGGCCGGCTTAACGTCAATTGTTGGTGTAACGCTTGACCAGTTGTTAGACGAACGCAGAAAAGAACTGGCTGATGAAGGCTCGCGTTGGTTCGATCTTCAAAGAAGCGGAAAACTGCTTACCGTTATGAATGCCTGGATCACGGCCGAAGATTATAAACATCAAATAAGCCCGGTGGTAGCAGGTTATATTGTCTACCCTGTACCGCAGTCGCAATTAGATGCTGCGCCGGGATTATATACACAAAACACCGGTTACTAATACAATACATTAATTGACTCTATATAATAAGGTGGCCCACTTTGGGCCGCCTTTTGGAGGTTGTATCGGATAAATTTATTGTGAATGCTACACTTAATATATTAATTAATAATTTAGCATTCAATTACTAACCATAGTAACCGCTACCATGATGAAATATAAATACCTGCTGATTTACTTTTTAGCTGCTTTTGCATTGCCGGTACACGCACAGCAAAAACCGGTTCGTAGTGTTTTAAACTTTAACCGCGACTGGGTATTTAATTTAGGAGATGTTAATAACGGGCAGGATAAGGCTCTTGACGATAGCAAATGGCGCAAGCTAAACCTGCCGCACGATTGGAGCATCGAGGGTGAGTTTAGTAAAGATAACCCGGCTACGCCGGAAGGAGGGGCCTTGCCGGGCGGCATTGGTTGGTATCGTAAAACTTTTACATTAACCAATGCTGATAAAAATAAGCAGGTATATATTGGCTTTGACGGTGTTTACCAGCGCAGCGATGTTTGGATAAACGGCCACCACTTAGGCTTCAGGCCAAATGGGTATATTTCATTTCGATATGATCTTACACCATACTTAAACTACGGCGATCAGAAAAATATTATCGCTGTAAAAGTTGATAATTCAAATCAGCCAAACTCACGCTGGTATTCCGGCTCGGGTATATACCGTAATGTTTGGTTAACCAAGTTAAATAAAATTGCTGTTAACCATTGGGGAACGTTTGTTACAACACCTATTGTTACCAGGCAAAATGCAACGGTAAATTTAAAAACCAGCATTAAAAACTTAACAGGCAAACCACAGCAGGTTAACATAACTACTACAATTTATAACTCATCGGGCCTACAAATTACAAGTGCAACGCTTACCAATGTTAGCCTGCGCGATACAATTGCCACCATTAACCAGGACCTGGCAGTGAAGAACCCCGTACTTTGGTCGGTTGATAAGCCTTACCTGTATAAAGTAACTACCAAGGTAACCGCCAAAGGCGCGATAGTTGATACTTACCAAACAACATTGGGCATCAGGTATTTTAACTTTGATGCCAACAAAGGTTTTTCGTTGAACGGAAAGCCGGTGAAAATATTAGGCGTTTGTGATCACCATGATCTGGGAAGCCTGGGTGCCGCGGTTAATACCCGCGCATTGGAGCGCCAGCTTGAAATTTTGAAAGCGATGGGTTGTAATGCCATCCGTACATCGCATAATCCACCCGCTCCGGAATTGCTCGATCTTACAGACAAGATGGGATTTATTGTAATGGACGAAGCTTTTGATTGCTGGGAAAAACAAAAAGAGAAGTTTGATTACCATTTGTTTTTTGATGAGTGGCATAAACGGGATATGGAAGACCAGGTACTGCGCGACCGTAACCACCCCAGCGTTATTATGTGGAGCATTGGTAACGAAATACCTGAGCAAGCCGATACCAGCGGTTTCAGGATAGCTAAAGAATTAGCCGCTATTGTTCATTCCCTTGATACAACACGCCCTATTACTGCCGCCAATAATAATCCCGACACCCGAAATCAGATCATAAAATCGGGCGCGGTTGACCTGGTAGGCTATAATTATCATAATAAAGAGTTACCGGCTTTTCATGATCGTTATCCCGGAAAAATATTTATCGGCAGCGAAACCACATCGGCATTGGAAACCCGCGGAGTGTATGATATGCCGTCGGACTCGATAAGAAGATGGCCATTGCGCAAAGAAGACAAAGCTAAAATGAACGATGACTTTACCGTTTCGGCTTATGATAATGTTTCGGCACGCTGGGGTTCTACCCACGAAGAAGTATGGAAAGTAATAAAGAAGTACGACTTCCTTTCGGGGATGTTTATCTGGACCGGCTTTGACTACCTTGGCGAGCCTACGCCATACAGCTGGCCGGCACGTAGCTCGTACTTTGGTATTATTGATCTGGCCGGTTTTCCTAAAGATGTATACTATATGTACCAAAGCGAGTGGACCACAACACCGGTTCTGCATTTATTGCCGCATTGGAACTGGGCACCGGGCAAAGTGGTTGATGTTTGGGCATATTACAATAATGCTGATAACGTAGAACTGTTTTTAAACGGCAAATCATTAGGTGTGAAAAAGAAAACAGGGGATGACCTGCATGTAATGTGGAGGGTTCCTTATCAACCCGGAACGCTAAAAGCCATATCGCGTAACAGCAAGGGCCAGCAGGTACTAACCAGCGAAGTTAAAACCGCGGGCCCGCCATCAAAGATCGAGTTATCTGCCGACAGGAAAATTATAAATGCCGATGGCAGCGACCTGTCGTTCATCACCGTTAAGGTTTTGGATAAAGACGGTAACCTTGTGCCCGATGCCGATAATAAAATTAGTTTTAAAATTAACGGCGAAGCATTTATAGCTGGTGTTGATAATGGCGATCCGATAAATCATGATCCATTTAAGGCCGACTGGCGCAAGGCGTTTCATGGCCTGGCGTTGGCTATAGTACAGGCAACAAAAAAGCCTGGTTACGTAACCATAACCGCGAGCTCAAATGGATTACAAACAGCAACACTGCAAATTGAAACACGGTATTAATTTTTAGCAGTATCACACTGCTTTTTATATTAATTAGTGATCTTTTAAGGTTTTTAAGCAAAAGCACACCTTTTTTGCTTACCCCTATGTGCTTTTTAAAACCAATTTTCGCTTTTTTTAAATGCTGTTTTATTCAATATTAATTGTAATAATTACATTTCTTTTATCAGAAAGTTGGTTTGTATGCAATTATTTTAATGCATGCAATAAATTGCGATTAAATTTTAAATTCAGGATGGGGCAGGATAGTTAATGATATAATTTATTCTACTTTTAAACAATGTAAGAGCGCAGCATTAGCACCTGTTACAGCCAATTTGAATATAAACCAATAACTAAATAAACTATGAGAGAACCTTTACGTATTTCACGTACGCTATCGTCGTATCAATTAAATTTTAGTCGCATTTCCAACTACCTTATATCAATATAGGTTCTTTTTCAAGACTAAATTTCTCAAATAGTTTATAGTTAACTTTTAAATCTCGGTTTTTGTTTTGATCTGTATGGAAAGATCATAACAATTTACTGAGTAATTTAATGTAAAGATAAATTACTAATTAAAACATAAACGTTGTTGCACCATGTATAAATTTCTAAAAAGTTTATTTTACTTGTTCTTAATAGTACTTGCTTTTGCAGGATGCCGTAAACAAGCACTCGACGCATATTACGGGCGCCCGGCTACCCTGGCAGATCCTATTTATCAAACCCTGCAGGCTAAAGGTAATTTCACCAATATGCTGGCTTGTATTGATAAATCGGGTTATACTACTCAGTTAAGTACAGCCGGATACTGGACATTGTTTGCACCCAATGATGATGCTTTCAAAAAAGCCGGTATAGATGCCAGTCAGCTCGATGCTGCTACAGCTACTAAAATAGTAACCTATAGTTTGGTTAATAGTGGGTACACATCAACAACAGGAACTTTTTATTCGGGCGCCAGTATTGAGATCACTCAGGGTACATTATCTACAGACGGTATAACATTTACACCCGCTTATAAAAGACGCACGGTATACCATGATGCTATTGATACCACTACAGTACCTAACGTATCCATTTCAGGCGCGCCTGTTTACGGCGCACTTGCCGGTAAAAACATCAAGGTAGTAAACCAAAATACACCTGTACTTACCGCCTCCTCCATTATAACAGGCTCAAGCCTGTATTATGATCCCAAAGATCTGAACAGTAAATATATACCATACTTTACTCCAAAATACTTTTTAAGCAATGGCCTAACGGCTGCTGATTATAACTTCTTATATCCGGGAGCTGCGTATTCAAGTTCTGTTACCAACTTTAATGTTCTCGGAGGTAATATAGTTGAACCGAATATTATATGTGAGAATGGTGTGTTACAGGTAATTAATACGGTTCCGATTCCCTTGCCAAATCTTGAAAAATATTTGATGAGTAAATCCAATTACAGCCACTTTTACAATTTTATTCAGCAATATGGTAATTTAGTATCTTATGTTGTAAGCCCCGATGCTACACACGTAAACCAGGTAAATACAGGTTCCGCCGCTTCGGTTTATGTTAAACAATATTCCAATTTATTGGCCTTTGCCCCGGCAAATGAAAATCTTGCATCGATAGGAGGTAGTACTTATCCTCAATATGCCGGCAATACTTTTATAGCGCCTGATAATGCCACATTTGATGCCTATGTTAAAAATGTGCTTTTAGAACATTATCCATCACTGGATAACTTGCCGCAATCAATAATAGTCGATTTTATCAATGCTCATATGGCCACAACACCCGTATGGCCCAGTCAGTTAAATAAAGCAACAGCTTTGAACTATAACAAGGATGCTTTTAATTTAAATTACAATACCGATGTTAAAGACCAAATGTTATGCAGCAACGGTCTCTTTTATGGAACAAATAAAGAAATTGGTGTTAACAATAAGGGTACCAATGTTTTTGCAACGGTTTATGGCAGAATATATCTTGATCCTGCATATAGCATAATGGCAAAAGCTTTTTCATTTTTCTCATCATTTAAAACAGCCTTAACTAATCCGGCATTTAAGTATACGGTAGTTATGATACCTGACGTTACCCTGAAAGCGCTTGGATATAGTTTAAACCCTACAGCCGGCTCAAATTCAACCCCCGGCTCAGGTATTACCTATACGGCGCCTACCGGCTCAACCCTTGCAGGTAGTGAATCTTTGTTGTTGAGAACATTAAATTTAGGCATATTTTCAACTCCCAATAACGAATTGTCTAACCTTTCCGGAACCGGCATATATGCTACATCGGGTTTAAGTGGTTATGCTTCCGAAGTTGTTAAGTATTCAAATAATCAATTTTTCGCAGCAGGTAACCAGGACGCTAACACTACAGTTACTGTTGATCCGTCATACATAACTTGCACTAACGGAATTGTTTACTACCCATCCGGCAGTAATACCAATATTTTAATACCAACACCTGTGGTTAACAGCGTGGGTGTAGATATTTTTAACAAAGGCCAGGTAGCGCCAGTAAACGGTGTGGGTGGCGATCCGTACTATATGTTTTATAAATATTTAAGCGGATCATTGTTATGGAACGCTACAACAAAAGCTATTCAGGGTGTTGATGTTGGAACCGATTATACCATTTTAATACCGAGTAATACAGCTATGCAGGATGCGGTAAACAACGGATGGTTGCCGGGCACGGGTACAGGTGCGGTTAAAACTCCAAACTTTGCTCCAACTGCGGCGGCCGAAGTAAATCTCGTTTCAAATTTTATAAAATATCATATTGTTAAAGCTAACCAGGTAATACCCGATGGTAAAAAATCAGGAAATTATATAACCCTGTTATTTAGCAATGATGGTAATAATGTTTTGCTCAAGTTTAATAATAATGTTGGCAATTTGCAGGTGATTGATGGCCAGGGGCGTATAGCGAATGCCGGCCCGGTAAGCTCTCTGGTTTTAGCCGATCGTGTCGTTATTCAAAGTATTGACACCTATTTGCAATATCTTGATAGTACCGGAATAACACCAAATAACCCTAATCCAACCAAATATTAATTATCCATCAATAATCTAACGTTGCATATGAGAAAAATACTTACATATATATGTTGCATTATTGCAGTGTCAATATGCTTGTTTAGTTATACACTAAAAGCACAAACTGCAACCACTAAGACAATCGTAAAAGGTAAACTGATCGATTCTAAAACGAAAGAATCGCTTATTGGAGCAACTGTAATAGAACAGGATAACGATAAACGTACGGTTACCGGCGTGGTTACTGATATTGATGGTAATTTTGCACTTCCTGTAAAATCTACAGCCAATAAAATTGTGTTTTCGTATATTGGTTATAAACCACAGATACTTCCCATTGGAACCAGAACGGTTTTCAATATTACAATGGTATCAAACAGGGAACTGAACGCTGTTGAAATTAAGGCCCAGGTTGAACGCGATAACGGTACCGGTCTGAAAATTGCCGATCGCGACCTAACCACATCTTCGGCAACTATCAATGCTAAAGACCTTGAAGAATTACAGGCTACCTCAATTGACGCCGCTTTACAGGGCAGGTTGCCTGGTGTTGATATTGTTGCCAGTTCGGGCGATCCCGGCGCAGGGATGTCTATCAAAATTCGTGGTACATCAAGTATTAACGGAGCTACCAATCCATTGGTTGTAGTTGATGGAGTACCATATGAAACTACTATCCCTACCGATTTTAACTTTGCTACGGCAGATGAGCAGGGATATGCCAGCTTGCTAAGTATCGCGCCATCAGATATTAAAGATATAACTGTATTAAAAGATGCAGCAGCAACAGCGGTTTGGGGTTCACGTGCCGCAAACGGCGTTTTAATTATTACTACCAAACGCGGTACCATAAGTGCCCCGGTAATTACATATACTTTTAAAGGATCATTAAACATACAGCCATCAACAATACCGTTGTTAAATGGTAATCAGTATTCCGAATTAATTCCTGAGGAATATCAAAACGGAACAGGTGCTCCCATCAATACTTACCTCTATCCTGAATTTCAGCACGATCTGAGCAACCCTTACTATTATTATAATTACGGACAAAATACCGATTGGTTAGCTGCAATTACACGCAATGGTTATAATTTAGATAATAACTTATCACTGACAGGCGGCGGAGAAAAGGCCAGGTACTTTGCTTCGGTTGGCTACACAAATTCATCGGGCACAACGCTTGGAACCGGGCTTACACGATTAAATGCACGTTTAAATCTTGATTATGTAGTTTCAACAAGGATACATTTTACAACCGACATAGCTTATACGCACTCAATTACTTTGGGCGACTACGTTGATGGCAAAAAAAGCCCCAA
>Ga0070659_100000861_pt1 | contig 22182 bp, 21 predicted proteins | sample KBSC23metaG_FD_64666 | JGI IMG/M metagenome (GOLD analysis project Ga0070659, IMG submission 64666) | Corn rhizosphere microbial communities from Kellogg Biological Station, Michigan, USA - KBS C2-3 metaG | ecosystem: Host-associated > Plants > Roots > Rhizosphere > Soil ... | reverse complement strand
CCGTCTCCTCCTGGAACTGCAGCATCCGCGCGCGCACGTGGTCGAGCAGCCTCGCCGCGAACGCGTGTCCCCAGGGCGTCGTGATGTCGTGCGCATCGTGCGTGAAGTTGCGCACCATCTCGTTGATGCCGTTGACGCCCAGCGTCGAGAAATGGTTCCGCAGCGTTCCCAGGTAGCGTCGCGTGTAGGGGAACAGCCCTTGGTCCATGTAGCGCTGGATCACCTTGCGCTTGATCTCCAGGCTCTGCCGGCCGAGGTCCAGCAATTCGTCGAGGTGGGCCAGAAGGCCGGGCTCGTCGTGCGCGAAGAGATGACCCAGGCGCGCGCAATTGACGGTCACGACGCCGAGCGATCCGGTCTGCTCGGCCGATCCGAACAGGCCGTTGCCTCGCTTGAGCAGCTCTCGCAGGTCGAGCTGCAGCCGGCAGCACATCGAGCGGATCATGTTCGGCTTGAGTTCCGAATTCACGAAGTTCTGGAAATACGGCAGGCCGTACTTGGCCGTCATCTCGAACAGGCGCTCGGCGTTGGGGCTCTCCCAATCGAAGTCGGGCGTGATGTTGTAGGTCGGGATGGGGAACGTGAACACCCGGCCTTTCATGTCGCCCGCGCTCATGACTTCGATGTAGGCGCGGTTGATCAGGTCCATCTCGGCCTGCAGCTCGCCATAGGCGAACGGCATCTCGCGACCGCCGACGACGGGGACCTGCTCGCGCAGGTCTTCCGGACAGACCCAGTCGAAGGTGAGGTTCGTGAACGGCGTCTGGGTCCCCCAGCGCGACGGCACGTTGAGGTTGTAGACCATCTCCTGGATGGCCTGGCGCACCTGGTCGTATCCCAGCTGATCGTTGCGCACGTAAGGCGCCAGATAGGTGTCGAAGGAGCTGAACGCCTGCGCGCCCGCCCATTCGTTCTGCATCGTTCCCAGGAAGTTGACGACCTGGCCCAGCGCGCTGGACAGGTGCCGGGGTGGCCCGGCCTCCACCTTTCCCGGCACCCCGTTGAGACCCTCGCGCAACAGCGTGCGCAGTGACCAGCCGGCGCAATAGCCGCTCAGCATGTCCAGGTCATGGATGTGCAGGTCCGCGTCGCGGTGCGCCTGGCCCACTTCCGGTGGATACACGTGATCCAGCCAGTAATTGGCGACCACCTTGCCGGAGACGTTCAGGATGAGGCCGCCGAGCGAATAGCCTTGGTTCGCATTGGCATTGACGCGCCAGTCCGTCCGCTCGAGATACTCGTTCATCGAGGCCTCGACATCGACGAGGCTGCTGCGCGCCAGCCGCATCCTGCGGTGCTGCTCGCGGTGGATGATGTAGGCCCTGAGCGTGGCCCGATGGGCGGCGTCGTACAGCGCCGCTTCGACGGCGTCCTGGATCTGCTCGATGTGGGGCGTGATCGTGCCCAGCGCGACAAGCTTCGGCAGCACGGACCGCACGGCGAGTTCGTCGGCCTGTTCCTCGCCGAGTTCGCCGGTGGCCTTCCCGGCGCGCGCTATGGCACTGGCGATCTTGCGCAGGTCGAAAGGCTTGACCACCCCGCTTCTCTTGAACACATGGGAAGGTTCGGTCGCGATCGAAAAATTCATTGGGCATCTCCTGGAGCACTACATTTAGTGTCAGGCGACATCCTAGACACTACATATAGTGCCGTCTTCACTGACTGGACGACTGTTGACGCCGGTCAAGCATCTGCCGGACCGCCGCCGCCGCCGCGGCCAGTACCCGGTCCGACCGGTGGTCGCCCCAGGGACGGACGATCCGTTCGAACACTGATCTGGCGCAGGGACCTTGCGCTCGCCCCTGCGCAGAATGGTCGACCGTCCTCCGCACGCAGAACAATGAGATTTCACTTTCTCGCCTTTGCCAGGGGCTCGATCGCCCTCGTCCTCATCGTGGTGAACACGCTGTCCTGGAGCGCGTTGCTGCTGACGCTTTCGGTCATCAAGCTGGTGCTGCCGGTCCGCAGCGTCAGAAAGCGCGTCGATCCGCTCCTGAACGGCATCGCGACGGCCTGGATCGCCTGCAACGGCGCGATCCTGCACCTGACGAGCCGCCGGCGCTGGGATGTCCAGGGCATCGATCAACTGCAGCGCGACGGCTGGTATCTGGTGCTTTGCAACCACCAGTCCTGGGCCGACATCCTGGTCCTGCAGCAGGTGCTCAGCCGGCGCGTGCCGATGCTGAAGTTCTTCCTGAAGCAGCAACTGATCTATGTGCCTGTCATCGGGCTCGCCTGGTGGGCGCTGGACTTCCCCTTCTTGCGGCGCCACGGCAAGTCGGCCTTGGCCAGGCGCCCGGAGTTGCGTCTGCAGGACCGGAACGCGACGCGCCTGGCCTGCGAGCGGTTCCGCCTGGTGCCCACCAGCGTGATGAGTTTCCCCGAGGGAACGCGATTCACGACGGCCAAGCACGCGGCGCAATCGGCGCCCTACGAACATCTCCTGCGGCCCAAGGCGGGCGCGCTGGCCATGTCGCTCGAGGCGATGGGCGACCGGTTCCGATCGGTGCTCGACGTGACGATCGTCTATCCCGCCGGCGCGCCGACGTTCTGGCAGTTCCTTTGTGGCCAGGGCGATCGGGTCATCGTGCGCGTCAGCCAGCTTCCCATCCCCGCGGACTTCTGCACTGGCGACTACGCGGCCGACAACGCCTTTCGCCAACGCTTCCACGGCTGGCTCGAGGCGCTCTGGCGCGCCAAGGACAGGCAGATCGAGGCTCTCCTGCTGGCGGCCCAGTCGGGAGGTGCTCGACATCTGGCGATTGATCCGGGTCAAGCGTCGCAGGCGCGCGACTTCTAGAATTGATTCATACACGATGAATCTTATCCACCCACGACGAGTGGGCGCGCCAACCCGCATCCCACCCCGGGCGACACCGCTTGATGACCGCCGACACTCTCCCGTACCCGTACGCTGGTCCGCACGCGCTTCGCGCTTCGATCCTCACTGCGCTTCATCGCGTCGTCGACCCGGAACTGGCGCTGACCATCGTGGACGTCGGCTTGATCTACGGCATCGACGTCGATGACCAGCGCATCCATGCGGCGATCACCATGACGTCTGCCGCCTGCCCGGTGACGGATGTCATTCTCGATGAGGTCGAGGACGAACTGGGCAAATTGGCCGGCCCAGGGATGCGCGTGGAGGTCGAGTTGGTCTGGGAGCCGCCCTGGACCCCGGAGCGCATGAGCGCGCGCGCCAAAGCCTTCATGGGCTGGTGAAACTTCACCGTGCGCGACGCCAAGCCCCCTTCGCGACGCGCCTGGACGCTGCGCATCCTGCTGGCGACGCTCATCCTGGCGTCGCTCGTCGCCGGCATCTCGGGCGGCCTGCTGCGGGCCGGTGTCGGCATGCCCTGGACGGAAAGCCGTTGGTTGGGCGCAGCGGCGGTCGACCATGCGTTTCTCATGATCTGCGCCTTCATGGGCTCGGTGATCGCCATCGAGCGGGCAGTCGCCGTCAAGCGGCCTTGGGCATTCGCGGGGCCCGTGGCATCCGCCAGCGCCGGAGCGCTGGCGCTGAACGGCTGGGAGCCGCCGGCCGCCTGGCTCGCGGTCGTGGCGGCGGCCGCGTTCATCGTGGTCAACTCGACCATCGTGCTGCGGCAGAAGGCTGACCACACGATCCTGCTGCTCGTCGCCGCGGTCGCCTGGGCCGTCGGCTGCCTTCTTCACGCCCTTGGAGGGCCTGCGGAGTCCGTCATTGCCTGGTGGCTGGCATTCCTGGTTCTCACCGTCGCCGCGGAACGCCTGGAGATGACGCGCGTCATGCGCCGCCGCCGCGGCGCGGCGCCGGCGCTTCACGCGACCGTCGGCCTGATGATCCTCGGAGCTGCCAGTTCGGACCTGGTGCCCGTGCCCGGCGGCATCCTCTACGGGCTGTCGCTGGCAGGGTTGGCCACCTGGTTGCTGACGTTCGACATCGCATGGCGCACGGTCAGGGCGCCCGGACTGAGCCGCTACATGGCGCTGTGCCTGTTGATGGGCTACTTCTGGCTGCTCGTCGCTGGCGCGGCGTGGGCCGCGACGTCGGTGGGGCTGCCGTTTCGGGACGCCGCCCTGCATGGCGTGGCCCTCGGATTCGTCTTCAGCATGGTGCTCGGACACGCGCCCGTCGTCCTGCCTGCCATCGCGCGCGTCAAGGTGCGCTACAGGTGGCTGTTCTACGTTCCCCTGGCCCTGCTCCACGGTTCGCTTGCGCTGCGCCTGCTGGGCGCTCCCCTGGACGCCTCCGCGTTGATGAAGGGCGCCGCCGGCAATGCCATTGCCATCGCCGTGTTCGCTGCCACGGTTGGCGGGTCCGCCATCGCGTGGCGTCTCCAACATCGCCCGTCGCAGACAAGACAACGCCATGGCAACACTGCTGACCATTGAGGAGCGGCCGCGCTCCTCGCCTCGCGGCTTCGCAACGTTCGCGCCGGGATTCCGGCCGTCCTACGAGCGTCTTCGCGGCGTGGTCCATCCCGTCCTGGGCCTTGCAGTCCTCGGGCTTGCTTCCGGTTGACCGTCTCCGAGGTGAAGGTTGTTTGACCACGACGCGCACGCAGGACAGCTTCCTGCAGGGGAAACATGCAGATGACCACCACCAAGTCCCTTCCCGGCTTCGAGAGCCCGGCAGCCGGCTTCGACGAGCCCTTCGAGATGCTCGACGCGTGCCACGATCGCCTGCGGCGCTCGCTGGAGCTTCTCGAACGGCTGCAGCGGTATCTCCTGACCCATGCCGTGGATGAACAAGCGCGCAGGCGGCGCTCGACGTCCTGCGCTACTTCACCGTCGCTGCGCCCCTGCATCACGAGGACGAGGAGAGGCACGTTGTTCCCTTGCTGCGCCATTCCGGGCAGAAGGACCTGGAGGACGCCGCCAGTCAGTTGATGCAGGATCACGAGCAGATCCGCCTGGAATGGCGAAGCCTCGAACCGTTGCTGCGAGAAGTGGCGCGTGGCGAAACGCCGGATCCGCACCGGCTTGCAGGAACGGTCCGCAGGTTCGCGCGGATGAACGAGAGCCATCTTGTCTTCGAAGGCGACGTCGTGTTCCCGCAAGCCCGCAAGCTCAAGGAGATCGAGGGGCCGCAGGCGCTGGCGGCCATGGGGCAGGAGATGGCGCAACGGCGGCAAGGGGGCGCCGGGCATCGGTGAAGCGAGCACGAGCGGGTCGCCGGCCGTCACGCGGCGAAACCACTGCTTCTTGACCTGCGTCAGCAGCCGGGTGCAAGCCGGCGCCTAGAGTCGGACGATGACTCTCCGTGACATGCAGTTCTCGGCGCGCCGTGGACTGCGGCCATCGCATCCGGCTGCTGGATTGCGCCCGCAGCCCGACCAATGGAAGTTCCGGCGCCTGTTCGCGGCGCCGCACAGACTGGCATTCAGCGCCGGCGCGCTTCTGCTTTGCCTGAGCGGCATCTGGTGGGCCATCGCAAACCTGGCCTTCAGCAGCGGTGTGGGCCTGCGTTGGAGCATGCCATCGGCCGTCGCGCACAGTGTCGTGATGACCTTCGGCTTCATGCCGCTGTTCTTCATCGGATTCCTGTACACCGCCGGCCCCAAGTGGCTCGGGCGGCCCGCTGTCCATGCCGCCGACGTTCTTGACGGAGTCCTGCCCATCGTCGCGGGCATGCTCGTCTTCATGGTGGCCGTCCATGGCCCCTCGGCGTCCTTCGGGCGCGCGGTCGGCGCCATCGGACTCGGCGCTGTCCTCGTGGGCTGGCTCCATGTCGTGAGCGACCTCTGGGTGCTGGTGGACGAAAGCGATGCAAGCGACAAAGCGCACATGAAGGTCATCGTCGGGGGCTGCGTCGCCGGCACCCTCGCCCTCGGCCTGGCTACAGCAGGGCTCGCCACGGGCCGCTACGCCCTGGTGCGTGCCGCCGTGCACTTCGCGTTGTGGGCGTTCAATGGCCTCGTATTCGCCGGAGCCGCGCATCGCATGGTGCCGTACTTTTCGGCCGGAGCTCCCGCGGCATTGATGTCGCGCTGGCCGCGCTGGCCTCTTTGGACTCTCACTGCCGTGGCGGGCTTCGAGGGCGCGATGGAGGCCATCGATGCACTCGGCTTGGCGAACGGGACGGTCCGGGGGCTGCTGCGCAGCGGCATCGAGCTTCCGGCCGGCCTCTATCTGCTGGTGACGTCGGCGCGAGCGGGCGTCGCTCGGAGCCTGCAGTTCAGGCTTCCTGCGATGCTGCATGTCGGGTACTCCTGGCTGGGCCTGGGTCTGCTGATGTCCGGCATCTCGCACGCCGCCGGCGCGGCCCAGGCGCCGACGCTCGCGCTCGGACTGGCGCCCCTGCACGCATACGCCATGGGATTTCTGGGGTCGACGATGCTTGCCATGGTGACGCGGGCCAGCTGCGGTCTCGGCGGCCGTGCGGTCGTTGCCGACGACTTCGTCTGGCGCCTGTTCTGGGTGCTGCAGGCAGCAACGCTGCTTCGCATCGCCGCGGCACTGACCTTCAAGTCCAGCTACGGCCTGGGCATCGCGTTGGCGGCCCTGGCGGCCTGCGCCTGGGCGACCACGTTCGCGTGCTGGGCCGCCCGCTATGGCCGGTGGTACGGAACACCCCGGCCCGACGGCCAGGCAGGATGAGGGGCCCGGCCCCACTGGCTGCGCGACGGACATGTCGTGCCGATCCATTCCGCCCTGATGTGCATTGACGTCGGTCAGGCGGCGATCGGGACTTGAAGACCAGACCGGTCCATCTGGGGTGACCTTCGTGGGCTCCGCTGCTCGACGGTTGAGCGGTTGCATCGTCGTCGTGCGGACGATAGGATGGTTCGCGTTCTTCGCGTTGCTAACGAGCCAATTGCATGGTCATCCGCCCGAGCGCAGCTCGGAGCGTCCAAACGACATCGCGCGCGGAGCCGGCACGCAAACTGCCGCTCGCAGCCCCTGCGCAGGAGTGAGATCACGTGAACGGCTGGAGCCTTGTCCCGCGAAAGACCTCGAGAGCGCTCGTTGCGGTGCTTGCGTGGGGTCTTGCGTCGGTCGTGGCCGCGCAATCGGAGGCCGTGCCCGCCTTCAAGAAGGTCGACTCCATCGAAGCACGAGTCCAGGGATGCGTCACCTGCCACGGACAGGACGGTCAAGGGACGAACAACGGCTACTTTCCGCGCATCGCCGGCAAGCCGGCCGGCTACCTCTACAACCAGCTGACCGCGTTTCGGGATGGCACGAGGCGATACCCGCCGATGAACTACCTCGTGGCCTACCTGCCCGACGACTACCTGCGGGAAATCGCCGGCTATTTCGCGAAACAGCAGCCGCCCTTCGCCGCCAAGGAGACGGCCTCAGCCGACGCGCGAACGATCTCCCTGGGCCAGGCCCTCGCTGCCCAAGGCGACGCCAGCAAGGGGATACCGGCTTGCGTTGCCTGCCACGGCAACGCGCTGACCGGCATGGAACCGGGCATTCCCGGATTGGTCGGCCTTCGCCCGACCTACATCGTCGCCCAGTTGACACGCTGGCGAGTGGGCGAGCGCCATGCCAAGGAACCCGACTGCATGAAGCGGGTGGCCGAGCGCCTGTCCGACGACGACATCACGGCCGTGGCGGCGTGGCTCTCGCAACAACCGGCGCCCAAGGACCTGGCGCCGGTGTCCTCCAGCCAGGTTCGCATGCCGTTCGCCTGCGGCAGTCAACAGAGGTAGCAGCGCATGGTCGTGGCAATGCGCATCTTCCTGGGAGCGGTGATATTGGCCGCCGTGGCCATCGGCGTGGTCTTCGTGATGCGTCCCGGCGCCCTGCCGGCGGATGTCCGGCCCCGGGTCCTGTCCACCACTGCAGCCAGCGCTGCAGCGGCGGCCACCGCCGCGACCAGGGTCATCACCCGCGGCGAGTACCTGGCGCGCGCCGGCGATTGCGTGGCGTGCCATACGGCGCCCAACGGCAAGGCGTTCGCCGGCGGCCGCCCCATGCCGACACCCTTCGGGGCGCTCTACGTTCCCAACATCACGCCGGACGACGAAACGGGCATCGGACGTTGGACCCCGGATGACTTCTACCGGATGATGCACAAGGGGGTATCCAAGGACGGCACCCTGCTCTACCCGGCCATGCCGTTTGCTTCGTATACACGCGTGACGCGCGAAGATTCGGACGCCATCTACAGCTACCTGATGTCGGTCACTCCGGTCAAGCAGCAGAACCGGCCGCACGACTTGAAGTTCCCCTTCAACAACCGCGACTTGCTGCTTGGCTGGCGCACGCTGTATTTCCACGAGGGCGAATACAAGCCGGATCCGAAGCAGACAGCCCAGTGGAATCGGGGAGCGTACCTGGTCCAGGGGCTTGGCCACTGCGCGATGTGCCACACGGCCATCAACGCGCTGGGCGGCTCCAGCGAGTCCAAGGCTTTCGAAGGCGGCATGATTCCCAACCAGAACTGGTACGCCCCCTCGCTGACGTCCAACCGCGAGGCCGGCCTCGGCAACTGGGACCTGAAGGACATCGCCGATCTCCTCCAGGTGGGCGCGTCCCACCGCGGCACGACCTACGGGCCGATGGCCGAAGTCGTCTACAACAGCCTGCAGTACCTGGATGACGAGGACGTCAACGCCATGGCGGTCTACCTCAAGGCCCTGCCGCAGCGGGACACCGAGCCGCCTCCGACGAGCCAGGCTCGCCTCGTCGACCCCCAGGTGCTCGAGACGGGCCGCAAGGTCTACGCCGCGCAGTGCGGCGTATGCCATGGCGCCGAAGGCAAAGGCAATGCGCCGGCCTACCCGCCGCTGGCGGGCAACCAGTCCATCACGATGTCGTCCCCCGTCAACTCCATCCGCATGGTCCTCAATGGCGGCTATGCGCCGGGAACCCTCAAGAATCCGCGTCCGCACGGCATGCCGCCGTTCAGCCACATCCTGAGCGACGACGAGGTCGCGGCGGTGGTCACCTACATCCGGGAGGCCTGGGGCAACAACGGCACGCCGGTCACCCCCGCGCAGGCGAACGACTTGCGCAAGCTCCTTCCCGAATAGGAACGCACCGATGACGAACACCGAACAGGAAGACGAAGACCGGCGGGTCGATGAAATCGTCCAGGCGGGCCCGGTCGGCGCCTTCGCCGTGGCCGGCGTCGCCACCGCCATCGTGGTCGCCATCTACTTCGTCTTCTACCTGGCGGTCTACCTGCCGCGGGGAGCAGTCCAGTGAGTCCGGCCGCTTCCCACCATGCAAGCGAAGCGGTCGCGGTCGCCGCGGAACGCCGCTGGGCCATCATCGTCGTGTCCATCATCGGGCTGCTCGTGCTCATGATGGTCATCACGGGGCTCCATTGGGCCTCCATGCCGCCTTCGCGTGTCGAGACGGTCGACGTCAAGACGGTTCACATCAGAGGCGAGTTCGTCGAGGGCAACCTCGGGACGGCGCTGGACCCCGATGGAACGGTCACGGTGCGCCTGGTCGCCCAGCAGTACTCGTTCGTCCCTCAATGCATCGTGGTGCCCGAAGGCATGCCGGTCACGTTCCGCGCGACGGCCACCGATGCCATCCACGGCTTCGTGGTGGGCCGCACCAATGCCAACACCATGCTTGTCCCGGGTTTCGTGTCGACCTTCACCACCACCTTCCCGAAGGCCGGTGAACAACTGATGCCTTGCCATGAGTATTGCGGAACGGGTCACGAGGCGATGTGGGCACATGTCCAGGTGCTGCCGCGCGACGAGTTCCTCGCCAAGGCGCGCAGCGCGGAAAGAGTGAGCTGTGTTCCAAGCTAAAAGGCTCGTGCTGGCGCACTTCTGGGTGGCGTTCATCGCCTTCTTCGGCGCCCTGGTGCTGGGGGCGTGGCAGATGTACGTCCGCAGCCCGCTGTCGACCTGGGTCCAGAATCCGGAGCACTACTACCGCTCCGTGACCGCGCACGGCACGGTGATGGCCTATGTGCTGCCGACCCTGGTGGCCATGGGCTTCGGCTACGCCATCACCGAGCTCGCGCTCAAGAAGCCGCTGATCGGCGTCAAGTGGGCCTGGGCCGGTTTCTGGCTGGTCATCGGGGGCACGCTCATGGCGGCGGCGACGATGGCGCTGGGCAAGGCCTCGGTGCTGTACACCTTCTATCCGCCGATGCTGGCCAGCCCGTTCTACTACTTCGGAGTGGTCCTTGTCGTCGTGGGTTCCTGGATCTGGGTCGCCCTCATGTCCATCAACCTGCGCGCCTGGAAAAAGGAGCATCCTGGCGAGTCGGTGCCACTGGCGATGTACGGCAACGTCGCCGGAGCCTACCTTTGGGCCTGGACTTCGCTGGGCGCCGCCATCGAGGTGCTGGTGCTCATCCTGCCCGCATCGCTGGGTTTGACCGACACCATCAACGCAGGGCTGGCGCGCGTGTTCTTCTCCTGGACGCTGCACGCCATCGTCTACTTCTGGTTGATGCCGACCTACATCGTCTTCTACACCATCGTGCCTCGCGCGATCGGCGGCCGGCTGTACAGCGACACGATGGGACGGGTCGCATTCGCGCTGTTCCTCGTCTTCTCGATGCCCATCGGCATCCACCACCTGTTCGCCGACCCGCAGGTCGGCGCCGGCTTCAAGTTCGTGCACGCGGTCATGACCGCCATGGTTTCCATCCCGACGTTCCTGACCGTGTTCACCATCGTGGCGTCCGCTGAAATCGCCGCCCGGCTGCGCGGGGGAACGGGCGCGTTCGGCTGGGTCAAGGCCTTGCCCTGGAGCAACCCCTGGATGCTCGCGTTGACGTTCTCCTTCATCATGCTCGGCTTCGGGGGCGCCGGCGGGCTGATCAACATGAGCTACCAGCTCAACGAGACCATCCACAACACGCAGTGGGTCACCGGGCACTTCCACCTCATCTTCGCGGGCGCCATCGTGATCATGTATTTCATGGCGGCCTACGAGCTGTGGCCGCAACTGACCGGCTGCGCGCCGATATCGCCCCGCCTCATCAAGGCGCAAGCCTGGCTATGGTTCATCGGCATGATGGTGCTGACCCTGCCGTGGCACCTGGTCGGATTGCTCGGCATGCCTCGCCGCATGGCCTACTACGACTACTCGAACCCGGAACTTGCTCCACAGGCATGGACGGTCACGATGTCCGCGATCGGCGGCTTCATCCTGCTGGCCTCGGGCGCCCTGCTCATCTACACGCTCGCGACGGCCTCGCGCAGGCGGGCCCCGGCCGTCGAACCCTTCACCTTCAGCCGGGCGGCCCATCCTGGAGGCCGCACGCCGGTGGCGCTGAACGGTCTGAGCCTGTGGGTGGCCATGATGATCGCCTTGACGTTGGTCAACTACGGCTACCCCATCGCCCAGCTTGCCTCGTTGAAGGAGGCCTCGGTGCCGGTCATCCCGATCGGGAGTCGATGATGAAGGAACCTGGCACCTTCGGATGGTCGAATCCGCTCGTGCGCTGGAGCATCCTGGGGCTCGTGGCGCTCAGCATCGTGTCGATGCTGGTGGGATTCTTCTGGCTGCCTTCCGTGCAAGGCGACTACGCCGCGCAAGGCCTGTGGGCGAGCATCTGCCGCGCGGCCGGTGTCCCGGGCGACTGGTCGAGGGGCGCGAAGGCCCGGCAGGCCCCGACGGCGACCAACGTCGTCCTGGAGCGATCCATGGCCAACGAAGGAGCGAACGACGCCATCGGGCGCGGGGCTACCCTCGCGCTCAACTGCACCATGTGCCACGGTGCGCAGGGCATGAGCCTGTCGAATGCGCCGAACCTGGCGGGCCAGTATCCCGAAGTCGTCATCAAGCAGCTTCGCGACTACCAGGGCGGCAAGCGTTCCAGTGCCATCATGCAGGCGCTGACGGCCAAGCTTTCGGACCGGGACATCTCCGACCTGGCGGCGTACTACGCCTATCTTCCCAAGGCCCGCACGGCGCCCACGACGTACGACGAATCGCTGCCCGTGCTGGTCCGAGTGGGTGCGCCGCTGCGCAACGTCGCGCCTTGCGTCTCGTGCCACGGCGGCATCGACCAGAAGCTCGGCGCTCCGTGGATCGAGGGGATGCCCAAGGACTACATCGTCCAGCAACTGAAGGCATTCCGCTCCGGCACGCGGCGCAACGACAGCGAAGCGCAGATGCGAAACGTCGCCCGGTCGATGACGGATGCCGAGATCGCCGACGTTGCCAGCTTCTACGCTCGCAAGGCACCCTGACGGACGCTGCAACTTCAGCCCGTGCGTCCCTGGGGTCGAGCAGGCGCCTGACCATCTCATGCAGCGCGTCGACGTGCGGCATGAGGCATTCCACACCACACCCCATCCCTTGCGCTCATCGCATGGGTCGGGGTCGTCCAACGTGGCCTGGAATTGTTCCCGGGTGCCGAAGGTCTCATGGGCAAGCCCGGCGGCCTTCGGGGCCTCGTCCTGGAAGCGCGGCACCACCAGCGGAGGTGACAAGTGCGCAAGCGCGTGCCGAGCGCCCTCTCGACCTATCGGCCAGACTTCTTCGCGGCGTTGACCGCCGCCAGGATGCCGCGCAGGATCTCGATGGGCGCGGGCGGGCAGCCCGGTATGGCCACGTCCACCGGGATGACGTTCGAGACGCGGCCGCAACTGGCATAGCTTTCGCCGAAGATGCCCCCGGTGCAACCGCAGTCGCCCACCGCGACGACGAGCTTGGGTTCCGGCGTCGCGTCATACGTGCGTCGAAGCGCCTCCGCCATGTGTCGCGAGACGGGACCGGTGACGAGCAGAAGGTCCGCATGCCGGGGGCTTGCCACGAAATGGATGCCGAGCCCCTCGATGTTGTAGTACGGATTGTTCAACGCGTTGATTTCGAGCTCGCATCCGTTGCACGAACCGGCGTCGACCTGGCGGATGGCCAATGCCTGGCCGAGCACGCCGAGGATGTCCGCGTGGATGCGCGCGGTCTCGACGCGAAGCGCCTCGTCGCCGGACGGCGCGGGCTCGGTGACGACCCCGACACGTGCGATCTGTCTGAGGATGGTCCACATCAGAGGTCGTGCCCCGAATAGCTCAGGTTGAAGGACTTGTTGATCAACGGGAAGTCCGGGACGATGTTGCCGATGATCGCGTGCTCGAGCACCGGCCAGTTCTGCCATGACGGATCGTGGCAATGACAGCGCACGATCTGCCCGCCGGCGCCAAGCTCGAGTGCCACGAAGATCTCGCCGCGCCAGCCCTCGACCCAGCCGGCCCCGTGCGCGCCCTGCGCGGGCCGCACCAACTGCTGGCGGCAACGACCGACCGGCATGCCGCCGCAGAGCTCACGCAGCAGACGCAAGGACTCGAAGACCTCGTCGAACCGCACTGCCACGCGCGCCGCGACGTCCCCTTGGCTGCGCAGGCTGCTCTGCACGGCCAGTTGGCGATAGGGTTCCCACGGCTGGTCGCAGCGCAGGTCTGCCCTTTGTGCACTGGCGCGACCTGCCAGTCCGGTCAGCCCGAGGCGCGCCGCGAGCTCGGGCTCGACGCGTCCGGTCGTCATGAAGCGATCCTGCAGGCCGGCGTGGTCGTCGTAGATGGCGCGCAGCGTCCGCACCTCGCGCTCGATCGTGTCGCACTGCCGGCGCAGGCGGTCGAGGGCGGCCGGATCCACCTCGCGCGCCAATCCCCCCGGCTCGATGACGTCCATCATGAGGCGGTGCCCGAACGTTTCGTTCGTCATCCTCTGCCAGTCCTCGCGCAGGCGCGAGAACTGGGCCAGGCCGAACGCGAGCGCGGCGTCGTTGCCCAGCGCGCCCAGGTCTCCGAGGTGGTTGGCCACGCGCTCGCGCTCGAGCATCAGGGCGCGCATCCACTGGCTGCGCTCGGACACCTCGACACCGCACGCCGATTCCAGCGCCATGCAGTACGCCCAGCAGTACGCGACCGTCGAGTCGCCGCTGACGCGCCCGGCGAGCCGGTGCGCCGTCAGTGCCGGCAGGTCGACAAAGCGCCGTTCGATGCCCTTGTGGGTGTAGCCAAGGTGCTCCTCCAGCCGCAGCACCTTCTCGCCCACTACCGAGAATCGGAAGTGGCCGGGCTCGATGATGCCCGCGTGCACCGGGCCGACGGCGATCTCGTGGACGCCATCGCCCTCGACCCGCACGAATGGATAGTCGTGCGGCAGCGTGCCTGTCGAAACGGTCGGCTCGAGGCCGCCGTGTCGCAGCGGGTGGTCGGTACCCCAGAGTCCGTGATCGAGCCACGGACGCCTGTCGGCCGCCGAGTCGGGATGGACTCCCGACAAGTCGGCCGTTGCACGTTGCATGCGATCCGCGCAGGCAAAGCTCGGCGTGAGATCGGGGTACCCGGGAGCGGATTCGTCCAGGCCGAGTTCGACCCAGAGCAGGCCCGCGGCGGTCGCATACGCCGCGTTCACGGCCCGGCCAGGCGCCTCGCCGCCGCGATCGACGCCCCAGAGCGAGACCAGCCTGTCCCCGCGACCGGCGGCCTCGCCGGCCAATCCAATCCACTGCTCGCGATCCACGATGCCTCGCCAGATCGGCAGCGGCGCAGGCAGGCGTGTCGGCTCGAATCGCTGGTCCGGATGGCGCATGTTCAACTCCCAAGCATGGCCGCGGCCTGCCTGTACCAGGCGCTGAGGTACGGCGGGATGTACAGGCCCAGCATGAGCCCGATGCCCAGGTGGACGAACACGGGCAGCAGCGCCGGCGGGTGGGCAAGCCGTTGAACCGTGGTATCGCCGAACACCATCGCCTGCACGCGATGGAACACGGACGCGAAAGCCACGCCCAGTGCCACGAGCAGGAACGGGGTCGCCCAGGCGTGCTCGCGCATCGCGGTCGTGACGATCAGGAATTCGCTCGCGAACACGCCAAAGGGTGGCATGCCCAGGATCGCCAGCGACCCCAGCATCATGCCCCAGCCGACGGTCGGGCTGATCCTCAGCAGGCCGCGGATCTCGTCCATGATCTGGGTTCCGGCCTTCTGCGCGGCGTGCCCGACGGCAAAGAAGATGGCCGACTTGACGAGCGAGTGCACGGTCATGTGCAGCAGTCCCGCGAAACTCGCGATGGGCCCGCCCATGCCGAACGCAAAGGTCATCAAGCCCATGTGCTCGATGGACGAGTACGCGAACATCCGTTTCACGTCGCGCTGGCGCATGATGAAGAACGCCGCCGCGACCACCGACAGCAGGCCGAAGCCCATCATCAGCCGACCGGTCAACGCGCTGCCGTGCAGCGCCCCGTCGGTCAGCACCTTGCAGCGCAGAATGGCATACAGCGCGACGTTCAGGAGCAGGCCCGACAGCACCGCCGAGACCGGGGTCGGGCCTTCGGCGTGGGCATCCGGCAGCCAGTTGTGCAGGGGCACCAGGCCGACCTTCGTGCCGTAGCCGATGAACAGGAATGCGAAGGCCAGCGTGATGATCTGCGGATCGAGCTGCGCCTTGACGGCGTCGAGGTTCGACCAGAGCAGCCCGCCGCCTTCAGGGCCGATCACCCGCTCGGCGGCCATGTACATCAGCACCGTGCCGAACAGCGCCTGTGCGATGCCCACGCCGCACAGGATGAAGTATTTCCATGCGGCCTCGAGGCTGGCGGCCGTCCGGTAGACGCTGACCAGCAGCACGGTCGTCAGCGTCGCGGCTTCCATCGCCACCCACAGGATGCCCAGGTTGTTGGTCGTCAAGGCCAACAGCATCGTGAACGTGAACAGCTGGTACATGCTGTGGTACAGCCGCAGGCGGGGCGGCGTCATCTTGCCCCGGTCGCGCTCGGTGCGCATGTAGGGACGCGAGAAGATCGCGGTCGTGAGTCCGACGAACGCCGTCAATGCCACCAGGAAGACGTTCAGTGCATCGAGATAGACGGCATGATCCCAGGCGAAGACCGGACCGTCGCGCACGACCCGGATCGTCAACGCGCACGCAGCCGCGAACGTCGCGACGCTGAAGGCGACGTTGACGTCGCGCGCCTGGTCCCGGTGACCCACCAGGCCGAGCACGGCGCCGCCCGTCAAGGGCGCCGCCAGCAGGATGTCGAGCGCAAGCACGCCGTCAATCCTCCTTGAGTCTTTCCAGGTGCCGGATGTCCAGGCTGTCGAACTGCTCGCGGATCTGGAACAGGAAGACACCGAGGATGAGCACCCCGATCAGCACGTCGAGCGCGACGCCCAGCTCGACCACCATGGGCATGCCGTAGGTGGCGGACGTGGCGGCAAAGAACAGCCCGTTCTCCATGGCGAGAAAGCCGACCACCTGCGGCACGGCCTTCGAGCGCGTGATCATCGTCAGGAAGGAAACGAGGATGCAGGCGAGCGCGATGCCCAGCGTGCCGCTCGCGAGCGCCGACGACAGGCGCGAGATCGGCATCGACAGGTCGAACGCGAAGATCACGACCAGGATGCCGATCAGCATCGTCGTCGGCACGTTGATCAGCGTCTCCGTCTCCCAGCGGATGTCCAGGCGATCGACGGCGCGATGCAGCAGGCGTGGGATCAGCAGCACCTTCAGCACGAAGGTCACGCAGGCAGAAAGGTACAGGTGCGGCTGGCGGGTGACGAGGCCCACGACGACCGTTGCCAGCGTCAGCGTCACGCCCTGGGCCGTGAAAAGGTGGATCATCGACAGGATCCGCCGCTGCGAGATCATCGCGAATGCAAGGATCAGCAACAGGGCACCGAGCAGGTCGACGAATTGGGTCAGGAGCGCGTTCATCGTGGGGCGACCCGTTCAGCGCGCCAGCAGCTGGTGGACCAGCATGCCGATCACGGCCAGGAGAAACGCGGTGGCCAGGAACTCCGGGACACGGAAGATCCGCATCTTCGCCATCACGGTCTCGAGCAGCGCCAACATCGCCCCGCCGACCGCCAGTTTGAGTGCCAGCACGGGCAACGCCAGCAGCATCTGCAGCGGCGCCTGCGCGTGAGCGACGCCCCAGGGAAAGAACAGCGCCAGGCCGATGCATGAATAGGCGAACAGCTTCAGGCTGGCCGCCCATTCGAGCAACGCCAGGTGCCGGCCCGAATACTCCAGGACGAGCGCCTCGTGGATCATCGTCAGCTCGAGGTGCGTGGCCGGGTTGTCGACCGGAATGCGCGCGTTTTCGGCAAGCGAGACCATCGTGAAGGCGACGCCGGCGAACGCCAGCCCCGGGTAGATCGCGAAGTCACGATGCGCCAGCGTCTCGACGATCGTCGCGAGCGAGGTCGACTTGGAGATGAGCGAGGCCGAGAAGAGCACCATCAGCAGGGCCGGCTCGGCCAGGAAGCCCACCAGCATCTCGCGCCGGGCGCCCATCGTGCCGAATGCCGTTCCGATGTCCATCGCCGCGAGCGCGATGAAGACGCGGGCCAGGGCAAAGAGGCCGACCAGTGCGATCGCGTCGGCGGCAGGCGCAAGCGGCAGGTCCGTGGACAGCGTGGGAACGATCGCGCACGCGAGCGTCATGCAGCCAAAGACCACGTACGGCGTCACCCGGAACAACTGCGACGCGGTTTCCGCCACCACCGATTCCTTGTTGAACAGCTTGTGCAGGGTCCGATACGGCTGCCATGGACTCGGCGCCGACCTGTTCTGCAGCCAGGCCCGGCATTGGCCGACCCAGCCTGTCAACAATGGCGCCAGGGAGATCGCCGCGACGATCTCCAGGGCTTGGGACAGCGCGCCCGCCGTGGTCACGCTCATCGCATCACGACCGCGAGTGTCGCCATCAGCGTGACGAAGCTGTAGAGCAGATAGGCCGAGATCCGCCCGCGCTGCAGCACGCCTATCGCACGCGCCATGAATGCGGCCGCCGAGGCGATCGGCACGTAGAGCCAGCCCCAGAACCGATCCTCGATCGCCACGGCGTAGCGCGGCTTGTCGTCGAAGGGCGTCGGCAATTGCCTGCGCACCTTGAAAAAGGGCTCGAAGATCTGCCGGATGGGTTGCCCGAAGCCTTCGGCCGTGTCCTGCATTCGTGCGGTGCCCCACGGGTAGCCGCACGCCCAGGGCGGGCCGCGCCGCACGCGCCCGTGGTAAAGCAGGCGCACCAGCAGCCAGGCGATCGCGAAGCACGCGAGCACCCCCAGCAGGAAGATCGTCGGGCCATAGCTGGCCTGCTGCAGGCTGGCAGGTGCCAGCAGCCAGCGGCTGCCCGACATGCTGCCGTCCAGGCCCGCGCCAACCAGGCGCCGGGTGACCGGATCGATCAGGTGGATGAACTGCACCGGCATGAGGCCCAGCGCGAGGCAGCCGAGCGCCAGCCAGCCCATGCCCAGCCGCTCGAGCAGGCCCGCGTCGTGGGCGCGAGCGAGCTTGTCCTCGCGCGGTTGGCCCAGGAAGATCACCCCGAAGAACTTGACCATCGTGTAGCCGGCCAGTGCCGCGATCAAGGCAATGAGCGCGGCCACCACCGGCACCAGCATCGTCAGCAGCGTCACCGGCAGGCCCGGCGTGAACAGGAAGCTCTGCAACAGCAGCCACTCCGCGACGAAACCGCCCAATGCCGGCAGCCCCGCGCTTGCCAGGACACCCAGCAGCGACAGCCATCCGACCCACGGCATCGGCCGAAGCAGTCCGCCCAACTTGCCCAGGCTGCGCTCGTCGGTCGCGTGCAGGACACTGCCCGTGCCCAGGAAAAGCAGGCTCTTGAACGCCGCGTGGCTGGCGACCTGGTACAGCGTCGCGGTCAACGCCAATGCGGCCATGGGCTTCATCGCGAAGCCGGCGAACAGCAGTGTCAGGCCCAGACCGACGAAGATCAGACCCATGTTCTCGATCGACGAGTAGGCCAGCAGCCGCTTCATGTCGGTCTGCACCGCGGCGAAGACGACGCCGAACAAGGCCGTCCCCAACCCCAGCGTCAGCAACACGCCGCCCCACCACCAAAGGCGCCATTGCAGCAGGTCGAAGCACACGCGCAGGAGGCCATAGATCGCCGTATTGAGCATGACACCGCTCATCAGCGCCGAGACCGGCGACGGCGCAGCAGGATGCGCCTCCGGCAGCCAGGCATGAAGCGGCAGGATGCCGGCCTTGGCGCCGAAGCCCAGCACCGCCAAGGCGAAGGCCAGTGACGCCGCGAAAGGCGTCAGCGACTGCATCCGCATGTTGGTGAAGGTGTAGTCGCCGGTGTCCGCCTGGAGCACGCCGAAACACAGCAGGATCGCGATCGCACCGACATGCGCCATGACGATGTAGAGATAACCCGCGGCCCGGACGTCTGGCAGGCGATGGTTCGCGGTCACCAGGAAGTACGAGGACAACGCCATCGCTTCCCAGGCGACCATGAACGCGTAGGCATCGTCGGCCAGCACGACGCCCACCATGCTCGCCAGAAAGAGGTGGTATTCGAGACACAGCAAGCCGGGCGGCGTGCCCTCGCCGCGGCGGAAGTAGCCGGCAGCAAAGAGCGAGATGCCGGCCGAGGCTGCACCGATGATGGTCAGGAACAGCGCCGCCAGGCCGTCCAGGCGTACATGAAAGGGTAGCCCGGGCAGCCCGAGCGGCAGCACGCCCACCTGCGGGGTCGCATCCAGCGCCCCCGCGGCCGTCGCCGCCACGACCAGGCCCAGCACGCCCCCTGCGGGAAAGAGGACGCGCGCGACGAAATCAAATCTGTTGAGCGCCAGCACGCCGGCAAGGCCGATGCCGGCCCAGCCGGCGACGACCACCAGCATCCAGTCCAGTTGCAGCCAGTCTGCCAGTGGCGGCAGCGTCAGCATGGCTCAGCCCTTCGAACGTCGCCCGCGAGGGGCCGCAACGCTTGATTTCGACAAGGCGACGGCCTTTGCGCCTTCGTTGGCTTCATCCGTATCGACGGCCTGGCCCGAGGGCTGATAGCTCACCTCGTGGTGCGCCAGGTAGTCGCGAATGAGCTGGCGCACGACCTGGGACGGCGTCAAGTCCTGCTGCGCGCACAGGCGCTCGAACGCGGCCTTCTTGTTCGGATCGATGAGAAGCGTCAGGCGTGCGGTTTTGAGCTCCATGGATCCTCGGTATGGCAATTGAACGCTGATGGGGTCCGCATCGCACGCGCCGGCATCGGCGAGTGGCGCGGCAGTCATGGGAAGTGCTTCCCATGTGCGGCCCTGACGTGGCCAAATGCGGCGCGCAGCTGGCGATTGGCGGCCGCGCCGAGCCGGGCGCACTGGTCGCCGACGTCGTCGGGGCAGGCAGCAAAGGCGGGCGCCTTCAGGGCAAAGACGATCTGATTGCTGCCGTCGGGGTCGTCGACGCCAAGGACGGCCTGGCCAAAACTGCGCCGGATCCGCGAGACATGGACGTCGTGGCGCCGATGTCCCGTATGCAGGTTGACCACCATCACGCCGCCGGGCGCCAGCATGGCGCGAGCATCGTCATAGAACCGACTCGAACACAGTCGTGAGGGCTGGCCGCCCTCGTCGAAGCCGTCGACGATGAGCACATCGCATTCGTCGCGACGGCCCCGCACGTGGCACGCGGCATCGCCGGCGATCACCCGGAAGCGGTGGTCGTCGCGCGGCACGTGGAACGCGTCGCGCAGCGCGATGACGTGGCGATTGATTTCCACGACATCGATGCGGGCGCGCGGCAGGTGCCGCCAGCAGAACTTGGCGAGCGAGCCGCCGCCCAGGCCGACCATGGTGATGCGAAGAGGATCCGGCACGAACAGCAGGAATCCCATCATCAGGCGCGTGTACTCGAGATCGAGCGCGAACGGATCGTCGAGCCGCATCCGGCTCTGGATCTCGCAGATCGAGAAGTGCAGCGATTTGGTCGTCAATTCCTCAAGGATGTACGGCATCACGCAGTTCGCGTCGTCGTGGGCATCCGCGGACGAGGGCCCGGCATCCAGGCTGGCAAGCGGGTACGACTCGCGGTCGCCAGGCTCCCGCAACGCATGCGCGTCCAGGTCGGGGGCGGGTCGTTCGTTCTCAAGCATGGCAAGCATCGATCAGGCCGGGGCAGGACGGCGAAATGGGGGCCAACGCGGTGAAGACAGCTCCGAGGTCGAACGAACTGCGTCACCGGACGTCTCTGATACCCGGTTCGTCGATGAAATGTAATGCGCCATCCGTGTTATTGCAATGCTTATTTCATTAACATGTGATGTTCCATCGAGATGATGGATCACCGGGTCGTGACGGCCTCCAGGCCCGTCGCGCGCCCTGCATGCGCTGCCTGGTCGGCTCGGTGGGGCGTTGCGCAAATGTCGACTCTGGCCTCGGATTGCTGCAGCGCAATACGGCGGATGGACGAAGACGCTGCAATGGAGTTCCCGACACAACAATCGATCCTCCATCATGTTCCAAGCCCCTCGCCTGGCCCTTGCTGCCCTCGTCCTCGTCCCGATGCTCGCCCCCGCGCAGACGCGCGACGATTCGGGAGACTGGATCGTGCGGGTGCGCGCGACGTACCTGAAGTCGGCCAACAAGGACGACACCGGTCTGAAGCTCTCGATCAATGACAAGACGCTGCCCGAGTTGGACATCACCCGCTTCTTCACGCCCAACCTGGCCGCGGAACTGGTGTTGACCTATCCGCAGAGGCAGACGTTGTCCGCCGGCGGCACCGCGATCGGTTCCCTCAAGCATCTGCCGCCCACGCTCACCCTGCAGTACCACGTGACCGGCCTCGGCCCGCTGCGCCCCTATGCCGGGGCAGGCGTCAACTGGACTCACTTCTCCGACGCGAGCTTCGACGCCGCGACGACGACGGCCCTGCACCCGTCGATCAAGAAGGACAGCTTCGGTGCAGCACTGCAGGCCGGCGTGGACCTTCCGGTCGGTGGCGGCTGGTTGCTCAACGCCGATGCGAAGTGGGTGCAGATCAAGACCGACGTGTCGTCGGGCGGCACGAAGGTCGGCACTTTCAAGGTCAATCCCTGGCTGCTCTCCGTCGGGGCGGGCTACCGCTTCTGAGCGGCGGCCACGACGTCGCCCGGGCGTGGCACGAAAGCGACGCCGCGACCCGGGCCATGCGCCGAAATCCATAGATGCACCGGCTTTGTGCCGCGAATCCGCGCGTCGGATCGCCGCCGATGCGAAACACTGGCACCGGACCCTCGACATCTCTTCAAGGTTGCCCGGTGGCAGCGACATCCCGAATCACGAACGCTGCGCGCCTGCCTGGGGCACACAGGCAGCGAGCGCACTGGACCGTCAGCACGAACTATCGGCTGCGCACCGGTGCGTTCCTGAACATGTTCGCGAGCATCGCCCTGCACGGCTGGGACCGGCACTACGGGCCCGTGCTGTGGGGCCTGGTCGGGCTGCATCTGCTGGTCTATCCGCACCTGGCGTACCTGGTCGCCAGCAGGTCGGCTCGTTCCCAGGAGGCGGAGGTGAACAACCT
>Ga0070659_100000859_pt1 | contig 22202 bp, 11 predicted proteins | sample KBSC23metaG_FD_64666 | JGI IMG/M metagenome (GOLD analysis project Ga0070659, IMG submission 64666) | Corn rhizosphere microbial communities from Kellogg Biological Station, Michigan, USA - KBS C2-3 metaG | ecosystem: Host-associated > Plants > Roots > Rhizosphere > Soil ... | reverse complement strand
GCCTCCTTGTCCTGGCCACTGTCGAAGCGGACCGTGGCGAACATGCCCGGCAGCAGGCGTCCGTCCTTGTTGGGCAGGATGATGCGGACCTTGATGGTGCGCGTTGCCGGGTTGACGTCGGGCAAGACGGCGTCAACCTTGCCGGCGATCGGTTCGGTGGTGCCGGTTGGCAGCACCTTGACCGCCAACCCGGGTGCAATGACGCGGGCCTGCGCCTCGGGCACTTCCGCGATGACCCAGACCTGGTGCAGATCGGCCAGGCGGAACAGCGTCATGCCGGGTGAGACCGCCATGCCGTCGCGCACGCTGACTTCCGTCACCACGCCGTCAATGGGGCTGGTCATGCCGAGGTTGGCCTGCAGCGTGCCCGAGCGCTCCACGGCGCTCACCTGGCCCGGCGTCATGCCGGCTTGCAGCATGCGCGCCTTGGCCGCGCCGCGCAGCTCGGATTCTCGATGGGCAGACTGGCCGGCGACGGCCAGATATTCCTCCTGCGCCGCAACCCAGTCGGGCGAGTACAGCGTCACCAATGCCTGTCCGCGCCGCACAGGGTCGAGCGTGGCCCGCACCGCCACATGCTGCACGAACCCATTGGTGCGGGCCTGGACGACTTGGACGCTGCGCTCATCGATGGCGATGTTGCCGGGCGCTTCGAGCACCGGACTCAAGCGGGCCGCCTTGACCTCGGCCGTGCGGATGCCCAGGTTCTGGACCACTCGGCTATCCACCGTAACGCCGCTGCCACCACCCCCGTCGGCATAGACCGGCACGAGCTGCATGTCCATGAACGGCGATTTGCCCGGCTTATCGAAGCGCTGCCCGGGCACCATGGGGTCATGCCAGTACAGCACCTTCTTGCCGGTCTGTGGGTCGACGTCGCCGGCCTTGAGGCCAGACGACGTGCCCGCTGAGGCGGGTGCCGTCGCCGACTGCGCTCCGCGCGCGACACCCAGACGGTAGCCGCCATACGCCGCTGCGCCGACCACGGCCAACCCGGCCGCCACTGCAAAGATTGTCTTTTTCATTGGAAATCCTTGGTGGCGGACACGGTTTGCGCAGTGGGCAGCGGGATCAGGAAGGCCAGGTCGGCCCACAGCTTGGCGGTTTTGGCTTCCAGCGAGAGCCGCTCCAGTGCGGTGTCGATGGCGCGGTGATTGGCTTCGGCGACGGCCAGCAGCGAGCCGGCATTGGCCCGGTATGCCGTGAGCGCGGCGTCCGCCTGGGCGTTTGCAAGCTGCAAGGTTGATTCGTCGTAGCGCCTGAGCCGGTCGAGGTTGCGTTGCAGCTCGGCCAGCTTGGCGCTGATCATGGCCTGGGTATCGCGCCGGGCGATTTCGGCTTTCGCGCGCGCGGCCTGCGCCTGCGCGAGCCTGGCCGCGACCTCGCGGTCCTGGCGGTTGGCCTGATCCCACGGCACCGGAAAGCTGATGTTCAGCGATCCCATGTTGGAAAAGGCCGAGCCGCGCTGGCTGTACATCAACTCCACCGTCACGTCCGGCTTCTTCGCCTCGGCTGCAGCGCGGATTTCCGTCTCAGCCATGGCGACGTCGCGCCCGGCGGCCGCCATTTCCGGCACGGCATCAAGCTCGCCTGGCGTGCCCTCGACCAACTGCTGAACTTGCTGCGGTACGTTGAGTGACGGACGCTCAGCAAGAGGACGGCGCGCGGCGGGCCCGACCCACCGTTCCAGCGCCACCGTGGCGGTTTCGATGGCGGCCTGATTCTCGTCCTGACGGTCGTGCAGCTTCTGAGTTTCCAATTCCGCTGCGAGCACGTCCGCCCGCGGGCCTCGGCCACTCCGATAGGCCGCCATGGCGGCTTGATGCGCCAACGCCAGCGGATGGCCGTGGTGACCAAGCAGCGTTGCGGTCTGCTCGGCATACCATCGATCGAGCCAGGCGGTGACGGCATTGCGCTGCACGTTCGCCATGCCAAGCGCGCGTTGCGCTTCAGCGGCAGAGGCCTCCGCCTCGAAGCGCGCGGCCTTGGCACGGCGCTTGTCCGATCGCGTGAATTCCTGCACTACGCTGATGGAGCGCTGGGTCATGAAGTCCCGACTGATCGAGAACTGGTCCGGTCCGTTGACGGGAACGTTGTTGACCCCGAGCTTGAGCACGGGGTCGGGCAACTGACCGGCCGCGACGGCCATCTGGCTGGCTGCTTCAATGGAACCCCGCGAGGATTCGGCATCGCCGGCGCGCGCGGCGGCCAGCGCGACGGATTCCTCAAGCGAGAGCGGGGGTGTGGATTGCAGGGGCGCGGCATGCGACACCACCATGCCAAAGGCAGGCGCGCACAGCAGCGCCAGCGTCAGGCGACGTAGAAAAAGCATAAAGCCTCCGGAAACAACGACAGTCACCCCGGTTGCAGGGGCAACACGCAATGGACGTTGTTTCGGAGGCTACGTGCGGAAACAGCAGTGAAGGATGGACAGCGGGGGTGGTGGCGCGCGTGGCCGCGCCTCGGCGCTCAACACCGTGCGGGCATCGGTGACCACCACCGGCGCCGGTTCGACGACGCTCACCAGCACCGGCAGGAAAGCCGGTATCTGTGGCGATACATGGTCAGCGCTCTTGGAGTCGGCCTGGCAGTGCGCCAAGCAAAGCGCCTTCTGGTCGTCCCCCTTACCTTTGCCGTGATCGCTGTCGGCCATCTCGGCCATGTCGCTGCAGGATTCGGTCAAGGCCGCTTGCGTCTGGCTGCCCTCGATCTGGTATCGGCTGCCGGCACAGGCGTACGCCGCCGCTGCCAGTTGGACTGTCAGGAACAGGGCGATGAGGAAGCCAACAAACCAGGGGCGTCGGCGGACCGAGTGACGCAAGGGTGATTTTTTGGGGGGCAATGAATACGCGCCAGCATAGCGTTTTCTGTCCGAGATGCAACTCTGCCCACGCAGCAATTTGACCCATCGCACGTGTGTTCGCGCCGACAACAACACAGCCCTCGACCTTCCTACTACGGAAGGGTTGCCGTGAAGGGGGCAGGCACGGTTGGGGGCTAAGTAGGCGTCGGTACATTCTCGGTACAGACGTCAAGGACGCATGACCACTAGTTGACCGGCGGGAAGCAAAAATGGGCAGGGCTTCGCCAAGGCTCAAGCAACCAGAGGGAAGTCGCCAGATTTAGATCGCGAGCGTCGTTAGATGTGCTTAAGTCGAACAGCAATGCTAACGGTGATCCCTGAAAGCGAGGTCTCGTTTCCATTTAACATAAGATACATTATGCGGAAATTATGATGAGAACAAGAATGTCACTTTCAGTCCCAGACCGCAGCCAACCACCCATTTCGCTGGTCCATCCATCAGCGGCCGCCTGCTGTACCAAGCCTGCCCACCTATACTGCGACCCCGGTCGCTCGGCGCGCCACATTCCTACCGGACCGGATTCACTCGACCATGGAAAACTTCCTCTCGCACCTTCATCCTGAACGCCTGAACTTCCTCTGGGACGCTGCCAGCAGCCTGGCTGTCAGCCTATGCGCGGCGCTGCTGATCCTGCTCCTGGGCTGGTGGGTCTCCAAGCGCATCGGCCGCTGGCTCAACCGGCTGATGAGCGGCCAGACGCGCGTTGACGCCACGCTTACGCCGATTCTTTGCGACATCGCGGTCTGGGGCATCCGCATTCTGGCCATCGTCGGGGCGTTGTCCCGGCTTGGCATTGAAACGGCCAGCATCATTGCCGTGCTGGGCGCGGCCGGTCTTGCCATCGGGCTGGCGCTGCAAGGCACGCTGCAGAATATTGCGGCCGGCATCATGCTGCTCGCGCTACGGCCGTTCCGGGTGGGCGACTACATTGATGGCGGCGACGGTGAAGTGGCCGGCACGGTGGAGGAAGTCAGCCTGTTCATGACGCGCCTGACCAAGCCCGACGGCATTTGTGAATACGTGCCGAACAGCGCCCTTTGGAGCCACTCCGTACGCAATTACACGCGCAACCCGAACCGCCGGCTGGATCTGGAAACCGAGGTCTCGCTGCAGGACGACATCCCGCGTGCCCTGGAAGCGCTCACGGCGCTGGCTGCCAGCGAGCCACTGGTGCTGACCGACCCTGCTCCGCTGGCCATGGTGATGCGTTTTGACGACAGTGTGGCTGTGCTGAACTTGCGTGTCTGGGCCAAGACTGAGCACTTCTGGGACATGCGCTGGAAGCTCGCTCAGCAAGTCCGTACGACGCTGGAAGATGCCCGCTGCACGCTGCCTGTGCGGATTCGCGAGCTGCATATCGTGCGCGACGCCGCGCAGAAAACGGGCGAAGAACGTGATCGCCAAGGCCACGAAATCGACCAGGCCGTTGCCGGCTGAGCGGCGGGATTTCCTTGTGCATTCGCAAGCGCATTGCCTAGACTCACTTTTCAAGGCATCCCTTATAGGCAACGCATCATGTGTCGCTGGCTGGCGTATTCAGGCAATCCCATTCAGATGGAGACAGTGCTGTTCCGGCCGCGGCACTCGTTGATCGATCAGAGCCTGCGCTCCCGCCTGGGCGGTGAGACGACCACCAACGGCGACGGCTTCGGCATTGGGTGGTACGGGCGCTACTCTGAGGTGCCCTTCCGCTACCGCTGCCTGCACCCCGCCTGGAACGACACCAACCTGCGTGAAGCCGCCCGCGCCATCCGGTCGTCAATGTTCATCGCGCATGTTCGTGCGGCAACGGACACGCCCGCCCAGGAAACCAACTGCCATCCGTTCCGCTACGGCCGGTGGCTCTTTGCGCACAATGGGTTGATTCGCGAATACCCATTGCTTCGGCGTGCGCTGATGATGGAAGTCGCGCCCGAACTGTTCCGCTGGATCGAGGGTTCGACCGATTCCGAGATCATGTTCTTCCTCGCGCTGACGTTCGGGCTGGACCGCGACCCGCGCGGCGCCCTGGAACAGATGGTCGGGCTGATCGAAGAGATCGGCCGTCGCCATGGCGTCGAATATCCGCTGAACATGACCGTGTGCGCCACAGATGGCGTTCAGATCGTGGCGGCCCGGTATTCGAGCGAGGGCGAATCGCGCTCCCTCTTCCACAGCACGTCGTTCCGGCATCTGCACCAGCTTTATCCTGACAACACCGCCATTGACGATGCGGGAGACAACGCTTTTCTTGTGCTGTCCGAGCCGCTCGTCGATTTGCCCGGCGCTTGGGCGGAGATCCCCGAAGAAACGGTGGTGATCGTCAAGGACGGCGCCGTCGAGCACCACCGGTTCGTGCCCCGGAAGCCCGGCCCGCCGGGTTTTGACCTGCCGGCCAACCAGGCTTCGTACGGACGCGAGGCGAGCTGATCGCGCGCCGGCCTCGGGTGATATAGGCGTCACCCTCCCTCTGCCCCTTCCGCTGAAACCTCCTGACAAAACGCTGTCAGGAGCCCTGCGTTACGCTCGCGCACGCGACTCGTTTCGTAAGTGAACCGGATCTTGATAATCCGCTACAGTTTACGGCTCGAATTCTGATTGCCGGTGCGGCCCACGTAGTTCAGTCGCGCCGGCATCCCCCCTCACCTCCAAGGAACGCCCTCCATGTCCTCCGGTGTCATTCGCCTGCGCGGAGCCCGTCAGCACAATCTCAAAAACCTTGATCTGGACCTGCGCACGGGCGAAATGACCGTCGTGACCGGCCCATCGGGGTCCGGCAAGTCCAGTCTTGTTTTTGACACCCTGTATGCCGAGGGCCAGCGCCGTTACGTCGAGACCTTCAGCGCCTATGCGCGCCAGTTCCTGGACCGCATGGATCGGCCGCAAGTCGAGCATGTGGAAGGCGTGCCGCCCGCTATCGCCATCGACCAGACCAATCCGGTGCGCAGCTCGCGCTCGACGGTCGGCACGATGACGGAGCTGAACGATCACCTCAAGCTGCTATTCGCCCGCGCTGCGCAATTGTTCGATCGCGATACCGCGCTGCCGGTGCGCCACGACACGCCCGAGACCATCTACGACGAACTGATGACGCGCACGCGCGAGGCTGATCCGCGCTTGGTGGTGACGTTTCCAGTCGAGCTGCCGGCCAACACGAGCGCGGAGGAAGTCGCGCAATGGCTGTCTGTCAGTGGCTATACGCGCGTGCAGGCGGAACGTGTGGCGGGCGGTCGCAAGCTGCTGGATGTGATGGCCGACCGCTTCCGCCTGCAGGGCACCGAGCGCGCCCGTGCGCTGGAGGCCATCGAATCGTCGCTCAAGCGCGGCGGTGGGCGCGTCAGCGTGTATGTATTGCCGGCCGATGAGGCGGCAGCGCCCACAATCTGGCGCTTCTCCACCGGCCTGCACTGCCCGGAAAGCGACCTGCGCTACGCCGACCCGCAACCTGCCCTCTTCTCGTTCAACTCGGCGTACGGTGCGTGCGATGCATGCCGTGGTTTTGGCCGCGTGATCGGCGTCGACCTCGGCCTGGTGATTCCGGACGAGCGCAAGACGCTGCGTGAAGGCGCCATCAAGCCGATGCAGACTCCGGCTTGGAAGGAGTGCCAGGACGACCTGATGCGCTACGCGGCGGCGGCCGACATCCCGCGCGGCACGCCATGGGCGGAAATGACCGAAGCCCAGCGCCACTGGGTCATCAACGGTGACCCAACCTTCAAGCGCGGCGGCTGGAACAAGCAGTGGTACGGCGTGCGCCGCTTCTTCGACTACCTGGAGTCGAAGGCGTACAAGATGCACATCCGCGTGCTGCTCTCGAAGTACCGCAGCTATACCACGTGCGAAACCTGCGGCGGCGCGCGCCTGAAAACCGAGTCGATGCAATGGCGCCTGGGCACCAAGGGCAACGCCGACGCCGTGCTCGCGGCCGAACACCGCTTCATGCCGCGTGGCGTGAAATGGAGCCGCGCCCAGCTCGAAGCCCTGCCCGGTCTGACCGTGCACGACGTGATGCTGCTGCCCATCGAACGCATCCGCCGTTTCTTTGATGCGCTGACGTTGCCTTCCTCGCTACTCGACGATGCGCTCAAGCTGCTGCTGGACGAGGTGCGTACGCGCCTGGCGTATTTATGCGATGTCGGCATCGGTTATCTGACACTGGACCGCCAGAGCCGCACGCTGTCCGGCGGCGAGGTGCAGCGGATCAACCTGACGACCGCGCTCGGCACGTCGCTGGTCAACACGCTCTTCGTGCTGGACGAGCCGAGCATCGGCCTGCACCCGCGTGACCTGGATCGCATTGTCGAAGCCATGCATCGTCTGCGCGATGCGGGCAACACGCTGGTGGTGGTGGAGCACGACCCGTCCGTCATGCTCGCTGCTGATCGCCTGATCGACATGGGCCCCGGCCCCGGCGAGCGCGGCGGCACCATCGTCTTCGACGGCACGCCCGCGGCCATTCGCCAAGCCGACACGCTCACGGGCGCATACCTGTCCGGTCAACGCCGGGTGGCGGATGCGACCGACTGGCAAGCACGCCCCGTCGATAACGCCACGCCACGGCTGGTGCTCGAAGGCGCCACGGAGCACAACCTGCGCGACGTGACGGTCGAAATTCCGTTGCAGCGCCTGGTGTGCGTGACGGGCGTATCCGGCTCGGGCAAGTCGACGCTGATTCAGGACGTGCTCCACCCTGCCCTGGCGCGCCATTTTGGCAAGGCGACAGAATCGCCGGGCGCGTTCCGTGCCCTGCGTGGCGCGGACCAGATCAGCGATGTGGTGTTTGTTGACCAATCACCCATCGGCAAGACCGCGCGCTCGAATCCGGCCAGCTACGTGGGCGCGTTCGATGAAATCCGTAAGCTGTTCGCCAAGGCGCCGATGGCGCTGCAGCGCGGCTACACCGCCGGCACGTTCAGCTTCAACTCGGGCGACGGCCGCTGCCCGACGTGCGGCGGCTCGGGCTTCGAGCACGTCGAGATGCAGTTCCTGAGCGACATCTACCTGCGCTGCCCGGACTGCGACGGCACGCGCTATCGCGCCGAAATCCTCGAAGTGAAGATCCCCCGCGCAGGTCGCACACTGTCGGTGGCCGATGTGCTGGAACTGACGGTGAGCGAAGCCGCCACCGTGTTCGCCGATGACGCCGACGTGCTGCGCGTGCTGCAACCGATCGTCGACGTGGGCCTGGAATACGTAAAGCTTGGCCAGCCGGTGCCGACGCTTTCCGGCGGCGAGGCGCAGCGCTTGAAGCTCGCCGGCTTCCTGGCCGAAGCGGCGCAGGCAGCCCAAGCGGCTGCACGCAAGCGCGTCAAACAAGACATGCCCGCCAATGCCGGCCGCCTGTTCATGTTCGACGAGCCGACCACTGGCCTGCACTTTGACGACATCGCCAAGCTGATGCGCGCGTTCGGCAAGCTGCTCGACGCCGGTCATTCGCTGATCGTGATCGAGCACAACCTTGACGTGGTGCGCGCGGCGGATTGGATCATCGATCTCGGCCCCGAAGGCGGGGATGCCGGTGGGTTGCTGGTGTGCGCCGGCACGATTGCGCAGGTGAAGGCCTGCGCCGCCTCGCACACGGGCGCTGCACTCAAGCACTACGAAGCCAGCATCGGCAAGCAGGAAGCCACCGAAGGCGTGCCGCTGCAGACGGCGCTGGCCGAGCGTCGTGCCAAGCGGGCTGCGTTGGCCGAAGTCCAGGGCGAAAACGTGGTGCGCATCGTCCATGCGCACGAACACAACCTGAAGGGCCTGAACGTCGATATTCCGCACGGCAAGTTCAACGTGGTGACGGGCGTGTCAGGCTCCGGCAAATCGACGCTGGCGTTCGACATCCTGTTCCACGAAGGCCAGCGCCGGTATCTGGAATCGCTCAATGCCTATGCGCGCTCGATCGTGCAGCCGGCGGGCCGTCCGGAAGTCGATGCGGTGTACGGCATTCCGCCCACGGTGGCGATCGAGCAGCGCCTGTCGCGCGGCGGGCGCAAGAGCACCGTGGCGACCACATCCGAGGTCTGGCACTTCCTGCGTTTGCTGTATGTGAAGCTCGGCGTGCAGCACTGCATTCATGACGGCACGCCGGTGTCCGCACAGAGCCCCGAGGCGATCTTTGCCCAGCTCATGCGCGACCATCGTGGCCAGCACATTGGCCTGCTCGCCCCGCTGGTGGTGAACCGCAAGGGCGTGTACACCGACCTCGCCAAATGGGCCAAGGCGCGCGGCTATACGCACCTGCGTGTCGATGGCGAATTCCTGACGGTGGACCCGTGGCCGCGCCTGGACCGCTTCCGTGAGCACACGCTGGAACTGCCCGTGGGCGATATCGTTGTCGCCCCGGAAAACGAAGCCGCGCTGCGTGCATTGCTGGAGCAGGCGCTGGAATACGGCAAGGGCATCATGCACGTGCTTGCGCCGCTCGATGGCTTGCAACATGCCATGCATAACGGCGGCACGGCGCACGTGGGCAACGTCAAGGTGTTCTCAACCAAGCGTGCATGTTCGACCTGCGGCACGAGCTATCCGGAGCTCGACCCGCGCATGTTCTCGTACAACAGCAAGCATGGGTGGTGCCCGAGCTGCGTCGGTACGGGCCTGGCGCTCACGCGCGAGCAACGCGCCGCATTCGACGACACGGTGCTCGGCGGCGATGACCGTGGCCGTGAACAGACGCTCCCGTCAGAAGAAGTCGATCCGGATGGCATGACCGATCAGCCCTGCCCCGACTGTCACGGCACCCGCCTGAACCCGACGGCACGCGCGGTGACCTTTGCCCGCAAACCCATCGTCGAGATCGCACAGTGGACGGTCAGCCAGACCCGCCGCTGGGTCGAAGGGCTGGACCTGACCGGCCGCAATGCCGACATCGCACGCGACGTGGTGGCCGAAATCCACAGCCGCCTGTCGTTCCTGGAAGAAGTCGGCCTGGGGTACCTGAGCCTGGATCGCGCCGCGCCCAGCCTGTCCGGCGGCGAGGCGCAGCGCATTCGTCTGGCCGCACAACTCGGCAGCAACCTGCAGGGCGTGTGCTACGTGCTGGACGAGCCGACCATCGGCCTGCATCCGCGCGACAACCGGATCCTGCTCGACGCGCTGCGCAAGCTGGGCGACAAGGGCAACACGCTGGTGGTGGTGGAGCACGATGAAGACACCATTCGCCGGGCGGACCACATCATCGACATTGGCCCCGGCGCCGGCAAGCGCGGCGGCACGCTGGTCGCGCAAGGCGGTGTGAATGACTTGGCTTCGCAGCCGGATTCGCTCACGGGCAAGTTCCTGTCGCAGCCGATCGAACATCCGCTGCAGCCGCGCCGTGAGGTGGTTGCGCCGCGCGCAGGCGCACAGGCTGTGCCCGAGCAATGGCTGACCGTGCATGGAGCCAAACTGCACAACCTGCGCAATGTCACGGCCACGATGCCGTTGTCGCGTCTGGTGGCGATTACGGGCGTGTCCGGCTCGGGCAAGTCGACGCTGGCGCGCGACGTGTTGATGACCAATCTGCTCGATGCGGTTGGCCGTTCGGTGCTGTCTTCGCCGGCCACGCGCCGTGCTCGCAAGGCAGCGCAGGCTGAAGTGGCGGATACGAAGGTGCGCGCCAAGTTCGACGTGCGACACGACTGGCACGGCTGCGACAGCATCACCGGCTGGGAAGCCATCGACCGCGTGCTGGAAGTCGACCAGACGCCGATCGGCAAGACACCGCGCTCGTGCCCGGCCACCTACATCGGCGTGTGGGACACCATCCGCAAGCTCTTTGCCGACACGCTGGAAGCCCGCGCCCGCGGCTATACCGCCTCGCGCTTCTCGTTCAACACCGGCGACGGTCGCTGCCCGGCTTGCGAAGGCCAGGGCGTGCGCACCATCGCCATGAGCTTCCTGCCCGATGTGAAGGTCGGCTGCGACGTGTGCCACGGTCAGCGCTTCAACGCGGAGACGCTGGCCGTCACCTGGCGCGGCAAGAACATCGGCGATGTGCTGACCATGGAGATCGACGAAGCGGTCGAGTTCTTCGGCGCGATGAACAGCATCGCCCACCCGCTGCAGTTGATGAAGGACGTGGGCCTGGGCTACCTCACGCTGGGCCAGCCCTCGCCTACGCTGTCCGGCGGCGAAGCGCAGCGCATCAAGCTCGTCACCGAGCTGTCGAAGGTGCGCGATGACGTTACCCGGCGCGGTCAGAAGGCGCCGCATACGCTATACGTGCTGGACGAGCCGACCGTGGGCCTGCATATGGCCGACGTGGCCAAGCTGATCCGTGTGCTGCACCGGCTGGCAGATGGCGGCCACAGCGTGATCGTGATCGAGCACGACCTCGACGTGATTGCCGAGGCGGACTGGATTCTCGACCTCGGCCCCGAAGGCGGCGATGAAGGCGGCACCATCGTGGCGGCCTGCGGGCCGGAAGCGTTGGCGCGGGTGAAGGCCAGCCATACGGGGGCCGCGCTGGTACCGGTGCTGGCGCGCGGGAAGCAGGTCGACCCGCGTGAGGCAGGCGAGATGGTCTAGCGCGCGTGATGCGCGACGGTCTCCGTCTCCACACAGGTGGAGACCGTCAGCGGTGCCTTAGATCGATTCTTTCACTTTCCTGAGAAAGCCTAAGAGAAAAGGCTGCCCGAGCAGGGTTAGCCCTAAAGAAGTGCGCCACTCTGCCGTCACATTGTGAAGATTGTGATGAGACCGTTTGCGCGCGTCCGACCATGGCCACTTCGTCCACCAGCAACACTTACGTACCGCCGATCTCCATTCCGGGCATCGGCACGAACATTGACGTCAATAACCTGGTCACCAAGCTGATCCAGGCAGAAAGCAAGGGCATGACGCTGCGGCAGGCGCAGCAGAAGACCTTCCAGGCGCAGTTGTCGGCGGTTGGGTCGCTCAAAAGCGCGTTGTCCACGTTCCAGACGGCGATGGCCAGCCTGAACAATATGGACACGTTCACCGGCATGAAGGCTAGCGGGCATGACACGTCGATCCTGAGTGCCTCGCTGTCCAATACGGCGCCGGCGGGCACATATCAGGTCAACGTGACGCAGCTCGCGCAGGCGCAAGTGCTGTCGGCCAAGGGGCAGACATCTGCCAAGACGCCTATCGGCAGCGGTGCTCCGACCACCCTCACCTTTTCATTCGGCAGCGTCTCGGGCGGCAGCTTTGCCGACGGCAAATACACCGGCGCCAGCTTCACGCAGAACGGCAATCAGGCTGGCGGCTCGATCACGATCGACCCGTCGAACAACACGCTGGCTGGCATCCGCGATGCCATCAACAGCGCCAACCTGGGCGTATCGGCCAGCATCGTTAACGACGGCAGCGATTCGCCCTACCGGCTGGTGCTGACCTCCACCACGGGCGGCGCCAATTCGGAGATGAAGATCTCCGTGTCGGGTGATCCGGCACTGCAATCGTTGTTGGCGCACGACCCGGCCGGCACGCAGAACATGACCGAGGTGGCCACGGGCCGCAACGCCACGGCCACCGTCAATGGCATCGCCGTGCAAAGCCCGACCAACACGCTGACGGAGGTGGTGGACGGCACGTCGTTCACGTTGTCCAAGACGGGCAGCACGACCGTGACGGTCGGCAGCGACGCCGGCCAGGCCAGCCAGTCGGTGCTCAACTTCGTCAAGGCGTATAACGCGCTGCGCATCCAGGTCAACGCACTGACCAAGTTCGACACGGCCAACGCCGCCAACAACGGCGCGCTGGCGGGCGACGTCAGCACGAAGGCGATGATCAACCAATTGACGGACGTGCTGGGCCAGGGCATCGGCAACGGCAATTTCCAGTCGCTGGGCAGCATTGGCGTGACGATGGACAAGGAAGGCACGCTGTCGATTGACGACACCAAGCTCTCCGCGGCACTCAAGAAATCGCCCGGCCAGGTGGCGGCTTTGTTTGCCGGCATCGGTACGGCCACGGATTCGCTGCTCAAGGTCTCGGCGTTTTCCAATACCACGCAGGCGGGCAACTACGCCATCAACGTCACGCAATTGGCCACACAGGGCTCGCTCAAGGGCTCGGCAGTTGCCAACACGACAATCCAGAGCGGCGTGAACGACAGCCTGTCCGTCACGCTCAGCGGCATCACTGCCAACATCAACGTACCGGCGGGCAGCTACACCCCGTCGAGCCTGGCCGCGCAGATCCAGAGCCAGATCAACGCATCGCCCGATCTGCAGAAAGCCAAGGTGGAAGTTTCGATTGGCGCTGATGCGAATGGCGTGCTGACGTTCACCGACAAGCAATACGGCTCGGTGTCGACGGTATCGGTATCGGGCAACGGCGCTGCTTCGCTGCTCGGCAGCAGCCCGACCGCAACCGCCGGGCGCGATGTGCAAGGCACCATCAACGGCGCCGCCGCTACCGGTTCTGGCCAGAACCTGTACGGCGCCACAGGCTCCGCAGCCGACGGACTGACCGTGCAGGTGACCGGCGGCGCATTGGGTGATCGCGGCAGCGTCACCGTGCAGCGCGGCTACGCGGCGCAGTTGTACACCGTGTCGGGCAACCTGCTGTCCAGCAACGGCATGGTGCAGAACGCCACCGATGCCATCAACAGCTCCATCACCTCGATCGGCAACCAGATCAACCGGATGCAGCAGCAACTGGATGCCAAGCAGGCGCTGTATTACGCGCAGTTCAACGCGCTGTCGAAGGTGGTGGCCAGCATGACGAACACGAGCAATTACCTGACGACGCAGTTGGCGGCGTTGCAGAAGCAGCGGAGTGGGGGCTGAGGTTTCACAGGCGCTGACATAGCGCCTCGGCGCTAGAAGCCACCGACAACAAAGACGAGCACGAGCCCGGCAAGCAATCCGAGGGTGCTCGTCTTGAGCGTTCTGTGCACGAACCCTGCGACCAGGGTCCAGATGATTCCGCCGGTTGCCAGAACAGCTCCCGCAAGCACCGCTATATACCCCAAGCCCCAGTCCTGAGCGTTGCCACCAACGGTCAGGATCGTCCAGCATGCCAGGCCGGCAACTGGAAAAACGGCGGCGCCTCGGAGGAAGTCCCGTCGCGCGGCAACATTACTGCTGGTGGTCATTCTTCCCCGGCCTCTCGGCACAATCAGCTTTTAGTTCGCGTCTGAATATCCGTACCCGCAAGAGCTTTGACCAAGTTACTGCTGAGGCTTTCCCCACAGCGGATTCTTGTTATCTGAGCCCAGCACCTGGGCCAGCACTTCGGCATCGCCGTCACGCGCGACTGCGTTGTTCTTGCGGGAGCGGGCCATCTTGGCTCGCTTACCGTGTTTCTTTGTGTGCACGGTTTTCTTTACTGCGCTTTGTGAGGCAATACTCGATGCGGGCGCGGTAGACGTGTGTTGGGCGCAGATACCTGCGCTCATCCAGGCGGTGGTCAGGAGGGCGATTACGAGTTTGCTGTACATCGTTGGTTCGAGAGAGAAGTTTTGATCTTGATCTGAAATTCCGTGACCCTGCCGCAGTCGCGTTACTGCTTCACCACTCGCTCCAACTCAGGCATCGGCGGCGTCGTCGGCCTCAACCGGATGCTCTTGAGCAACGCGTCAAACCGGGGGCGCGAATCGGCATAGGGCGGTGCATCTGCGTTCAGCTTCGGATAGGCCTCTCGGCTGGCAGACTGCATGACAACTTCGATGGTTGGCAGAATCTGCGAGCCCGACCAACCGGCATTGCCGGCATAAGCGTGATAACCCTCGCGGGGCGGCTTTCCTGGTCGCTGTGCTTCTACGACAACGCCGCCTTGCTCCGAAGTCAGTGCGCCAATTTTGACCGGGCGAGGCCCCAGGCGCTGAGTCACCTTCATGCCTTCAGGCGATGCTCCAATCAAACCCGCCATTGAACGGCCCGTCGCGTTAATCAATGTCGTCGCCGAGCCTTTGCCCGCTGGCACAGCAGAAAAGTTCAGCTTGTAAAGCACCGCAGGGCTATCGGACAGTCGGAACGACGACGAGATTTCGTTGCCGTATGTACCATCGTCACGCAGGAAGGCATAAGGCAGACAGAAGCCTCGGTTCTTTGGAATTTCGTACAGATCACGGGCTTGCAGTTGTCCGATCAGCTTGCGTAGTGCGCTTTCAGCGACGGCCCACTTGGCTTCCGTTGGGTCTTCATTGTTCTGGAGCCCACGCAGCATCGATTCAAAAGCAATGAGATGCTTGCCGAGCACGATTGCCCCACGCATGTACGTGGAAGCAGATTTGTGGTTATCCGAGCGGAAAGCGGCGCTATCCGGTCGCCCAAGGTCGATGGCCTTTTGGTATCGATCCGCCTTGAGATCGGCAATGTCCTGTTCGGTCTGCTTCAACTGATCAACAAGCATCTCTCGAATACCGGGATCGGCAAGCTCCGGGGTCTTGTCGCGCTTCTCAATTCTCTCTTTTTGAATCCGTAAGGAGTCCAACTTGCCGCGTAGCGTTGCTTCGTTTATACGCTCTCGGTAATTGAGGAATTTTTCGCGCAGCGTCGGCGTAACAGGTCCATATACCGCAAACACCGTAAGTAACTCCGGTGTTTCAATTTCGATTCGCCCCGTTCCCGTGCCGTTATCCAAGGATTGATATAGCTGCTCGTAGGCTCCTTGCTTCGAGGAGGTCGATGCAATTGCCCATTCAAGATTGAGACTGCGGGGCACATCGAACATCAGCCGCCCAAGGCATTCGGAGCGGCCATCTGGAGGTGTGGCGTATCCCGGGGCCGTCGCTTCCAACCGGTCTTCTCTGCTCGGATTCGGTATCCGCACCCGTTCACCGAGGCGGTCTATGACCTCCACTTCTTTCGGTTCGGGTTCTTGCGCATGGCCACCTCGGCCGCACACAGCCAGAAGAGCGGTCACGGTATAGATGGCCAGTCGCCTCAAGCTGCATGGGGAAGATCGATACCCCATTATTGCTTTACCACCCGCTCCAACTCAGGCATCGGTGGCGTCGTCGGCCTCAACCGGATGCTCTTGAGCAGCGCATCAAACCGGGGGCGTGACTCCGCATAAGGTGGTGCGTCTGCGTTCAGCTTCGGATAGGCCTCTCTGCTGGCCGACTGCATGACAACCTCAATGGTTGGCAGAATCTGCGAGCCCGACCAACCGGCATTGCCGGCATAAGCGTGATAACCCTCGCGGGGCGGCTTTCCTGGTCGCTGTGCTTCGACGACAACACCGCCTTGCTCCGAAGTCAGTGCGCCAATTTTGACCGGGCGAGGCCCCAAGCGCTGCGTCACTTTCATGCCTTCAGGCGATGCCCCAATCAAACCCGCCATTGAACGGCCCGTCGCGTTAATCAATGTCGTCGCTGAGCCTTTGCCTGCTGGCACTGCAGAAAAATTCAGCTTGTAAAGCACCGCGAGGCTATCGGTCAGTCGGAACGACGATGAGATTTCGTTGCCGTACGTGCCATCGTCACGCAAGAAGGCGTAAGGCAGACAGAAGCCTCGCTCGTTGGGAATTTCGTACAGGTCTCGTGCCTGCAGTTGGCCGATCAGCTTGCGTAGCGCGTTTTCAGCAACGGCCCACTTTGCTTCCGTTGGGTCTTCATTGTTCTGAAGACCACGCAGCATCGATTCAAAAGCGATGAGATGCTTGCCGAGTACGATCGCCCCACGCATGTACGTGGAAGCAGACTTGTGGTTATCCGAGCGGAAAGCGGCGCTATCCGGTCGCCCAAGGTCGATGGCTTTTTGGTATCGATCCGCCTTGAGGTCAGCAATATCCTGTTCGATCTGCCGGCGGTTCTCCGCCATATTTTCCTTGGTATTGGGGCCAAGAAGTTCTGGCCTTCTCTTATACAAATCCTCGTCTTCTTTCTGTAACTTCAGGGCTTCAAGCCTCCCGTGCAGAGTGGCTTCATTCATACGCTTGCGGTCATTGAGAAATTCTTCTCGCAGCGCAGGCGTAACGGGACCATATACCGCAAACACCGTACGCAAATCCGGCGTCTCAATTTCCGCCCGCCCCCCTCCAGTGCCGTTATCGAAGGATTGATATAGCTGCTCGTAGGTTCCCTGCTTTGAGGAGGTCGATGCAATTGCCCATTCAAAATTGAGACTGCGGGGCACATCGAACATCAGTCGCCCAAGGCATTCAGAGCGGCCATCAGGCGGTGCAACATATCCAGGTGCGGTTGCTTCCAACCGGTCTTCTCTGCTCGGATTCGGTATCCGCACCCGTTCGCCGAGACGGTCTATGACCTCCACTTCTTTCGGTTCGGGTTCTTGCGCATGACCACCTCGCCCGCACGCAACTAGGCAAATCGCTGCCGCACAGGCGGCCAGTCGCCGTACGTTAAATAGAGAGAATCGAGACTGCATGAATGCGTTTCCCTGTGCACCTGTCATGTGCTGATTTGGTCGGACTGATTGGGTGTCAGCGCCGCTGTCTGCTGCGCGGGCTCCAGGCCACCCTCAGGCCCAACGTCCGCTAGTGTGGTGAGGTTTATGCCAGAGTTATTGTCCTCACCCTGGGTCCACATGATAGGCAACGCCACGATGAATCCACGCACACCAGCTGGAGCGCGCTCGGGCAGTAATTTCTTGGCATCCCACGTAAACGACTCAGTCCTTGATCCGGTATCCCGCCAGAACCGTTCGTTGAACGGCATATAGCCACCAAGTTTGTGCTCACCATCGATCCATGTTGGCCAAATGGATGTCGGTTTGCTAAGTGCCGGTAGAAATGGAAATGCCTTCTGGTACGCGACTGCGTTATCTGCAGCGATTTTGCCGATCGCCTTCCAAGTTTCAGGATCGGCGGGCTTTTCCAACACTGCGCCAAGTTCCGAGGCGGGAGCTGATCCCCCTGCCAGTCCAAAGTGCTTGCGCCATAAAGCTTTACGCAAATTGTGCGCTGATGCACCAACTTTCTGCACATGCTTGCCATCAAGCGGTGCTGAGAGTGGTGCATCGTCATGCATGATGACAGCGAGTTCCGAGTCTCGATCGCCCATCTGGCTACGGTCATTGATATTGGCGCTGCCCAGCACAACGGTACGGTCATCGGCAATCAGTAGCTTGCTGTGTATATAGATTTGCTCTGTCACCGACCGACCGCCAAGCGTGTCCCAATTTCGAAGGTTCAACAGCGTCAGATACTGGCCCCACTGCCCATTGGCAATATTGCGACCAAGTTCACTAGGCTTGACCTCTTCGGCAATCGCCTCGGCCTGTTTCCAGGATATTTTCCTCTCCTTCATATACTGCTTCGCCAGCAACGCCCGTCGAACCCGATTGACCAAGCTATTGCTGCCAAACACCAACGACTGCATCGTCAAATGCAGTTGGCTCATGATGTTGAGCGTATCCAGCGTGCCTTCCGGGTGAACTGGCAACACCATGTACACGTGGAACGGCAGATCATCCCGAATCGCTCTCGCAATGCGATCACCCAACTCCTTGCTGATCGGGTTCAGCAGCGTCTTCTGTGCAGGCCCCAGTGCCCCAGTGCCCGCAATGGCAGCTTGGCTCGCCAAAACCTTCTTCAAATCGTTGATGAAATCCTTCCCGCCGCCTTTGAGATCACGCTGAACAACGTCCACCTGGCTCCATCGCACGCGGCTAAACCACTTGGCGGGGGGCACCCCTTCGATGCCGAGCTGCTTGGCATATTTTTGATATCCGGGCGAGCCAGTCAAATCCATCATGGCCCGCATTGGGCCGGATTTCGTACCCGGCACATCAGCGTCGCCGACCACATCCTCACCATACTCGGACTGGAAAAACTGCCCCTCGATGTAGAGAAAGTGCACGGACTCGCGGATTGCCTTGAGCATCGCGCTCATGCAGCCGCTTTCTCGAACCGTAGGCGTTTCTTGCTCTCCCTCACCAGCCGCCTCCGCTTTACGCATCTTCAACGGAGCACTGCGCAGCAACTGCACCCAACAATTGCCGGGCATGTCGGTCGATTCGACAGGGCGGTGCTGGGCCGCAATCCGCTGCACTTTCAGCGGAGCGTTGGTGCCCATTTTCTTAAGCAACACCTCGACGGTTTTTCCATCGCTTAGCTCGTATTGCTTTGCCACGCCATTCCAGCGACGCACGAAGTTTCGGCTCAGATCGTAGACGGACGGACCTTCCACACGGCTGTGCACGTCGTGCCAAGGCATGCGCGGCTGCTTGTCAGGGGCGACGCTCTTGCCCCCGGTAGGCAGCAATTTGCCGAGCTTCTCCAGATTTTCGTAGCACGTCTTGCGCTGATCGCCCTGCGCCTGCAACGCAAGCACCACGCGAATCACGAACGCTTGAATGCTCTGTGCCGTGGTTTCAAGCAGCTTGGGGGGCAAGTTTGCCAGGGAGGCACCATTCAGCCACGCAACTAGGGCTGTTGCCGCGTCCTGTGCCTGCGCGCTACCGAAATCCCACAAGCCTTTAAGCTTGGTTTGCGTGGAATGGTCCAGTTTGCGGAAACTCCATTGCGCCAAACCCGTCGCGGCATCCTGCCCAGCATCAATTGCCCCTTCCCGAACCGCCTCCTTTACATCCTCAACCTTCTTCTGCGCCTGGTGTATGAACTCCGGCACCAGATCGACCGTGTCCCACCAGTCTGATATCTCTTGCTTGGTATCCTGGACCTTGCCTTTGGCCGTGCTCCAGGCGTCCATCACCATGGCCAACTCTTTGATCGGCGCAGACAGCAGAAACTGCGCGACGCTGCCCAGCTTGTTGTCGAAGCAAGCCGCAACGAGTTCGGCGCGTGTCAAGTAACCCGCTTGTTCGGTGTGAGACAACGAATGGATTGGCGGCACGCAGCTGTTGTACAACTCGCTGCCTTTTCTGCCATCGGAACTCAGCAGGAACCGGCCATCGTCGCGGCGACCGTAAGCCAAATCGATACCACCAACGAACGCCACCTTGTTGTCGATCACCACCTGCTTCTGATGATGCGAGAAAGCGATACCGAGTGCGCCTGCCTGATCGCATTGCGAAACCGCAGGTAGTACAAATGCGCGAGGCGCTGGCAGACCCGCGTTCAATTGAATGACGGCTAGCGCGGTCTCAAAATCGCCAGTATCCACGCCCACTTTAGGCGACATCCATGGCATCACGTAGACACTGGCGCCACCCTGCACGGCGGTACGCAAGCATGTCCAGAGGGTTTTTTCACCCGTTAGGGTTACATCGAAATTAACCTGCCATCCAACAATAAAGACACAGGACTTCGCACCCTCGATCGCACTGGCGACATCCTTAAAGTACTCGGCGCCGGTCGCGTAGTACCGCACTGCGTTACCTTTGCGGGCCTTTGAAAAAAATTCCTTGCCATGAAGGAAACACCCAGGCGCGGAGACTGCCGTCTTTGCGGGTTTTCCGTCCTTACCAACAATCTGGTGGATCTGCTTTTCAGGTGCGCCCATCTGACTTATTTGGTGAGTTTTTCGTAGATCTGCTTAGCGGTGCTGGCATCGAGCGCTTGCCGTGCGTAGCTCAGATGACTCTGAGTTTGGTCACTGGTTATCGCTGTGGGCAAATCTGCGCTGAAGTCGGCGGCGTTCAGTGCGTGGCGGGCAGAATCCTGATCTGTCCAGTCATCTTGCTGCTGCGCCACATTGATGCGAACCGTTTGCCCCGGATACACGAGCCACGTGCTGCCCGGGTTGCTGCTGTAGGCGCGCGCGAGGGCCTCGTGTTGCTCGCCAGTCAGATTCAGATGGCCATCCTGATCTGTCATTCCTTGCGCGACCAGATGCTCCTCGGCAACCAATCCAAGCCCTTCCGGAGCATCTCCTGTTGCGATTTTCCAAGGCGCGTGAGCAATGGCATGCCCACCGAGCCCCGGAGTATTGGCAAGCTTCATGCTGAATTCCATCGGCTTGTACGGAATCGCTGACACCGGAAACGTCGGCAGCGGATAGTCCGCACTCACCGGCCCCTCAAACGTCCGCTGCGCCGCCTTATACGTAATCGGCCCCGAACACTCGACGGTGATATTCCCACCCTCCAGCGTGATCGATGCCCCACCAGCCGTGGCGATGCGAATCCGCTTGGCCGCCGCAAAATCCACGTTCATGTTGGCCGAGACGAGCTTCAGGTCTTGCTTGGCCATCAGCTTGAGCACGTCGTGCTGAGCCTGCACGTCGATGTTGTCCTGCCCTGCGGTGAGTTGCAGCCCGATGTTGTTGTTGCCGGCCTTGGACAGGCCCGCGGCCACGCCGATGGCCTGACCGGCGTGCATGCGCGCTTGTTTGCCGATGGCGAGGTTGGTGTCCTGGCCGCTTCCCAGGGCGATGCTCTCCCCGTTGGCGAGCTGCAGGTCCTGCCCGGCCACCATCACCAGCCCTGCCCGGCCGGCCAGGTGCGCCATGGCTTCGCCCTGGTGCGGCACCTTGCCTTGCGTGGCGGTGTTGCCGGCGCTGGCGTCTCGCTTGGCGGCATACAGTGCCTTGCCGTCGACCATACCGGCGACGGCCTTGGCTTGCGTACCCAGTGGGGCATCGCCGTTCTTGGCGGTGGCGAGCGCAGCTGTCTGGTGCGTGACCGCGCCCTGCCCCAGCGATGACGTCAATTCCTTCGCCTGCTTGATCAGTGCGATACCTGCGGCGTTGTCACCGGTAGGCACAGCCTTGCCGTTGCTGGCATCACGGTAGGTGGTCAGCAGCAGGCCAGCCTGGCCACGCACGGCGGCATGGCCGTCGGTGCGCAGTTCAAAACCCTGGCCGCGGAAGCTGCCGCGCCGGTTGTCTTGCTGATGGACGAGGTGACCGAGGTTGAGCTGGCTGTGCTGCTGCGTGGTGCCGAGCTGCGTGCGTAGCTGGCCATCGCTGTCGTCAAAGACGAGTTGGTTGTAGCCGCTGCCGCCGTGCTCGGCGCTCTTGAAACCAGTGTGGGCGGCGGCGTTGCGGTGGCCTTCGGCTTCGGTGCCCATGCCGTGCCACGCGGGGCTGTGACCGCCGGCTACGTTGCCTTGCGCGCTGGCGGCGCTGTCGCTGCCTTGCTTGTAGAGGGCAGAGCCATCGCTCTTGTCAGACGCGCCCTGCCCGCCCGGCGTGGGCGCAATGCCGGCTTCGCCTTGGCCGTTGTACAGCGAGCCGATCACGACGGGTTGGTCGATGTCGTCTTCACTGAACTTGACGAGCACTTCCTGGCCGATGCGTGGCAGCCATTGCCAGCCCATGCCGGAACCAGCTTGCCGCTGCGCGACACGCACCCAGCGGCTGCTGCGGTCGTCGGGGCGCTCGCCTTGTTGCCAGGGGAAGCGGACGCGAATCTCGCCTGCAGGGGTGGCGTGGTGCTCGCCATCGCCGCCAGCCTGCGTCTGGCCATCGGGGCCGACCACGATGGCACTGTGCACGCCCAGTGCGGTGGGCGCTGCATAGAGGCGACCGCATTCGGGTTCGGTCACGGCGGGGCGCCATGGCCGGCGCGCATCGCTTGCGCGGAACGCGCCTGCATAGCCATGTGC
>Ga0070659_100000856_pt1 | contig 22237 bp, 21 predicted proteins | sample KBSC23metaG_FD_64666 | JGI IMG/M metagenome (GOLD analysis project Ga0070659, IMG submission 64666) | Corn rhizosphere microbial communities from Kellogg Biological Station, Michigan, USA - KBS C2-3 metaG | ecosystem: Host-associated > Plants > Roots > Rhizosphere > Soil ... | reverse complement strand
TCGAATGCGACGTGCTGCTGGAATCGGGCGTGATGGGCCGCGCTGCAGTGCCGTCGGGCGCCTCCACCGGCTCGCGCGAAGCCATCGAACTGCGTGACGGCGACAAGTCGCGCTACCTGGGCAAGGGCGTGCTCAAGGCCGTCGAGCACATCAACACCGAAATCTCCGAGGCCATCATGGGCCTGGACGCCTCGGAACAGGCTTTCCTGGACCGTACCCTGATCGACCTGGATGGCACCGAGAACAAGAGCCGTCTGGGCGCCAACGCCATGCTGGCCGTGTCGATGGCCGTGGCCAAGGCTGCTGCTGAAGAAGCCGGCCTGCCGCTGTACCGCTACTTCGGCGGTTCGGGCGCGATGCAGATGCCGGTGCCGATGATGAACATCGTCAACGGCGGCGCACACGCCAACAACAGCCTGGACATCCAGGAATTCATGGTGATGCCGGTTGGCCAGACGAGCTTCCGTGAAGCCCTGCGCTGCGGCGCCGAGATCTTTCACGCGCTGAAGAAGATCCTGGCTGACAAGGGCATGAGCACGGCCGTGGGCGACGAAGGCGGTTTCGCACCGAACTTCGCCAGCAACGAAGAGTGCCTGAACACCATCCTGTCGGCCATCGAGCAGGCTGGCTACAAGGCCGGTGAAGACGTGCTGCTGGCGTTGGATTGCGCTGCTTCCGAGTTCTACAAGGACGGCAAGTACCACCTGGACGGCGAAGGCCTGCAACTGTCGTCGGAAGACTTTGCCAACTACCTGGCAAATCTGGCCGACAAGTTCCCGATCGTGTCGATCGAAGACGGCATGCACGAGAGCGATTGGGCTGGCTGGAAGGTCCTGACCGAGAAGCTCGGCAACAAGGTGCAACTGGTGGGCGACGACCTGTTCGTCACCAACACCAAGATCCTGAAGGAAGGCATCGAGAAGGGGATCGCCAACTCGATCCTCATCAAGATCAACCAGATCGGTACGCTGACCGAGACGTTCGCTGCTATCGAAATGGCCAAGCGCGCCGGCTACACCGCTGTGATTTCGCACCGCTCGGGCGAAACCGAAGACAGCACGATCGCTGACATCGCCGTTGGCACGAACGCTGGCCAGATCAAGACCGGCTCGCTGTCGCGCTCGGACCGCATGGCCAAGTACAACCAGCTGCTGCGCATCGAAGAAGACCTCGGTGATATCGCCAGCTACCCGGGCAAGTCGGCGTTCTATAACCTGCGATAATCTCTCGCAGTTTTGCTCCGCATGACCGTGCGACCGCCGCTCTGGCGGTCGCGTGGTATTTGGAGGCTGAGTAGTACCGCCAACGCTTGTTCTTATGCGCCTGATTACGCTGTTCCTGCTGCTGTTGTTGCTTGCCATCCAGTACCCGCTTTGGCTGGGTAAAGGTGGCTGGCTGCGCGTGTGGGATATGCAGAAGCAAGTGACGGCGCAGAATCAGCGCAACACTGAGCTGAAGCAGCGCAACACCAAGCTCGAAGGCGAAGTGAAGGATCTGAAGGAAGGCACGGGCGCCATCGAAGAGCGCGCGCGCTATGAGCTGGGCATGGTCAAGGACGACGAAGGCTTCGTGCAGTTTGTCGCGCCCGCGCCGAAGACCAGCGAAACCCCGCCGCCTCCGCCTCCTCCCGCGGGCCAGCAAGGCCATCACTGAACGTGTCTGGTGAACGCGTCATGGGTGACGCGTCCGTTCTCAAACCGTTTCCCTCGATTTACCAGTAGTACGGATAACCCCAGACCGGGGCGCCGTAGCTGACGCCCCAGCCGCCACGGTGGCGCCATCCGCTGCCGTAATACACCGAATAGCTGCCGTAGTACGGATAAGGTGCGTAGTAGGGCGTGGCCGCGTAAGCGCGCGCTTCCGCGTCGCGTTTGATGGCTTGGTCGGATTCGCGCAGCGCCTTTGCGTTCAGCGCATCCAGCTTCTTGCGTTCTTCTGCCGACAACGGTGCCGGTGCTGCAGTTTGCGTGTCCGCCGGCAGGCGCGCCGTGTAGGGCGTGCCGCCCGGCCCCCGCGGGACCGCAACACAGGCCGATGCCAGCAGTGCCGCCGCAATCGGCAATGCCAGCGCGCCAGCACGGGAAAGATTCAACGACCGCAAAGGCCAAGTAGTGGGCTCAGACATGATGCGCTCCGCAGCACGCGGCAGATGATGAAACTGGCGACTTAGAGCGTGGGCGGCGCGGTTAAGTGCCGCGCGCCACGCATCTTCATACTATGTCGCAGCGTTCAATGACGCTGTTCGGGCGCGCCCTGAATGCCTTGTGCGACGGTGTCCTGCGCGAAGAGCTGCGCACAATCGACGGCATCAAAGCTGTAGTGCTGGCCGCAGAATTCGCAGTCGATTTCCACCTTGCCACGCTCTTCCACGATGCTGTCGACCTCCGTTTGGCCCAGCGTGCGCAGCATGGCACCCACGCGCAGGCGCGAGCACGAGCAGCGGAAACGCGGGCTCTGCGGTTCGAACATGCGGATGCCGGCGGCTTCCATCTCTTCCCAGTACAGGCGCTTGATGAGCGTGTCGATGGGCTGCTCGAGCAGTTCGTCGCGGCGCAGCGTCTTACCGAGCTGGCAGACGCGTTCCCATGTGTCGAGATCCTGCTCTTGCACATCTTCGCGCAGCGGCTGGCCGGTCTCGCCCACCTGGGCCGACGCATGGCCGGTGCGACCTTCCATGGCGCCGCCGTAAGAGGGCAGACGCTGCAGCAGCATGCCCGAGGCAACCTTATCGTCCGCAGCCAGCCACAGGCGCGTGTCGAGCTGCTCGGAACTTTGCATGTAGTGCTCCAGCACCTCGGTGATGCTGGCGAGCGGCCCGTTCTCATCCGACAGCGGCACGATGCCCTGGTACGGCTGCTGACCCGGCAGCTTGTCTTGCGGATCGAGCGTGATGGCGAAGCGACCCTGGCCGTGCACGTTGACCATCGCGGCCAGCGTGGCGTCGTCGGCAACCTTGGCGCCTTCGGCAATCTTGGCGGTCGCGCGCATCGACAGGTCGGAGTTGCACTCCACGACCAGCATGCGTACCGGGCCGTCGCCGTGCAGTTGCATGACGAGCGCGCCGTTGAACTTCAGGTTGGCCGACAGCAGCGCGGCGGCGGCCATCATCTCGCCCAGCAGCGTCTGCACCGGCGCAGGGTAGCGGTGGCGGCGCAGAACCTCCCGCCAGCTCCCTTCCAGGCGTACCAGTTCACCGCGCACGGGCGCGGCGTCGAATACAAATTTCTTCAGCTCGTCAGTCATCCATCAATCCGTTTCAGTTGCTGCTTATACATCGCCTGGCGCACGGCATACGTCTCCGTATTCAGGTGCATCTTGGCGATGTCGTCTTCCGTCAGTTTGCGCACGGCCTTGGCGGGCGCGCCCAGAATGAGCGTGCCGTCCTCAAAGACCTTGCCTTCGGTGACGATCGCACCCGCACCCACCAGGCAGTTCTTGCCGATCACCGCGCGATTGAGCACCACCGCCTGAATGCCGATCAGCGAGCCCTCGCCGATCGTGCAGCCGTGCAGCATGGCCTGGTGGCCGATCGTCACGCGGTCGCCGATGTTCAGCGGGCAGCCGGGGTCGGTATGCAGCACCGAGCCTTCCTGCACGTTGCTGGCCTCGCCTACCGTGATCGGTTCGTTGTCGCCGCGGATGACGGCGCCCGGCCATACGCTTGCGCGTGCCTTGAGCTCCACGCGGCCGATGACGGTCGCTTCAGGGGCCACATAGGCGTTTTCGTCAATGGTCGGGGCAACGTCGCCGAGTTGGTAGAGGGCCATGCGATCGGTCTCCAGAATCCGTATAAATGGGGAAAAAGTGCGCCTCTTCAAGCCAGCCGGTCGGGGTGGCCGATGCGTCGAATTAAAATGACGGAAAGCCCGAATTGTACGCCGATGACCGCATTCCAATCGCCCGCCAATCCGTCAGATAGGCTGCGCCACGCCGCTCTGGCGGCCTTATGCCTCACCGATCCTGCCAGCAAGGTGGACGCCACGTTGCGTCTGGGCGAGCGCGCACAGAGCGCCGATGACGGGAGTTGGGGCGCCGACGAAATCATTGCGACGCCGGGACGCGGTGTCCCGGGCCGGCCGGCCGTGCCTGTCTTGGTGCCGCCCTCTGCCGTTCCACGCCGCCGTGCGATCGATACGTCGCATGGCCGTGCCGTGCTGCTGCATGCGCTGGCACATATCGAATTCAACGCCATCAACCTTGCGCTCGACGCCGTGTGGCGCTTTGCCGGCATGCCGGTCGTGTTCTATCAGGATTGGATGCGGGTGGCGGCTGAGGAGGCGACACATTTCTCGCTGCTGTCTGCCCATCTCGCAACGCTCGATTGCCGCTACGGCGATCACCCGGCCCATGACGGCCTTTGGCAGATGACCGAGAAGACCGCCGCTGACCCGCTCGCGCGCATGGCGCTCGTGCCGCGCACACTGGAGGCGCGCGGGCTCGATGCCTCGCCGCCGATCCGCGCCAAGCTGGCACAGGCAGGCGATATGGCGGCTGCCGGCATCCTCGACATCATCCTGCGCGACGAGATCGGCCATGTGGCCGTGGGCAACCGGTGGTACCGCTGGCTGTGCGAGCGCGCCGGGCTCGATCCAGTGCCGACGTATCGCAAGCTCGCCGAGCAGTACGGCGCACCGCGCCTGCGCGGGCCGTTCAATCTCGATGCCCGCCGTCAGGCTGGCTTTGACGACGACGAGATCGCTGCGTTGGAAGCCTCGTTCTAAGCGCTACGGCGTTGCCCGTCCGCCGCTATAATCATCCGAAAAAGAACGATCGTTCGATTTCTATTCGGTGACGGAAACCATGGACTCCACCACGCAGCCGGCCACGCGCCAAGCCTCCCGCTCCACCACTCTGCCCGTGCGCGGTTTGCGCTATCACATCCGCGAATGGGGAGAGCCCGGCACGCCCATCCTGTTTTTGTTTCACGGGTGGATGGATGTGTCGGCGTCGTTCCAGTTTCTCGTCGATGCGTTGCGCGAGCGTTGGCACATCGTGGCGCCGGATTGGCGTGGCTATGGTCAGACTGCCCGGCCCACCGATGCGCCGGGCGTCGGAAGCTATTGGTTTGCCGACTACGTGGCGGATCTGGAAGCCATCATCGATCACTACCAGCCCGAAGGACAGGTGACGCTTGTTGGCCACAGCCTGGGTGCCAACGTGGTGTGCCTGTATGCGGGCATCCGGCCTGAACGGGTGGCCCGCGTGGTCGATCTGGAGGGCTTCGGCATGTCGGCGTCCAAGGCGTCGCAGGCGCCGCGCCGCTATGCGCGCTGGCTTGACGAGCTGAAAGACAAGCCGCGCCTGAATACCTACGCCACCGTCGAAGACGTCGCCGCGCGCCTGCAGAAGACCAACCCGCGTCTGCCGGCCGATAAGGCAGCGTTTCTGGCGCAGCACTGGTCGAGCCAGAACGCTGATGGCCGCTGGGAAATCCTTGGCGACCCGGCGCACAAGATCATCAATCCGCAGCTCTACCGCCTGGACGAGGTGATGGAGATCTGGCGCCGCGTGACCGCGCCGGTGCTGCACGTCGAGGCGGTCGACTCGCCCACGCTGAAGGCCATTGCAGGTGATGTGCCGTTGCCGGAGTTCAAGGCACGTTTTGCGGCGTTTCCCGATTTTCGTGAGGTGCTGATTGCGGATGCGGGGCACATGCTGCATCACGATCAGCCCGAGCAGGTGGCCGCGCTGATCGAAGCATTCTGCTTGCAGCGCTGAGCGCGGGGCTCAATCGAGAAACCGTTGGGCGATGCCGGGTGGCGGCAGGATGCAAGTTTCTGAACGGCCGAACCAGCGATAGCGGTTGCGCGCGACGCAGCGGTAGAGCGCGTCGCGCAGCGGCACCGGGATCAACCAACCGACCCACGCCAGCCGCCAGGGCCAGCCGAGCGTATGCAGGATGCGCAGCACGGCGGCGCTTTCACGCCACGCGTGGGCATCTCGCACGAACAGCAAAGTGTCGACGTCGTCCGGATTCACGCCGGCTTGCGTGAGCAGTTGCCTGCCGGTTTCGCCCTGCATGGACGCGAAGCGCAATACGCCTTGCCGATCGTGCCGCAGCAGAAACTGGATGGAGCCGCTGCACAACAGGCAGTGCGCGTCGTAGACGACGATCATGGGTGCTCCAGCGTCGTCAGGTCCAGATAGCCGCGATAGGCGGCAACGACGCCCAGCAGCGGCACGCTGGCGCGTACGTTGGACTGGAAGTGGTCGCCGTCACCGGTTTCTTCGGCCACTACGGCCGGTCGCAGCCATGCAGGGCAGGGGACGCCGAGGAGGCGCAAGCCTTCCAGACGCATCCGCAGCACGCCGTGCTCCGCTTCCAGTGCAAAAAACAGGCGCACTGCGCCGAGCCGCTCCATGATGTGCCCCTGATGCAGCGACAACGTCGAGCGCATCGTGTGGTGCGGGAAGTGGCGCGTCCAGGTTTCTTCGGTGGTAGTGGCGTCGAGCGTGAACCGGATCGGGCCGCGCGTCGGCGTACGCGGCGTGCGGATGCACCACGCGAGCCAGCGCGCCATGCGGGAGGCGGGCGGTTCGGTTTCGACCTCGCCGTGCAGGGCCACCCGTCCGGCTATCCGGTGGAACGCCTGTACCGCCGACGCCAGTTGCGTGTACCGCTCGCCGAGTACGGTTTCGTAGAGCGAAGCGGTCATGCGTGCGCCTCTTGCATCGTGATCGCCAGGCCGCCGGTTTCGCGCGCAAAGTCGTCCAGCGTGAGCAGTCCGACGCAGGGCATCGCTCCGCGCTGCGGCAGTGTGCCTTCCAGGAATCGGCGGACCAGCGCCGCTGCAGCAAGCGTCGGCACGTAGGGGCCGTCACCGCGAATGGCCAAGAGGTGCCACAGGCGCGACCGCGACGTGCCATCGGCATGCAGCCCGTCAACACGCAAATGCATGCCGCCCACATCCGAGCCCCAATTCAGGAACCAATCGGACGCGGCCTTCAGCCAGCGTGTGTAGCGCGTCCAGTTATTGATCAGCCCGACCCGCGCCAGCGCCGCCATCACGTTCATGCCGCGATGCAGGAGGTGCAGCTCCAGCCCGGCGCCAAAGCGTACATGCGGCGTGCCCGAGTAGCGTTGCGGGAACAGCGCCAGATCCGGCACATCGCATGGCGACATCAGCCGCTCGCCTACCGGCGCCGGGTAGGTATGGCGCCACGTGCCGCTCCACCCAAAAACCGGCTCCCCCGCAGACGGCAGCGGCTTGCCGCAATACGTCAGGATCGCCTGAATGGTCGACAGTCCGCGCTCTGTGCGGTTGCCCGGGCTGATGCCAATGTCGATGGAACGCACCGAGGCCATGTCGCGCGTCAGGTAGTCAACCGCCGCGCCGGACAGGGCTGGCACCGAACTGGCCCCGCTGACGACGAGCACGCCGGCCTGCCTGGCCGCCTCGTCCAGCGTCACGATGTCTTGCACGAAGACGCGGCCATCTGCGAGGTCGATGTAGTGCACGCCCGCGGCAATGCAGACGCGGGCCACGTGATAGTCCTGCCCTTGGAATGGCCCGCCGGTGTGGATCAGTAGATCCGGCGCGAGCGCCTGCAGATGCTGATCAAAATCGGGCGCGTGGATATCGATGGCCGCAGCGCGCAGCGTGGCGTGGGCCGTCGGCAGCAGGGCGTCGGCCAAGGCTTGCGCCTTCGACAGCGACCGTCCGGCAATCGTCACCGTCAGGGAGGCATGGGCCGACAGGCGCTCGACCAGCCGTCGCCCGAAAAAGCCGTAGCCGCCGATGACAACGACGTGCGCGTCACGCGGGGGCGCGGTCATTCAGCCGTCGCCACATGCAGCTTCGTCTGCAACCCTGCGTCGTTGCTCGAATGCGTATGCACCAGCGTTTTGTCGGGATTCGCATAGCGATACGCGCGGCGCAGCGCCATCGCCACCTCATGGAAGCCCGACAGGATCAGCTTCTGCTTGTTCGGATACAGCGCGATATCACCCGCCGCAAAGACGCCCGGCCGCGAGGTTTCGTACGCCGTGGTTTCCACTGTGATGCGGCCTGCGCGCATCTCCACGCCCCAGTTGGCGATCGGGCCCGGCTCGGACACCAGCCCATACAGCGCGATCAGCTCGTCGCACGGCAGAACGGTTTCGCCGTCGCGCCCGCGGATGGTCGCACCGGTGAGCGTGCCATCGGGTGTGCTGTCCAGGCGAGCGACCATGCCGAGCACGAAGTCCATCTCGCCGGCAGCCACGGCGGCGCGCATCTCGGCGACGCTCGCATCGGCCGCGCGAAAACCTTCTCGCCGATGCACCAGCGTCACGCGCGCGGCTACCTTGCGCAGTGCCAGCGCCCAGTCGAGTGCGGAATCACCACCGCCGGCAATGACGACGCGCTTGCCGGCAAAGCGGGCGGTATCGCGCACCGCGTAGTGCAGATGGCGGCCTTCCAGCGCGGCCGCCTCGGGCAGGGCCACGCGTTGCGGCGTAAAGGCGCCATTGCCCGCGGTAATGAGCACAGCGGCACAGTCGAACACGTCGCCGGCACTGGTGGTCACGCGAAAGCGCCGGCCGTGCTCGCCCTCCAGCGTCTCCACGGTTTCAGCGCGGCGGCCGCACAGGATCGGATATTCGAACGGCGCGCACTGCGCCATCAGCCGGTCGACGAGTTCCTGCGCGGTGCAGGACACGAGCGCGGGAATGTCGTAGATGGGCTTTTCCGGGTACAGCTCGGTGCATTGACCACCTGGACGGTCCAGCGCATCCACCAGCACGCACGACATTCCGAGCACGCCCGCCTGGAACGCCGCGAACAGGCCCACCGGCCCCGCGCCCACGACCAGCACGTCGATGTGTTGCGCCAAGCGTTGGATGGAATCGGCGGGGAGGGCGGCGGCGGAAGTCATGACAAAGCGCAGAGAGCAAAACAATGCGGCCACTATAGCGCGCAGCAAGCGGCGCACCGCGAACACCGCCACGGGCAGTCGGGTCTTCCCTTGCCGCTCTGTGGTGGGGTGGCAGCCCCCGATTCCGCGCCGCAGCAGTAAAATGACGAAATGCCCCATATTTCCGCCGCCTCTGCCCGAAACGCCGATCTGCACTGTCATTCCACGGTGTCGGACGGGCTGCTCGCGCCGCACGAAGTGGCCGCGCGTGCCGCTGCTCACGGTGTGACGCTCTGGGCGCTGACCGACCATGACGAAGTAAGCGGTCAGGCCGCCGCGCGCGAAGCTGCGGCCTCTCTGGGCATGGCTTATCTGTCGGGCGTGGAGATTTCCGTCACATGGGCGGGGCGTACGCTGCACATCGTCGGCTTGGGTATCGATCCACAGAACGTTGATCTGGTGCAAGGGCTGGAACGTACCCGCTCCGGCCGCTGTGCGCGCGCCGAAGACATCAGCGCCGCGCTCGCCAAGCTCGGCATCGAAGGCGCCTACGAAGGCGCACTCAGCTACGCCGGCAATCCCGACATGGTCTCGCGCACACACTTCGCGCGCTTTCTGGTGGAACACGGCCACTGCCGCGATATTTCTGAGGTGTTCGACCGCTACCTCGGCGACGGCAAGCCAGGCTACGTGCCGCACCGCTGGTCGCGCCTGGCCGACGCAATCAACTGGATCAAGGGCGCCGGCGGCGTCGCGGTGATGGCGCACCCGGGCCGCTACACGCTGTCGCTGGTCGAGCACAGCGCGCTGTTTGACGAGTTCAAGGACCTCGGCGGCGAGGGCGTCGAGGTCATCACCGGCAGCCACACGCCCGACCAATACGCCCTGTACGCCGACGTGGCGCGCCGCTATGGCCTGCTCGCCTCGCGCGGGTCGGACTTCCACGGGCCGGGCGAGGGCCGGATCGAACTCGGCACCTTGCCGCCGCTGCCCGACAACCTGACACCGGTGTGGAGCCGGTGGATGTCGTAAGCCGCAAGCCATCAGTCTTCGCACCCGCCCGCGCCCCACATGTCCCAGTTCTTCCAGATTCATCCGACCACGCCGCAAGGGCGCCTGATTCGCCAAGCGGCGGAAATCATCCGCGCCGGCGGCTTGGTCGCGCTGCCCACCGATTCCTGCTACGCGCTGGCATGCCACCTAGACGATAAATCGGCCGTCGAGCGCCTGCGCCGTGTGCGCGGCATCGACGAGAAGCACCACCTGACGCTGATGTGCCGGGATCTTTCCGAACTGGCCACGTTTGCGCGCGTCGACAACAAGCAATACCGCGTGCTGAAGGCAGCCACGCCGGGCCCCTTCGTGTTCCTGCTGGAGGCGACCAAGGAAGTGCCACGCCGGCTCTCGCACCCGTCGCGCAAGACCATCGGCCTGCGGGTGCCGGAACACCTGATCCCCCTGGCGCTGATGGCCGAACTGGGCGAGCCGCTGCTGTCGGCCACGCTGCAACTGCCTGGCGACGATGAGCCGCTCAACGAGGCCGAGGCTATTCGTGATCGGCTGGAAAAACAGCTCGAACTCGTCATTGACGGCGGCCCGGCCCCGGCCGAACCCACCACCGTCATCGACCTGACCGGCGGCGAGCCCGAACTCGTGCGCAAGGGGCGGGGCGACACGGCCCGCGTCGGCCTGTAGGCAAGTGCCAGGGCGGCGTGCTGCCGCGCGCGCTTGCTACAATAGTCCGCCTATGGACCCCACACTGATCCAGAATATCGCGGTTTACGCGATTCCCGTCCTGTTTGCCATCACGCTGCATGAGGCCGCGCATGGCTATGTCGCCAAGCATTTCGGCGACGACACGGCCTATGTCATGGGCCGCATCAGCATCAACCCGCTGCGGCACATCGACCCGATCGGCACGATTGCGATGCCGCTGCTGCTGTATTTCGCGACCAAGGGCGCCTTCGTCTTCGGCTATGCCAAGCCCGTGCCGGTGCGTTTCGACCGCCTGCGAGATCCGCGCTGGCATGGCATGTGGGTGGCGCTGGCGGGGCCGGCCTCCAACTTTGTTCAGGCAATTATCTGGGGCGTGCTGGCCGTGCTGTTCGCCGTGGGCGGCGTGAACGAGCCGTTCCTGATCGGCATGGCGCGCGCGGGCATTCTGGTCAATATGGTGATGGCGGCGTTCAACATGTTTCCGCTGCCGCCGCTCGATGGCGGACGCGTGCTGGCGGCGCTGCTGCCACCGCGTGCAGCGCTGGTGTTGGCGCGCATCGAGCCGTTCGGCTTCTTCATCGTGATGGCGCTGATCATTTCCAACGTCATCACCAACGTCTGGATGCGCCCGATCATGGCGCTGCTGTTTCAATTGCTGCAATGGATGCTGAGTCCGCTGCAGTTGCTGTTTTCCTAAGTCTCCCATTCCATTTCCCACATGTTTCCTGAACGCGTTCTCTCTGGCATGCGTCCGACCGGTGCCCTGCACCTGGGCCACTACCACGGCGTCCTGAAAAACTGGGTCCGGCTGCAGGCCGAATACCCGTGCTTCTTCTTCGTCGCTGATTGGCACGCGCTGACCACGCACTACGAGTCGCCCGAGGTGATCGAGGAATCGGTGTGGGAAATGCTGATCGATTGGTTGGCCGCCGGCGTTGATCCGACGCAGTCCACGCTGTTCATCCAAAGCCGCGTGCCCGAGCATGCCGAGCTGTTTCTGCTGCTCTCGATGGGCACGCCGCTCGGCTGGCTCGAGCGGGTGCCGACCTATAAAGACCAGATCGAGAAGCTCAAGGAAAAGGATCTCTCCACCTACGGCTTCCTCGGTTACCCGCTGCTGCAGGCCGCCGACATCCTGATCTATCGCGCCGGCTTCGTGCCGGTGGGTGAAGACCAGGTGCCGCACGTCGAGATGACGCGCGAGGTCGCCCGCCGCTTCAACTATCTGTACGGCCGCGAACCCGGCTTCGAAGAGAAGGCGCTGGAAGCGGCCAAGAAGCTCGGCGGCAAGCGCGCCAAGCTGTATCTGGAACTGCGCACCGCCCACCAGGAACGCGGTGAGGACGATGCTCTGGAGCAAGCGCGCGCGCTGTTGGCCGAATCGCAGAGCCTCTCGATGGGTGACCGCGAACGCCTGTTCGGCTACCTGGAAGGCGCCCGCAAGATCATCCTGCCCGAGCCGCAGGTGCTGCTGACCGAAGCGTCGCGCATGCCCGGTCTCGATGGCCAGAAGATGTCCAAGTCGTACGGCAACACGATCCGCATGCGTGAGGACAAGGAAACCGTCGAGAAAAAGGTTCGCACCATGCCAACCGACCCGGCCCGCGTGCGCCGCACCGATCCGGGTGACCCGGACAAGTGCCCGGTGTGGCAACTCCATCTGGTGTATTCCGACGCGGATACCAAGGAATGGGTGCAGAAGGGTTGCCGCAGCGCCGGCATCGGTTGCCTGGAATGCAAGCAGCCGGTGATCGAGGGCATTCTGCGCGAGCAGCAGCCGATGTTCGAACGCGCTCAGAAGTACATGGATGATCCGTCGCTGCTGCGCGCCATCATCGCTGACGGTTGCGACAACGCACGCAAGGTCACGCAAGAGACCATGCGCGAGGTGCGCGAGGCAATGGGCCTGTCCTATAGCTGATGGGTGGTTGATGTCCGCTGTCGCATTCGATCCGCACACACTCGCCGCGCCTTCACCGTGGGTGGTGCGCTGGGCGGCTGAACTGCCGGCCGGTGCCTCCGTGCTGGATGTGGCCTGCGGCAGCGGCCGCCACGCGCGCTGGCTTGCCGCGCGCGGTCTGCGTGTGACCGGCGTCGATCGCGATGCGGCGGCGCTTTCGGGTCTGTCGGATGTCGCCGAAACCATCGTCGCCGATATTGAGGGCGGTCCTTGGCCGTTGCCTGCTGGAGCCACCTTCGATGCGGTCGTCGTGACGAATTACCTGCATCGACCGCTCTGGCCGCAATTGCTGGCGGCCGTCGCGCCGGGTGGACGGCTGATCTACGAAACCTTCGCCGTCGGAAACGAAACCGTCGGGAAACCGTCCAATCCGGCATTCCTGCTGGCGCCGGGTGAACTGCTCGACGCGGTGCGGGGTCAATTGCGCGTGATTGGCTACGAAGATGGTTTCCTTGCATTGCCCCGAGACGCTTACGTGCAGCGGGTTTGCGCCGTCCGCGAGCTTGCCGGGGCCGTCGCCCCGCGCTACGCACTTTGAAGTTGCTGAGTGTCGGGTTGTACCCGTCTCTTGGCGGGTCCCAGATGTGGCGAATCCGTTCTGACGATCCGGTACAATCCGACTGTTTACGTTCACGCTTTTGTCTGCTTTCGAAACCATGATCCAGATTTCCGGCAGTCTCGTCGCCATCGTCACGCCCATGCACGAGGACGGCAGCCTTGATTTCCCGTCCCTGCGCAAGCTGATCGACTGGCATATCGCCGAGGGCACCGACGGCATCGTGATCGTCGGCACCAGTGGTGAATCCCCGACGGTGTCGGTGGAAGAGCACCGTGAGCTGATCCGCGTGGCGGTCGAGCAGGCCAACAAACGCATCCCCATCATTGCCGGCACCGGCGGCAACTCCACCACCGAGGCCATCGAACTGACGGCCTACGCCAAGCAGGTGGGCGCAGATGCCTCGCTGCAGGTTGTGCCGTACTACAACAAGCCGACGCAGGAAGGCATCTATCTGCACTTCCGCAAGGTGGCTGAGTCGGTCGACCTGCCGGTCATCCTGTACAACGTGCCGGGCCGCACCGTGGCCGATATGACGGTCGAGACCATGCTGCGTCTGGCAGAAGTGCCGGGCATCATCGGTGTGAAGGAAGCGACCGGCAACATCGACCGCGCCGCGCAACTCATCAAGGGCGCGCCGGCCTCGTTCAAGATCTACAGCGGGGATGACCCGACCGCCATCGCGCTGATGCTGCTGGGTGGCCATGGCAATATCTCCGTGACGGCCAACGTGGCGCCGCGTGCCATGCACGAGCTGTGCGCCGCCGCCATGCGCGGCGACGTCGAGACGGCTCGCCGCATCCACATGCAACTGCTGTCGGTGCACAAGAATCTGTTCGTCGAGGCGAACCCGATCCCCGTCAAGTGGGCTCTCCAGGCCATGGGCAAGATGGAAGGCGGCATCCGCCTGCCATTGACGCCGCTGGCACCCCAGTATCACGAGGTTGTGCGTGCATCCCTGAAGGATGCCGGGCTGCTCTCCTGATTGTTTCAAGGCGCTTCTCAGGCCCTTAAGCCATCGTTCTCATCTGAAGGATCGCAAGTCAATGAAACTGCACCAAACCCGTCGCGGGGCTGTGGCGACGTCTGCTCAACTGTTGCTGGCCGCGTTGTCGGTTGCCCTGATTTCCGGTTGCGATACCGTCAATGAGGTGATGCAGCCGGACCGCATCGATTACAAGTCGCAGGCAAAGAAGGGCCCGACGCTGGAAGTTCCGCCCGATCTGACCGGCATCCAGGCCGACCGCCGCTATGCCGCACCGGACACGGGCACGACCACGCTGTCGGCCTATACGTCCACTGCGCCGAAGGTCACGACGCCGGGTTCGGGCACTGAAAATGTGCTGCCCGCCGTGTCTGACATGCGCATCGAGCGTGACGGCAACCAGCGCTGGCTGGTCGTGAAGACCACGCCTGACGCTCTGTGGCCGCAACTGCGCACCTTCTGGCAAGAACTGGGCTTCCTGCTGGTGATCGATTCGCCTGAAACCGGCATCATGGAAACCGACTGGGCCGAGAACCGCGCGAAGATTCCGCAGGACATCCTCCGTCGCACCATCGGCAAGGTATTCGATGGTCTGTATTCGACTTCCGAGCGCGACAAGTTCCGCACCCGCATCGAGAAGGGCCCGAACGGCAGCGTCGAGGTCTACATCTCGCACCGCGGCGCGCAGGAGCAACTGGTGGGTTCGTCCAAGGATCAGACCGTGTGGACACCGCGCCCGGCCGACCCCGAACTCGAGGCCGAATTCCTCTCGCGCCTGATGCAGCGCCTTGGCGCCAGCAAGGAAGCCGCGCAGCAGAAGCTTGCGCAGACGCAAGCGGCGCATCCGGTGGAAGATGGCGCGAAGGGCACTGAGGGTGTGCAGACTGCACGCGCTGCCGGCCCGTCGCTGCTGACGCAATCGAACGGTCAACCGGCCCTGCAGGTTCCGGAGCCTTTCGACCGCGCTTGGCGCACCGTGGGTCTGGCGCTGGACCGCGTGAACTTCACCGTGGATGACCGCGATCGCACGCAAGGCGTGTACTTCGTCCGCTACGCCGACACCCGCGCTGAAGCGAATGCGCCGGGCTTCTTCTCGCGCTTGTTCTCGGGCACGAAGATCGAAGACCTGAAGCGCGCCAAGCGTTACCGCGTGGTGGTCAAGGATGCCGGCACGTCGTCGACGGTGTTGGTGCAGAACGATGACGGCACCGCGCAGACTGGCGATATCGGCAAGCGCATCCTGTCGTTGCTCGACGAGCAGCTGCGGTAATCAGCATCATGCAGTACGGCTGCCTGGGTGGGCGATGACACTGAGATTCGCCAGCCTTGGCAGCGGCAGTGAAGGGAATGCGCTGCTCGTCGAATCCGCAAGCGGAACGACGTGCACGCGTATCCTGCTCGATTGCGGATTCGGTATCCGCGAAACCGTGCGGCGGCTCGAACGCCTGGGCTGTGCGCCGGAATCCCTCAACGCCATCCTCGTCACGCACGAGCATAGCGATCACGTCGGCAGCGCCTATGCGGTGGCTGCCAAATTCAATATCCCCGTCTGGACCAGCCACGGTACGTTTCGGGCCACCGAGAACTCGCGTGGTGCCGATCGTGCGGCCGTACGCTTCTGTCGTGCAGACGAAGTGTTCGGCATCGGCGATCTGCAGATCCTGCCATACACCGTGCCGCACGACGCGCGCGAACCGTTGCAGTTCGTCTTCAACGACGGCGCGCGGCGGCTGGGCGTGCTGACGGATGCCGGTATGTCGACGGAATACCTCTGCGCGCATCTGGAAGGCATGCATGCACTCGTGCTCGAATGCAATCACGACCGCGAGATGTTGGCCAATTCAGCGTATCCGTGGTCGTTGAAGCGTCGTATCGGCGGGGACTTTGGCCATCTGGCCAATGATATTGCTGCGGCGATCCTCACACGCGTGCGTCACGGCGCGTTGCATACGGTGGTGGCTGCACATCTGTCCAAGCAGAACAACACGCCGCTGCTGGCGGCTCAGGCGATTGCCGTACCGCTGGGGGTCCATGTTGAAGATGTGCCGATCGCAGATCAGGACGAAGGTCTGCTTTGGCGCACCGTTTGAGGGTGCAGGGTCTGGCAGTGATTGCTTGTAAGATTCAGAAACAACTTTAAATGGCGGTCGGGCGGCACAGTTGCGGCCCCGTTGCTGCATAAGTTACGCCCATGAAAAAGCCGACCCGAAGGTCGGCTTTTTCGTCTCGCGAGAAACGCGATTATTGCTTAGCAGCCGGAGCCGAAGCGTCAGCAGCCGGAGCCGAAGCAGCAGCAGCGTCCGAAGCAGCCGGTGCTGCCGGTGCAGCAGCAGCGTCCGAAGCGGCCGGAGCAGCAGCAGCCGGAGCAGCAGCGGCGGGAGCCGAAGCTTCCGGAGCAGCGGCCGGAGCAGCGGCTTCTTCCTTCTTACCGCAAGCGGCCAGAGCCACAGCAGCCATCAACGAGGCGATCAGGAGAGACTTTTTCATTTTCGATCCTTAAACTGAATATGGAAAGCGAACAACAGAAAGGGCGATGAATAATTACCGGTAATTATCGCTCTAGTACGACACCTTCTTTTATGCTGGCAGCCAAGCCGCCAAGGGCTGGTCCGGCTGCAAGCTAGCGTCGGATTATAGCGATCTTTACCCACCCTGTGTAGCCGGGTAGGGCTTGGCGCACCTTCGATTCAAGCGCTTTTGTAACGATCTGTTTCAATGTGGAATCATCGCTGTGCGGGCCCGGCCAGCCTCAGCCAGCCTTCTTCGTACCATGCATGCAGCGTGTCCATGAGATCGGGCAACTCCGCAGCGGCATCGACTGAGGCAGCGCTCGCGCGGCGCGCATCCGCCAACGCAGCGAGCCACGCAAGCAGCGTACCCGAAGGCTCGAACGTATCGCCGTTGATCCAGAAGCGTTGCCCGTCATACAACGCCTGCGTACGTGCATCGAGCACGATGCCTTCCTTGCGTGCCCGCGCCGTGAAGCGTGCGAGCGGCAGGCGCGGCTGCGTGACGAAGTCGACATGGTCCTTAGGCTCGGAGAGATAGGCGCCAAGGAATTCTCCAACGAGTTCCGGTGTCCAGCGCAGCGCGTTTAGCTTCTGAGCGAGCGCCTTGACCATGGCGGCCGGCAGTTCGCCAGGGCGATCGGTGGGTTTCTGGTCGGGATCGGCGTAACGGCCTTCGAAGTTGGGATCGTCTTCCAGCGTTTGCGACAGGAAGCCCAGAAAGTGGCCGGCCAATTCGCGATACGACGGCGAGCGGAAGCCGATCGAATACGTCATGCAGTCGCCCTCGGCCACACCGTCGTGCGCGTAGTGCGGAGGCAGGTAGAGCATGTCGCCGGGCTCAAGCACGAACTCTTCTTCGGGCTGGAAGTTGGCGAGGATTTTGAGTGGCAGATCCGGCACGAGCGTGAGGTCATCCTGCGCGGAAATTCGCCAGCGGCGTTTGCCGTGCGCCTGCAGCAGGAACACATCGTACGAATCGAAGTGCGGGCCGACGCCGCCGCCGTCGGTCGCGAAGCTGATCATCACGTCATCGAGTCGCGCGTCAGGGATGAAGCGGAAACGCTGCATGAGCGCTTCGACGGCCGGCTCGACGAGGTTCGCGCCTTGCACGAGCACCGACCAGTTGCGCGTCTTGCGCGAGGGCAGCGGACGCTCGTCGAATGGGCCGTGGTTGAACGACCAGCGCCCGCGCGATTGCGCGATCAGGCGGGATTCGACGTCGGGGCGCGCGGCCAAGGCAAGCACACGTTCGGGTGACAGCGGAAAGTGAAGCGCACGCATCTCTTCAGGCGAAAGTGCCTGACGGATCAGCAGGGGCTTTTTCTGCCAGTGCGTGCGCATGAAATCGCGCGGTGACAGGCCACCGAGGAGTTGCGCCGGATGCCCAGCCGGAAGAGCGGGTTGGACGCCGCCATCGGCAGCGTATAATGGGACTTCGTTCATGGAGTGCGCAATTGAAAATCGCGAAGAATACGGTGGTGTCGGTGGCTTACAAACTGTCCGACGCGCAGGGCAACGTCATCGAGGAGTCCGATGAGCCGATGGTGTATTTGCACGGCGGCTATGATGGCACGTTCCCCAAGATCGAGGAAGCGCTGGACGGCCAGGAACAAGGCTTCGAGACCAAACTGCAGCTCGAACCGGACGACGCTTTCGGTGACTACGATCAAGAGTTGATCAAGATCGAGCCGCGTGATCGCTTTCCGGAGCCGCTGGAAGTCGGCATGCAGTTCGAAGGCGTGCCCGAAGACGGCGACGAGGAAGATGCCATCGTCTACACCGTCACCGACGTAGCTGAAGACAAGGTTGTGCTGGACGGCAACCACCCGCTGGCCGGCATGGCGCTGCGCTTCGAACTGAAGGTGACGGAAGTGCGTGAAGCCACGGCTGAAGAAATCGAGCACGGCCACGTGCACGGTGAGAGCGGCCTCGAAGTGGTGGACGAGGACGAAGACGACGACAAGCCGCACACGCTGCACTGATCGGCAAGTCCATCCAGATGTGAGAACGGGAGCTTCGGCTCCCGTTTTTCATTGCCGTTTTTCATTGCATCGGCGCGGGCGAGATTTCCGGCGCCGGAGCGGGGGTGTTGTCGATGCGGCGGCTGCGGATGTGGAAGAGTGGCGTGCGGCCCGGCGTGACGGACACCTCCAGCCAGCGATCGAGCACCGGCGAGCCATAGGTGCGCGCGCGCATGACATGCGGGTCGGGACGGCCGTCTTCGTCCTTGAGTGGGCGATCGAGCAGGAAGGTCTGGCTGGCGCCGTGAATGAGCAGCACCGCGCCGTCGTAGTCGCGCGTGAGCGTGCGCAATTGCCGCTTGAGCGTGAGATAGCCGTCGTGCGAGCGGCGGCGTAGCAGACCGTCCAGTAGGTTCGGCGCACGGCGGCGTTCCCAGCCGTCTTCAAACAGCGGATCCGCTTGCATCATGACCACCACGCCGGCCATCTTGCGTTGGCGTGCCACGGCAAAGGCGCGCGCGAGCCACTGGCGATTGGCTTCCAGGCGGTCTTCGTATTCACCGTTGCGCCCGCCAGCGGTCTTGTAGTTGTTGTTGTCGCCGGGCACGTTGAGCGTGACGAAGAGCACGTCGCCCATCGCCCAGCGCGTGTTTTCGCGGTAGCTGCGGAACTTGGCCTGATCGGATTGACGCATGACCGTCATGGTGCGCTGGCCGAGCGTGTTGTCGTCGGGGTAGAACAGCTCGCGCAGGCGGAGCAGGCGTTCGACGGGGTCGAAGCTGCCGGCGGCGGGGCGCTGGCAGTCGCTCCAGTCGTGGTCACCGGGGATGTAGATGACGGGCGCGATCAAGCTGTCGAGCAGGTCATGGCGTGCTTCGAGCAGCGTATCGGAGCACGATTCGTCGCGGCCCTTGAGGTTGCCGAGATGGACGACGAAGGCCGGGTGTTCGGCGTCGATGGCGTCGAGCAGCGCATGGACGGGGGCGACATCTTCGGCGCGCTCGGGCACGTTGCCGATCACCGTGAAAGTGAAGGCGGCGGGCGCACCAGAAGCGGCAGCAGGCTTCGCGGCCTTGGGCGCGGCCGGCGTGGCAACTGGCAGCAGTATCGCCAACGCCACGGCGATGCATTGGAATGTGCGCGAAGCCAAGCCGGACCGGACCATCGGGATCAGGCGGACGGGCTCGCCAGCGCCTTGAGCCGATATAGCGCGTCCAGCGCTTCGCGCGGCGTCATGTCGTCGGGGTCGATGCCGGCGAGTGCATCCGCCAGCGCGCTGTCGGGCGCTTCGACAGGTGCATCGTCTTCGTCATCGTCGACGGGGCTCTCAGCGGCGAGCGCGAACAGGTCGAGCTGCGGCGTGGCGCCGGTATCGGCGGAATGCTGCTCGAGCCAGGCGAGGCGCTTGCGCGCGGCGCGGATGACCGGCTGCGGCACGCCCGCCAGTTGCGCAACCTGCAAGCCGTAGCTCTGACTGGCCGGGCCTTCCTGCACCGCATGCAGGAAGACGATGCCATCACCATGTTCAACCGCCGAGAGATGCACGTTTGCCGCCTGCGCGAACTCCTGCGGCAGTTGCGTCAGCTCGAAGTAGTGCGTGGCGAAGAGCGTGTGGCTGCGGTTGTGCGACAGCAGATGACGTGCAATCGCCCAGGCAAGCGCGAGGCCATCGAACGTGCTCGTGCCGCGCCCGATTTCGTCCATCAACACGAGGCTGTTGGGCGTGGCACGGTGCAGGATGGCTGCGGCTTCCGTCATCTCCACCATGAAGGTCGAGCGCCCGCCCGCCAGATCGTCGGCGGCGCCGATGCGGGTGAAGATGCGGTCGATCGGGCCGATGGTGGCGGCTTCCGCCGGCACGAATGCGCCCACGTAGGCGAGTAGTACAACCAGCGCGGTCTGGCGCATGAAGGTTGATTTACCGCCCATGTTCGGGCCGGTGATCAGCAGCAGCTTGCGCGCGTCCTGCAGCATGCAGTCGTTGGCGACGAATTGCTCGACCTGCTGTTCGACGACGGGATGGCGTGCACGCGCGAGCTCGATACCGGGCGCGTCGGTCAGCGTCGGGCGCGACCACGACAGTGCATGCGCGCGCTCGGCCAGCGTGGCCAGCACGTCGGCCTGTGCGAGCGCGGCCGCGATCCGCTTGAACTCAGCCAGGTGCGGCAACAGCTTCTGCAGCAGTTCTTCGTAGAGCAGTTTTTCGCGCGACAGCGCGCGGTCTTGCGCGGACAGCGCCTTGTCTTCAAACGCCTTCAGCTCGGGCGTGATGTAGCGCTCGGCGTTCTTCAGCGTCTGGCGGCGGCGGTAGTCGTCAGGCACCTTGGCCGCCTGGCCGTTGGTGACTTCGATATAGAAACCGTGCACGCGGTTGTATTCAACACGCAGATTGGCAATGCCGGTGCGCTCGCGCTCGCGCGCTTCCAAGTCGACGAGGAACTGGCCGCAGTTCTCGGAGATGTCGCGCAGTTCGTCCAAATCGGCGTCGTAGCCACGTGCGATGACGCCGCCGTCGCGCACCATGGCTGCCGGCTCGGCCATGACGGCGCGCTGGAGCAGCGCGTGCGCGTCTGCGGGCAGGGCGAGCGCGGCGTACAACTCGGCGAGCAGCGGGGCGGCGTCACTCGCATTGTCGTCTTTAGGCAACTCCTCGCGAATCTCCGGCAGGCGCGCGAGCGTATCGCGCAGCGAAGAGAGATCGCGCGGGCGTGCCGACAGCAGCGCCAGTCGCCCGGTGATGCGCTCCACGTCCGACAGCGTGCGCAGTGTCGCGCGCAGCGTCTGCCAATCGCCGCCGAGCAGCACTTCAATGGCCTGCTGACGCGCCTGGGGCACCGCGCGATCGCGCAGCGGATGATGCAGCCAATGGCGCAGCAGACGGCTGCCCATGCTGGTGGCGCAGGTGTCGAGCAGCGAGAACAGCGTCGGCGATTCCTGCCCGCGCAGCGTCTCCGTCAGCTCCAGATTGCGACGCGTGGCAGTGTCCAGGCCGATGAATTCGCTTTCGTGCTCGACAGTCAGGCCGATCACGTGACGCAGCGATTGGCCTTGCGTGGCCGCTGCGTAGTTCAGCAATGCGCCAGCGGCGGCCAGTGCGGCCGTCAGCGTTTCCGCGCCGAAGGCGACGAGGCTTGCTACGCCCAGTTGTTCGCGCAGGCGGCGCGTACCGGCTTCCACATCGAAGTGCCAATCGGGCAGGCGTGTGCGGGCAACGTCGACCTGGATGGCGTTGAGCGTGGCGTCATCGGCCAGCACTTCGGCGGGGCGGATGCGTTCGAGTTCGCGATCGAGCTGGTCGGGGCTGCACTCCATCACACGCAGTTCGCCACCGACGAGGTTGAGCCACGCCAGGCCGATCAGCGGCGCCGCGCCGCGCTTGCCCGGCAGTTGCGCGATGGCCAGCAGGTGGTTGTTCACCTTGTCGGAGAGCAGCGCCGCGTCCGTCAGCGTGCCGGGTGTAACGACGCGCACGACCTTGCGCTCAACGGGGCCCTTGGTGGTGGCCGGATCACCGATCTGCTCGCAGATGGCGACCGATTCGCCCAGCTTGACCAGCTTGGCGAGGTATTGCTCGGCGGCGTGGAACGGGATGCCCGCCATGCGGATCGGATGCCCGTTGGAGCTGCCGCGCGCAGTCAGTGTGATGTCGAGCAGGCGTGAAGCTTTCTCGGCGTCTTCAAAGAAGAGCTCGTAGAAGTCGCCCATGCGATAGAA
>Ga0070659_100000855_pt1 | contig 22241 bp, 22 predicted proteins | sample KBSC23metaG_FD_64666 | JGI IMG/M metagenome (GOLD analysis project Ga0070659, IMG submission 64666) | Corn rhizosphere microbial communities from Kellogg Biological Station, Michigan, USA - KBS C2-3 metaG | ecosystem: Host-associated > Plants > Roots > Rhizosphere > Soil ... | reverse complement strand
CCGCAGGAGCTGAACATCCTCGGCGGGCTGATCAACCAGCCGATTCAGGTGAACGCGCTCACCTTCACCCTCACGGGCGCCCCCGGCGGGCACAACTTCCTCACCTTCCCAAGCAGCTGTCAGCAGGCCACCGTGGGCGTGGACGTGACGTCCAATGGCCACGCCGCGCCGTCGGCGTCCGACACGATCGCACCCACCGGCTGCGGCTCGGTGCCGTTCGCGCCGGGCCTGAGCGTCGGGCTCGAGACCACGCGCGCCGACAGTCCCAGCGGCTACACCGCAACGCTCAGCGTCCCGGACGGCGACTCGACCGTGCGGCGCGCGGCGGTGGTGCTGCCGAAGGGCACCGTGCTCTCGCCGCAGTCGGCCGAGGGCATGGAGGCGTGCACCGACACCCAGCTCGGAGTCGGCAGCGCCGCGCCCGCGGCCTGTCCCGCGGACTCGCAGCTCGGCACGACAGAGATCGTCACTCCGCTGATCGACCACCCGCTGATCGGCAAGGTGTTCCTCGGCCAGCCCACGCCCACGCAGCTCTTGCGGCTGTTCGTGGACATCGAGGACGCGGCATCTGGGCTCAAGATCAAGCTGCCCGGCGTGTCCACTCCGGACCCGGCGACCGGCCAGCTCACCACGGTCTTCGACAACCTGCCGCAGGTGCCGTTCACGTCGTTCGCGCTCGCCTTCCGCGGCGGGGCCAAAGCGATCCTGAGCAACCCGCAGGACTGCGGCACGCACACCGCCACGGCGCAGCTCTCCCCCTGGAGCGGCAACGCCGCCGCCACGCCCAGCGACAGCTTTTCCATCAGCGACGACGGCGCCGGTGCGCCCTGCCCCGCCAAGCGCCCGTTCGCGCCGGCGGTGAGCGACGCCGCGGGGACCACGCAGGCGAATGCCGACCCCGGCTCGCTGGCGATCACCGTCAACCGCCCGGACCGCAACCAGCGACTCCGCTCCGTTCGCTTCTCGCTGCCACCCGGCCTGCTCGGCCGGGTGGCAGGAGTGGCTCTGTGCCCGGAGGCGGACGCCGCCAGTGGCAACTGCCCGGCCGGCACGCGCGCCGGCACGGTCACGGCCACCGTGGGCACGGGCCCGTCGCCCGCCACGCTCAGCGGCCCGGTCTACATGGGCGGCCCGTACAAGGGCGGGTTGCTCAGCCTGATCGCTGCCCTGCCCGCCAAGGTCGGCCCGCTCGACCTGGGCACGACGGTGCTGCGCTCGGCGGTCTCGCTGCGGCCTGGCGACGCCGGCCTGGACGTCGTGTCCGACGACCTGCCGCCGTTTGTGAACGGCATCCCGGTCGACATCCGCTCGCTCACGGTCGACCTGAACAAGCCGGGCGTGCTGCTCAACCCCACCGACTGCTCGCCGCTGTCGATCGGCGGCAGCTTCACCTCCCGCCTCGGCGACACGGCCACCGCCAGCGCGCCATTCCAGGCCACGGGCTGCGACAAGCTCCCGTTCGCGCCCACGATCACCGCCGTGGCCGGCGGCAAGGGCAACACCGCCCGGGGCAAGCACCCGATGCTGCGCGCGATCGTGCAGCAGCCGATCGAGCAGGCTCGGCTCGCGTCCACCACCGTGGTGCTGCCGAAGACGCTGGGCGTCACGCTCGGCAAGCAGCCGTGCCCGGCCGCCAATGCCGACGCCGGCAACTGCCCGGCCTCGTCCCAGGTCGGCACCGCCACCGCCGCCACTCCGCTCCTGCCGGCGCCGCTCTCCGGCCCGGCGTACCTGATCCAGGTGCCGGGCTCGCCGCTGCCAGGCGTGCTCGTGCAGCTACACGGGCTCACCGACCTCAGCCTACGCGGCCAGGTGAACATCAGCGCGAACGGCCTCGTCAACCAGTTCAACAACATTCCGGACGTGCCTATCTCGCGCTTCGACCTTCATTTCAGCGGCGGCAAGACCGGCGCGCTCGGCACCTCTACCGACATGTGCCGTGGCGCGCCTCAGAAGCTCAGCGCGAGCTTCGTCGGCCACAACGGAGCCACCTCGTCGCGCACCACCACGGTGGGGGTCCAGGGCTGCAAGCCGATCATCACCGTGTCGCTCAGGCACGCGAAGAGCGCGCGGCCCAAGCTGCTGCTCTCGTTCCGCGAGCCCGCGGTGTCCACCGCGATCAAGCGGCTGAACGTCAAGCTGCCGCCCACACTGCGCGGCAAGCGCGGCGCCCGCAAGGGCGTCCACGTGGTCGCCGGCAAGCGGCGCCTGGGCAGGAAGTCCTACGCCCTGACCGGCCGGACCCTGACGATCAAGAACCTGCCAAAGGGCACGCACGTCGTGAAGGTCGGCCTCTCAAAAGGCTCAATAAAGCCCCGCAAGTCCCTCCGCCAGCGAGCCACAAAGGGCAAGCGCCCAACACTCCGATTCAGCATCAACTTCACGGACTCAGTAGGCACCAAGTCCGTATTCGGAGTGAAGACAAAAGCGAGGCCGTAGGGCCGACCGCCACATCGCGACGGCCGGCCCCATGGCTACGGGCTACGGGCTAACCCAGACCGTTGGCCTGCAGGAACTGCTTCGCAACATCAGCCGGTGACTGCTTGTCCAGATCGACAGCACCGTTCATCTGCTGCATCGCCTTCGTGGTGAGCTTGGCGCTCACGGCATTGATCGTCTGAGCGAACGCCGGCCCCTCCTTGGTCAGCGTCTTCTGGTTCACGATCGGCGCCACCTGCTCGAACCCGAAGATGTTCTTCGGGTCGCTCAGCACCGTGTACTTGCCGCTCTGCAGCTGACCGTCGGTGGTGAACACGTCCGCGGCCTGCACCTTGCCCTGGTCGAGCGCCTTGTACTGAAGCCCGATCGTGAGCGGCACGAGCGTCGCGTTCGTGATGCCGTACTCCTGCTTCATCCCGACGAGGCCGGTGAAGCGCGTCTTGAACTCAGGCGGCGCGCCGATCTTGAACGCACCCGCGCCCTTCAGGTCCCCGACCGACTTGAGGTTGTGCTGCTTGGCGTAGTCGGGCTTGACCGCGACCGCGTCGACGTCGGTGAACGGCGTCTGGTCGAGCAGCGTGAAGCCGCGGTTCTCGTTGAACTTCTTCAGGGCGTCATAGGCGGCCTGCGCGGACGGGTACGACTTGTTGTCGTGCGCCACCGCGGTCAGTCCCACGCCGACGTACTCGGGATAGAAGTCGATCTTCCCGCTCGTCAGGCCCTTGTCGATGATCTCGGTCGAGCCGATGTTGTTCTTCAGCTTGACCGTGAAGCCCTTCGCCTCGAGTGCCTGCTTGTAGAGCTGGCCGAGCACGAACTGCTCCGTGAAGTTCTTGGCGCCAAGCGTGACCGCCGGCTTGCCCTTGCCGGGCTGCGCCGCCGGGGCGGCTCCGGTGCTCGTGCTGGCGCTTGTGCTGGTGTTGCCGCCGCCGCTACTGCCGCACGCCGCCACAGCCAGCGCAAGAACGGCCGCGAGCACGCCCGCCTGCGCGCGTCTCATGTGTCGGACCTTCACGTCTTTTCCTTTCGTCTGGGTCTATGCAGTCTCTGGAGCGACGCGCGTGGCCTGGTACTCCGCCGCTCCGCGAAGTTCGGTCTCGCCGCGCAGGCCGCGCGGGGTGATCAGGTGCTGCCCGCCGGCCAGGAGGGCGTCGGTGCCGAGCGCCAGCAGCGTGACGACGATCGCCGCGCCCACCACGCCGTCGAGGCCGTAGCTGGCCTGGTTGGCGATGATGTCGCCGAGCCCGCCGCCGCCGAAGAAGCCGGCCAGCGTGGCGGTGGCCACCACGTACACGGCGGCGGTGCGCAATCCCGCGAACGTGAGCGGGATCGCCTGCGGCAGCTCGACCTTCCAGAACAGCTGGATGGGCTTCATGCCCATGCCGCGCGCGGCCTCCACGGTGTCGCTCTCCACGCCGTCGACAGCCACGTAAGCGTTGGTGATGATCGGCGGCACGGCCAGCACGATCAGCGCGAGCACAACGTTGGCCTTGCCCACGCCGAGGAACGCGATGCCGATGGAGAGCACCGCGAGGCTCGGCAGCGCGCGGCCGATGTTGGCGACGTTCACCGCCAGGAACGAGCCCCTGTGAAGGTGCCCGAGCCAGAGGCCGATGGGCAGCGCGATGGCGGCGGCGATGGCCACGGCGACCACCGACAGCGCCATGTGCTCGAGCGACTTGTCCCAGAGCAGGCCGACGTTGTCGCCGATGAACTGGAAGGCGTGGATGAAGGTCATGCCGCCGTCACGCCCTCCGGTAGCGCGACCACGGGGTGATCAGGCGCTGCGCGAGCAGAAGCAGGCCGTCGGCCGCGAGCGCGAGCGCCACGGCCAGCGCGCCCGCGGCGATCAGCTCGGTGGTGAAGTTGGACTGGAGCGCGTGGAAGATCGGCGAGCCGAGGCCCTTGTCGACGATGAAGGCCGCCACCGTGCCGAGGCTGATCACGGTGACCACCGCCACGCGCAGGCCGGCGATTACGGCCGGCACCGCCAGGGGCAGCTCCACCTTCCACAGGATCTGGCTGTCCGAGAGCCCCATGCCGCGGGCGGCCTCGCGAGTCTCCTCGGGCACGCTGCGCAAGCCGGTCAGGGTGTTCCTGAACAGGATCAAGAGCGTGTACGACACTAATGCAATCTCCACTGTCAAAGTGGAGAATCCTGAGATCGGCACGAGCAGCTGGAACAGCGCCAGGCTCGGGATCGTGTAGAGCACGCCAGAGAAGACGCTGAACGGCCGCTCGAACCAGCCGCGCCGGTGCGCGTAGAGCGCGCACGCGGTCGAGATCGCGAAGCCGATGCCGATCGCGATCAGCGTAAGCACGATGTGCTGCACCAAGGCGGGCCCGAGCGTGTCGCTCCAGTGTGCCTTCACCCAGCTCCAGCAGAAGGTGTGGTTCTCGCGCAGGCAGGTGTCCGCGCGCCCGAAGTTCGGGATCACGGGGCCGCTGTCGGCAAGCACCGGGCCGATCACGCCTGCACCCTCTCGGGCTGGAGCGCTCGGGTGACGAGCTGCACCGACACGTAGCCGCGCACGGCGCCGTTCTCCTGCACGGGCAGCGGCCGGCCGTCCTCGGTGAGGATCTGGGACAGCGCGTCGCGCAGGGACGTGTCAGGGGTGAGCACGGGGGAGTCCGCGGCGTCCGGCGCCGAGTCGAGCAGCTCGAGGTCGCCCACGCGCGACAGCGCGAGGCGCTTGAGCGCGCGGTCGGCGCCCACGAACTGGGCCACGAAGTCGTCGGCCGGCCGCGTGAGGATGTCCTCCGGGCTGGCGTACTGGGCCAGCACGCCGCCCTCGCGCAGGATCGCGATCTTGTCGCCCATCTTGATCGCCTCGTCGATGTCGTGGGTCACGAAGATCACCGTCTTGCGGATCTCGTCGTGGAGGCGCAGGAACTCGTTCTGCAGGCGCTCGCGCGTGATCGGGTCGAGCGCGCCGAACGGCTCGTCCATGAGCATCACCGGCGGGTCCGCGGCGAGGGCGCGCGCCAGGCCGACGCGCTGGCGCTGCCCGCCGGACAGCTGCGCGGGGTAGCGGCTGCCGTCCTCGTCCGGGTCGAGTCCCACAAGCTCGAGCAACTCACGCACGCGCGCGCGCACGCGGGATCGCTCCCAGCCGAGCAGCCGCGGAACCGTGGCCACGTTGTCCGCCACCGTCATGTGGGGGAACAGGCCGACCTGCTGGATCACGTAGCCGATGCCGCGCCGCAGCTCGGTCTGGTTCATCTTGGTCACGTCGCGGCCGTCGATCAGGATCTCGCCCTCGCTGAGGTCGATCAGCCGGTTCACGAGCTTCATCGCCGTGGTCTTGCCCGCGCCCGATGGCCCCACGAGCACGCAGATCTCGCCCGCGGGAATGGAGAGCGACAGATCGTTCACCGCCGCCTGCCTGCGCCCGGGGTAGTGCTTCGTTACGTGCCGGAACTCGATCTCGCCGGCTGTGCCGGTGCTGATGTCGGCGGTGGACTCAGCCATGGGGCCTGAACTTCCGGGAGCAGCGAAGCGGCCACTCTAGCAACGCCTCTGGCGCCAGATGCCGGGTCCGTCGCCCTGATCCGTAGGCTGCGCGCCCGTGGCGTCCACGGCTGCCCGCATCCCATCGCTGAGGGAGGTCTTCACCGAGTGGGGCCGCATCGGCTGCCTGGGGTTCGGCGGCCCGCCCGCGCACATCTCGATGTTGCGCAAGCTCTGCGTCGCCGACCGCGGCTGGATCGCCGACGAGGAATTCGAGCGCGCTATCGCGGCCACGAGCATGCTGCCCGGCCCGGCGTCCACCGAACTCGCGATCTGGTGCGCCTGGAGGTTGCGCGGACCGGCCGGGGCGCTCCTCGGCGGCGCCTGCTTCATCCTGCCCGGGCTGGTCGCGATCCTGGCGCTGTCGGCCGCGTTTCTCGCGTCGGCGCCGCCCGACTGGCTGCGCGGCGCGGGCGCCGGAGCCGGCGCGGCGGTGGCAGCCGTGGCGGTGCTTGCGGGCAGCGGGCTGGCCCCGCCGGTGTGGCGGCGCGCCACGGACGGCCAGCGCCGGCGCCTGATCGCTTACGCACTGCTCGGCGCTGCGGGCGCCGCCTTGGTGGGGCCCTGGCTCGTGCTCGTCCTGATCGCGTGCGGCGCCGCCGAGCTGAGCTGGCGCGCGCTGCAGGTGCATGCCTGGCCGATCGTGCTCGCGGCGGCCACGTCCACCGGCGGCATCGGCGCGCTCTGCTGGACCGCTTTCAAGGTCGGCGCGCTCTCGTTCGGGGGCGGCTTCGTGATCGTCCCTCTGATGCAGGGGGACGCCGTGCACACGCACCACTGGATGACGAGTGGCCAGTTCCTCAACGGGGTGGCGCTCGGGCAGGTCACGCCCGGCCCCGTCACGCACACGGTTGCGACCGTGGGCTACGCCGCGGCAGGCGTGGGCGGCGCGCTGCTGTCGGCGCTGGTGGCGTTCGCGCCCTCGTTCGCGTTCATCCTCATCGGCGCGGACCGCTTCGACCGTCTGCTGCGCAACCCGCGCGCCCAGGCGTTCCTCGGCGGGGCCGCGCCCGCCGCCATCGGCGCGATCATCGGCTCGGCGATCCCTCTCACCCGCGCTCTCAGCGAAACCTGGCAGTACTTCGTGCTCGCCGCCGCGGCAATCTGGCTGCTCGCGCTGCGGCGCGGGGTGGTGAGCGCTCTGGTGGGAGCCGGCGTGGTCGGTGCTATCGCCGCGCTCGCCGGCGCGCCGCTCCCCGCCTGACGGTCTTGGTCTTCGCGCCGGATGTGATGGTGGTGGTGGTGACTGTGTGCTTGCGCACGGCGGCGGCGCAGAACACCTCCTGCACCCACTTCTTGCGGCTGAACATCGCGGTCTGGTCCGAGAAGAACGGCGAGCGCGGGTTCGTGGACAGCGAGTAGGTGAGGATCGTGCGCGCGTCCGGGCACTTGGTCTTGTCGTGCCAGGTGACGGCCTGCACGTAGGACGACCCCTCCTGCACGGGCTCGAAGCCCTTGCCGGGGTCGAAGCTGGAGTAGATCGCGTTGAAGTCGCCGTTGGGGTCGCCCGGGCCGCCGTGGACCGGGATGCCCGCGGGGCCCTTCTGCACGTCGCCCGGTGCGGCATCGAGCGGGATCCCGGCGCCCTGCAGGTCGCTGATCGCGTCGCCCAGCGCCAGCTTCACCTGCGGGTTGTTCGTGTCGAGCGTGTTGGGCGTGTGGACCGGGTCCGAGGCGCTGAAGGGAGTGGCCCACGGGGAGGGCTCCGCCGTCAACGCGTGGTCCATGAAGCGCCGGAACAGCACCGCACCGGCCGAGTCGATGTTCTCGTGCAGGTTCCAGTTCGCGAGGATGTCGCACGCGCGGCCAACCGCCACCGGCGGGCCGGACGATGTCGGCGCCATGCCGCCCGGCATCGAGCGGCACATGGACACCAGGCCGTCGCGCGCCAGCTCGCCCGCGTACTGGCGATCGCTGAACACCATGTCCTGCATCGACTGGCGCGTGAAGCCGCCGTGGTCCACCTGGTCCTGGGTCATGATCAGGCCGATCCGCGTGCGCAGGCTGCGGGCCGTGCGCTCGTCGCCGATGATGCGGGCGAAGCCCTCGAGCGGCTGGTGCGGGTTGGACAGCCAGTAGCTGTCGTTCGAGTTCGTCACGTAGTCCTTGCGGAAGAGATGCGGCAGGTGCGACGGCCCGAACAGGCCGGGCTCGACGGCATCCGGGTCCGTGTCCCAGTTGCAGGCTGAGCGCGAGCCGTCCAGGATCGGCAGCCCGAGCAGCTGGAAGGTGGCGGCGCCGAGCGCGGTGTTGCACTGCTGCGCTTTGGCGTTCGACACGTTGGGGATCGCGCCGATGTCCGCGTACAGCGCGTGTCCCGTGCGGTCGGCCACGATCGTGTTCACCCACGGAATGCCCTCGTACTTCTTCAGGATCCCGAGCACCTGGCTGGCGGACTTCGCCAGGTCGGTGTCCAGGAAGTGGTTGAACACGCGGAAGTTGTCGGCGTTCGCGTCCCTCATGGCGAAGGCGGTAACGGGCGTCCACGGCAGCGGCACGCCCACGAGCGAGTTCAGCACCGGGCCGAAGCGCGTGGAGTAGAGCGTGCGAGTCTGCGCCTGCAGCGAGCCGTCCGGCTGGCGCACCTGCACCGTGACCTTGCGACTCGTCATCTGCTCGGGCTTGCCGTCGTAGATGTAGGTGGTCGGGGAGCCCGGCACCAGCGTCAGCTGGTACGGGGTGAAGCGGAACGCGGTCGACACCGTGTGGCTCCAGGCGATGTTCTCGTTGTGGCCGATCAGGATCACCGGCACGCCGAAGAGCGAGGCGCCCATCACGCTCGCCTTGCCCGGGATGGTGAACTGCGTCTGGTAGAAGCGCTCGGGTCCGGTCCAGGGGAAGTGGGGGTTGCCGAGCAGGACGCCGTGCTTGTGGTCGGCGCTGCCGCCCTTGCCGATCGCCACGGCGTTCGAGCCGATCCCGCCCATTAGGGGCAGGCGGCCCGCGAGGGCGTCGGCGGTCTTCGACACGTTCAACGCCGGTGGGCTCAGCGGCAGCGAGGGCGTGGGCGGTTGAGCCTCCGCGATGCCCGGAATCGCGACGTCGCCGCTGGCAAGCTCCACCAGCTGGTAGAAGCGCAGGTAGGCGTCCTGGGTGGTGATCGGGCGAACCCATGCCTTGCCGCGGCAGCGCGGATCGGGCACGCCGTTCGGCCCGCCCACGTCGTGCAGGTAGCGGTTGTAGCCCGCCACGTAGCCGCGCACGGCCTGGCGCACCTCTGGCTTGGGACCGAGCGGCGGCGCCTTGGCCAGCAGCTTGTCCACGATGCCCGAGTCCTTGATCTGCTGGAAGAAGAAGTCCGAGTCCAGGTTGTTCGCGGTCACACCGTTGCCGCCCTGGTAGTAGGAGCCGTCGGGCCCGAAGTAGCGCGAGCGCTCGCCCTCCACCGTCACGTAGTCCTCGGCCATCGTGCAGAGGTTGTCCTGCGCGAACGCGTAGCCGTAGCCGTAGCCGAGACCGCCGAAGTTCGACGCGGTGATGTGCGGGATCCCGTGCGCGGTGCGCCGGATCACTGCGTGGTAGCGCGCGGGCTTGCCGTGAGCCTTGGGCGAGTGCTTTTTCGCAGCGAAGACCGGCACCGCGAGCAGCGCAAGAAGCAAGCACGCGGCAAAGGTCCCCTGCCAGAGACGCCTCATGGCGCGGAAACGTACACAGCGCGAAAACGAAACGCGCCGGTTCCCGGGCTATGGGCTATGGGCTACGGGCTATGGGCTATGCCCTGATAGGGCGAGCATGCACGACCAGCACAGGCACGGGTGCCTCATGAAGCACCTCATGCGACACGCTGCCGAGCAGTGCCGCCGTCGCGCGGCCGCGGCCGCGCGAGCCGATCACGATCAGGTCGTGCTCGTACTGCTTCGCCGCCTTCACGATCTCGCGCGCGGGCTGGCCGTCCAGCAACAGCGTCGTGACGGGCAGTTCTTGAGGCACCTTCTCCACGGCAGCGCGCAGCACTTTGCTGTGGTACTCGGGCAGCTCGGCGGCCGCCAGCGCTCCGGCTGGGGAGGAGCGGAGCACGCCGGGCGGCGGGTTGCACACGTGCACGAGCGTGAGCTTGGCGTTCGACTCGACCGCCATCTCGATCGCGTCGGCGAGCGCGAGGTCGGACTCCTTGGAACCGTCGACAGCCACGAGGATGTTGCGGTACATCGCTAGCCCCCGGCCTCGGCTACGGCCACCTGGACCGGCCGTGCCCTGCGCGGGACCGCCAGCGCCGACAGAAAGCTCACGAACAGCGCGGCGGCGGAGATCGTGAAGGCGATCGTGAAGCCGCGCTCGGTGGGGAGGTCGGACGCGACCACGGTGGCGGCGATGATGCTGGCGGCCACCTGGCCGCCGATCGCGCCGCCGATCGTGCGCATGATCGTGTTCATGCCGGTGGCCACGCCGGTCTGGCTGGCCGGCACCGCATCCACGATCAGGTTGGCGAGTGCCGCGAAAGCGAGGCCGATGCCGGCGCCGAGCAGCAGGCTTGCGAGGTAGATCTCCCAGCGCTCCGTGTGCGCGACGGCCAGGATCACGAAGCAGAACATGGTGATCAGCGCGCCCGCCGCCAGCGCCACGCGCGACCCCACGCCGTGGGCGATGCGCCCGGCCAGCGGGCTCACGGCGAGCATGCCGGCGGTCGACGGGATGAGGAACAGCCCGGCCTGCGTGACCGACGCGTGGAAGCCGTAGCCCGCGCGCGCGGGTGTCTCCACGAACTCCGGGATGAGGATGAACGAGCCGTACATCCCGAAGCCGAGCAGCGTGGCGGCCACGTTGGTGGTCCAGACCCCGCGCAGGCGCATCATCGGCATGTCCACGAGCGGCTCGGCCGCGTTCGACTCGACCCGTATCCAGAGCACGAGCAGGACCGCCGCGGCCACAAACAGCCCGAGCACCCCGGGTGAGGCCCAGCCCCATTCGGGACCCTGGCTGACGCCGAGCAGCAGCGCGACGAGCCACGCGGACAGCAGGCCGGCGCCCAGCCAGTTCACCCGCCCGCCAACCTTGAGCGGGGACTCGGGCACGAACAGGTGCGTGCAAACCGCCGCGATCGCCGTGGGGATCAGCGGCAGCCAGAAGAGCCAGTGGTAGTCGAGGTGGGCGAGGATCGGGCCGGCGAGCACGATGCCCGCGCCGCCGCCCACCCCGAGCAGCGCCGAGATGAAACCGATGCCGCTGGCCACTCGCCGCGGTGGGAACTCGTCGCGGATGATCCCGAACGCGAGCGGGAAGATCGCGCCGCCCGTGCCCTGGATCACGCGGCCGACGATCAGCAGGTTGACCGAGGTGGCGAGAGCCGACACGAGCGTGCCGGCGGCGAGCACGAGCAGGACGAACAGCATCGTGCGCTCCTTGCCGAACATGTCGCCGAGGCGTCCCGCGATCGGCGTGGCGATCGACGCGCTGAGCAGGAAGGACGTGAAGACCCAGGTGACGGCGGTGGTAGTGGTGTCGAGGTCGCGCTGGATCACGGGCAGCGCCGGCGCCACGAGCGACTGGAGCAGCGCGTAGGAGATGCCCGCCACCGCGAGCACGGCGAAGGTCAGGCCGTAGTGGCGGCGTCCGGCGAGCTCGATGCTCACTGGGCCTTCTCCCTGCGCTGGGGCGCCAGGCCCTGGCGCACGATGCGCTTGACGAGCCGCTCGGCATCGCGATCGCTCATCGAGCCGTCGGCCAACTCCTCGAGTGCCGCGAGCATGAGGCTGCGGACGACCGTCACGGCCCAGTCCGGGGGAATGCTGCGCGTGATCTCGCCGCGGCGCTGGCCGCGCTCGACCGCGACCCGCAGAGCCGACGCGATTCGCTCGCGCGGCTCTCGGTCGACGGCGCCGTCCTCGCGCCAGGTGGTGATGAAGCGGTAACGGTCGCCCAGCTCGATCACCTCGCGCACGATGCTCTCGATGCAGTCGAGCGCGGGCCCTTCGTCGAGCGGGCAGCGCTCGACGGCGGTCACCGCCTCATCGCGCGCCTGCGCCTTGATCGCCGCCATCAGGTCCTCGCGCGAGGGGAAGTGGCGGTAGAGGGTCGCGCGCCCCACGCCGGCGTGGAGGGCCACCTCGTTCATGCCGGCGCCGGGATCGATCGCAAAGACGTGAATCGCCGATTCGAGGATGCGGTCGATGTTGCGGGCGGCGTCGGCGCGCCTGACAATCTGGGATGCCACTGTCTCGGATAATAGAGACTCGCGTGTCTCAGCTCCATCTGGTCAATCGTTGATTCATCAACTAAACTCAAAAGCGTGCGTACCAAGGCAACAACTGGACTTGACGGCGTGTCGCTCGACGCCTGGCGCGGCTTTCTGCTGAGCCACGCGGCCATCACGCGCGAGCTGGATGCCGACCTGGTGGCACGGCACGGTCTCACTTCGCGCGACTACGAGGTGCTGCTGTTCCTCGCGAATGAGCCCGAGAACATGCTGGCCATGTCCGACCTCTCCAAGCGCACGATGCTCACTCGCTCCGGCGTTACCCGCCTCGTCGACGGCCTATGCCGGATCGACCTGGTCGAGCGCGTGTCCTGCCCGAACGACGCCCGCGTCTCCTACGCGAAGATCACCGACTCGGGCCTCAAGCGGCTGCGCGAAGCCGGCCGCACGCACGTCGAAGGCATCCGCCAGACCTTCCTCCAGTACTTCTCGGAGGACGAGGTCGCCCAGCTCGCCGAGCTGCTCGGCCGGTTGCCAGGTGCGGGCGACGGGCCTGCTTGCACGGTGGAATAGGCCACAGGCCACAGGCCACAGGCCACAGGCCACAGGCCACAGGCCACAGGCCATAGGCCATAGGCCACAGGCCACAGGCCACAGGCCATAGCCCATAGCCAGGCACTGCTTACGGCTTACGGCTCTCGGCCCCGGCTCACGAACTAGTTGACGGCTCAACAAATGTCCGCTACAGTAGTTGACGAGTCAACAAACCTTCCAACGGGGGATTACTTCGATGAGCACGTCAACTATCACCACCACTTCCATTCCGGCCGGCACCTACACCATCGACCCGTCGCACTCGAGCATCGAGTTCACGGTCAAGCACATGGGTCTGGCCACGGTCCGCGGTCAGTTCACGGAGTTCGAGGGCTCGATCGAGTCCGACGGCGAGCGCGCGAGCGTTACCGGCACCGTCCAGGCTTCGAGCGTGACGACGCACAACCAGCAGCGCGACGAGCACCTCGTGACGAACGACTTCTTCGGCGTCGAGGACAACCCGCAGATCAGCTTCCAGGCCGACTCGATCGAGCTGGACGAGGACGGCAGCGTCCGCATTCCGGGCCAGATCACGATCAAGGGCGTGACCCGGGACATCGAGCTGACCGGCGACTACGCGGGTGGCGGCATGGACCCGTGGGGCAACGAGCGCGTCGGCCTCGACGTCTCGGCCAAGATCGACCGCCGCGACTTCGGTCTCGAGTGGAACCAGCCGCTCGCCGGCGGTGGGCTGCTCGTGAGCAACAACGTGACCCTGCTGCTCTCGGCCTCGGCCGTCAAGGGTGCGTAGCCTGACCGAAATGCTCCCTTCCGCGACACACATCGGGTCGGTCCATCTGACCGTCCGTGACCTCGAAGCCCAGCGCGCGTTCTATGAGCGCGCGCTCGGGCTTAGGGAGCTGGGGCGCGATGGGCAGACGGTGCGGCTCGGGCCCGAGGGCGGTCCCGTCCTGCTCGAGCTCACAGGCGACCCCGACGCCCCGCAACGCCCGCACGGCACCACCGGGCTTTACCACTTCGCCGTCCTCGTGCCCACGCGGTCCGACCTCGGTCAGGCCCTGCGGCGGGTTGCGGAGGCCGGCTGGCGCTTCACCGGCGCGTCGGACCACCTCGTGAGCGAGGCGCTCTACCTCAACGATCCCGAGGGAAACGGGATCGAGATCTACCGTGACCGCACGCGTGAGGAGTGGCCGCGCGACGACGAGGGCGTGATCCAGATGGCCACGCTCCCGCTCGACCTCGACGGCGTGCTGAGCGACGGCGACGCGATCGGCCCGGTCCCGGCTTTGATGCCCGCGGGCACGCGCATCGGCCATGTTCACCTGCAGGTGGCGAACCTGCGCGACGCCGAGGACTTCTACGCCGGGACGCTCGGCTTTGAGGTGATGGTGCGGACCTACCCGGGCGCCCTCTTCGTCTCGGCCGGCGGTTACCACCACCACATCGGCCTGAACGTGTGGGAGAGCGCCGGCGGCTCGCCGCCTCCGCCCGGCTCGACCGGGCTGCGCTCCTTCGAGGTCGTGCTGCCCAGCGCCGAGGACGCACAGCAGCTGGCCGCCAGGGCGGGCGCTCAGGCGGACGGCGAGCGCGTGCTCGTAGCGAACCGGTAGACCACCATCCCCTTCGCCACCAGCCGGTCGCCGGGCGGCTCGGTCACGCTCACGTCGCAGAAGCAGAGGCTGCGCCCGCGGCGCGCCGGAGTGGCGGTGGCCAGAAGGTCGCCGCCGCGCGCGGCATCGAGGTATTCGACCGTCATCGACACCGTCGAGCCGGTGGCACCCTCCGGCGCCTCCTCGTCGTGGGCCCAGGCGGCGGCCATTCCCGCCGTGTCGATCAACGTGGCGATCGCGCCGCCGTGCACCACGTCGCCCATGGTGGCGAGCTCCGCGCGATAGGGGAGGACCAGCTCGGCCAGGTCCGGCTCGAGCGTGCGCACCTCGATCCCGAGATGAGCCACGAGCGGCGAGCCGGGGATGAAGCCGCGGATGATCTCGCGCCAGGTCATCGCTTAGCGGTAGCCACCATTCGCTGCGCGGTCGTAACGAGCCACTCCCTGATGATGGCGAGTTGCTCGTCGCTGTAGCCCTCGTCGGCGATCTGCTCCAGTCCGCCGACGATCGGGCGGGCCTCCTCCACGCGTCGCTCGCCCTCCTCTGTGAGCGTGAGCTGGAGGATGCGCCCGTGCGTGGCGTGCGGCCGGCGCTGCACGAGGCCGTCGCGCTCGAGCGTGGCCACGATGCCGTTCATGGCCTGGGGGCTGATGTTGCAGCCGCGCGCCAGCTCGGCGCTGGAAAGCCCAGGCTCCCGCCGCAACACGCTGAGCGCCGCGTACTGGGCCGTCGTGAGATCGTGCTGGCGCAGCACACTCTCCATCGCGCCGCGGAACTCGTGCCAGGCCTGGCGCAGCAGGTAGCCGCTGCGCCCCTCGACGCCCCGGTACCCCTCGCCGATCGACGGAACGGCCACGGTGGGATTGTATCAACTTCTTGACAAGTTGTAAGGACATTGAGAACATCTCAACCTCTTGATATCCCAGGACGCGAAGGACTAGCAATGAGCCCTCTGACCCGAGCCCACATGGACCAGCTCATCGACGCGCACTTCCAGGCCGAGGCGGACGCCGACATCGACGCGATCGTGGACGGCTTCGTGCCCGGCGCCCAGCACGACGTGGTCGGACGCCCGGGCGGTCCCATCTACGGCGACCGCCAGATCGCCGGCTACTACCGCGACCTCCTGGCCGATCTGCGCGACCTCCGCTTTCAGAAGGTGCGCCGCCGCTACGGCGAGAACCACGCGATCGACGAGTCGATGCTCGAGGCGACCGCGGTGGGTTCGCCGTTCGGAATCCCCGGCCGCGGCCGATCCGTACGCTTTCGGATCCTGCACGTGTTCGACTTCAGCGACGGCCGCATACTCCGCGAGAACGCGTGGGCGGACGTCGCCGCGATCCAGCAGCAGCTACTGGAAGAGGCCGCGGCATGACGGCGGGCATCGACTGGGGCATGGGCAGGTACGAGCGCACCGCCGAGCAGCTGCTGCCGGCCGCCCGCCTCGTGGTGGACCGTGCCGCGCCTGGCCCCGGCGAGCGAGTGGTCGACCTGGGCTGCGGCACGGGCAACGCGGCGCTGCTGTGCGCCGCCCGCGGCGCGCGCGTGACCGGCGTGGACCCCGCGGCGCGCCTCCTCGAGGTGGCCCGCGAGCAGGCGGCGCACAGCAAGCTCGAGGCGGAGTTCGTTCCGGGCGACGCCGGCGCCATCCCGGTGGGGGACGGCGAGGCGGATGTGCTCGTGTCGGTGTTCGCCGTGATCTTCGCTCCCGATGCCGAGGCCGCCGCGGCGGAGATGGCGCGCGTGACCGCGCCGAGCGGGCGGATCGTGCTGAGCGCCTGGATCCCCGACGGCGCGATCTCGAAGACCGCCCGCCTCGCGCGCGAGGCGATCACCAAGGCGCTCGACATCCCGCCGGGGCCGCCGCCGTTCGCGTGGCACGAGCACGACGCCCTGGCCGGCCTGCTCGGGCCGCACGGCTTCGACGTGTCCCTGGAGGAGCACACGATCGCCTTCACCGGGGGCTCTGCGCGCGAGTACCTGCTCGCTGAAAGCGATAACCACCCGATGGCGCTAGCGGGGCGGGCCGTGCTCGAGGCGCGGGGCGAGAGCGACGCCCTGTTCCAGCGCATGCTCGAGGTGTGCGAGGCGGAGAACGAGGACCCGGACGCCTTCCGCGTGACGAGCCACTACGTGATCGCCACCGCCGAGCGCAGATGAACGACACCGACCGCATCGACCGCCACCGGGGCTGGATCGCGGGCCTGCTGCTCGTGCTCGGCGTGCCGCAGGGGCTGCTCGGCGCGTGGGCGCTGTTCGCGCCGCACAGCTTCTACGCCAACCTCGGCATAGGCAGCGGACACTGGGTGGCCGCGCTCGGCGCGTACGACGAGCACCTGGTGCGCGACATCGGCTCGCTGTTCATCGGCCTGGGCGTGCTGATGGTGATTGCGGCGATCAGGCTCCAGCGGAGCCTCGCCTACATCGCCGTTGCGGTGTGGCTCACGTTCGCCGTCCCGCACACGATCTGGCACATGTTCAACCTCGGCCCCTACTCGGCCACCGACGCCGTGGCCAACGTGATCAGCCTCGGCTGGACCGTGGTGGGCGGGCTGGTGATCCTCGCCCTGCTGCGCGATTCGCGCCAGCGCGTGCGCGGCTAGCTGTCGAGGACCTTGCTGAAGCGGCGCTCGGCCGCGTGCGTCATCTGCTGCTTGAACGCGGCCAGCAGGGCGTCGCTGGCCAGGGGGCGCAGCCGCTCGAGCGCCTCCCGCTTGCGCGCCCAGTCGGCCGGATCGTGCACCCCGTCCTGGGGCAGCGGCCCGAGGATGTCGTCCACGAACACGCGCACGAAGGCGTCGGCCACGGCGGAGGAGTGCTTGAGCACGCGCTCGGCCACCGCCAGCACGTGGTCGATCGGCACGCCCTGATTCACGAGCTCCTCGCCTGCGGCGAAGAGCGTGGGGCTCGGGATCTCGAAGCGGTCCTCCGCGATCGGCTTGATCAGGCCCAGCTTGATCGCCTTGCGCGCGACCTTGGGGTCGTGCGGGCCCTTCAGCCGCTCGTCCAGCTCAGCCTGGGTGGCGTACTCGGGCTCCTCGTCGCCGAACGGGGTGAGAACGGCGCGCTTGAAGCCCATCGCCTCCTCCACGGCGCCACTCGAGCCCTCGATCAGGCGCTCGATCGCCTTGAGGTTGAAGCCCTCGGCCTGCATCTCCTGGATCAGGCGAATGCGCGCCAGGTGCTCGTCGTCGTAGTAGCCGGTCCGTGCCTCGACCACCGGCGGCGGCAGCAACCCGCGCGACTGGTGGGCGCGGATATTGCGGACGGTCATGCCCGTGCGCTGGGCCAGCTGGTCGATCGTCAGACGGCTTTCGCCGTTCGATGTCGCCATCAAGGTCATGGTACGAAGTTTCAAGTTACATCAAATCGTGTAACACCAACAAGTGGCGAGTGTAGACAACCGTCCTATGCCCAAACGCAAGAAAACAGCCATCCGCCGCGAGGAGATCGAGCTTCACGGCCATCGCGTGAGCTACCGCATCGCCGGCGAGGGACCCCCGATCCTGCTGATCCACGGCATCGCCGGCCGCTGCGAGCAGTGGCTCGACACCATGGACGTGCTTGCCGAGGACCACACGGTTGTCGCGCCGGACCTGCTCGGCCACGGCCGCTCGGCCAAGCCGCGGGGCGACTACTCGCTGGGCGCCTACGCCAGCGGGCTGCGCGACCTGCTCGTCACGCTCGACCTGAGGAAGGCCACGGTGGTCGGCCACTCGCTTGGCGGCGGCATCGCGCTCCAGTTCGCCTACCAATTCCCCGAGCGCACCGGACGCCTGGTGCTCGTGTCGAGTGGCGGCCTCGGCCGCGAGGTGCATCCGCTGCTGCGCGCCGCCACGCTGCCGGGCTCAGAGCTCGTGCTGCCCCTGATCTCGAACGACACGGTGCGCGGCGCCGGCACCACGGTGTCGCAGCTCGTGGGCAAGCTGGGCTTCCGCGCCGGACCCGACATCGCCGAGTTCGCGCGCGGCTACGGCTCGCTTGCCAGCGCCGACTCGCGCCAGGCCTTCCTGCACACGCTGCGCGCCGTGATCGACCACGGCGGCCAGCGCGTGAACGCGGGCGATCGCCTCTACCTGGCCGAGGACATGCCGACGCTGATCGTTTGGGGCCGCCGCGACCCGATCATCCCCGTGGGACACGCGGGCATCGCCCACCGCGGGATGCCCGGCAGCCGCCTCGAGGTGTTCGACGACGCCGGGCACTTCCCGCAGCTCGACGAGCCGGTGCGCTTCGCGCGCATGCTCCAGGACTTTGTCCGCTCAACTGAGCCGGCGGACGTGGACGCCGACTCGCTCAGAGCGCGTCTCGTCTAGCGCTTGGTGACCTTGTTGCCCCTGGCGTTCACGGCCCACCAGGCGGCGCCGAAGGCCGTCGAGCCCTGGCCGCTGGCCTGGCCGGGGCCGCTGTCGCCGATGTAGGCGTAGAGCGGGTGGCCGTTGTAGGTCACCTGGAGCTTGCCGTCCTTGCGCCGCGTGGTGCCGAGCTTGGATGAGCTCACGCCCTTGCCGGCCTTGGGCTTGCCGGTGGTGAGCGCCGGGGGCCAGCCGGCCGCGCAGCCGCCGTAGCACTTGCTCGTCTTGCCCTTGTCCTTGAGGAACAGGTAGAGCGTCTGGCCATGGCCGTTAACCAGGATCTTGCCCAGGCTGCCGACCTTCCTGAGCTGGATCTTGGCGGCCTTGGCGCTATGTGCCGAGCCACTCGAGCTTGCCGCGGCGGTGGTGCCGCCGATCACGGCCGCCGCAACGCCGACAGCCATCAGGGGAAGAAGCGTGCGCCTCATCAGGGTCGTCCCTTCGTTGTCGAACACGAACCACTTGGGTTAACGCGGGCGGCCCCACGATCCTTCCCGGCTACCGGCGCACGGCCGTTTTGTGACTGGAATACTGCGCCTCCGTCTACGCGGCAAAGGGGCCTCGGACACCGGTGGCAGGACCGGAGCGAGAGGAGCCGCGATCTCAAGAAGGACTGAACAGGGAGGGTTCATGAGTAGCTCTATTCGCGCGCTCTGGCGGCTGCTCGCCATCGGCGCGACCGCGGTAGCGGCGCTGGCCGTACCGGCATCGGCTTCGGCGGTGACCACCGCTCAGACGGAAGGCCTCGCGCCGATCCTCGTCTCGGGCGGCACTGACCTGGGCGCGCTGCCGGCGCGCTCGATGCAGGTGACCGTGGCGCTCTCGCCGCGCAACAAGGCGGCGCTCGACCGCGTGGTTCGCAACCACCAGACCATCTCGAGCGCGACCTACAGCTCCACCTACGCGCCCTCGCAGGCGACCGTGAACGCGGTGCGCTCGTGGGCCACCTCGAAGGGCCTGAGCGTGAGCTCGGTGTCCGCCAACCGCACGCTGGTGCGGCTCAGCGGTTCGTCGACGGCGCTCGGCCGCGCGCTCGGCATCACGTTCGAGCGCTACCGGCAGGCCGACGGCTCCACGTACTTCACGCCGAAGGGCACGGCGCATCTGCCGAGCAGCTTCTCGGACCAGGTTGCGGGCGTGCTGGGACTGTCGAGCCTCGGCAAGCTGAGCCTGCCGCCCAAGCGCACCACCGCCAACTCCACCCCGGCGGCCACGGGCGGCGTGAACTACCCGGCCGAGTACGGCCCGCAGGACTTCTGGTCGCTCTACAACGCGCCCAGCTCCGCGACCGGCTCGGGGCAGCAGGTGGCGGTGATCGCCGAGGGCGACCTCACGATCCCCAAGCAGGACCTCGTGAAGTTCGAGCAGCAGTTCGGGCTGCCGCAGGTGCCGGTCACGCAGACCACCGTGGGCACGCCGTCGACTGACACGGCGGGCAACGACGAGTGGGACCTCGACACCCAGTACTCGACCGGCTTCGCGCCGGACGTGTCTGGACTCCACCTGTACGTGGGCGCGTCGCTGTCGAACGACGACATCCTGGCCACGGTCAACCGCTGGGTCACCGACAACACCAACAAGCAGGCCAGCTTCTCGGCCGGTGAGTGCGAGCTCCTGGCTCAGGTGTCGGGCTTCCAGGCCCCGCTCGACAACGCGCTCGAGCAGGCGGCTGCCCAGGGGCAGACGCTGTTCACCTCGAGCGGTGACACCGGCTCGTTCTGCCCCGCCGTGATCGGCGTGAACGGCGTGCCGGCGGGCCTACCGGGCACGAACTTCCCGGCGGCCTCGCCATACGCCATGGGCGTGGGCGGCACGACCGTGCTGGGACCGGGCCCGAACGAGATCGCGTGGTACGCCGGTGGCGGCGGCATCACGTTCTTCGAGGACGTGCCCGCCTATCAGTCGAGCGCCGGCGGCAGCTTCACCGGCATCGACCGCGGCGTGCCGGACGTGGCCCTCGACGCGGACCCCAACTCGGGCTACCGCGTGATCGTGGGCGGCTCGGAGGAGATCATCGGCGGCACGAGCGCGAGCGCTCCGGCGTGGCAGGGCATCTGGGCGCGGGCCCAGGGCGCGCACGGCGGCGGCCTCGGCTTCGCCGGCCCGGTGATCTACAACACCGAGCCCGCGTCGGCGTTCAACGACATCACGCTCGGCACGATCGGGTTCTACGTCGCCACCCCCGGATGGGATTACACGACGGGCCGTGGAACGCCGAATATCTCCGCGTTCGTTGGTGGGGCATAGCCCATAGCCCATAGGCCATAGACGGCGGCGTCCTTCGGGGCGCCGCCGTTTCTTGGTCGATTGGTCGTTTTTGCCGCCTATGGGCGGCGCAACTGATCAATCGATGTAGATGGCGGTCTCCGGGGCGCCGCCATTTCTGACTACGCCGCGGTGCATTACGCGTGTGTTTGCCGGCATCGCGACGTTGCCGGAGGGGTCGAGGGCGATCATCCCGGCGTCGCCGCGCAGGGGCAGGATCCGGTCCTTTATCGCTCTGTTGCAGGCCGACTCCAGATCGAGGCCGACGTGCCGGATGAGCGCGCAGACCTCTGAGGCGAGCGCCGCCCGCACGATCAGCTCCCCGTCGCCGGTAGCCGACACGGCGCACGCGCGATCGTCCGCGTACGTCCCGGCGCCGATCAGCGGCGAGTCGCCCACGCGGCCGGGCAGCTGGTCGCGCACCCCGCCGGTGGAGGTGGCGGCGGCCAGATGGCCGTCGGCATCGAGCGCCACAGCCCCGACCGTCCCCTTCGAGGCCATCCAGCGATCGCGCTGGCGCTCGGTCACGAACCAGTCGTCCTCGCAGAGCTCGAGCTCGTGCGAGATCGCGAGCCGTTCGGCGCCCGGGCCCGCGAGCAGCACGTGCGAGGTGGAGTCCATAACCACGCGCGCGAGGGCGATCGGGTGTCGCACCTGCGTGATCGCCGCCACGGCTCCGGCGCGCAGGTCCGTGCCCGACATGATCGAGGCGTCCATCTCCACCCCGCCCTCGGACGTGAGCACCGAGCCTCGCCCGGCGTTGAACAGCTCGCAGTCCTCGAGCGATTCCACCGCGGCTTGAACGGCGTCGAGCGCGGAGCCGGCGGCCTCCAGCACAGCCGATCCCGCGGCAAGTGCATCCTCGATGCCGCGGTGGTAGGCGGCCTCGTCGCGCACCACTCCCGCCGCCGGATTGCCGCAGCCCCCATGCACGGCGATGACCCTGTCCGCCACGAACCGGCAACCTACCGGGCCGTGACTCGCCTCGTGCTCTGGGACATAGACGGAACGCTGGTCGATTCGGCAGGCCTGGGCGCCGAGGCGTTCTACGAGGCCTTCGAGCGCATTACCGGCGCGCCGGTGACCAAGCTCGTGCCGTTCGCGGGCCGCACCGACCTGGAGATCGCGCTCGACCTGCTCGAGACGGCGGGCATCGAGCACAGCGAGCGCCTGCTCGACGACTTCGAGCGCGAGCTGATCGCGTCAATGGCCGCCCGCGCCGAGCTGGTGCGCGAGCGCGGCCGCCCGTTCCCCGGCGTGCGCGAGACGCTCACACGGCTCGGCGCCGAGCCGGCGGTGACGCAGTCGCTCCTGACCGGCAACATCGAGCCGAACGCCCACGTCAAGCTGGCGGCCTTCGATCTTCACGAGCT
>Ga0070659_100000854_pt1 | contig 22245 bp, 21 predicted proteins | sample KBSC23metaG_FD_64666 | JGI IMG/M metagenome (GOLD analysis project Ga0070659, IMG submission 64666) | Corn rhizosphere microbial communities from Kellogg Biological Station, Michigan, USA - KBS C2-3 metaG | ecosystem: Host-associated > Plants > Roots > Rhizosphere > Soil ... | reverse complement strand
CTGGGTTGGTGCTGATGACCGAAGCGTACACTTCACCACATCCGAATCGGGCGAAGGATCGCATACGGCGCTGCCTATATTTGGCCGCTTTATGGAAAAAGTATATGCCGATCCTAATTCTGGCTACACTTACGGGCCCTTCCCTAAGCCATGGGTTAAAATTGACAGGGAGTATAATTGCCCCACGCCACATATGCCGGTTGATACCCTGGGTAATGATAGTTTGAATAACAATGTTGATACAACGCTGATAAAACCTGTTATTCCGCCTGATGAACAGAATAATCAGAACGAAAAATAGCTTCAGCAACAAATAATTTTGTAATTTTTACGTTTGTATTCAAAAAAGTACGATCTAACAATAATTAAACTCATTTATATATGAATAAACGATACAAGCTGTCGCATTTTGCTCTCACTACACTCGTAGGTTTATTATTTACAATAATTGGCTTTTTTAGTCCGCAGCAGGCTCGTGCCCAACAATTCGGACAAAATAAAGTGCGCTATAAAAACCTCGATTTTAAGGTTTATAAAACCCCTCACTTCGAGATATATTATTACATTGATAATGAGAAACTGATAAAACGTTTTGCCCAGGAAAGTGAGTTGTGGTACACCCTGCACCAACAGGTGTTTCGCGATACGTTTAAAAAAGCGAACCCGATAATTATTTATGCCAATCACCCCGACTTCCAGCAAACTACCGCTATTGATGGTGAAATTGGCGTAGGTACAGGCGGTGTTACCGAAGGTCTAAAAAACCGTATTGTAATGCCGTTTATGGAAACCAACCAAACCACGCGCCACGTTATCGGCCACGAAATGGTTCACGCTTTCCAGTATCATTCCTTGTTGGATGGCGATCAGACCCAATTCTCTGAAATAGGCAACCTGCCTTTATGGATGATAGAAGGTATGGCCGAATACCTGTCGTTAGGTAAAAAAGATGCCTACACCGCAATGTGGATGCGCGATGCATTTTTGAATAAGGATATACCCAGCATAAAAGATCTTACCGAAAGCAATAAATACTTTCCATACCGTTATGGCGAGGCTTTCTGGTCGTTCATTGGTTCAACTTATGGTGATACCATCATAGTTCCCTTCTTTAAAAACACAGCCCGTTATGGCCTTGATTATGGCATCAGGCGCACCTTTGGTTATAACGAGAAGACACTATCAAGCTTATGGAAAACATCCATCCAGAACGCTTACAAGCCGTATTTAAAAGATACGGTACAAACTCCTCCGGGCCAGAAAATAATAGATTATAAAAACTCGGGAGAAATGAATGTGGCCCCGGCTATTAGTCCTGATGGCCAATATGTTGCTTTCTTGTCCGAAAAAGACCTGTTTTCTATCGATCTGTACCTTGCCGATGCTAAAACGGGCAAAACACTCCGGAAACTCACCAGTAAAATATCCAATACCCATATTGACGAGTTTAACTTTATAGAATCGGCGGGCGCGTGGTCTCCCGACAGCAAGCAGTTCGCGTTCAGTGTTTTCAGCGGTGGCCGCAATAAATTGGTTATTGTTGATGTATCGAACGGTAAAATACTGCACGAGATACCGATGGGTAAAGCGGAGCAGTTTAGTTATGTTACCTGGTCGCCAAACGGGCACGATATTGTTTTCTCGGGTATGTCTGAAGGGCAAAGCGACCTTTACATGTATAACCTGGAAGACAAAGAGCTTACCCAGTTAACAGATGATATTTATTCCGATTATCAGCCAAGCTTTTCGCATGATGGTACTAAACTGGTTTTCGCCAGCGACAGAACTACTTATGATAAATCGACAGGGCAAACCATTACCTTCAACCTTGCGGTGATGGATCTGGCAAGCCGTAAAATAACTGACATCAACATATTTAACGGTGCCAATAACTTAAATCCGCAGTTTTCATCGGATGATAAGTACATCTACTTCCTGTCTAACCGTGATGGCTTCCGTAATTTATACCGGTATCAATTGGCCGATGCGAAGTTAGAGCAGATGACCGACCTGTTTACCGGTATCAGCGGTATTACAGAATATTCGCCGGCATTAAGTATTTCAAATGATAACGATATTATTTATTCTTATTACAGGTCGCAAAAATACGCGCTTTACAATGCAAAGGACACCGATTTTAAACCGAAGGCAGTTGATGCCAACGACCTGAACTTTGACGCGGCACTGCTCCCTCCTTTTAAAGCTGTTGGTGTTGATCTGATCAATTCGAACCTGAATAATTTCCTGGCTTACCAGAAAATACCTGTTGATTCTATAAAAGAAGAAAAATACAGGCCACAATTTAAACTGGATTATTTAGCCAGCAGCGGTGTGGGTATTGGTGTAAACTCCATGTACGGCGCAGGGCTTGCAAGTGGCATTCAAGGGGTGTTCAGCGATATATTGGGCCGTAACCAAATGTTTGTGGGCGCCTCTGTTAATGGCGAAATTTATGATTCTGGTGCGCAGTTCGCGTTTATCAATCAATCGCATCGCTGGAACTTTGGTATAGGTTTCTCGCATATCCCATATCAATATGGGTTTTACAATGAACGTGTTGTACCGCTTACTGTAGGTAACCAAACCATACAGGCCATAGAGGTAGACAATGATATCATCAGGAATTTTCAGGATGCGGTGCAGGTGTTTACCTCCTACCCTTTTTCGAAAGTGATGCGGGCCGAATTTGGCGCAGGCGCTTCTTATAATTATTTCAGGGTGGATAGGTATTACAATACTTACGATGCTAATGGTTATTATATTAATGGCGCGAGCGGGCATTATAAAGTATCAAACAGTGAAGAATCACAGCAGGTAGGCATTAACTTAAATTCGTATGCGCTTTACCAGTTTAATACCGCTTTGGTTGGCGATAACTCATTTTTTGGTGTTACCGGCCCGCTAAACGGCTACCGGTATCGTTTAGGTGCAGAGTTTAATTTTGGCACCTACCAGTTTATTGCGCCTACAATTGATCTGCGTAAATATGTACGGGTTAAGCCGGTTACTTTTGCTGCAAGATTTTATGGCTATGGCAGATTTGGCAACCAGGATGCAATTAACAAACTCTACCCTTTATACCTGGGCTATCCGTTTTATATCCGCGGGTATGAGGCAAACAGCTTTTATAACAGCAATAATGCAAGTACCAACGGCTTTACTATCGACCAGTTATCGGGTAACCGTATAGCATTCGCCAATTTTGAAGTGCGATTACCATTTACCGGGCCTGAGAAACTCGCGCAGGTAAAATCTAAATTATTCTTTTCTGATCTGAATTTGTTTTTTGATGCAGGTTTAGCCTGGAACGGCGGCGATCAGATTAAATTTGAGAGTAGTTTGAAACAAATAGGCGTTGACGCGTTGAATAACCCGATTTATGAAAACGTAAGAATACCTGCAACAAGCTTAGGTATATCATTGCGTGTAAATGTGTTCGGGGCATTTATATTAGAACCTTATTACGCGTTTCCGTTCCAACGTACAGATGTTAGCAAACCGGTATTTGGCTTAAACTTTACACCTGGTTGGTAAAACCGCATTTGTTTGATATACGTATATTGAGTATGAAAAAGACAATAAATACAATCGCATTATCATTACTAATGGTATTAGGTGTATGCCAGTTTAGTAATGCTCAAAGTAAAAAAAGCGCTGTCAAATATCCATCAGCTAAAACAGATGCCGAGTGGAAAAAGCTGCTTACGCCCAACCAGTTTTATATTATGGTTGAAAAAGGCACCGAACCCCCTTTTAAAAATGCTTATTTCGATAATCATGAAAAAGGAATATATGTAAGCGCCGCTACAGGGCAGCCTCTGTTTAGTTCTGACGATAAATTTGAATCGGGCACGGGCTGGCCAAGCTTTACTAAACCGATCAGCCCTAAATTGGTGATGATAGTGACTGATGCTGATGGCTCGCGCCAGGAGGTTGTTGAGCGAAGCACAGGCTTGCACCTTGGCCATGTTTTTGATGATGGCCCTGCCGACCGTGGCGGAAAGCGCTATTGCATGAACTCCGGCGCACTTATATTTAAAAAGAAGTAACTCTTGCTCTTGATTGGGTTAAGGTTGGCCTGAACAGATCGCGCTGATTGGAAACCTTCTCATACCTTAAACCAATGGTCAGGTCTACCCAGTCGGGATTAACGGATCTGATCATTTTTTCTTTCTGGCTCCTGGTAAAGCGGCTCACAACTTTAAAACGTTCCATGGCCAGTTCTTCGTTATGTATCTCTTCAAAATATACTAAACGGTTTAGTTGCTGTGCGCTGTCGAAAAACAGGTTCGGCATCTCGGTATAAAAATCTAAGGTCTTTAGTAAATCGGCACACATGCCTGTGTGTAAGCAGTTTCTGTTACGGTCTGTAATGATATAAATAAAGCTGTTCATAATTTTAATTTGTTATATGAAAAATAATTACTAATTTTATTGGCATAAAAATACTAACAATTTTAGTAAATCCAAATTTTATGTCAAATATTTCATCAAATATTAAATTCCTGCGAAAAAAGAAGGGTTTAACACAACAACAGTTTGCAGATCAGGTAAATATAAAACGGAGCTTAGTAGGCGCATATGAGGAAGAAAGGGCAGAACCGAAGTATGATTTACTAAAAAAATTAGCTGCGTTTTTCGAAATTACCGTGGATGACTTCATAAATGAGACCATCGACGAGAAATGGACGCCGAAACCAAAAGGCAATCCGGCTAATTTAAGGATACTTAGTATATCGGTTGATAAAGACGATAACGAGAATATTGAACTGGTACCCATGAAAGCAAGCGCCGGGTATTTAAATGGCTATGCCGACCCGGAATATGTGGCCGCTTTGCCCAAGTTTCATTTACCTATGTTTACCAATGGTACATACCGCGCTTTCGAAATAAAAGGCGATTCCATGCTTCCTCTCCCATCGGGTTCTATTATTATAGGCGAATACGTAGAGAATTGGGGCGATGTTAAACCTGCCGAAACCTATGTAGTGGTTAGCAAAAGCGATGGCGTGGTATATAAGCGCGTGGGCAATAAGTTTAAAGATCAGAAAACATTAAAGTTAGTATCGGATAACCCGGTATATGAACCTTATGAAGTGAGCGGTGAAGACATTTTAGAATTGTGGAAAGCAAAAGCATTTATATCAACCCAATTGCCGCAGCCAACACCAGAACCAACCATGGAAAGTTTAACCAGTATGATGACACAGATGCAGCGTTCAATAGCTAAAATGCAAGGCAACAATTAAGTTACAGACTTGTGATTAAACTATTTGCTCCTATCTTTATCTTATAATTAAACTTAAAAAAATGAAAAAATTATTGATGGTAGTTTGCTTTGTAGTAAGCATGGTATCCTTGAGCAAGGCTCAGGGTGGCGGCGGCGGTGGCCGTGGTATGGGAAGAACTCCCGAAGATCAGTTAAAAAATATTCAAACTGCAGTTCCAACATTAACAGCTGACCAAAGCGCGAAACTTTTGGTTATTTTCAAAGCTTCTGCAGCTACAAGAGATAGCTTAATGAAAGCCGGTGCCGACAGATCGGCTATGCGCCCGATGATGCAAGCTCAACAAACTAAAGTTCAGGCTGTATTAACTGACGATCAAAAAGCAGTTTATAAAAAATACATGGAAGACATGCGCGCTAAAATGCAACAAGGCGGCATGGGCGGCGGTGGCGGTACACCTCCCCCTCCATCAGAAAAATAATTGTTAACAGAAAAAGCGGCCTTGAGCCGCTTTTCTTATTTTAGCGCTAATTATTCCTCAGCGCATTGAACACAGTCGAAAATTACATGGAAACCAGGCTTAACGAAAGAAAAGCCATGGGTACGTTAAGGGCTCTCAAACCCGATAATAATTTAACCGACTTTTGTTCGAATGATTACCTTGGTTTCGCGCGATCGGCCATCTTAAAAGAAAAAACGGATCGGTTTGTTGCTCATTATCCGGGATACCTGAATGGTGCTACCGGTTCAAGGCTGCTAAGCGGCAATAGCGACTTTTGTGAAAGCCTGGAAAGCGAGATAGCGCAATACCATGGTACCGAAGCGGGTTTGATATTTAATTCTGGTTATGATGCCAACCTGGGCCTGTTCTCGTCTATCGCTCAACGCGGTGATACCATTATAACCGATGAATTGATACATGCCAGCATTATTGACGGTGCCAGGCTGAGTTATGCCAACAGGTATATTTTTAAGCATAACGATATCAGCAGCCTGGAAGATAAGTTAAAACACGCCAGGGGGAACGTTTATATTGCTGTAGAAAGCATTTACTCGATGGATGGCGATGTTGCACCTTTAAAGGAGATAATTGCCGTAGCGGCCTTATATAATGCCCATGTAATAGTGGATGAAGCTCATGCCGTAGGTGTTTTTAATAAAGGTTTAGTAAACGAATTGGGTTTAGTAAACGATGTGTTCGCCATACTGGTAACATTCGGTAAGGCTTTGGGTACCCACGGGGCCATTGTTTTAGGCAGCAAAATGCTGCGACAATACCTCATTAACTTCGCACGTTCGTTTGTATATACTACTGCTGCTCCTTTTCATCAACTGGCTTCCGTAAAAATGGCTTACCAACTGTTAGGTGATTCGGCACAGGAGCAACAGGCCCTGGCTTATAATATAGACCTGTTTAAATCGCAACTTAAGGGCAATAAAAATTTGATAAAGAGCAGCAGCGCCATACAGAGCATCATCATATCGGGCAACCTGCAAACGTCGCACCTGGCCGCAGCCATACAGAACGCAGGCTTTGATGTAAGGCCCATATTAAGCCCTACAGTGCCATCCGGAACCGAAAGGTTACGTATTTGCCTGCACAGTTATAATACTGCGGGCGAGATCACAAAACTAACTAACCTGATAAATGAAGCTACCAATGCCTAAGCGCCCAATTTTTGTAACCGGCATAGGTACCGGTGTGGGTAAAACCATTATATCGGCCATGCTGGTTGAAAAACTACAGGCCGACTACTGGAAACCTATCCAATCCGGCGACCTGGAGCAAAGTGATACCCTTATGGTTAAAAGCCTGGTAAGTAACCCCATCTCCTACTTTTATCCCGAAGCATACCGGTTAACCCAACCCTTTTCGCCACATAAAGCAGCAGCGTTGGATGGTATTGAAATTGATCCGGATAAGATCATCCTGCCCGAAACCGATAATCAATTAATTATTGAAGGCGCGGGTGGATTAATGGTACCTTTAAATGATAGCTTTTTGATGATAGACCTGATAAAGAAGCTTGATGCCGAAGTGATACTGGTATCAAGGAATTACCTGGGCAGCATTAACCATACATTGTTATCGCTTGAGGCATTGTATAGCCGGGACATACCTTTGAAAGGGATAGTTTTTAATGGCCCTGTTGATGAGTACTCTGAGCAGGCGATATGTGCGAAGGCAAATAAGATCAACATCGCCCATATCCCTGAAATAGAAAATATCAATAAAGAAATTTTATCATCTTATATGGAGAGGATCGATTTTTACTAAATTTATATCAAATGAAGAACATCACAGTTATAGGTTCGGGTACTATGGGGAATGGTATAGCGCATACTTTTGCTCAAAATGGTTTTAAAGTGAACATGGTTGATGTAAACCAGCAGGCTTTAGAGCGGGCATTGGCAACCATCACCAAAAACCTTGACCGCCAGCTGGCTAAAGGCATTATAACCGATGATGTTAAAGCAGCAACCTTAAACAACATAATCACGCATACTGATATTAAAGCTGCGGTAACTGATGCTCATCTTGTGGTTGAAGCCGCCACTGAAAATATTGACCTGAAACTTAAAATATTTAGAGATCTGGATGAATTATGCCCTGCGGAAACAATTTTGGCATCAAATACCTCATCTATATCTATCACTAAAATAGCATCGGTAACCAGCCGTCCCGATAAGGTGATCGGGATGCATTTTATGAACCCGGTGCCGGTAATGAAGCTGGTAGAGGTGATACGCGGCTATGCCACGAGTGATATGGTGACCAATACCATTATGGATCTGTCGCACAAGCTGGATAAAGTGCCGGTTGAGGTGAACGATTACCCGGGTTTTGTGGCCAACCGTATTTTAATGCCTATGATAAATGAGGCGATATATACCTTGTATGAGGGCGTTGCGGGTGTTGAAGAGATTGATACGGTAATGAAACTGGGCATGGCCCACCCTATGGGCCCTTTACAACTGGCCGATTTTATTGGTTTGGATGTTTGCCTGGCTATTCTGAATGTATTATATACCGGCTTTGGTAATCAGAAATATGCGCCTTGCCCCTTACTGGTTAATATGGTTACATCGGGGAGTAAAGGAGTTAAGTCGGGATCAGGTTTTTATGATTATAGCGGCGGTAACAAGGACTTAAAAGTGGCTGCCAAGTTTTCGAAATAAATTAAACTTTCAGGAAAGTAGTTTGTCAATACATTATTTAAAAAATGAATTGACTTATGAAAACGATAGTAAAATTAAGCCTGATACTGCTAACAGCGGGTACCATATTTACAGGATGCGAAGTGCGAAGTGGCTATGTAGTACGCGAAAGGCCGGTTGAACCCTATTACAGGCAACCCGTAGCGCCTTATGCCGATGCCGTTTGGATTCCCGGCGAATGGGAATGGCGCGGCGGCAATTACGTTTATGTACACGGTTATTATACGCATACCCGCAGAAATACTGTTTGGATTGCCGGCCACTGGACAAACAGTCCCCGCGGTTATTACTGGGAACGCGGGCATTGGAGGTAGTTTTTCTTTAGTACTATAGTACGGAGTAGTTAGTATTTAGATAACCTTTAATAGGTTTTAAATGCTAACTACTTTTTATTTAAAAAAGTCTAACTACTATGTACTAACTACTAAATACTCCCTTTACATCCTCTCCGGTACATCAATTCCCAACAAACGCATGCTTTTGCTGATTACCTTTGCCGATGTTGCAGATAGCGTTAGCCTGAATTGCTTTACGTCTTCGGGCACCTCGTCCTTTAGTATGGGTTTTTCCTGGTAAAATTTATTATAGGTTTTTGCCAGCTCGTACACATAGTTGGCTATTACAGCCGGGCTATAATCGCGGGCGGCTTGTTCAATAGTTTCGGGGAACTGGTTTAGGGCGAGTACCAGGTCGCGCTCCATGCTGTCCAGTTCGGTAACGGTGGCTTGTTTACCTAATTCAAAACCTGCACGTTTCAGTATGGATTTGATACGCGCATGGGTGTATTGAATGAAAGGCCCGGTATGCCCCTGGAAATCTATCGATTCGCTTGGGTCGAATAGTAAGCGTTTCTTGGGTTCAACTTTAAGCAGGAAGTATTTTAAAGCGCCCATACCTATGGTATGGTACAGCTTAGCTTTTTCCTCTTCGCTGAAGTCGTTGGTTTTGCCTAACTCTTCGGTTTGTACTTTGGCGGTTTGCTCCATTTCGGCCATCAGGTCGTCGGCATCAACGACGGTGCCCTCGCGGCTTTTCATTTTGCCCGATGGCAGGTCGACCATGCCGTAGGATAAATGGTATAAGCCATTTGCCCAGCTCTTGCCTAACTTTTGCAGGATGAGGAACAATACCTTAAAGTGGTAGTCCTGCTCGTTGCCTACTACGTAGATGGATTTATCAACGTGGTAATCGTCGTATTTTAATTGGGCGGTACCTACATCCTGTGTGATGTATACCGATGTACCGTTGGCGCGGAGCACCAGTTTCTCATCCAGACCGTCGGCAGTGAGGTCTATCCAGACTGAACCGTCCTCTTTTTTGTAGAAAACGCCTTTTTGTAAACCTTCGTCTATAATATCCTTACCCAACAGGTAAGTTTTTGATTCATAATAATACTGGTCAAAATCGACGCCCAGTTGTTTATAGGTATCAGCAAAACCTGCGTATACCCAGCTGTTCATGGTTTCCCAAAGGCTGATGACTTCCTTATCCCCAGCCTCCCATTTCTCGAGCATTTGTTGTGCTTCGATAATTAGCGGCGCATTCTTTTTAGCTTCATCTTCGGTTTGACCTGTGGCCTTTAGTTCTTCAATCTGCTTTTTATATTCTTTATCAAAAACAACATAGTATTTCCCGACAAGGTGATCACCTTTTAAACCCGATGATTCGGGCGTTTCACCATTGCCAAACAATTGCCAGGCCAGCATCGATTTACAGATGTGAATACCCCTGTCGTTTACCAGGTTGGCTTTTATCACATCGTAACCATTGGCTTTTAGTATTTCGGCAACCGAGTAGCCCAACAGGTTGTTACGGATATGCCCAAGATGCAGCGGCTTGTTGGTATTTGGCGATGAATACTCCACCATTACTTTTTGCCCGTTGGCCGGGAATGTGCCAAAATCGGCAGCAGCTATTTCGCTGTAAAGCTGATTTATCCAAAAAGTATCGGTAATAACAATATTGAGGAAACCTTTGATGACGTTGAAGCCCGATACCACATCCACCTCGTTCTGGATAAAGGCGCCTATCTCCTGCCCTGTTTGTTCGGGCGATTTGCGGGAGAACTTTACAAACGGGAAGGTTACAATGGTTACCTGGCCCTCAAACTCTTTACGGGTTTGTTGTAAATTCACATCAGCAGCGGCAATGTCGATTTGATATAAGGATTTAACGGCTTTAACAGCGGCTTCAACAATAAAATTCATCCGCCAAAATTAATCAAAATGCCCTAACCTGCCACAATTTAATGTTGTTAATTGTTGTTAGCTTTGGTATAACATTATATTATGACCCTGGCCAGAGAAGATTTTAAAATTGATGTCGGTAACGAGATCGGCGATCTGCGTTGTTTGTTGATCCATAGTCCGGATAGCGGGCTGGGTAAAGTTGTACCCTCCAAAGCGCAGGATTGGCTTTTTGAAGATATTGTACACCTCGAAACCGTCCGCAGGAACGAGTACGACCATTATGTAAAAGTGCTGCTCTATTTCCTTGATCCCGAAACGATAAAGGGCAGGTTAGCCGAAATTGACGCGGACGAGAACAAGCGGCACTTTTTTAAACCTGACCATGAAGACTTCCATGCATCCACCAAAGTAATAGAGATACAAGCGCTGCTTTCTGATATTTTGGAAGATACCGGCATCCGCGAAAAGCTGGTGGCCTCGGTTTGCGCCATCGAGAACTGCACTTACAGCCTGCAACAAACCTTAATTGATACCGAGCCGGTTGAACTGGCAAAAACGCTGATATCGGGCTCGATAGGCAATACAAAAATGATTTTCGCGCCGATACCCAACTTTATCTTCTCGCGGGATATCGGCATCACCATCAATAAACATATCCTGATCAATAAGCCTGCAAAACAGGCCCGTGCCCGCGAAACTTTGCTGATGCGTTATATTTTGTTTAACCATCCGCTGTTCGCGGCATACCGCCATAACATTATTGAGATACCCGAGAGTATACAGCACTTTTTGCGCCCCGGCGAAGAAAGCGGCGAGAAAACCACGCTGGAAGGCGGCGATGTAATGGTGGTAAGCCCTAACCATGTAGTGATTGGCTGCAGCGAGCGGACATCGACCATTGGCGCCAACGCGGCTATTAAACTGCTGTTTGAAAACAATGTGGTGGATAAAGTAACCGTAGTAAAGATCCCGCATAAGCGCGATTTTATGCATATCGATACCATTTTTACGCAAGTTAAGCGAAACGTTTGGGTGTTGCTGGGCTCGTTATCCATCGCCGAAAGGCCCATAAAAGACAGCGACCCGATAGCCTGGTTTGCCGACCGTAAAGAGAAAGACAAACCCGAAATAGTACAATTTACAAAAGGTAAAATTGATCACCCTAAGGCATTTGCCACGCTCGAACTTTTACTGGATGATATTAGCCAAAACGATTTAAAAAGTACTGAACCCACCCGGTTTATTTACTCTGGCAACAATAAATTCCCCTACGATGCGCGCGAGCAGTGGACGGACTCCTGCAACTTACTGGCCCTAAAAGAAGGTGTGGTTTTGGGGTATGACAGGAATGATAAAACCATGGAAGCATTTGTGGAAGCCGGTTTTAGCACCATAAAAGTAACCGACCTGTTGCAGCGATTTGAAAATAACGAGTTGCTGCCGCATGATATGAAGGATACCCTGATACTGATGCCATCGTCGGAACTATCGCGGGCACGGGGTGGCTTCCATTGTATGAGTATGCCTTTCCTTCGGAGTTCATTGGTTCATTAATGGTTCATAGATCATGGTTGATAGTTCATAGTGGGGATATAAATGCTGAATAATGAAGTCGACGATTTTGATGATAAGACCTGTTAGTTTTGGCTTTAATGAGCAAACGGCGGGTAGTAACGCTTTCCAGGTTCGAAACGATGAGCAGTTGAATATTCAGGGTCAAGCCCTTGTGGAGTTTGACGCTTTTGTAGATAAGTTGCGGACGAACGGCATTGATGTGATCGTTATTGATGATACCCCACAGCCACACACACCTGATTCTATTTTCCCGAATAACTGGATTTCTTTTCATGAAGATGGTAAAGTGTTTTTATACCCCATGCAGGCTAAAAACCGTCGCCTTGAGCGGCGCATTGATGTTATTGAAGGCTTAAAAAAACATTTTAACATCGCAGAAGTGGACGACCTGAGCCATTTTGAACAGAAAAACAGGTTCCTTGAAGGCACGGGCAGTATGGTGCTCGACAGGCAGAATAAGATAGCATACGCCTGCCTGTCGCCACGCACGGATATTGAAGTGATGCATGCCTTCTGTGAAAAAAGCGGCTACTCCCCTGTTTACTTCCACGCGGTGGATGGGAACGGAACCGCCATATACCATACCAATGTGCTGATGTGCATAGCCGACAAATTTGTGGTGATCTGTTTAGATACCGTTCGTGATAAGCAGGAAAAAACGGCTTTAAAGGATATGTTTAACCAAACAGGGAAAGAGGTGATTGAAATAACCTTGCCCCAAATGAACGCCTTTGCAGGCAATATGCTGGAGTTGGTGAATGATAAAGATGAACATTTATTGGTGATGTCGGCAAGGGCTTATCAAGCTTTAACGCAAGTACAAATTGAAAAACTTCAAGCTTATTGCAGGTTGGTTTATTCCGATCTTACCGTCATAGAAAACAATGGCGGCGGCAGTGCAAGGTGCATGATGGCGGAGATATGTTTGCCGCGCATCAATTAAATTACATTCAGTACATTAAAATTCTCGTAATAATTAGGATTATTTCCATTTAAAAATTACATTTTTGCGCAAATTTTATTTTTAATAAATGCAGAGTTACGAGGAATTTATTGACCTGAGCGTTGGCTTCCCGCAAGAAGGTTTTGAGGTATATGATGATGAGCTATATTTTCATGACCTCAATTTGATGGAAATGATAGAAACGTATGGTACCCCCCTGCGTTTTACCTATTTACCCATTATTTCCAAAAAAATTCAGCAGGCTAAGCTGTTGTTTCAGCAGGCTATTGTAAAAAACAACTACCGCGGCAGCTATAAATATTGTTACTGCACCAAAAGCTCGCACTTTAAACACATTGTTGAAGAAGCGCTGAAGAACGATATCCACTTAGAAACCTCATCGGCATTTGATATGCCCATGATTGACGCCCTGGAGAAAAAAGGCTTGTTGAACAAGGATATGACCGTTATTTGCAACGGTTTTAAAACCTTCCAATACAAAACCTATATCATCGATATGCTGCATGATGGCTTTAAAAACATCATCCCGGTATTGGATAACAAGGAGGAGTTTAACATTTATGATGACGAGGTGGAAATGGATACTCCATGTAACCTTGGCATCCGTATCGCGGCAGAAGAGCAGCCCGATTCGCAGTTCTATACTTCGCGTTTGGGTATCCGTATGGAAGATATTGTGGACTTTTACTACAATAAGATAGAAAAGAACCCCAACTTTAAATTAAAGCTGCTACACTTTTTTATCAACTCGGGTATATCTGATACACCGTACTACTGGAACGAGCTGGAAAAATACGTTACCCTGTACTGCAAGCTAAAAAAGATAAACCCCGACCTGGATACTTTGGATATTGGCGGCGGTATGCCTTTCAAAGATTCGCTGGTGTTCGATTTTGATTACGAGTACATGGTGAACGAAATTGTGAGCCGTATCAAAGAGATCTGCGCCGAGCACGATGTGATAGAGCCGGATATTATTACCGAGTTTGGTAAATACACCGTTGCTGAAGCTTCGGGTATCATCTATAAAGTGCTGGGCCGTAAACAACAAAACGACCGTGAGCGCTGGCTGATGCTGGATGGCTCGTTCATCACCAACCTGCCTGATGTTTGGGCTTTGAACCAGAAATACGTTTTACTACCCATCAACAACTGGGATGCTGAATATGAGCGTGTTAACCTTGGCGGAATAACCTGCGACGGTCAGGATTACTACAACCAGGAAGCACACATGAATAGTGTATTTATGCCAAAAACACGTAAGGTACAATACCTGGCGTTCTTCCATACCGGCGCTTACCAGGAAGTGCTGAGCGGTTATGGTGGCATACACCATTGTTTATTGCCATCGCCAAAGCATGTCATCATCCGCCGCAACCGCGATGAGACTTTCAACTTTGAGGTTTTTGGCGAAGAACAGAACAGCAAGCAGGTGCTGAAGATACTGGGTTATACTACTTAAGAAGAATATCGAATAATGAATATTGAATGCCGAATTTTGAAGTGAAATAAGAACTTTAAAACTCGGCATTTTCTTTAATTCGATATTCTACATTCAATATTCGGTGTTCATTATTCAAAAACATGGCATTAATTATGCTCTTTTACTTCTATGAAGATCTACCAGCAATCCATACAACTCCGCGAAAAGAAACGGGGCTTCCACATCGTTACTTCCGAAGTGGTTTATGCCATGCCGCAGATCGTGGATATTAAGGTTGGGATGTGCCAGGTGTTCATCCAGCATACCTCGGCCTCGCTCACCATTAATGAGAACGCCGACCCGACAGTGAGGCAGGACTTTGAGATGTATTTTAATAAGACTGTCCCCGAGAACGACCCTGAATACCGACATGATGATGAAGGCTCCGACGATATGCCGGCGCATTTAAAAGCGGCTATGCTGGGTAGTTCGGTAATGATACCCATCCGCAACGGGCGACTGGCCTTAGGTACCTGGCAGGGCATTTACCTGTGCGAGCACCGTAATTATGGCGGGAATAGGAATTTGGTGGTAACGGTTTGGGGAGAGTAGTTTTTTAAAAAATATCGAATAATGAATTTCGAATGTAGAATAATGAAGTGAAAAACTTCGATATTCAACATTCAGTATTCGGTGTTCAATATTCAAAAACTGTGGCGCTATTTAAACCGCTTCACAAACTCTCCTATCCTACTTAAATAATCCTTATTCTCACCTAAAAATTTAACGAATGCGCTGCCCACAATAGCGCCGCGGTTATACTGACAGGCTTTTTTGTAGGATGTTTTATCGGCTATGCCAAAGCCTACAATGGTTGGGTTCTTCAGCTGCATATCTTCGATGCGTTTAAAGTAGGCATCCAGGCCATCACTCATTTGCAGGCTGTTGCCGGTGATGGATGCTGAAGAGAGCAGGTAAATAAAACAATCGCTCAGTTCGTCTATCTTGCGGATACGCTCATCGGATGTTTGCGGGGTAACAAGGATGATGTTACTGAGGTTATTATCGCTGAACGTCTTTTTATACAGCGTTTCGTATTCGTGCATCGGCAGATCGGGAATGATGAGGCCATCTACACCAACCTCCGCCGCTTTTTTGCAAAACCTTTCAACGCCATATTGTATCACCGGGTTTACATATCCCATTAAAATAATAGGAATGCTTACCCGCTTGCGCAGATCGGCCAATTGATCGAACAGCACATTCAGGTTCATGCCGCTATCTAAAGCGGTTTGCGAACTGTGCTGGATGGTTGGCCCGTCGGCCACCGGATCTGAATATGGGAAACCTATCTCAAGGAAATCGGCACCGGCTTTTTCCAAAGCTTCGGCAATATCCAGCGTGCTATCCAAAGTTGGATAACCGGCGGTGTAGTATATGGATAGCAGGTCTTTTTTATTGCCTGCGAAGAGTTGTTGTAGTCGGTTCATTCTTTAGTCGATGGTCCATGGTCAATAGTCCATGGAAATTGTAAATGCTAAAACTATGGTCTATGGACTATAGTCCATGGTCTAACCTAAAATCCAAAGTGTTTAATATACGTTGCCAGATCCTTATCTCCGCGTCCCGAAAGGCAGATGATCACGTTATCATCTTTCTTAAAGCTCATCTTCTCTAAATATGCCAGGGCGTGAGCGGTTTCTATAGCGGGGATAATTCCCTCTAATTGAGAGCATAATAAGCCTGCCTGTAAAGCTTCATCATCAGTAATGCTTACATACTCCGCACGGTTTATTTTGTACAGGTGCGCGTGCTGGGGGCCTATACCGGGATAATCCAATCCGGCTGAAATTGAATACGGCTCCACCACCTGCCCATCGTCTGTCTGCATTAAAATGGTACGGCTGCCGTGGAGTACGCCCTCGCAGCCAAGTGCAGTAGTTGCTGCTGAGTGTCCGCTATCAACGCCCTTACCTGCAGCCTCAACAGCTACCAGCTTCACCGATTCATCATCCAGAAAATGGTAGAACATGCCCATGGCATTGCTGCCGCCACCAACGCAGGCCATTACATAATCAGGCAGTTGTTTGCCGGTATGTTCGGTGAGCTGCTTTTTAGCTTCTTGGGATATGATGGATTGAAAACGCGCCACCATATCGGGGTACGGGTATGGGCCAACCACCGAACCGATGATGTAATGAGTGTCAACGGGGTTGTTTATCCAGTCGCGCATGGCTTCGTTGGTAGCGTCCTTCAGCGTTTTACTGCCCGATGTAGCCGGTACCACCTTCGCGCCAAGCATCTTCATACGGGCAACGTTGGGGGCTTGTCGCTCAATATCTATCTCGCCCATATAAACTACGCACTCAATGCCTTTTAGCGCGCACACGGTGGCTGTAGCCACGCCATGCTGACCCGCGCCGGTTTCGGCAATGATACGCTTTTTGCCGAGCCTGATGGCCAGTAGTATCTGCCCTATGGCATTGTTTATTTTGTGCGAACCGGTATGGTTGAGATCTTCGCGCTTAAAGAAAATGTTAGCGCCGTACTTTTCCGAAAAACGTTTGGCATGGTACAATGGCGATGGCCTGCCCACATAGTCTTTGAGGAGCATGTCAAACTCATCTTTAAAGGCTCTGTCGTTAATGATGGCCATGTATTGCTGGCGCAGTTCCTCTACGTTAGGGTATAACATTTCGGGAATGTAGGCCCCGCCAAAATCGCCGTAATAACCTAAGTCGTTAACTCCGTATTTCATCTTAGTAGTTCAAATGCCTGTTTCAGGCGGTTAATATCTTTTAGTCCGGGTTCAATTTCAAAGCGGCTGTTCAGGTCGACCGCGTAAAATGCCGGGTGTGTTATTTGCTTTATGGCCGGCAGGTTCTCTAAACTTAAACCTCCGCTTAAAAAGAAAGGTATGTCTAAAGTATACTTGTTTAAAATATTCCAGTTAAATACCTGACCCGAGCCGCCGTGCGCTGGTGTCTTGGTATCGAACATAAAAAAATCGACACTGTTTTTATAAGCTTCCAGTTGGGCGAAGTCAAAACTGTCATCCACACCAAAAGCTTTGATCACGGTAACTTTGTTTTTAAAACTTTCACAAAATTCCGGGCTTTCATTTCCGTGCAGTTGTATGGCATCAAAGCCAAACTTTTCAATCAGTTTGTCAATATTTTCGGCTGTTTCATTTACAAAAACTGCCGTTTTTACAATTTTTTGGGATAAGCTATTGAATGTTTCAACATGCATATCAGAAATATACCTTGGCGAGCGGTCATAACATATAAAACCCATGTAATCCGGGTTGTATGTTGCAACATCTTTAATGTTCGCCATATCCCTTAAACCGCATATTTTGATCTTCATTATCCAACTAAAGTTTTAAAACTGATCAGCGCTTTTTTGCTCATTAACGACTCTTCAGCCTCGTAAAAGCAATCGGCAAATGTTTTATTGGGCTGTAGCGTTTGTATAGCCAGGGCCGCATTGCATAGCACCACGTTAGTTTGCGCTGCGGTTGCCTCGCCTACTAAAACATTGATAAATATATCTGCCGATTCTGGTACGGTGTTCCCCCCTGCTATTTCTTCCGGTTTTAGCTTGTCAAAACCTAATTCGCTTATCGAATTGATCTTCTCGCCGCTTTTGCTAAATGTCTTAAAATCACAGGTTAACGAAACTTCGTCGTAGCCTTCCAGCGCATGTAAGATGGTATAGTTCTTTGCCGACTTTTGGTACAGATAAGCATACACCCTCGCCAGTTCCAGGCTAAATACCCCTACGATCTGGTTCTTCGGCCTTGCGGGGTTTACCAGCGGGCCCAGCATATTGAAAAAGGTCTTTACACCCAGTTCACGACGTATTGGTGCTACCGTCTTCATGGCCGGGTGAAACAGCGGCGCATGTAAAAAGCAGATATTAGCATCATCAACATTTCGTTTCAGCACATCCATATCCGAGGTGAACTTATACCCCAAATACTCCATTACATTAGATGAACCACAACCCGAAGAAACGCCGTAATTACCATGTTTGGCCACTTTATACCCGGCACCGGCAACAACAAACGAAGCCAGCGTAGATATATTGAAGGTATCCTTCCCATCGCCGCCGGTACCGCAAAGGTCGATCAGATCGTCCGACGGCAGATCAACAGGCAAACAAAGCTCCAGCATGGCATCGCGAAAGCCCTCTAATTCATCAACAGTAATGTTACGCATGCAATAGGCCGTCATAAAAGCCGCCATTTGCGAGTTATTGTATTTACCCTGCGCAATATTGGTCAGAATGGTTTTCGACTCCTCCTTGCTAAAGGTCTTATGTTCAAATAAATGGTTTAGTATCTGTTTCATGCTTCAAAAAGCTGTATCATCCAATTGGTTATAACAAAAAAGGGCTGCCATTGGCAACCCTTCATAATATCTTTATAGCTTAAACACAGGGATGCCTTACGATTAATCGTTAAGCCACCACCAATTGTTATTTAAGCCTGTTTGTATCATTTGTGCAGCAAATATGGAAATTGTTTTTTCGAAATGCAAGCTTAGCTATAAATTTACATCCATAATTTATCTATATTTAATCCGTATGGGTTTCAAAAAACAAAAGTTTAATCCCGAGAACGACCTTGGCTTTGGTACACAGGCGGTTACTAAAAATCAGCGCTTGCTTAACCAGGACGGATCGGTTAATGTAAAGCGCACTGGTTTATCTTTTTTCAATACGTCAAACAACTACCACAGGCTCATCACTATGCGATGGACTCATTTTTGGCTGCTGGTTTTAACTTGTTATCTCATCGTAAACCTGGTGTTCGCGTCTATATACATGAGCATCGGTATCGAAACACTGATCGGCATTCAGGGGCATACTACCTGGGAAAAGTTTTGGGATGCCTTCTTCTTTTCGGCGCAAACCTTATCTACCGTTGGCTATGGCCATATGTACCCTTACGGGATGCTGGCAAGCAGCATTTCGGCCATCGAATCGATGATCGGCTTACTGGCCTTTGCATTAGCTACCGGTTTGCTGTACGGGCGCTTTTCACGACCATCAGCGCGCATTACTTATAGCAAACACATGATTGTTGCCCCTTACCTCGACGGACAGCATGCCTTTATGTTCAGGCTGGCTAACCAGCGCCGCAGCACTTTGATAGACCTTCAGGTGGAGCTGAACCTATCATATATTGAAATTGTTAATGACAAGCCTATAAGGCGCTTTGTACAACTGGACCTTGAGCGTAAACGTGTAAGCCTGCTTAGCTTAAACTGGACGGTGGTTCACCCTATTGATGATAACAGCCCGCTAAAAGATGTTACCCATGATGACCTGATAAAAGCCGAAGCTACCTTCACTGTATTGCTTAAAGCTTTTGATGATACATTCTCACAAACCGTACACTCCCGCACCTCTTATCAATATGATGAGATCATTTGGGGAGCCAGGTTTAAACCTGCCTTCTTCCGTAATGAAACAGGCGGCATTGTGCTTGACCTGGGCAGTATAGGCGCTTATGATAAGGTTGAATTGCCGGTATTGGCTAAGCAGCTCAACTAAACATCGCAAAGTAAAACCGCCTTTTCAAGCGAATCTATTGGGTCTTTTCCTTTCGGGATAAACTCCTGCGCTACATAACCCTTAAAGCCGGTATTTTTGATGGCTTCCATTATTGCCGGGTAATATAGTTCCTGCGTTGCGTCTATCTCATTACGCCCCGGCACGCCACCCGTATGGTAATGCGCAAAGTATGGATGGTTGCTGTTTATAGTCGCTATAATGTCGCCCTCCTCTATCTGCATGTGGTAAATATCATACAGCAGTTTAAAGTTATCCGAAGCTAAGCGCTTACCCAGTTCAACTCCCCATGGCGTTTTATTGCACTGATAATCCGGATGATCCACCCTGGCGTTCAGCAATTCCATTACCAAAACCACCTTGTGCTTTTCGGCTAAAGGTATCAGTGGTTTCAATCCATCCACGCAATTCTTCAAGCCGGCTTCATCGTCAATACCATTACGGTTACCGCTAAAACATATCAGGTTGGTATAACCCGCAGCGGCAACAAGGGGTATCATTTTGCTATAATTCTCAAATAGCCGCGCGTGATATTGCTTGTCATTAAACCCTTCGGTCAAACTGATCTCGGCCCCGTTACACATCGGCGAGTGCAAACCGTATTGCTTTAATATCGGCCATTCATCGGGCCCAACCAGGTCAATACCGGTAATACCGATGCGTTTGGCTTCAATACATAATTCTTCAAGTGTTAACTCCGAATAGCACCAGCGGCAAACAGAATGGTTTATATTTCCTTTTAACGACAAAGTGTTATTTATTAAATTCGTAATTAGTACCTGAAAAAACAGGTAGATTCATAGGTAAATATGGGTATTTATAGGTAAAATATCGATTGTGAATTATCAATTTCACAATGACAATGTTCTAAAGCCGGGTGGTAAATGGTGGTATTTTTCAAATTCTTTTTCCGACCTCTATCTTCCGATACCTGACATCAAAACACCACCACAAAGATACGAAATTCCTAATTTAAAGCCGGGTTTTCGGGGAAATTAGCGATGTGCGCGTAACGCTGCCCAAGGCTTACCACCGTCTGTTTCCACAGGTTTTCTTCGTTGTGGTTAAACAATATATCAGGGTTATATTTGTTGGTCACTATCCATGAGTTTTCTTTCAGCTCATCATCCAACTGCCCTGCCTCCCAGCCAGAATATCCTATAAAAAACTTGATCTCATCATTCTTCAGTTGGTAACTGTTGGCCAAAGTTTTTACCATCTCAAAATCGCCGCCCCAAAATACACCATCGGCAATAGGTATGCCGCCTTCTATCTTATCCGGGCAACGGTGAATAAAATGCAGGGTATTGTTACCAACCGGGCCGCCTGTAAATAAAGGTATCTCCGAATATGAAATATCGGGCATAATATCGCCTAACAGATATTCACTTTCGTGGTTAAGTACAAAACCCATCACTCCCTCGGGCGAGTATTCGGTGATCAGGATAACCGACCGCTTAAAATTTGGGTCCATCATAAAAGGCTCCGAAATTAAGAGCCTGCCGGCATCAGGGGTAGTTGTACTTAGCATAAGTTTAAATTATTATATACGATATACGTACATAAAGGTATGTACGTTACATGTAATATAAATGAAATTTTTACACAATCAGTTTTTAATTTTTTTATAAACTGATACAAATCATGAAATAAGCCGCTATCAATGTGTAATTTTGCCCGTACATGGATAGTAAGACAATAAATAATTTAAGGCAGGAGTTCACGGCGGATACTCTTTTAGAGAAAGATGTAAACAAGGACCCTATTAAACAATTCGAAAAATGGTTTAAAGAGGCCCTGGAAAGCAATCCGGGCACGGCCAATGCCATGACCCTGGCTACCGCCGGCACTAATGGCCGCCCTACCGCTCGTATTGTTTTATTGAAAGACTTTAGCACCAACGGTTTTGTTTTTTATACCAACTACCTTAGCCGCAAAGGTAAAGAGCTTGCCAGGAACCCTTTGGCTGCCCTGTTATTCTTTTGGCCTGAGCTGGAGCGCCAGGTGTCCATCGAAGGCACGGTAGAGAAAGTGAGCCGCGAAGAATCGGAACGCTATTTTGCTACC
>Ga0070659_100000853_pt1 | contig 22248 bp, 20 predicted proteins | sample KBSC23metaG_FD_64666 | JGI IMG/M metagenome (GOLD analysis project Ga0070659, IMG submission 64666) | Corn rhizosphere microbial communities from Kellogg Biological Station, Michigan, USA - KBS C2-3 metaG | ecosystem: Host-associated > Plants > Roots > Rhizosphere > Soil ... | reverse complement strand
CGCCGGAGTGGTTGGTGACGCTGCGGCGCGAGGGACCACACCCGCGTTCCGTGGTGGCGGCGCGACTCGGGGTGTCCAACTCGGGGCTGGCCCGTGCGGGCGTCACCGAACCGCTGACCACCGCCGAGATCGGCGCCCTTCTCGATGAGGCGCCGGGCTGGCTCGAGATCGAGCGTGAGCGGCAGAAGGCGGTGCGCGCCGAGGCGGCTCGCGTCAAGCGCGAGAAGCGCGGTGCGGTCTAGCTCGTCCGGGCGTGCAGGAAGGCGTTGATCTCGGCGGTGAGCGCCGCATCGATCGGACGCTCCACCCCATCGACAGCGCGGATCGGCGCCGCGTGACGTCCGCTGGAGACCAACCAGGCGGCATCCGCGGCCTGCAGGTCGTCGACGGTCAGCAGTGCGTACTCGGTCGCAAAGCCTCGGCTGGTCGCCCAGGTGAAGACGTCGGCCTGGGTGGTTCCGGCCAGGATGCCCAGGTCGGTGCGCGGGGTGATCAGCGCCTGGCCGCGCTTGAGCACCAGGTTCGACACGGCCGCCTCGAGCAGGTACCCGTCCGAGCTGACGAACAGGGCGTCGTCGGCGCCGCGGCGGGCGGCCTCGCGGAAGACGCCGCGGTTGACCGCATAGCTCAGCGTCTTGGCGCCGGCCAGCAGCCAGGGCGCGATCTGCGCGATGTCGTGGCGGTATCCGCGGTCGAGCAGCACCACCCGGATGCCGTCCCGGCGCGCGTGCGTGTGATCGGGCGCGACCGCAGCCAGCGCCCATCCGGTCGGGGGCGTGGTGCCGGGCAGCAGCGATCCCGAGCCGCCCTCCACGCCTCGCGTCATCACGATCTTGACGAACCCCTCGTCCACCGGTTCACCGGAGGCCGAGACCAGGTGCGAGGCGACCTCGACGACGGCGGCGCGCCACTGGGCGGCATCCGGGGTCGGCAGGTCGAGCATCGCGGCGGAATGCGCGAAGCGCGCCAGATGGGGCTCCAGCGCCTGCAGGTGCCCGTTGCCGAGGCTGATCGTCTCGAAGATGCCGTCGCCGCGGGTGGCGCCGAGGTCGAGCACACTCAGCTGAGGCGCGGCGACGTCCGCCGGGTAGTGCCCGGCCGCTGTGCCGTCGTCGTGGAAGGCGAGTCGCACGAGGAAGGGGCCGACGGGGCTCGCGGTGCCGCTCACTCGCCGGCGTCCTGCGCGGCGCTCGATCGCGGGCTCGCATCTCGCGGGGCCGCGCCCTGCCCGGCGTGCCACCGCAGCCGATCGAGGCGCTCCAGCATGCCGTCGATGGTGGGTTCGAGCGCCGGATACGCGTCACGGATCTGGCCGAGCATCCGTCGATCGCGGGCATAGTCGCTGCCGGGCTTGCGTCCGCCTTCGGCGTCGAACAGGTCGGCGCGCAGCAGCAGCACGACCAGCTCGTCGATCGTCGGCAGCTCCTCCATGAAGGCCCACGGGTCCTCGCCGCTCCAGAGTCGCTCGGTGACCACCGAGCCGAGCTCGTCCTGCGCCTCGGCGCGCAGTCCCTCGAGGCTCGCGCGGCGCAGCACGTCGGCGTTCGCGGTCATGGAATCGAGCCTACGCCCGGCCCTGCTGGCCGATACGCTCGACCCGTGACGAGACTCGTTCGCCTTCTGGCCGTGTCGGCGATCGCGCTCGGGATCGTCGCCGCCCCGGCCAGCGCTCTGGCCGACTCACCCGCTCCGGCGGCGGCACGGCCCGCGGTCGCCGCCCTACCGGGCGACGCCACCGACTTCAGTTTCCGCAGCTTCGACGCCGCCTACGCGCTCGGCCGGGATGACACCCGGCACGCCACGCTCGTCGTCGTCGAGAAGCTGGTCGCGCTGTTCCCGCAGAGCGACCAGAACCACGGGATCATCCGCGACATCCCTGACTCCTACGGCAGCGCCGACCTGCAGACCCAGGTGATGTCGGTGACCGACCAGCACGGCCGCGACATCCCGTACCAGCAGAGCGATCAGGGCGGCTACGTGCAGCTGCAGATCGGCTCGGGCAGCATCTTCGTGCACGGCGCGACGACGTACGTGATCAGCTACACGCAACACGACACAATCCGCCACTTCAGCGACACCGATGACGACGAGTTCTACTGGGATGTCAACGGCACCGGATGGGGACAGCCGTTCGGCGAGGTCAGCGCGACGATCGAGGTCGCGCCCGAGCTGGCGGGAGCCCTCAACGGCCACGCCGCCTGCTATCAGGGCGCCGAGAACTCCAGCACCCCATGCGACAGCGGGATGCAGACGCCTCAAGGCCTGGCGACGCCGCCAGCCGGGGCGGATGCCACAACGGCACCGACCGCCACCGCGACCGCGGATCCGACACCGGGTCAGCCTGCGCGATTCACGGCCCAAGCTCACAACCTGGGCGCCGGCGAGAACCTGACGATCGCGATCGGCTTCACATCCGGCACCTTCGTCGATGTCTCCAGCGACGCGCCGCCCGACTACACCCCGACGCCGGTGACCGACGGAGAGGTCGCGGGCTGGCTGCTGTCGCTGCTGGGGTTCCCGGCGGTCCTGGTCGGAACGATCGGGGGCTTCCTCGCGCGTCGCAACAAGACCCAGCCGGCACGCGACGTGATCATTCCGCAGTACAGCCCACCGGACGACATCGACATCATGGCCGCCGCCGAACTGATCGGCAGGCCGTCCACCAAGCTCCCGGCCCAGCTGGTGAGCCTCGCGGTGCGCGGTAAGACGCGACTGCTCGGCTATCCGGTCGGCAGCGCCCGCGCCGCCGACTACTCGGTGCAGCTGGTGGACCGCACCGGTCTGACCTTCTACGAGCCGCTCGTGCTCGACGCGCTGTTCGGTGACAAGAAGGTCGGCGCCAGCTACGACCTGAAGCGCACCGGCGACACCGCCCTCGCCGACAAGCTCCAGTCGGTGCTCGATCTGGTTCCGGCCTGGCTCGACGACAACGGGGCGTACCACGGCATCCGCCGCACGGCCGGATCGATCGTGGTGCTCGTCATCACCGGCCTGCTGTTCCTGGTGGCGCTGGGTGCGGCGATCGCCGGCGGCGCAGGTGGCCTCGCCTTCGCGTTCGTGAGCCTGCTGGCGGGCGGCATCGGCGTCATCGCGGCCCTGGTGGGCCTCAATTCGACGAAGAAGCTGAGCGACAAGGGCGCGAAGTGGAACGACTACCTGCTGGGCATGCGGATGTACCTGCAGCTTGCCGAGGAAGACCGGTTGCGGGTGCTCCAGAGCCCCACCGGCGCCGAGCGGATCGACGTGGGTGACGGCAAGCAACTGGTCAAGCTGTACGAGAAGCTGCTGCCCTGGGCGGTGATCTGGGGCGTCGAGGATCAGTGGTCGAAGGTGCTCGAGATCGAGCTGCAACGCACGAACACCGAGCCTGACTTCTGGGTCGGCCGATCGGCATTCTCGTCGGCGATCTTCAGCTCGATGATCAGCGGGATCGGCACCGCGACCCTGCCGGTGCCGACTTCGACCACCAGCGGCAGCGGCAGCAGTTGGTCGAGTTTCTCGGGCGGTTCGTTCGGCGGCGGCTTCTCGGGAGGCGGCGGCGGGGGCGGCGGAGGCGGCGGCTGGTAATACGGCAGAATGTGGGGGTGCCAGAGAGTCCGCTGACGTCGGGGCCCTACGCGGTCCTCGGCGTTGAGGCCACCTCGTCGACCACCGAACTACGCCGGGCCTACCGCAGGAGGCTGCGCGAGACGCATCCGGACACCGGGGGCTCGCCCGAGAAATTCGATGCGGTGCAGCGCGCGTGGGAGCAGATCGGCACGCCGGAAGCGCGCGCCGCGTATGACAACGGCACGCAGAAGGTGTGGGACATCGATGACTCGCCGCGCACCTGGGCTCCGCCGGCGCCGACCGCACGGGCGAGCACCTCGCGGCCGCAAGCCCGCACGTTCGGGCATCCGGGCGGCTGGTACCGCGAGCAGTACCTCGAACTGCTGCACGAGTGGGTCGGGCGCGGCGTCGAGATCCCGGACCCCTACGATCTGACCCTGGTGCGCTCGGCCCCGCGAGAGATCCAGCGCCTGCTCGCATCGGCCGTCGCCGAGGAGGACACCGCCGTCGTGCTGGCGGGCCTCGGAATCGGCTTCACCGTCTGGAACGACGTGCGCACCGACCCGGTGCGCCGCACGCCGCGACCCGAGAACGGGCTCACCGCGGGACCGCAAGGGGCGGCGGGCAAGATCGACCACATCGTGCTCGGTCCGAGCGGGTTGTGGGGGATGCTCAGCGAGGACTGGGGCGGCACCGTCGCGATCCGCCGCGGCGAGCTGGTCGGCCCCGGCATCCACGCCGACGAGCGGCCGATGCACGAACTGGCGGAGCGGGCGCGCAACTTCGCCCGCCAGGCCAAGGTCAAGTTCTCGGCGCTGGCCATCGTGGTGCCCGATGACGCGAGTCCGGATGGCGTGATCGCGCTCGGCTCGATCCGCGGAGCGCAGACCTTGCTGGTGCAGCGCTCCCGGCTGGCGAACCTGGTGCGCATCGGAGTCCCGGGGGTCTCGGTGGGCGGCACCGACCTGTTCGAGGTGCGCACCCGGGTACAAGCAGCCGCCCGATTCGTGTGACCGCTGCGTAATTCCCCTCGGATTCGGGGGCGCGCAGTCGGACGTGTGTCGGTACTATGGGGGACACCCGGCCACTTCAACCACCAGGTCGGCGGCGAAATCAGGTCGCCATGCGCATCCAGACGACGCACCGTCCCCGGGCGAGGCGGACATGAGAGGCCCCGTGGCCTTCGTGGTGGGCCGTGCTCTCGAGGCGGCGTTCAACAGCGCGCTGTCGCGATTCGGCGAGCTGCCGATCCCGCACGATGCGCCGGTCGTCCACGCCGTCGGGCCCGACGCCGACCGTCTGCTGCTGATCGGCTCGGGCACGGTACGGGGGCTGGGGGTCACGTCCAACGAACTCGGACTCGGCGGTCAACTCGCCCGGCGGCTGTCGCCGCTGACCAGGCGCGGTGTCGACCTCGAACTGGGCGGCGCGACCACCCTGACCGTTCGTCAGGCCGCCGAGCTGATCGGCGACTACGACATGAGCCGATTCGACGCGATCATCCTCGTGCTGGGAATCCGCGATGCGGTCGGCCTGACCAGCACGCGGGACTGGCGGCGCGACATGCGACGCCTGCTCCAAGCGGCGTCCCGAGTGCCTCAGGTCTTCGTGGTGGCCGTCCCCGATTTCACCCGCTACACCGACCTCCGGCCGGTGCTCAAGCGCATCATCCTCAGGCATTCCGCTCAGCTGAACGACGAGTCGCGCCGTCTCGTCGCGAACGTTCCGGGTGCGCAATTCGTGCCGGTCAACGTGGCGGATCCGGGGCATTTCGTCCGGCCCGGGTCGATCGAGGTGTACGAGCTGTTCGCCGACGCGATCGCGCCGATCATCGCGCGGAGCCTCGATCCCGAGTTGCACGCGGCGAATCCTGCCCACGCGCATACCGAGCAGGAGCGCCAGGACGCGCTCGACGCGCTCGGGGTGATCGGCACCGGCAGCGATCCGGATGTCGACCGCATCACCCAGATGGCGCGCGATCTGCTCGGCGCGTCCGGGGCATCCGTGACCTTCCTCGATCACGACAGGCAGTGGATCAAGTCGGCCGTGTCGGTGAGCTCCGACGACATGCCGCGGGTCGACGCGTTCTGCAACACCACGATCGCCAAGTCGCGGCTGTTCGTCGTCGAAGACGCGAGCAAGGATGCGCGGTTCGCCTCGCATCCGTGGGTGGTCGGCGACGAGCACGTGAGGTTCTACGCGGGCTATCCGCTGGAGGCGCCGGGCGGTGTGCGAGTCGGCGCGCTGTGCGTCGTCGACACCAAGCCGCGGCGCTTCAGCACCGCCGAGGCATCGCTGCTGCGCGACCTCGCCCTGCAGGTGCAAGGCGCGTTGTGGGCGGCGGCGCGCAGCCGCAACCCGCGCTGAGCAGCCTCTCGCCCGCGTGCCGGTCGCTGCCCATACGCTGGGGGAGTGACCGACATCGCCGCCGACAGCGCCGCATCCGGATTCCAGACCGCCCCCGCCGACGCCACCTCGGTGGCCAGGCTGGCCGAGCAGGGTCTGCGCTACGCCGTGGTCGATACTGCCGACGAGGCCGCGTTCGGCGCCTGGCTGCACGCGGATGACCGCGGCTTCCTGCAGGCCAGCCGCAGCGACGAGCAGGTGAGGCGCACCGCCGCGGGCATCGGATACCGGCGCACGATCGGCGTGTACGACGACCGACTCGCTGCGGCCGGTGCCGCCAGCGCGTCCCCCGGCTCCGCATCCGAGGTGGCCGGCTGGCCGATCGCGACCGTCAACTCGTGGCCGGGGCAGCTGACGCTGCCCGGCAGCACGGCCGAGCACCCCCGCACCATGCCCTCGTGGGCGATCAGCTCGGTCACAGTCGCCGCCACGCACCGGCGCCGGGGCATCGCGCGCAACCTGCTCGAGGGCGAACTGCGCACGGCCGCCGCGCTCGGGGTGCCGATGGCGATGCTGACGGTGTCGGAGTCCACCATCTACGGGCGCTTCGGGTTCGCCGCCGCGGCCTACGCAGCGGACTGGACGATCGACACCCGCCGGGTGCGGTGGTCGGGCCCCGCAGCATCCGGCTCGGCTGACGGCGGTCGCGTCGAGTACCTCAGCGTCGGCGAGTACCGCGAGCAGGTGCCGGCCCTGTTCGAGCGCGTGCGCCTGACCAGCCCGGGCGAGATCGACGTCTGGCCGCTGCGCTGGGATCAGTTGGTCGGTGCGGACCAACCCGACTCCGAGCGCACCACGAGTCTGCGTGCGGCACGCTACGTCGACGCCGGCGGGGTCACGCGCGGCCTGGCGCTGTTCCGGCTGACCGGCGGCGACGACGACTTCACCCAGCACTCGGTCACGGTCGCGCGGCTCGACGCCGAGACCGCGGATGCCGACCTCGCCCTCTGGCGCTTCCTGCTCGAACTCGACCTCACCATTGAGCTGAAGGCGCACCTGCGACGCCCCGAGGAGCCGATGCGCTGGCTGCTGGGCGACTTCCGCGCCGCGCACGTCGACGTCTGGGAGCACCAGTACCTGCGCGTGCTCGACGTGCCCGCCGTCTACGAGGCGCGCGGGTACTCGGCGGCCGGGTCGATCGTGTTCGAGGTCACCGACCCGCTCGGTTTCGCGGCGGGCATCTGGAACGTGGTGGTCGAGCCGGTCGAAACCATCTCCCGCGCGACAGTCAGCAAGCTCGATGAGATCCCGGATGACACCCCGGCCCTTTCGATGACCGCCAACGAGCTCGCCGCCATCTATCTAGGCGGCGTCTCGGTGGCGACTCTGGTGGCGGCCGGACGCATCACCGAGCTGCGTCCCGGCTCGGCGTCGGCTGCCGATGCGCTGTTGCGCGTCGACCGCGCCCCGTGGTTGAGCGTCTGGTACTAGGAGGCCCGAACGTGGAGGCAGTGACATGACCCGTCTGAGCAACATCACCGTGCTGGGCACTGGAGTGCTGGGTTCGCAGATCGCGTTCCAGACCGCGTTCAGCGGCTTCGAGGTGGTGGCCTGGGATGTCGATGACGCAGCCCTGGAGGCCGCCAAGGTGCGCTTCCGTAAGCTGGCTGACCGCTACATCCGCGAAGACTTCCAGGGCTCGGCGGGCGGCAAAGCCGAGGCGGCGCTCGGGCGTCTGCGCTATACGACCGACCTCGCCGACGCGGCGAAGGACGCCGACCTGGTCATCGAGGCCGTGCCCGAGCAGCTGGAGCTGAAGCGCGACATCTATGCGCGTCTCGGCGCGGTGGCCCCGTCGAAGACGATCTTCGCGACCAACTCGTCGACGCTGCTGCCCAGCAAGCTGATGGATGCCACCGGTCGCCCCGACCGCTTTCTCGCCCTGCACTTCGCCAACGAGATCTGGAAGTTCAACGTCGGCGAGGTGATGGGAACGGAGTCGACCTCGCCCGCCGCCTACGACACCGTCGTCGAGTTCGCGCGCGACATGGGAATGGTGCCGATCGAGATCAAGAAGGAGAAGGCCGGCTACGTGCTCAACTCACTGCTGGTGCCCTTCTTGAACGCCGCGGGCGAGCTGCTCGTCGACGGGATCGCGGACCCCGAAACGATCGACAAGACCTGGCGCATCGCGACCGGATCGCCCTCTGGCCCGTTCCAGATCTACGACGTGATCGGGCTGATGACGCCCTACAACGTGGCGATGGCCGACCCGCGCCCCAAATCGCAAGCGTTCGCAAAGCTGCTCAAAGAGGAGTACATCGACAAGGGCAAGCTCGGGGTGGCGACGGGGGAAGGGTTCTACGTCTACGGGAAGCGGGAGTAGCTTCGCGTGGCGAACCCAGCCGGGCTGCCCGAGGTGTGCGTCGTCTATCTCGTTCGGAATGCCACGGTGGGCCCTGAGGTCCTTCTCGGTCGGAAGCTCACCGGACTCGGTGCAGGCAAAGTCGTGGCGCCAGGCGGAAAGTTGGAGTCCGGCGAGACACCGATCGATGCGGCAGTTCGGGAGGTCCGGGAGGAGGTTGGGCTCACCCTCGATGTAGCGGGTCTGCGGCTGCTGGGCGAGTTGACCTACATCTTCCCAACCAAGCCGGCGTGGAATCAGGTCTCGTGGGCCTTCACGGCGCATGGAGACTTCGGGGATCCCATGCCAAGCCACGAGCTCGACGCACTATGGATATCGGTCGGCTCGCTGCCCCTTGACGAGATGTGGGACGACGCGAAGTATTGGGTGCCCGATCTCCTTAACGGCGTTCCCGTCGTAGCAACGTTTCAGTTCGGCAGCGACCTGTCGACGGTCAGCGAACGCGGTTAGAGCCTAGGCAGCGAATTCCTCGAAACGACGAGCGAGCGCGTCTCTCGATGGCCAATCCGCTTCCCGACGAGGAAGTGTGAGCGCGGTGCCTTGCATGTCTTGGATGCCGTGTTTGAGCATTGGGCCATCGACCTCCTTGAGGACCTGTTGGTCGATGTGCACGACATAGTCCGGCGATATGCCCAAGATGCCGTTATCGAACGCAGCATGATGAATCTTGCAGAGCGCGAGTCCGTTAGTGACGTGTGCAACTCCCTGCTCGTCACGGTCCGGGATGATGTGGGCCGCATCTAGGAGTTCGGGATGATTGAGCCGGCAGATGGCGCAGGTTCGGTCGTATGCCAGGATCACCCGAGCCCTGAACTCCGGCTGGTGGACCCGTCGGCGAACCATTTGCTGCACATACTGGCGGTCGATTGCTGGATCCGCAGCCCCCGCGGTGAATGATCGCCACGATTCTTCACCCGTCGCGATCAAGAAGAACCTGCTTGGGAGATCTTCATCGACTACGTAACACGGAACGTACGAGATGTAGACATTCGGCATGAGTTTCCGAAACAGCACTATGGGCTTCTGCGAAACCATTGCGGCGCGGAGCTTCTTGTTGTCTCCGCCGAATGGGTCCCCATCTCGGAACGAGTATCGAAGGATGCCGTCGTCTCCGACGTGGTCGACGTAAGGTCCTTCTTCCGAGCTGACGACCGAAAATGTCTCGTCCAACTCTGCTGGGTTTCGAATGCCCCGGCTGTAGTCGATCAGGGGAAATCGACGCCCCTCAACCACGAAGTCAAAGAGTTCGTCGCGCGTTGCGAATCCGCCGGTCGAGTCCATGAGCCGTTCCAGCCCTGCAAACGCTGCCAAGCGGAGACGATCCTGCTCGAACGGGCTGAGTGCCATGGCTCTTTGTAGCAGAGAGCGGCCCTCGAGAGTCGCTTCCTGCCACCACCACCGCCCCACTGGCGTAACCTGGAATCTTCCGGCAACGTAAGGAAGACCCTTTGGCAGAGTGCATCCACGGCTTCGAAGACGGGCTGTGCGACATCTGCTTCCCGCGACAGGCTCCCGAGCCGGTGCGGCGCGCGGCGACCACGACGGCTCGTCGCCCCGCGGCATCCCGAAGCTCGGGCGGCGTCGCGACGACGACCCGCCCGCAACCCAAGCGCACCAGCGCCCGGCCGACGATGCTGCTCAACACCCAGCGGGTCTACCACGTGACGCACCTGCGCAACCTCGAGGCGATCGTGATCGACGAGGCGATCCGGGCGGATGCCGCGCCCGAGGTCGATGTCAGTTCGGCTACCACGCGTGAGCTGCGGCGGAGCGTCGAGCTCGCCAGCGGCGGCACGGTCGCCGACCGGGTTCCGTTTCAGCTGAGCCCGAACGCCAGCCGCTGGAACGAGTTGCGCAGCGGCGCGGCCGGCGTGCACTGGAGCGACGCGGCGCGCGCGGCCAACCCGCTCGAGTTCGTGATCCTGGTCACCTCGGCCGGCGCGGTCGGCCCCGACGTGATCTTCGCCAACGGGGATGCCGCGGCTCCCGCCACGCGCTTCGCCGCCGGTGACGACGGCACGGCCCTGTTGCGCGCGACCTTCGCGCTCGACCCCGAACTGGTGGACGCCGAACTGCTGGCCGCCGCTCCCGTCCCCTTCTCGGCGATCACCCTCGTGGGCGTGGCGAACGAGCCGGTGCGCGACCAGGTGCGCCAGCTGCTCGCCGACGTCGGGGGAGCGGCCCCGAAGGTGGCGGTCTACCCGCCCTGGTTCCAGGCGGACTGAACCCCGCCGAACAAACGCGGGCCCGGGCCGAAGCCCGAGCCCGCGCATCCATAGTGGGTGACGATCAGTCGCCCTTCACGTTGACCAGCTGCCGCAGCGTGTGCCGAACCCGGACGAGTTCGGAGGCGTCGGCCATGACCTGGTCGATGTCCTTGTACGCGGCGGGGATCTCGTCGAGGAAGGCGGCGGTGTCGCGAAACTCGATCCCGACCATGGCCTCCCGCAACTGCTCGTGCGTGAAGGTCTGCCGGGCCTTGCTCCGCGAGTACACCCGGCCTGCCCCGTGCGGCGACGAGTCGAGTGCCATCTTGTTGCCGAGCCCCTCCACCACGTACGACGCCGTGCCCATCGATCCCGGGATCAGTCCCGGCTCGCCGTCGCGAGCCGAGATCGCTCCCTTCCTCGACAGCCACACCTCCTTGCCGAAGTGGGTCTCCTTCTGCGTGAAGTTGTGGTGGCAGTTGATCCGCTCGACCTCGACGACCGGCTCGCCGATCCACTCCGAGACCTGCCGGATCACCCGGTCCATCATTTCCTCCCGGTTCAGCAGCGCAAACCGCTGCGCCCACCGGAGCTCGGCGATGTACCGTGAGAACTCGCGTGTGCCCTCGACCAGGTAGGCCAGGTCACGGTCGGGCAACGTGATCCACCACCGCTCCATCTCGGCCTGAGCGACCTTGATGTGGCGCTGGGCGATCTTGTTGCCCACCCCCCGGCTGCCCGAGTGCAGGAACAGCCACACGGTGTCCGTCTCGTCGACGCTCACCTCGATGAAGTGGTTGCCGCTGCCGAGCGAACCCAACTGCATCCGCCAGTTGCCGGCGTACGAGGCCGGGTCGAAGTCGGATGCCGCGGCCAGCTCTTCGAGCTCAGCCACCCGCGGGGCGGCCGTCGCGACGATCTTGGCGTTGTAGGCCCCCGCCGAGGTCGGCACCGCCCGCTCGATCTGCTCCCGCAGAACACTGAGCGGGGATGTCTCAGCGACGCGCTCGACGTCCGCCCGAGTGAACTCGGTCTTGACAGCGATCATGCCGCAGCCGATGTCGACGCCGACGGCCGCCGGCATGACGGCCCGCAGCGTAGGGATGACCGACCCGACGGTCGCGCCGAGCCCGAGGTGGGCATCGGGCATGAGCGCCAGGTGCGGGTGGATGAACGGCATGGTCGCGGTGGTGCGAGCCTGCTCCTCGGTCTTCGACTCGAGGATGCTCGCCCAGCTGAACAGCCGGTCGGTGATCTTCTTCATGGTCCTTTCGATTCTCGTGAGTGGTGCGTGGTGTGGTGCGCCGTCGCGCGGTGATGGTGCTGGTGCCCGGGGCCGGCCGGGCACCGTCGACCCTGCAGAGTCGATGGGCGCAGAAAAAGCCCCGAGCCTCGTGCGGCTCGGGGCGTCGAGAGATCGACGTCGCGAAGCTACGCGAGGTGCTGGAAGGTGCGCTGATTGCGCATATCGGGGCGGAGATACTCGCTCATGCCACCGTTCCTTCCAGATCATCGGGGCGGCCGGCGCACAGTGCGGCGGCACGGACTTGGCAGACTAGCGTGGCCGCTTCGCGCCTGTCCAGCCGCAATCAGCACCGATGCCGATCTGTGATGATGGACGGCAAGCGTATAATGTTGCTATACGTATAGTATCGCTATACGATACGAGGGTGATCAAGTCTTTTCGGCACAAAGGGCTTGAGCAGTTCTTCGAGTCGGGGACCAAGAAGGGGATTCGACCTGATCACGCCGACAAGCTGCGGCGACAGCTCGCCGTGCTGGATAACGCTCAGTCGATGGACGACATCCCGGCGGCCTGGCGGCCACATCGGCTGAGCGGAACAGGGCCGTCGGGGCGGGATGTCGATGGTCACCAATCCATCTGGGTGTCGGGCAACTGGCGGCTCGTCTTCGAGTTCGACGGATTCGATGTTCACCTTCTCGACTATCTCGACTACCACTAGACAGGAGCAGACCATGAGCGCGATGTTCAACCCGCCGCACCCCGGCGAACTGTTCGACGACTACTTGGGCGCCGTCAGTCTTGCCGAGGCGGCCCGGCGGCTCGGCGTCACGCGCGCCACTCTGTCGCGCATCAGGAACGGTCACGCCTCCGTCACGGCAGACATGGCTGTTCGGTTGGGGGAGTTGCTTGGCACGAGTGCCGAACTCTGGCTCGGGATGCAGAGCGCCCACGACCTGTGGATCGAGCGCCAGAAGACGCGGCCGAAGATTCACGCTCTGGCGGGTTGATGACCTTCCTCTCGCCCGAAACGCGGGCGGCGCTCGAGCGGGTGCTCGCGCTGGACACGGCTGCTGCGGCCGATCCCTTGGCGCTCGTCGCCGCACTCCGCACCGCGTCGGCCGCGCTCGACGCCGACCCCGCCGCGCTTCGCGCCGTGCGGGCCGCCCTCGAGGCCGGCGCGAGTTGGAGCGATGTGGCGCAGGCCGCACAGCTCAGCCCCGCGGCATCCCGATGGCGATGGCAGGGGGATGACGCCGAGATCGCGGCGCGCCACGAGGCGGGTCGCAAGCGGAGCGAGCGCCCGAGCAGCAAGCCCACCGATCTGCCCGGTCTGTCGGTCGCCGACGCGGCCAAGCAGCTCGGGGTGACGGCTCAGGCGATCTACCTCCGGGTCTCACGCGGCCAGCTGCGCGCCGAGACGGTCACGCTGCCGGACGGACGTTCGTACAAGCGCGTGTTCCTCACCGAGGCGACGCCCGAATAGACGCGGTCTCGATACGCGGCTTCGCCGCTACTCGACCGCCCAGGGTGCATAGGATTCAGAGAACCGATCAAAGGAGATCGCATGTTCTCGAGCCCGTATCCCGACGAGGTCATTCCGAAGGTCAGCGTCTACGACTTCCTGTTCAAGGATCTCAGCCCCGAGGACGCGGCCCGGGTCGCTTTGATCGACGGGCCGAGCGGCGCCGAGACCGCATACGGCGCTCTCAAGGCGCAGATCGACCTGCTGGCCGGCGCGCTCGCGGCCCGCGGGCTCGGCATGGGCGATGTGGTGGCCCTGCACTCGCCCAACGTGCCGGCCTTCGCGACGGTGTTCCACGGCATCCTGCGCTCGGGGGCGACCGCGACGACCGTCAACGCGCTATACACCGCCGAGGAGATGGGGCGCCAGCTCCAGGATTCGAAGGCGAAGTTCCTGTTCACGGTGAGCGTCCTGCTGCCGGTCGCCAGCGCGGCCGCGGCGGCTGCCGGCATCCCCGACGACAAGATCGTCGTACTCGACGGATTCGAGGGCTACACCGGCCTGCGCGACCTGCTCGGCGAGGGCGCGACCCCGCCCGAGGTGAGCTTCGACCCGGCGACCCACGTGGCCGTCATCCCGTACTCCTCGGGCACCACCGGATTCGCCAAGGGGGTGCAGCTCAGCCACACCAACCTGGTCGCCAACGTGGTGCAGTGCAAGCCGGTGCTCGACGCCACGGCCGACGACCGGATCATGGCCTTCCTGCCGTTCTTCCACATCTACGGCATGACCGTGCTGTTGAACCTCGCGTTCTACCGCCGTGCCTCGCTGATCACGCTGCCGCGCTTCGATCTGCCGCAGTTCTTGCAGGTGATCCAGGATCAGAAGAGCACCTTCGCCTTCATCGCCCCGCCGGTCGCGGTGGCGCTGGCCAAGCACCCGATCGTCGACCAGTACGACCTGTCGACGATCCGCGGCATGATGAGCGGCGCGGCGCCGCTGTCCGAGGCGCTCGCGGTCGCGGTCACCGAGCGGCTCGGGGTGCACATGCAGCAGGGCTACGGCATGAGCGAACTCAGCCCGGTCTCGCACGTGATCCCGCCGGACCGCGACGATCTGTCGCGCGGCACCATCGGATTCCCGATCGCCAACATCGAGTGCAAGCTGATCAACACCGAGACCGGAGCCGAGATCGAGATGCCCGCCGAGGGCGCCAGCGAGGCCGGCGAGCTCTGGGTGCGCGGTCCGAACGTCATGCTCGGCTATCTGGGTCAGGATGCCGCCACGCACGAGACCATCGACGACGACGGCTTCCTGCACACCGGAGACATCGCGCTGGTGAACCACGACGGGTCGTTCCAGATCGTGGACCGGCTCAAAGAGCTGATCAAGTACAAGGGCTACCAGGTGGCGCCGGCCGAGCTCGAGGCGCTGCTGCTGACGCATCCCGAGATCGCGGATGCCGCCGTGGTCGCCGCGCTCGACGAGGAGGCCGGCGAGATCCCCAAGGCGTTCGTCGTGCTGAAAGACGGGTCGGAACTCGACGCGGAGGCCGTGATGCAGTTCGTCGGCTCGCAGGTCGCGCCGCACAAGAAGGTGCGCGCGGTGTCGTTCATCGACGCGGTGCCGAAGTCATCGGCCGGCAAGATCCTGCGGAAGGACCTGAAGGGCAAGTAGCGGCTTACGTGACCCGACGCCCGAGACGGGCGTCGGCGCTGGGGTCGCGGCGGAGGCCAGAAATGGCCTCCGCTTATAGCTCCACCGCGCCGGTCACGTCATCGGCCGTCGGGTCGTTCAACGCGGTTCCGCCGATCGGCTCGCCCGCCCAGTGTGTGAGGAGCCAGCCGTCGCGCGGTGAACCGGTCAGGGCGACGACCCCGGTGTTGTCGAGGTGCCGGCGTCCGGGCAGGTCGCGCGGGATGTTGGTCGCGCGCGCGGCGGTCCACACGCGGATCGCCGCACCGTGGCTGAACACGGCGACCGTGGCATCCGGGTCGTGCTCGGCGGCGACGCGGGCCAGGTCGGCGTCGAAGCGCCCGTAGAACTCGTGGCCGTCGCCGCCGCCCGGCATGCGCACGTCCAGTTCGCCGGCGGCCCAGGCCCAGACGGCGTCGAGGTAGGCGCGTACGGCCGTCTCGTCGGTGCGCCCCTCGAGGTCGCCGGCCTCGATCTCATGGACGCCGGGCAGCACCACGCGGTGCATCTCGCCTCGGACGCGCGCCAGCGGTGCGGCCGTCTGCTGCGTGCGGACCAGCCGCGACGCGTAGATGCCGTCGATCCGCTCGGCGGCCAGGGCATCCGGAACGGCGGCCGCCTGCGCCCTGCCCAGGTCGGTCAACGCCGGACCGGGCGCGGCGGTGTCGAGCTCGCCGCGGACGTTCGCGGGCGTCTGCCCGTGCCGGATCAGAAGGAGTCGCATCACCAGCAAGCCTAGGGATGCCGGCGACACCGCGCCCGCGTCAGGAGGTGCTGGAGACCACCGGCTGGGCCGTGAAGCCGCCCGACCAGTCCTTCATCGTGACGCGGAACAGCAGCGACGCGCCCTGCTGGGTCGTCACGGTGCAGTTGAACGTCGATTCGGGCGCGAAGCTGGTGACCGCCGGGCAGGAGACCGTCGCGGTGATGTGCTGCTGCGTCGCCAACTCCTGCTGCAGCGTGGACTCGACGTACGCCACCCGTTGGGGAGTCGGAGCGGACAACCACCCGAACGCGACCAGGATCGCCAGGGCATAGCCCGCGACGTACGACAGGACCCACAGACCGATCGCCGCGCCCGCGCCCTTGCCCTGACCGCGCAGGCGCAACGCGCGCACGATCAAGTAGATCAGCGGCGGGATGAGCAGCACCCAGAAGGGCGAGGCCAGGTCGAAGTATCCGCGGCGCGCCAGCGCGCTCCTGTCGATCTGCGCCGACGCGAGGCCGAGCAGGCTGATGCCGAAGAGCGCGAACGGCAGCCAGCCCACCGAATCGGCCGAGAGCTGGGTGAGCGGAGTCAGCTGGGTCCAGACGAAGAAGGCGGCGGTCGAGATCAGCGGCGCCAGGAGCATGAACGCCAGCCCGCCGGTCCAGGTGGAGCCGGTCGGTCCCACCGGAGCCGCACCGTACGCGCGCATGCCGGGCCTCGCGGTGCTGGCCGAGTTGTAGGGATCCCGCGAGCTGAACGGGATCATCGGCACCGGCTCCAGGTGCACGGAGTTCGGATCGAACGGGACGTAGTTTCCGGGATCCGGCTGGTACTGCACGCCCGGAGTCGGTGCCCCCTGGGTGGGCCAGTACTCGGCGGGTGCGGCCGGAGTCGGCGGAGCGGCGGGTGCTGCGGCGTACGGCATGGCGGGGACCAGCTCGGAGGGCGTTGCCGGCGCGGTCGGCGCCCCGAGCTGCAGCGGCTGAGGGATCGGCCGAGGAGCGAGCGGGACGTAGGTGGCCCCGGGAGTGCTCGCCGCGAAGGGTTGGAACTCGGGCGGCGCGACCGGATTGGTTCCGAGCTCGACCGGCGGCGGCCCGGCGTACACGGCGGGCGCGGCGTACCCAGCCGGTGCGGAGGCCTGCGGTGCGGGGGCCTGCGGCGCGGGAGCCTGCGGCGCGGGAGCCTGCGGCGCGAGCACCGGGGGTTCGGCGTACATGGTGGGTGCGGCCGCGGGCGGGACCGGCAGTGGCTGCGCGAATGCGGCGGGCGCCGTCGGCACGATTCCCGGGAAGGAGTCGCCGGCAGGCATCGGGACCGGAGCCGGAGTCACGGGGGCCACGGGAGCGGCCGGCGCCGACATGGGGAAGACATCGGGCGAGAGCGGCACGCTCGGCGGGTGCGGAGAAATCGGCGCGCCGAGCGCCACCACGGGTGCGGCAGGAGGCGGCGAAACGGGCGGGGCAGCGGCGGTCGGTGTCGCGAACGCCGCCGGCACCTCCGGGAAGGCGGCGGCGGAAACGGTCGGAGCGCCGGTCACCGGGAACAGCTGGTCGACGGGCGCGGCGAGCGGCGCCTCCACCTTCCAGACCGGCTCCTTCGGCTTGGCGGTCGGCTCCTCGCCACGGAGGGACGGGAAGGCGTCGACCGACACCGGGATCGGGGGCTCGGTGGGTGTCGAGGTGAGCGCGAGCTGGACCGGGACCCCGCTCAGGGCGACCTCGGGCGAGATGTCGGCGAGGTCCGACCACTCGGGAACGTAGTCTTCGGCGCCCGCTGTCTCGGCCATCCTGAACACGGAGTTCGGCGGAACGTACGGCTCGTCGATGCGCGGGGTGCCGGGCTGGGGAACGGCCGTGAGCAGCGGGGGCACGGCCGCCAATGACGGCCTGACGTCTGCGCTCGCGCCGAGGGCAGACTCCGCCGGCATCGTCTGCTTGGTCCAGGTGGCGCCATCCCACCAGCGCAGCAGCGATGCGTCCAACGGATCGGCGTACCAGCCTCCAGCCGGCGTCGACGAAGCAGTGGACACGTTTCCCCCCATCAACGTTTCCTGGCCCCACAGTAGGGGGCGCACGTCAGCGAACCGAGTCCCCCGTTCGGGGACCCGGTGGTGTGCGGACCGGTCAGGCCGACAGCAGCTGCTCTCCCACGGCTGCCGTGCGCTGGCGCGGACGGATCGGCGGAACCCGAGGCGCTTGGCGCGGCGCCGGATTCTCACCGGCGGCATGCCGTCCGATGAAGCCCGGCCGGACTCCCTGATCGGCGGCGGCGTGCTCGGCATCGGCGGCGGCAAGGGCCGCATCGGCCTCGGCGATCTGCGGGACGCTCGCCTCGATCGCGACCTGGTCGGCCTGCATCGGATTCGCCGGGACGGAGACGTGCTCGGTCCAACTCGTTCCATCCCACCAGCGCACCCGTCCGGCCATCTGGGGGTCCGGATACCAAGCGGCGGCGGGGGCGTCACTCGGGTATGACATGGAGGATCCCCCCTCGACGGGCACTCGAATCGGGTTTCTCGCGCTCCACTTGGCAGCCTAATCAGCGGATGGCGGGCGGGTGAGTCCCCTGTTCGCGGGTGAGAAGCGGGCTACTCCAGCTCGTGGCCGTCGCCGACCAGGCCGCGCTCGATCAGTGCGTCCGGGTGGGCGGGGGATGCCGCCGCATCCTGAGCCCCCGCGGGCCGCCCCGAGAGATCGACGCCCACATGCGTGTCTGGCGAAATCACGGCCTGCGGCTCGAGCGGATGCCCCGACTCGGCCACGTGCCGGGCCGAGTGGTGATCCGCGCGTTCTTCGTCGGCGCCGTCAGCGAACTCGTCGTCGTTGCGGTCGTCAGCTGCGTCTGCGTTGGCGTGTTTCCCCATCCGTCCAGGTTAACCCGGAGTTCGCGCGGGCTCAGAAAAGACTGAACGGTGCTTCAGGATTCGGACGGCTGGAGCGCTCAGAGAGCGAAGGAGTAGCTGAACTTGCCGTTGTCTCCGTCGATGCTGACCCACACCGTGCGGTGCACGCCGGTGGCGGTGGTGGCGTCGCAGGTGTACAGGCTGCCGATCGTGGTGGCGTCGACGAAGGGCGGGCAGTTCACGAAGACGGCCTTGCCGTGACTGATGTAGTCCGCGCTGATGGTGCGTTGCACGTTCAGGGCGTTGGCGAGCCCCTGCGTCTGGCCCAGGGCGGACGCGACCAGCGGCGAACCGAACGCGAGCGCGGCGACCACGAGCAGCATGGCGATCGCGCCGTTGCCGGGGACGCGCGTGCGGCGCACGATCAGGTAGGCGAGACCGGTCAGCAGTGCGAACAGCGGGCTCGGCGGCTCGTACCCACGGCCGCGCAGGGCGCGGGCGTCGGTGAACGCCCAGAGCAGGCACAGCAGGTACGGGATGGCGACCGCGATCACGAAGACGATCACGTTCGAGAAGAGGTACAGGTAGACGTACGCGGCGGCGATGCCGACCACGAGGGCCAGCAGCGGGCTGAGCGCGATCATCCACGCGGATGCGGTGGAGGCGTGGGAGGCCGATGCCATGGTGGCCGCCGACGCGGAGCGCGACAGCGACGCGGAGCCCGCCATCGATGCGGAACCCGCCATCGTCCCGAAGCTCGTCTCCGAGGCGGAACCCGCTCCGGATGCCAGGGCGGACGTGCGGCCGGCGAGCGGGTTCTCGACCGCGCCGATCCCGAACTGGTGCTCCAGATCGCGAACCGCGGCGATGCGCTCCTCGGAGGTCTCGGTCAGCGACGACTCGTTCGTGCCGCTCAGGCCGCCTTGGCCGATGGCGGCGTGACCCATGGTCTGCCCCGCCGTCTGACTCATGCCGGGAGTGGTGGTCGGCTTCTCGCGCACGTGTTCTGTCCAGGCCAGACCGTTCCACCAGCGCACCTGAACAGATGACGCGGGGTCTTGGTACCAGCCCGCCGACACGACGCGCGTTGCTTGATCAGTCACGCGCATCCCCTCCCTTGTTTGACGGCAATGTCAGTCTATGAGCGGGGCTTCTCGGGAACAGGACCCCATTCGGGGTATGTTCTGAGTCCCCTTTTATGAGGTCAAGCCGCAGCTCAGCTGGTGGCGGAGAAAACGCCCCAGTCGTCGACGCGCCACGAGATCCATCCGTTGGCGCGTTGAAGGCTCACGGTGACGTCGTAGGTGGCGCCGCCGGGCTTGTGCGCCTGGCAGACGAACGACTGCAGCGGGATCAGCGGCGGGGTGGGCGGGCAGGTCGCCACCAGCGGGATGCCGAGTGCGGCACCGCTCTGCGTGATCTCGATCTCGGCCTGGTGGGCGAAACTGGCGGGCGCGAGCTGAATGATCAGCCCGGGAACGGCGACGTTCGCCACGATCAGCGCCAAGCCGAGCGTGAGGAAGGTGAAGAGCGGGCCGAAACCGGTGCCCGACTCGCGGACGGTTCGGGTCAGTCGGGCGATCAGGTAGATGCCGACCGTGAGGATGGCGAACGCCCAGGGCGCCGGCTGGTCGAGCCCGGCACGCCGCAGGGTCCGATAGTCGAGGTAGGCCAGCACGATTCCCGCGAGGTACGGGATGCCGAACATCATGACCAGAACGGCCACCGAGGTGGTCTGCGCGGCGCCCGAGAGCAGGAGGAGCAGGCCGACCACCAGCGTGTACAGCGGGATCAGGGTCATGATCCAGACCGGACCGGTGCTGGTCGGCACCTCGGTGATCAGGCGGCCGGCGGTCGGCTCGGGCTGCCATTGCTGCTGCTGCGGCCACGGCTGGTCGGCCGGGGTGCTCGGGATGAAGGAGGTGGCGGACTCGCTGACGTGCGCGAACGCGGAGCGCGGCACGGAGGTCTCGCCGAGCAGGTCGTCGAAGCGGGTGTCGAGATCGAACGGGGCGCTGGTCGGCGCGTCGTCGAGCAAGCCCGGCGTCATCGAGAATGCCGCGACGGGCTCGTCGATCAGCATCTGGTCGCGCTCCGGCGCCTCGAGCGAACGGATCGGATCGGCGAATGCCGCGGCAGCCGGTGGGATCGGGTCGCGGTCGGCCGAACCGAAGCTCAGCGGTTCCTCGTCGAACTGGCGCTCGCGCTCGCGGCGCTCGCGGCGGCTCAGGTCTTGTTCTGCATCATCGGCGGGGTCGGCGAACGGACGCTCGCTCGACGGGCGGTCGTCGTCGGCGAAGGCGAGCTTCGAGGTGACCGTCTCGGTCGCCATCATCGGCTGACGGGCATCGGAGATGTGCTCGGTCCAGGCGTGGTTGTCCCACCAGCGCAACTGCGGAAGTCCGAGCGGGTCGGGGTACCACCCGGCGGGGACGCGCACGTCATCGTCTGGCATGCTGCTCTCCTTCGCGCTCCGGGCTGTGTCCCGCTGATTCCCTTATGAATGGTAAGGGAAACGGGGGACGGGGGATACTAGTCGCACTCACCCCAACATGGGGACACGATTGTCCCCCTAGGGGACAGCGTCGGGGGGCACTGGTCCGCGTTTGTGAGGACCCGCGCGGCGGGGCCTCCGAGCCGTACGGCAGACTCGGTTCCGTGCTCGCCGACCGCCTTGCCCAGCTTTCGAGGCCAGGATCCGTCGCCGGCCAGGAGTTCGATGCCGACGACTTCATCGGGGTGTTCGACGCCTGGGTGCGCGAGCAGGGCATCCGGCTCTACCCGGCTCAGGAGGAGGCGGTGCTCGAGCTGGTGCTCGGCAAGCACGTGGTGCTGTCGACGCCCACCGGTACCGGCAAGTCGCTGGTGGCGCTCGCCGCCCACGCGGCAGCCGTCTCGCAAGGGCAGCGCAGTTGGTACACCGCGCCGATCAAGGCGCTGGTCAGCGAGAAGTTCTTCCAGTTGGTCGAGGCGTTCGGGGCCGAGAAGGTGGGGCTGATCACCGGGGATTCCAGCGTCAACCCGGATGCCCCGATCCTGTGCTGCACCGCCGAGATCCTGGCGAACCTGGCGCTCCGGCAGGGCGGCGCGACCGACGCCGACCTGGTCGTGATGGACGAGTTCCACTACTACGCCGACCCCGAGCGGGGATGGGCCTGGCAGGTTCCGCTGCTGCTCCTTCCGCGCGCGCAGTTCCTCCTCATGTCGGCCACTCTCGGCGACGTCAGCGCGATCGCCGAGGATCTCGAACGCCGCACCGGCCGCGAGGTGGCGCAGGTCACCGGGGTCGCGCGGCCGGTGCCGCTCGACTACCGCTACGTCATGACGCCGGTGCACGAGACGGTTGAGCAGTTGCTGGCCGATGGTCTCGCGCCGATCTACATCGTGCACTTCTCGCAGGCGGCTGCCGTCGAGCGCGCGCAGGCGCTGTCCAGCGCCAAGGTCGCCAGCCGCGAGCAGCGCGACGCCATCGCCGAGGAGCTCGGCGGGTTCCGGTTCGCGGCGGGATTCGGCGCCACGCTGTCGCGGCTGATCCGGGCTGGCATCGGCGTGCACCACGCCGGGATGCTGCCCAAGTACCGGCGGCTGGTCGAGCAGTTGGCCCAGCGCGGACTGCTGCGCGTGATCTGCGGCACCGACACGCTCGGCGTGGGCATCAACGTGCCGATCCGCACCGTGCTGTTCACCGGACTGTCCAAATACGACGGTACGAAGACGCGACTGCTCCAGGCGCGTGAGTTCCACCAGATCGCCGGCCGGGCCGG
>Ga0070659_100000852_pt1 | contig 22251 bp, 24 predicted proteins | sample KBSC23metaG_FD_64666 | JGI IMG/M metagenome (GOLD analysis project Ga0070659, IMG submission 64666) | Corn rhizosphere microbial communities from Kellogg Biological Station, Michigan, USA - KBS C2-3 metaG | ecosystem: Host-associated > Plants > Roots > Rhizosphere > Soil ... | reverse complement strand
CCGAAGATGAAGGCGGCGCCGAGGACGCTCGCCGCCGCCAGATAGACGCCTCCGAACATGCTGGTAGCGACCGGGACGAGCGTGAATGCGACGAGAAGCACGGCATAGAGGAGGATGCTGCGGCGCGTGAAGGCATCGCCGCGGGCGACCGGCATCATCGGGATCCCGGTCCGCTTGTAGTCGTCGGAGATCAGCAGCGCCAGGGCCCAGAAGTGGGGCGGCGTCCAGAGGAAGACGACCAGGAAGGGGAAGAACGCCTCGATCGAGAGCCCGCCCGTCGCCGCCGCCCAGCCGACGAGCGGGGGCATCGCGCCGGCGGCGCCGCCGATGACGATGTTCTGCGGCGTCCGCGGCTTCAGCCAGGCCGTGTAGAGGAGGACGTAGCCGAGCAGCCCGAGCAGCGCCAGGACCGCTGCCAGGGCGTTCACGGTGATCCAGAGCTGGACCGTGGCGATTACGCCGAGGCTGATCCCGAAGATGAGCGCGCGAAGCGGCTCCACCCGGCCGGAGACGATCGGACGACCGCGGGTCCGGCCCATCCGGGCGTCGATGTCGCGGTCGATGTAGTGGTTGATCGCACCGGCGCCGCCGGCCGCGAGGTAGCCGCCGAGGCAGGTCCAAAGGATCGTCGAGAGCGCGAGCCCGCTCGGCTGCGCCACGAACATCGTCGTCACCGTCGTCCAGAGCAGCAGCGAGATGATCCGCGGCTTCGTCAGCGCGATGTGGTCGCGGACGTTGCTGAGCAGGTCGGCGAAGTCGAGCCGCCGCGGGGCCGGCGGGAGTGGGCGCGAAGCCCGCCTGCGCCGGCGGGTCCGCTCGACGCCGCCGACGGTCTGCCCGCGCTCGGCGACGCCGGCCGAGGACTCCATCATCGGGTCTTCCTGCGGAGCGGTCGGGCCACCGGCTGGAGGCGAGCGGGCATGCCGCTCAGGCTACCGGTCGGTCGTCTTCGCTCTGCGGAGTTGGCTCGGGGCCTGCTTCGGTGGGGTTCCCGCCCGCATCCGCCGCCTCTCCGGATGCGGCCCCCGATCCGACCGCGACCGGCTCCGGTTCCGGTCCCGGTGCTTCGGTCCTCGCCGCCGGCGGGTACCAGCGGGTCGCCCGGCGCCGGATCGCCTCGCGGATGTCGTCGAGCGGCTCGGCGCTGCGGACGTCGGGGACGAGATCGAAGTTGTGGACCGGTGGCGGCGAGGGCGCGAACCACTCGAGCGTGCTGCCTCCCCACGGGTCGGGCCCCGCCTCGAGGCCGTGGCGGTAGCTCGCGGCGGCGTTGAGCAGCGCGACGATGAAGCCGAGCACGAAGAGGATCGCGGCGATCGAGGCGATCAGGTTGAGAGCATCGAGCCCGCTGTCGCCGTAGAACTTGGCGACGTCCACCGGCATCCCCTCGAGGCCGGCCATCATCGTCGTCAGCACGTAGACGACGGCGCCGACGAGCAGAAGCAAGTACGACGTGATCCCGAAGGCGTCGCCCATCATCCGGCCGCTCAGCTTCGGGAACCAGTAGTGGAGGGCGGCGAAGCCGCCGAAGACGCCGGCGCCGGCGATCAGGGCGAAGCTGGTGCCGGTCGTGAACGTGGTCCCGGCGAGCAGGGCGCCGACCGGGACGACGGCGGTGACGAGCTTCCCGGCGAGGCCGATGACGATCAGGACGATCGCGCCGAGCGCGAACCGGAACGGCATCCCGTGGCGCTTGGCGCCGCCGGTCAGCGTCCCGATCCAGTTGAAGATGATCAGCCCGACGGGAACGATCGCCGCGAGCGCCATCAGCATCGCGAAGTAGCGGAAGCCGTCGGGGATCGGGCTCGAGTACATGCTCTGCATCCAGGCGAGGACGGCGAGGACCGCGAGCGCGACCAGCGAGCCGGCGACGGTGCGGTGGCCGAATTGCGGCTGGCGCGAGAAGGTCGAGAGGATCTCCGAGATCGCTGCGAGCGCGGCGACCAGGACCGAGACGACGGCGCCGGAGATGAAGATCGTTGCGAGGTGCTCGTAGAGCATCGGCTTGCCGCCCTCGCCGGAGTCGAAGAAGACCCCGCCGTAGTGGCGGTCGATCATCAGCATCGCGATCGCGGCGAGGAAGACCGGTCCGAGGACGAGCAGCGTGTAGCTGACGACCGAGGTCGCCCAGGTGAACAGCGGCATCCGCTGCAGGTACATCCCTGGGGCGCGTGAGTTGCGGAGCGTGGCGATCATGCTGATCGCGAAGCAGACGAAGCCGAGCAGGGCGAGCGCGAAGCCGATCAGCCAGGCGTCGACGGCGGCGCCGGGCAGGAACGCCGATGTGGAGAGCGGCGGCAGCGCCAGGATCCCCGCCTCGGAGGGCCGCCAGAGGAAGCTCGCGTAGATCGTCGTGCCGCCGAACGCGTAGAGCCAGTAGGAGAGGTGGTGGAGACGCGGCAGGGCCATGCCGCGGGCGCCGATCTGCAGCGGCACGACGATCGACATCAGCCCGATCATCAGCGGCAGCGCGAAGAGGATCAGGCTCGTCACCCCGAACGCGGAGAGCAGCCGGTCGAAGATCACCGGCTGGATCAGCGTGTTCTCGGGGATCATCAGCTGCAGCCGCATCATCAGGAACTCGGCGATCGCGGCGGCCGCGAAGAGGAGCGCGGTGGCGATGTACATCCGCCCGACGGCCTTGTGCTCGGCGCTGGTCACGAGGGTGATCCAGGCCTTCTGCTCGCGGGGGACCTGCTCGCTGACGACCTCGGGGTGCGATGCGGTGCGAACCGGCGTCACTTCGTCTGGAACCTCACTCCCGGCGCGGTGCCGGACTGAACGCGATCCTGGACGGCCGCGCGGGCTTGCTTGATCCCGTCGATCCGCTCCTTCACGAACGCCTCGTACTCGTCTGGCTCGACGACGATCACCCGGGTCCGCATCGTCGGGTAGCCCGGCCCGGAGAAGCGCGTCGAGCGGCCCTCGAAAGTGCCCGTCTCGGTGGCGGTGAAGTTGACCTCTCCCTGGATCCCGGGGACCGCCTCGGCGGTCGGCGCGAGCGCCGGCACCGACCAGCTGTGGAGGACGTCGGTGGAGCTGATGTCGAGCGTGATCGGCGTGTCGACCGGGACCACGAGCTCCTGGTAGCTGTAGGCCTGATCAGCGCTGAAGCCGTCCTCGGAGGGCTCCTTGATCGGGTATTCGTAGCGCCACAGCCACTGCTGGGCGTCCGCCTTGATCGTGATCGGCTGGTTCGCCGACGCCTCGACCTCGCTCGCCTTGCCCGTGAAGATGATGCCGACGACGAAGAGGACGATCGCGAGGACGCCGAGCCCGGCGCCGACGCGGAGCTGGACCGAGCCGGTACCGCGGGTCCGGCGGGCATCCTCGCCCGCCTCGATGGTCGTCGAACGGGTCCGCAGCGCGCGGACGATCGCTGCGAAGACGACGATCACGATCAGGGCCGCGAGGATCGCCATGATCACGTAGAGGGTGCGGGCGGAGCCGGCGCCGTCGGAGGCGGTCGAGTCGGGCGCGAACAGGTCGGCGGCGGCGATCTGCGGGGTCACGGCGAGCGCAGCGACGGTCGCGGCGAAGGAGACGAGAGCGGCTCTTGAGCGGACGGCCTGCAAGGCGCCGCCATTCTAGGGGGCGGCACCGGCAGATGCCGCCCTGACACCTCCCGGTTCGCTTCTATACTCGCCGCGCTTTGCCCCGAGCGGCGTTCCCATCCCGAGGCAGGCGGTCCCGGCTGCGCCCGTGGCTCCGCGCCGCAGCCTGCGCGGCCGTCGCAGCCTCGGTCGCGGTGCCGTTGCTGCGCCGCCGCCTACGGCTCCCGGCGGCGGCGACCGTCGTCGCGACGGTCGCCGGGCCGTTCGGGCTCGCGATCCTGAAGCCGCGGACGAAGGCCCGCGACGCATTCCTGTTCGCCCAGCAGATGTGGTCGTTCACGATGGTCCACGAGCTGCCCTACGACGATCCGGAAGCGCTCCGCCGGCGCCTGCGGATCCACTACCCGATCCGCTTCGACCGGGCGATCGGCGGCGGGCGGCTGCCGAACGCGCGGCTCCAGGGGGCGCTGACCCCCGACGACGGATCGGTGAGCGCGCTCGACCGCTTCCTCAGCGTCGCCCACTGGGCCTGGTTCTTCGAGCCGCACCTGGCGCTCGCCTACGTCCTCGTCCGCGACGAACGCCGCTTCGCGCGGGCCGCCCGGCAGATGGGAGCGGCCTTCGATCTCGGCTGCGCCGGCTACATCGCGGTGCCCACCGCGCCGCCGTGGTGGGCGGCCGCGAACGGCTACACCGGCGACGACCGGGTCGAGCGGCGGATGCTGGCGGTCGGCGAGGAGACGTTCCGGTCGGCCTGGCCGTCGATGTACAACGCCGTCGACGGCAATCCGTGGGCGGCGATGCCCTCGCTGCACTTCGGCGCCTCGGTCCTCGCCGCGATCCTGCTCAGCGAGTCGAGCCGTACCGCGGGTGCGATCGGCTGGACGTACGCGGGCGTGCTCGGCTTCGCGCTCGTCTATCTCGGCGAGCACTACGTCGTCGACCTGCTCGCCGGCCTCGGCCTCGTCGCCGCGGTTCGCATCGGCGAGCCGCACGCAGAGCCGCTCGCGCTCGCGATCAGCCGCGCCGTCCAGCAGCTCGAGCAGGTCGCGGGCGACTGAGCCTGCCCGGAAACGGGCGCTGGCGGGTCGGGATGCGAACATGAGCGGAATGGCGCGGGGAAGGGAGCCAGGAGTCGAGGATCGGCGACCGGACGGCGACGACGAGGCGCCGTCGCTGTTCGAGAGCCCACGCAAGGTCCTGATCACGACCCTCGTGGTGCTGCTGCTGTTCGCGGCGATCTACGTGCTGCTGCCGAAGCTGATCGGCCTCGAGGACGCGGTCGAGAAGATGGGGGAGGGGGAGTGGCAGTGGTTCGCGGTCGCGGTCGGCTTCAACGTCCTGGCCTTCGGCGCCTACGTGGCGTTGTTCCGCGGCGTCATCGGCGAGAACCTCGTCCACCTCGACTGGCGCGAGAGCTACCAGATCACGATGGCGGGGCTGGCGGCGTCGCGGGTCCTGTCGGCCGGAGGAGCCGGCGGCGTCGTGCTCAGTTACTGGGCGCTCCGCAAGGCGGGGATGCGGAGGGCCGAGGCGGCCGAGCGGATGGTCGCCTTCCTCGTCCTCCTCTACGCGTTCTACGTGCTCGCCGTGATCGTCTTCGGGGTCCTGCTCGAGACGGGCGTCCTCGCCGGCCCCAACCCGGTGTCGATGACGATCGTCCCGGCCGCAATCGCCGGCGGCGTCGCGATCGTCTTCCTGCTGATCATGCTCATCCCCGGCGACCTCGAGCGACGGCTCTCGCTCGAGGGCACCAACTGGGCGAGCCGGACCGCCCTGAAGCTGAGCCAGGTGCCGGCGACGATCTCGACCGGGACCCGGCTCGCGTTCGGGTTCGCCCGCGAGCCCCGCAAGGGCGGGCTCGCGGTCCTCGGCGCCTCCGGCTTCTGGGCGGCCAACATCGGGATCCTCTGGGCGACGTTCATGGCCTTCGGCGTCGCCCTGCCGATCGGCGTCCTCGTGATGGGCTTCTTCGTCGGCATGGCCGCGAACCTGGCTCCCGACCCGGCCGGCGTCGGCGCCGTCGACGGCGGGCTGATCGGCGCCTTCGTGATCTTCGGCGAGTCGGCATCGACGGTGATCGCGGCGGTGCTCGTCTACCGGCTGATCGCGTTCTGGATGCCGCTGCCGCCGGGAATCGTCGCGTTCCTGCAGCTGCGGCGGACCGTCGCCCGCTGGGAGGCGGAGGGGCGGTCCGTCGGCGATGATGAAATGGAAGCAGGCGAGGGGCCGCAGACCGCGGTCCCTTCCAATACTTCACTAAATGAAGTAAAGTTCAAGGAGAGTCCGATCCGAGGAGTCAGCAGTGACGGATAAGCGAATCGAGAACGTGATCATCATCGGCGGGGCCTGCGCCGGCTACACGGCCGCCGTCTACGCCGCGCGCGCCGATCTCGAGCCGCTGGTCATCGAGGGCTTCCAGTGGGGCGGGCAGCTGCAGAACACGACCGACGTCGAGAACTTCCCCGGCTTCCCGGAGGGGATCATGGGACCGGAGCTGATGCAGCGCTTCCGCGCCCAGGCCGAGCGGTTCGGGACGCGGTTCATCACCGACGACGCGACCAGGGTCGAGCTGACCGACGGCGGCATCCAGACCGTCTGGGTCGGCGACGACGAGTACCGTGCCCGCAGCGTGATCCTCGCGATGGGCGCGCAGCCGAAGCGGCTCGGGATCCCCGGCGAGGTCGAGATCGCCGGCCGCGGCGTCTCCACCTGCGGCATCTGCGACGGCGCCTTCTTCAAGGACCGCGACGTCGTCGTGATCGGCGGCGGCGACACGGCGATGGAGGACTCGATCTTCGTCGCCAAGTACGCCAGCAAGCTGAGCGTGATCCACCGCCGCGACGAGTTCCGCGCCTCGGTGGTGATGCAGGATCGCGCTCGTGCGGTCGAGAACATCGATTTCAAGACCCCGTACGTCCCCGAGGAGTTCGTCGCCGGCGACGATGGCGCCCTCGACCACGTCCGGCTCCGCCACGCCGAGACCGGCGAGACCGAGGAGATCAAAGCCGGCGGCGCGTTCGTCGCGATCGGCCACATTCCCGGCTCGGACCTCGTGGCCGGCCAGGTCGACCTCCACGACAACGGCTACGTCAAGGTCGCCGAGCCGTCGACCCGGACCAACCTCGCGGGCGTCTTCGCGATCGGCGATCTCGTCGACTTCACCTACCGCCAGGCGGTCACCGCCGCCGGCTCCGGCACCCGCGGCGCCCTCGACGCCGAGTGGTACCTCCGCGACACCCCGCCGAGCGACGAGGAGAAGATCGAGGCCGCCGAAGAAGCTCGCGTCGCGGGCTGAGGCGCGCGCCGTCAGCCCTCGATGTGACCGGGGCCGTCGGCCTCCCTGGCGGCGAGCATCTCGCTGAAGACGGCGCGCTCGTCCGGCTCGCGGCCAACCGCGATCTCGTCGGCGATCACCTGTGAGACGGCGTTGATCAGGGCGAGGTGCGTGAAGGCCTGCGGGAAGTTGCCGAGCTGGCGGCCGGTGTGGGCGTCGATCTCCTCGGCGTAGAGGTCGAGGGCGCCGCCCATCATGAGCAGGCGTTCACAGAGCCCGGCGGCCCGGTCGTGCTCGCCGATCTCGGCCAGGGCCGAGACGAGCCAGAAGGAGCAGATCGTGAACGTCCCCTCGACGCCCTGGAGGCCGTCGTCGGTCTGCTCGACGCGGTAGCGGAGCACGAGCCCCCTCACTGTCAGCTCGTCGGCGATCGCGAGGACGGTCTTGACGACGCGCTCGTCGTCGGAAGGGAGGAAGCGGACGAGCGGGATCAGCAGGGTCGAGGCGTCGAGCTCGTCGGTCTCGTAATGCTGGCGGAAGATCCCGTCGGCGGTGACACCGCGGGTCAGGATGTCGTCCTTGATCCGGTCCGCCTCGGCCTGCCACTGCTCGGCCCGCTCGCGCTCCCCGCGGGCCTTCGCGAGCCGGGTCCCGCGGTCGAGCGCCACCCAGCACATCAGCTTCGACGACAGGTAGTGCTTCGGCGCGCCACGCGCCTCCCAGACTCCCTGGTCGGGCTGCTCCCAGATCTCCATCGCCGCCTCGACCTGCCGGCAGGCGATCGTCCAGAGCTCGTCGCTGACGCCGCCGAGCGCCCGCGAGTGAATGTAGATCGAGTCGAGCAGCGCGCCGTAGACGTCGTTCTGGCGTTGCGAGTAGGCGGCGTTGCCGATCCGCACCGGCCGCGAGTCGAGGTAGCCGTTGAGGTGGTCGAGCGTCGACTCGGTCAGCTCCTTCTCACCGTCGATCCCGTACATGATCTGCAGGTCGCCGCCGTCGGCGGTGACCTGCTCGACGAAGCCCATGAAGTCCTTGGCTTCGTCGTCGAGGCCGAGGACGTGCAAACCCCAGAGCGCGAACGTGGCGTCGCGGATCCAGGTGTAGCGGTAGTCCCAGTTGCGCTCGCCTCCGGGAGTCTCCGGGAGCGAGGTCGTCAGCGCCGCGACCATGCCGCCGGTCGGCGCGTGCATCAGCCCCTTCAGCGTCAGCGCCGAGCGCTGCAGCTCGCCGCGCCAGCGGTGGTCGGGGAACCTGCCCCGCTCGAGCCAGCGGCGCCAGGCCTGGGCCGTGTCGTAGATCCGCTTGCCGGCGTCGCCGGCGTGGCCGGGCAGGCGCGCGTCGTCGGACCAGGTCAGCGCGCAGAAGGCGTTTTCGTCGCGGCCGAGCCGCCGCGTGCCCCAGATCCGCCCGTCGTCGTCGAGCTCGAGGTCCATGTCGGCCTGGAGGCGGAGCGGGATCCCGTCGACGACCGCGGTCGCGACGCCGAGCTCGGCGTCGAGGTCCCAGTCGATCGTCCCGCGCCCGTAGTCGGGGCGGGCCTCGCAGACCAGCTCGATCTCGGAATGGCCCTCGGGACAGTGGGCGAGGCGGACGAGCATCCGCTCCGCCTCGAGACGGTTGCGGCCGTCGCCGGTCCGGACGGCGTTGACGAGCAGCGCGTCGCGGACGACGAGCCAGCCGGTCTCGGTCGCCCACGTCGTCTCGATCAGGTTCGTCCCCGGCTCGTAGCGGCGCGCGACCGGCACCCGCTCGTCCGGCGAGAACCGCATCGCCCCGGCGCTCCGGTCGAGGAGGGCGCCGAAGATGCTCGGCGCGTCGAAGCGCGGCAGGCACATCCACTCGATCGAGCCGTTGGCGGCGACCAGCGCCCCGGTCTCGCAGTCGGACAAGAAGCCGTACGAGCCGATCCGCGGGAACTTCTGCAGGCAGGACTCCGGCGAGCGGGAGGGGTCCCGGGGGTTCACGGGGGCGACTCTACTTTCCCCCGAACTCGGCTCGCCGGCCCTCGAGCAGGGCTGCGACGCCCTCGGCGCGGTCCTCGCTGTCGAGCGCGGAGTTGAACAGGAGCCGCTCCCGCTCGAGACCGTCGGCGAGGCCGAGCTCGTCGGCCTCCTGGATCGCCTGCTTGGCGTAGCGGAGGGCGAGCGGCGGGCGGCCCGCCAGCTCCTCGGCGAGCATCACCGCCTGCTCGAGCGTCCCGCGACGGTCCATGACGACGTTCGCGAGCCCCCACTCGTGGGCCTGCCGGCCGGTCATCCGGCGGCCGGTCAGGACCAGCTCCATCGCCCGGTGCTTGCCGATCGCCCTGGTCAGGCGCTGCGTGGCCCCTCCGGAGGGGATCACGCCGAAGGTGATCTCGGGCAGCCCGAACGTCGCGTCCTTGGCGACGACGACGAGATCGCAGGCGAGCGCCAGCTCGCAGCCGCTCGAGAGCGCCCAGCCGGTCACCGCCGCGATCAGCGGCTTGCCGATCGCCCGCTGCCGCTCCCAGAACGGCGCCAGGTTCAGATCCGACGGCGGGCCCGGGCGCGGACCGGCGTAGCTGCGGATGTCCGGCCCGGTCGCGAAGTAGTCGCCGCTGCCGGTGATCACGATCGCGCCGACGCCGGGATCGGCATCGAGGTCCTCGAGCGCCGCGATCAGCTCCTCGGCGAGGTCCGGGCCGAGCGCGTTCCGGTCGCGTTCGCGAACGATCCGGCAGACCGCGACACGGCGCTCGATCGTGACGTCGATCGCGGCGCTCATCGCACCGCCGGCCGAGCCGCCGGCGGCCCCCCGGATCGGCTCACGCCTCAGCCTCGGCGTGCTCGCGCCCGATCGCCTCGCGAAGGGCGGCCGCGGCTGCCTCGGCGTGGCCGCCGCCGACATCGGGCAGCGCCTCGCCGTCGATCGCAGCGATCGGCTGGATCTCGCGGGTGGTCGAGGCGAGGAACGCCGACTGCGCGTCGCGCAGATCCGCGTCCGGGAAGCTGCCCTCCTCGACGTCGAGGCCGGCGATCACGACCGCGCGGGTGATCGAATCGAGGATCCCGACCTCGAGGCCGGGCGTCCGCAGGACTCCGTCCGGGGTGGTCCAGAAGACCGACGAGGTCGGCGCCTCGAGCACGGTGCCGCCGGCATCGACGTAGACGGCCTCGTCGGCGCCGCGCTCGACCGCGAGCCGCGTCGCGTGCATGTTCGCGGCGTACGAGATCGACTTGACCCCGGCGAGGATCTCGCTCGGGGTCAGCGTCACGATCGCGACCCGGGCGCTCGCCGGCCAGTCGGGGACGAGCTCGTCGGTGATCAGCCGGCGGCCGCCGCGGGTGATGACGATCCGGATGCAGCCGCCGGGATCGCCTTCCTCGGCGAGCAGGGCGTCGATCTCGGCCCGCAGCGCGTCCTCGTCGAAGTCGAGGTGGATCGCGTCGGCGGAGCGCCGCAGGCGGGCGACGTGGTCATCGAGCCGGAACGGCCGGCGGTCGTAGAGCTTGATCACCTCGAAGGCGCCGTCGCCGCGCAGCAGGCCGTCGTCGAGGATCGAGATCGTCGCCTCCTCGGGCGGGACGATCCTCCCGTCGACGCTCGCCAGCGTGGCTGCTCCCATGTGCCGACGATAGCGCCCGAATCCGGCGCCACAGCAGCTAACCTGATATCGGTCGTCATGGACTACGTCCTGATCACGCTCGCAATGGTCGGCTTCATCGTCGCCGTCCTCGTCCTCCTCGCCCGCTCCTACCCCGGCAGCGGTGCCGACCTCCTCGACTGGAAGCCGACTCGCGACTACGAGACCGAGTTCAAGCTCGAGCAGGACGACGTCGCGCAGATGATCGCCGCCCAGAACGAGTACCGGCGCCGGCGCGGCGCCCCGGAGCTGACGATGGGCGACGCCGAGCGGATGGGCCGCGAGGACCAGCGGGTTCGCGAGGCCGGGGTGATGGACGAGCGCTCGCTGGAGAAGCTCGAGCGCCGGCTCCGCGACGACGAGACCGACGACGAGCGCGAAGAGTAGGTCCGAGCCGGGGTGGCGCGGGCGCTACTCGTCGGTTGCGGCTGCCACGGCCGCGAGCTCGGCCGCGCGCTGCTCGACGGGGGCTGGGCGGTTCGCGGGACGAGCCGCAGCGCCGCCGGGACGGAGGCGATCGGGAAGGCCGGGATCGAGCCGGCGATCGCCGATCCCGACCGGGTCGGGACCGTTCTCGATCACGTCGGCGACGTTGCGGTCGTCGCCTGGCTGCTCGGCTCCGCTACGGGCACTCCGGAGGAGATCGAGGCCGTCAACCGCCTGCGGCTCGAGAGCCTGCTCGAGAAGCTCGTCGACTCGCCGGTCCGCGGCTTCGTCTACGAGGGCGCCGGCAGCGCCGACCGCTCGGTCCTCGACGCCGGCGCCGACCTCGTCGAGCGGGCCGGACGGACGTGGATGATCCCGGTCCGCGTCGTCCGCGCCGAGCGCGACGGCGACGGAGGGTGGGCGACGGCGATGGCCGCCGCCGTCACCGGTGTGATCAGCGGTTGAGGACCTGGTCGGCCGGGATCGCGTCGGTCGGCCCGTTGCGCATGAAGTCGACGTCGCGCGGCGCCTCCTGGGGGGCGTTCTCGGCTGCCCACGGCGCCGTCGCCTTGAGCGGGATATCGCGGTTGTCGACGTTGGTCACCACGGTCAGGAAGGCGACGACGACGAGGACGATCACGGCGACCGCGATCCCGTAGACGAGCAGCCGTTTCCGCGCCGACGCACCGTACTGCTGCCCGATGACCGAGCGGCGCTTGTCGTTGCCCATCGCGTCGAGGTCGGTTCCCCCCGGCCCTGCCTCGTACCACCCAGGCTTCCCTGCAGCCATGCCGGAACCCTACCGCTCCCGGCGCCGCGAATCGAGGGTTCCGCCGGTGGGCGGGCGGGCTCAACCGTCGATGCGCTCGAGGAACTGCTGGAGCATCCGCGCGGTCGCTCCCCAGATGAACGCCCCCTCGACGTCGTAGGTCGGGGTCCGGAAGGGGACGCCGCGGCGGATCAGCCGACGCATCCCGAAGCCGTGGCGGAGCTCGTCGAGGTCGAGCTCGATGACCCGCTCGACCTCGTGCGGGCTGAGCGTGTGCGCAAGCCGCTCCGGGACGAGGCCGACGACCGGCAGGACCTTGAAGGAGGTGACGACGGTCGACGTCGGCGGCAGAGCGCCGACGACCTCGACGGCGCCGGGGTCGAGGCCGATCTCCTCGCGGGCCTCGCGGAGCGCGCACTCGACGAGCGTCTCGTCGGGATCGGCCCGGCCGCCCGGGAACGAGATCTCGCCGGCATGGCGGCGCATGTCGCGGCGGCGCTCGGTGAAGATCAGGCCGGGCCGCTCGGGCCAGCCGAAGAGCGGCACCAGGACCGCCGCGCTCTCCTTGCCGTGGGCGTGGAGCCGCCCGGCCTCGACCGGGTCGAGGAACGCACGGGCGAGGTCGGCCGGTTCCCGCTCGCTCAGATGATCACCTGGACGGTGCCGCCATCGGCTCCCCAGGCGGCTCCGGCGACGTAGGAGGCCCGCTCCGAGCACAGGAAGGCGATGACCGAGGCGATCTCGTCGACCTCGGCGAGCCGTCCGATCGGCCGTCCCGATGCGACCGACTCGAGCGCGGCATCGCGATCGGCCTCGCCGCGAAGCTCGACCGACTGGTCGAGGAGCCCGCCCGGCTGCATCCACATCTCCGACTTGACGGGCCCCGGGCAGACCGCGTTGACGAGGACGCCGCTCTTCGCCCAGCGATCGGCGTAGAGCCGCGAGAGCGACAGCTCGGCGGCCTTGGCGACCGAGTACTCGCCCATGTTCGCCGAGGGGCGCTTGCCGGCCGACGAGCAGACGTTGACGACGCGGCCCCAGCCGCGGTCGGCCATCCGCGGGATCCCCTCGCGCATCAGCCGCATCGGCGCCATCACGTTCAGCTCCCACGCCTCGTACCAGGCGGCTTCGGGGATGTCGTCGAGGTCGCGCACGCGCGACTGCCCGGCGGCGTTGACGATCGCGTCGAGCGAGCCGAAGCGGTCCTCGGCCTCGGTGACGATCGCGGTCGCCGCGTCCGCGCCGGTGACGTCGGCGGCGAGATGGGTGGCGCGGCCGTGCGCCGCTGCGCCGGCCCGCCCGCACTCCGCCGCTGCCGCCTCGATCTCATCGGCGGTGCGGGCGACGAGCAGGACCATCGCGCCGGCCTCGCAGAGCAGCCGGGCCGTCGCGCGGCCGATCCCGCGTCCGGCCCCGGTGACCACGCACGAGCGGCCGGCGAGGCCGAGGTCCATCAGGGGCCTTCGCGCCGCTCGGTCGTGACGATGTCCGATCCGGCGGCGAGGGTGCGATGGACCGGGCACTTGCCGGCGATGACGATGATCCGCTTGCGCTGCTCGGCGTCGAGCCCGTCGGGGAGGGTGAGGACGACGTCGAAGCGCGGCGTTTCGCCGGCGCGCGGCGCGCCGGCGAAGTCGGCATCGACCTGGAGGCCGTCGACGTTCCAGCCCTTGCGGGCGGCATAGAGCTGGACGGTGATCGCTGTGCAGGCGGCGAGCGACGCGGTGAGCAGACGGGTCGGCGAGGGGGCCGTGCCGGTGCCGCCGGAGTCGAGCGGCTCGTCGACGACGATCTCGTGCCCGTCGATCTCGACGGCCTGAACGAGGCCGCCGCGCTGGCGGGCGGTCGCGCGCATCAGTCGGTCCCAGCGCCGGTCGCGCCGCGGCGACCCTCGAACAGGGCCGGATCGGAGACGTCGGTGAAGCGGGCCATCGCGTAGACGAGGTCGGCGGCGCGGTTCAGGTAGGCGAGGACGGCGATCGAGGGCAGCTCCTCGGCGGCGGCGAGCCCGGCGACGCGGCGCTCAGCGCGGCGCAGGGTCGCGCGGCCGAGGTCGAGGGCGGCGGAGAGCTCGGTGCCGCCGGGGATGACGAACTTCGGCGGCAGCTCGACGCGCTCCATGTAGCGGTCGATGATCGGCTCGAGCCCGGCGACCATCTCGGTGGTGATCCGGCTGACGCCGTCCTCGAGCCGCCCGGCCGCCTCCGGCGCCGCGGCGAGCTCGGCCCCGGCGACGAACAGGTCGCGCTGGAGGTGGAGGAGGTCTCGCTCGACCTCTTCCTTGCCGGCCCGGCAGAGCGAGCGGGCGACGCCGAGGGCGGAGCCGGCCTCGTCGATCGCGCCGTAGGCCTCGATCCTCGCATCCGACTTGAGGCGCCGGCCGCCGTACCAGAGGCCGGTCGTGCCGTCGTCGCCCTTGCGCGTGTAGATCTTCACCCGCTCGCGGCCTCGCTCGTGAGCGGGTTGAAGACGATCCCGGTGAGCAGCTTCGGGAAGAAGTAGGTCGACTTCGGCGGCATCGTCTCGCCGGCGTCGGCGACGTCGCGGACCTGCTGGACCGGGGTGGGGCGGAGGAAGAAGCCCGCGTCGGCGTCGCCGCGCTCGACCCGGGCGACCGCCTCGGTGAAATCCGAGCAGTACGAGAGGCCGCGCTTGGCGGCGATGTCGTCGGCATCCATCCCCAGCGGCCCCTTCAGGATCAGCGCCTCGAGCGCCGCGGCATCGAGGGTCCGGTACGCCTCGGAGCTGTCGGGGAGCGCGGCCGCGAGCGCGGCGTCGTCCTTGAGGCGGAGCCGGTAGGGCCGGCGGTGGAAGGAGTCCATGTAGCCGAAGGCGATCGTCCCGTCGCCGGTTCCCGGCACGAGCCCGGCCGGATCGTCGATCGGCTCGGCGTCGAACAGCTCCGTCAGCGTCTCGCGGAGCGCGACCCGCTTCGTTTCGTCGAGGTCGTGGAGGAGCCGGTGGGTGGCGAAGACGCTCAGGCCGGGATCCTCGAGTGAGACCAGGCAGGCGAGCGTGTAGCGGGCGTCGTCACCATCGGCGGCGCCGACCTCGTCCGCGTAGGTGCGGGCGGTCTCGTAGCGGTGATGGCCGTCGGCGATCAGCAGCTCCGATCCAGCGAGGCCGTCGGCAACGGCCGCGTGGACGGCCGGGTCGGTGATCGGCCAGGCCCGGTGAACGGTGCCGTCGGGGTCGGTGACCTCGCAGAAGGGGTCCGCGTCGAGACCGGGCGCGAGCAGACTCCAGGCGTCGCCGGCATGGAGGACGAAGATCGGCGAGAGGTTGAAGCCGGTCGCGCGGGTGAGGCGGAGGCGGTCCTCCTTCGGGCCGGGCTGGGTCCGCTCGTGCGGGCGGACGAGGCCGGGCCCGTAGTCGGTGACGGCGATCCGGGCGAGGAAGCCGCGCCTGGTCCGGCGGCCGCCACCGGGCGCGTCGTAGTCCTGTTCGTAGGCCCAGATCGTCGGCTCGCCGTCCAGGACGAGGACGCCGTCGGCACGCCAGCCTCGCAGCAGTTCGGCGGCGCGCTCGTAGCGGTCGCCGCCGTCGTCCTCGGGCAGGTCGAGGGCGACGACGTTGTGCTGCGAGCGGTCGAGGAGGGCGGCGCGGCCGGCGGGATCGATGACGTCGTAGGGAGGTGCTGTCACGTCGCCGATCGCGACCCGGGTGGGGTCGTAATGGAGCGCTCGGAAGGGCTTCACGTTTGCCATTCGGCCCCGCAGGTTATTGACCGACCCAGGCCATCCGTTCCGTCCGACCGGCCAGGGAACATCTGTTCGTAATCAATAGAGACAGATCAGTGAGAAGCTGAGGTGGCAACCGTGAGAAGAATGCAAGCCGAGTACAGAAAGCTGAGAAGCGCGGCCCATGCGAACGAGCGCGACGAGTTCGAGCGCCTTTCGCGGGACCCGACGTTCCGCCATTTCCTGGCGCTGTGCATCTCCGAGCGGACGGCGTCGGACGTCGGTCCGGTCGAGATCCGCAGCGCCGACCCCGAGGTCGTGACCCTGGCCGCGCACTGGCTGCGGCGCCTTTCGAACGGCAGGATCGACTACCGGCTCCAGTTCGACGAGGGGCAGGACGTCGTCGAGATGGTCCGCTTCTGGACGGGCCGACTCGGCATCGGCCATGACCGGATCAGGCTGCAGCGCTGGTTTCGCGGCCGGCCGGTCCCGCCCCGCGTCCGCGTCGCCGAGCACGGCGTAATGACCGTGCGGAGCAGCAACGCCGACCTCCGGATCCGCCTCCACGGCTGGATGCAGCGGATCCGCGAGGAGGGCTTCCCCGAGGTTCCCCAGGAGGAGCTCTTCGACCTGGCCGGCCGTTAGGGGCGGCGGCCGGAGCGGCGGCTAGACTCGCCGGGCCTCGGGGTGTAGCGGAGCCTGGTACCGCGCCTGCTTTGGGGGCAGGAGATCCCCGGTTCGAATCCGGGCACCCCGACTGCCTTCAGCGGCGGGCCGCGTCGTCCTCCGGCGCCCGGCGCGCTGGATTCCACGAGGCGACCGCCTTGGCCACGGCGACGACGAGGAAGAGCTGACCGATCAGACCCTCGGCGACGGCCAGCGTCTGGCCGGGGTTGCCGGCGGGAACGAGGTTGCCGTAGCCGATCGTCAGCATCGTTATGAAGCTGAAGAAGAGGTCCTGATCGACCGTCCCGTCGCCGTTGGGGCCGAAGAACGGCCCGTGCTGGACGGTGGCGACGAGCTGATACGCGAAGGCGAAGAACATCCCGATCAGCAGATAGGCGGCGATCGCGCCGAGGATCGTCTGGACGTCGATGATCTGGCGGGAGACGAGGTGGCGGACGATCGCCGCCGGGGCAACGAAGTAGAGGATGCAACTCGCCGCGAAGAGCAGCGGTCCGTCCTTGCCCCCAAACCCGAACAGCGTTGCGGCCGCGGTCAGCGCCGCGAGGACGAGGAGGACGTTGGTGGCTTTGCGGATCGACGGGCGCGCCTGGGAGACCCGGAAGACGAGCCAGACGTTGAGGATCTGTGCGACGAGGACGATCTGGCCGCCGTCCTCGGCGCCAAGGGCTGCCGCGAGGATGTACGTCGCAATGATCGAGAGCAGGAGCGGGCCGTAGCTGTCGATCGAACGGAAGGTATCGGCGAGCCGCCGGCCCGGCCGCGGCGACTGAACGGCTTCCCGATCGGCCGGATCCATGCCGCGATTGAAGCGGACGGATCGGACCGACGATCTCCAGGGCAGATGATCGGCGATTCTGGACTTGGGCGTAAGCTTGTGGGCGATGAGCGCCGAGGAGAGCCGCTCGAGAGGGACTGCCAACGGCAGCGTCGATTCGCGCGCGCGCGGCAAGCGTGCCCGCGAGCTGGCGCCGCGCTCCGGCCATGGCGCCTGGGAGCCGGCCGCGGGCCGGTCCGATCCGGTGGCGCTGCTCGAGGCGCAGGCGGCCGACCGGGTCGAGGATCTGATCCCGATCCGCTACGGGCGGATGCTCGCGTCGCCGTTCGCCTTCTACCGGGGCGCGGCGGCGGTCATGGCCGCCGACCTCGCGGAGACGTCGAGCTCGGGGATCACCGTCCAGGCCTGCGGGGATGCCCACCTGGCCAACTTCGGCGGCTTCGCGGCGCCGGACCGGCGGCTGATCTTCGACATCAACGACTTCGACGAGACGCTCCCGGGGCCATGGGAATGGGACGTCAAGCGCCTCGTCGCGAGCCTCGAGGTCGCGACGCGCGACCGCGAGTTCGGGCGCAAGCAGCGAGTGCTCACCGTCCAGTCCGCGGCGATGGAGTACCGCGAGCAGATGCGCCGGCTGGCGGCGATGGGGAGCCTCGAGGCCTGGTACGAGCGCGTCGACCTGGAGCTGCTGCGCGACCAGTTCGCCGGCGAGGTCGACGAGGAGAGCATCGCGATGTTCGACAAGAACCTCGCAAAGGCGAAGCGGAAGACCTCCGAGCGGGCGTTCGCGAAGCTTGCCCGCGAGGTCGACGGCGAGGTTCGGATCGTCAGCGACCCGCCTCTGATCACGCCGCTGAAGGAGCTGCTCGACGCCTCCTCGTACGACACCGCCGTGGACGAGATTCGGCGGATGTACGCGGAGTACCGCGCGACGCTTCCGCAGAACCTCCGCAAGCTGCTCGACCGCTACCGGCTCGTCGACATCGCCCGCAAGGTGGTCGGCGTCGGCAGCGTCGGGACCCGGGCCTGGATCGTGCTCCTGATCGGCCGCAACCACGGCGACCCCCTGTTCCTGCAGATCAAGGAGGCCCAGCGTTCGGTCCTCGAGCCGCACGCGGCGAAGAGCATCTACGGGTTGCAGGGGCGCCGCGTCGTCGAGGGGCAGCGGATCACGCAGGCCGCCGGTGACATCCTGCTCGGCTGGATGTCGGTGGTGGATCCCACCGAGAAGCGCCGCGACTACTACGTCCGCCAACTATGGGACGCGAAGGGCTCAGCGCGGCTGGATCGGATGTCGCCGCGTGCGTTCGCCGTTTACGCGCGCCTCTGCGGCGGCGTGCTCGCCAACGCCCACGCCCGCTCCGGGGACCGCGTCGCGATCGCCTCCTACCTCGGCGGCGGCGATCATTTCGACCGTGCGATGGTCGAGTTCGCCGACCGCTACGCGGACCAGAACGAAGCCGACTACGCAGTCCTGCGGGCGGCTGTCGACTCGGGCCGGATCAGGGCCGCGCTCGACGTTGCCTGAGGCTTGGCGGTGGCCGGCGGCGGTCCCCATCCCGGCCCCTTGAACATGTAGCCGAGCCGCGCCCGCCAGTTCGCAGCGCCGCGGACATCGCGCCAGACGGCAACCCACTCGTGGAAGGCGACGCGGAGCGGGTTGAAGGTGCCGATGTTCGCCGTCAGCCCGTAGCGGACGCGCTCGCCTTCCGGCTCGAACGTGCCGAACAGTCGGTCCCAGACGATCATGATGCCGGCGTAGTTGCGATCGAGGTACTGCTCGTTCGACCCGTGATGGACGCGGTGATGGGACGGCGTGTTGAAGATCGCCTCGTACCAGCGCGGCATCCGCCCGATCTTCTCGGTGTGGATCCAGAACTGGTAGAGCAGGTTCCAGGAGATCGCAAGGAAGATCATCCACGGCGCGAAGCCGAGCATCGCCAGCGGCGCCCAGAAGAAGATCGACGAGAACGGCGTCCAGTCCTGGCGCAGCGCGGTCGAGAGGTTGTAGTGGGTCGAGCTGTGGTGGACGACGTGGGTGGCCCAGAACACCCGGACCCGGTGGTGGGCGCGGTGATAGGTGTAGTAGGCGAGGTCGTCGCAGAAGAACAGCAGTACCCAGGTCCACCAGTTGCCCGGGTCCATGTGCAGCGGCGTGACGAGGTAGAGCGCCGAGTAGGCGGCGGCCATGACCAGCTTCCAGGCCGAGTAGATGCCGAGGTGACCGACCCCCATCAGCAGGCTCGTCCGGGTGTCCTTCGCCTCATAGCCGATCGGCTGCCCCGGATCGCCATCGTCCTCGTGGTCGTGGGAGTGGTGGCGAAGCGCCCAGGCCTCGACTGCGACCGACATCAGGAAGAAGGGGATCGCATTCGCGATCAGGTTGATCATGCTGCCTCCGACAAGTGGTTGGACCACATGGAGAACTGGTTATACCAGTACGGCCGGGCGGCTGCAGAGGGCCCGTCGGGGGGAAAGGGCGGGACCGATCGCTCAGCCGACGAGGCCGATGTCGCCCTCGAGCAGGCTCCGCGCCGCCGTGACCGCTGCATCGATCTCACCCGCGGCGATCGCCTCGCCGAGCCCGCGAAGCAGGTCGGGATCCTTCGGCGTCAGCGCGGCGGCGAGCTCGGGGAACGCGGTCAGGGCGCCGTTCAGGGAGTTGAGGGCGAGCCGGTAGGCGAGGTTCCCCGAGCCGTCGACGATCTGCTCCCAAAGCCGCACGTAACCGTCGACGAGCGCCTCCTCCTCGCCGGCGAGGGCGAGGGCCGCCACGGCGTTCGCGCGCCGCCCGATCTCTTCGCGCTGCTCGGCCGGGCAGCGCTCGCTGCAGCGGCGGACGACGTCGGTGCCGACGCTCGCCCGCATCTCGAGGACGGCCCGAACGAGCTCGGGGGAGGGGGTGTCGCCCTGTCGCATCAGGTCGAGGAGCAGGTCGAGGCCGGCGCTGTGCCGCCAGTCCAGGACCCGGGTGGCGCCGCCCTGGCTGATCCGGACGAGGCCGGCCTGCTGGAGTCGCTTCAGCGCCTCGCGAACGGCATGGCGGTTGACGCCCAGGTCCTCGGCGAGGGACCGCTCGGAGGGGATCCGGTCGCCGGGCGCCAGCTCGCCGGCGAGGATCTGCTCGCGCAGCCGCCTGTGCACCTCGGCGGAAGCGAGGTTGCCGTCCTCGGGAGGCATCAGATCCGATCGGCCGTGGGAGCGATGGCATGAGAATGCCAGCTAGGCGCGCGGGAGCCCGCCCGCCGCGATCGCTGCGGGAATAGACTGGCGGGCGTGGAAGCGACCGTGGAGAGCGACGCTCGCGAGCAGGCACTTCGGCGCCTGAAGGCGCAGCGCGCCTTCCGCAATCTGCTGCTCACCGCGACGGGCATCCTCGTCGTGATGATCGCGATCTGGGCGATCAGCGGCGGCGGCTACTTCTGGCCGATCTGGGTCGCCTTCGGCCTCGGAATCGCACTGATCACGACCGGTTGGCAGGCGTACGGGCCGCGCGAGCGCGGGATCAGCGAGGACGAGATCCAGCGCGAGATGGGCAGGCGGCGATGACCGATCCGCAGGCGAGCCGGCACCACGAGCATCACCTGCGGACCCCGACCAACGAGCTGTCGCACGAGGAGAAGCTGAAACGGCAGGCGCGCCACATGCAGATCCTCTCGGGGGTGATGCTGCTGGTCCTGGCGATGCTGATCTACAGCGCCATCTTCAACCTCGACAGCTGGTCGGAGTGGGTCGTCTTCGGGGCGATCTGTGCGACGACGATCGGGACGATGATCGCCGTCAATACACGCCGTTGAACCCGCGCCCCGGACGGGATCGATCATCTACGCTCCTCCGCGGGGTGAAGGGGGAGAGAGATCAGAGCTGGCGCCGGCTGTTCTCGGTGAGCAGCGAGGAGCTCTACGCGGTCACCGACATCGAGCGCGTCCGTCGCAACGGCGGCATCCTCTGGCTCTGGGGGGCCCTGATCGCGGCGATCATCCTGCCCTTCGCGCCGCCGGATCGCTCGACGCTGGGCGCCGCCGGGTGGGTCGTCGCAGTGGCGATCTTGATCGGCGCCGTCGTCTACGGCTTGCTGCTGTTTCGCCGCGAGGGACGCCCCCGGTTCGGTCCGGCAGCGATCCTCGCCTTCGGCTACGTCGGGATCGCGACGACAATCCTCCTCAACTGGCTGGCGGATGCCGGCGATCCCTACGAAGAGCTGCTGTTGATCGGCGCGCTCTACGTCGCCGCCGGCTTCCCGCCGCGGGTGATCGCCATCTACATGGGCGCGATCGGGTTCGGCCTGTTCCTCCCGCTGCTCTGGGACGGAGACATCCTCGTGATCGAGCAGGTCGCGCGGCTCTTGATCTGGAGCGGGCTGGCAATCGCGGTTTCGATGCTGCTCGCCCGTCAGCGGCTCGACCGCGAGGAGCTGCGCGTGCGTGGCGACCGCGCCCTCGAACAGGCGCGGGCCGACCCGCTGACCGGGCTCGGCAATCGGCGGGCCTTCGACGAGGCGTTCGCGGTGGCCGCCCTGCGGGCGGCGCGGACCGAGCGCCCGGTCAGCGTGATCGTCGCCGACGTCGAGGCTTTCAAGTCGATCAACGACGAGTACGGGCTGATCGCCGGCGACCGCCTGCTCCGCGAGGTCGCCGCCGCGATCCAGGGAGCGATGCGGACCCCGGACGCCTGCTTCCGCTGGGGCGGCGATGAATTCGTCGTCCTCGCCGACGTCGACCGCGACGACGCGGTCGCCTTCGCCGATCGGCTCGTCGCCGAGATCGCGGGCTCCTGCACTCGCCCCGACGGGCTGCCCGTCCGCATGCACGTCGGCGTTGCCGCGCTCGAGCCCGACGACGGCGACCCGAGCGAGGTCCTCAACGCCGCGAGCCGGGCGATGAAGCGGGCGCCACGACGCCGCGCTTAGATGATCATCTGGCGCGGCTACTGTCTTGGACACCGGCCGGAGTGGCGGAATGGCAGACGCGATCGATTCAAAATCGATTGTCCGAAAGGACGTGTGGGTTCGAATCCCACCTCCGGTATCAGGTCTGGCCGGCTCGTCGCGGCCGCCCGCTACCGTGGCCGCTCGATGTGCGGCCGATTCACCCTGACCGACCCGAATCCGCGGCGGCTGGCGTCGCGGTTCGACCTCGATCCCGACTTCGAGATCGATGAGCGGCCGCGCTTCAACATCGCGCCCACCGATCCGATCATCGCCGTGCGCCGAGGCGGGGGCGGGAGCAACGAGGCGGGCGTCCTGCGCTGGGGCCTGGTCCCGGGCCTGTGGGCAGAGGAGAAGGGGCAGCGGCCGCTGATCAACGCGCGGGCCGAGACCGTCGCGAGTCAGCCGGCGTTCCGGGAATCCTTCGAGGAGCGGCGCTGCCTGATCCCGGCCGACGGCTTCTACGAGTGGCGCCGCGACCCCGAGGGCAAGCAGCCGATCTGGTTCAGCCGCTCCGACGAGCCCGGCGGCGAGCTGTTCGCGTTTGCGGGC
>Ga0070659_100000851_pt1 | contig 22256 bp, 16 predicted proteins | sample KBSC23metaG_FD_64666 | JGI IMG/M metagenome (GOLD analysis project Ga0070659, IMG submission 64666) | Corn rhizosphere microbial communities from Kellogg Biological Station, Michigan, USA - KBS C2-3 metaG | ecosystem: Host-associated > Plants > Roots > Rhizosphere > Soil ... | reverse complement strand
TGCACGCCGGCGGGCTCGAGCTGCTCGACGAGCTGCGTGCGCGCGGGGTCGCCACCGCGCTCGTGTCGTCGTCGTGGCGCGCCCTTGTCGACGCCGCCCTGCACGTCCTTGGGCCGCGCTTCGACGTCACGCTGGCCGGTGACGAGGTCGTGCACGCCAAGCCGCATCCGGAGCCGTACCTCACCACCTGCGCGCGGCTGTCGGTCGAGCCGGGTCGCGCGGTCGTCCTCGAGGACGCGCTGAGCGGCGTGCTCTCCGCCGAGGCCGCCGGCTGCCCGGTCGTCGCGGTGCCCTTCGTCGCGCCGATCGAGCCGGCACCCGGCCGCTGGGTGGTAGCCGCCCTCACCGACATCGACGTCGACTGGCTGCTCGGGTTGCCCTGCTCGTGAGGCCCCGACTTGTCAGCACCAGGTGTGGCTATAGCCACGCCACGTGCTGACAACTCTCGGCGCGTTAGTCGGTGGCGATGGCGTTCAACACATTGAGGTTCGCGGCGCGGTGCGACGGCCAGAGACCCGCGGTGAAGCCGGCGACGGCGCCGACGACGAGGTAGGCGATCAGCTGCCCGACCGGCACCGAGGTCTGGTCGATGCCCTGTGACCGCAGCGCCTGCACCAGCGAGGCGCCGTACCCGAGACCGAGCACGACGCCGAGCAGCGCACCGAACACCGCGATGACGACCGACTCCAGCCCGATCATCGTCCAGACCTGGCCCTTGCGCATGCCGACCGCGCGGAGCAGCCCGATCTCGCGAGTGCGCTCGAACACCGACAGCGCCAGCGTGTTGACGATGCCGAGCCACGCGATGATGAGCGACAACACCAGGAGCGCGAGCACGAAGCTCAGCACCATGTTGATCTGCCGTTTCTGGTTCTGCTTGAACTCGGACTGGTCGCGCAGCTCCAGCGTCGGCCGCGACTTCAGCACCGATGCGAGTGCGGTGCGCACCTCGCCGAGCCGGTCCGGCGACGTCGCTTTCAACGCGACCACGATGTCGAGCCGGTTGCGGAAGTTCCGTTCGTACGTCGACAAGCCGATCAGGTAGTGCTGCGCGATCGGGTTCTTCGCATAGATCCCGCCGACGGTGAGCCGTTGCTTGCCGGTCAGCGCGAACGTCACTGCAAGCGTGCTGCCGACGTGCAGATGCTTGTCGGTCGCGGTCTGCTTGTCGATGAGCACCGCGCCCGCCGCCAGCGACGACGTCGAGCCGGACAGGACGTCGAGCTTCAACGTGTCGGCGACCGTGCCGGGAGTGACGCCCTGCACCTGGACGGTCGAGCCGCCGACCTTCATCGCGCCGTTGCGGAACGACGTCACCGCCCCGACGCCGGGCACCTTCGCCACATCGGTCGCGACGGTGTCCGGCACCGGCCCGAAGTTCTTCGCGGTGATGATGAAGTCGGCGCCGACGCTGTTGTCGATCGCCGCGTTGGCCGACGACACGATGGACGCCGCCATGATGCTCATCGTCGTCGTCAAGGCGATGCCGATCATCAACGCGGACGCGGTGGCGGCAGTACGGCGCGGGTTGCGGAGCGCGTTCTCGCGCGCCAGCTGACCCGGCGCTCCCCAGAGCCGCGGCAGCAGCCGACCAAGCCCCCCGACGATCGGTCGCGAGAGGAACGGCGACAGCGCGATGACGCCGTAGTACGCGAAGAAGGCGCCAAGGCCGATCTCCCGGGCCGTGCCGGCGCGCACACCGATCGTCAGCAGCGCGGCGCCGACGATCACCCCTACGGCACCGAGCCGGGTCCGGCGACGTATCGACGCGGTCGGGAGCCGGTAGTCGTCGCTCATCGCGGCGACCGGAGGGATCCGCGACGCACGCACCGCCGGCCACGTCGCCGCCAACACGGTGACGACGAAGCCGACGATCATGCTGATGACCACCGTCCGCGGCTGCACCTGAAGGGACACCGTCACCAGCCCGCCGCCGGACAGCACCTGGATGAGCGCCCGCAGCGCCGCCGCGACCCCGACGCCGCCGAGCAGCCCGACGACGCCGGCGATCAGCCCGACCAGCGCCGCCTCCCCGACGACCGCGCCCAACACCTGGCCGCGTCCGGCCCCGAGCGCGCGCAGCAGTGCGAGCTCGCGGGTGCGTTGCGCGACCAGCACGGTGAACGTGTTGAAGATGATGAACACCGCGACGAACACTGCGATGAACGCGAATACCAGCAGCAGGATGTTGAAGAACTTCAACTGGTCCTTGAACCGCTTCGACTGGTCGGCGACGTACGCCTTCGCGGTCAGCACCTGCACCGACGGGTCGTGCAGCGTCGACCGGATCCGGTCGGCCAGCGCGACCTGGCTGACGCCGGGCGCTGCGGTCGCTTGCACGGTCGTCCAGACACCGGGCCGGCCGAGCAGCAGCTGCTGCGCCTGGGCCGGCGTGAAGGTCGTCAGCGCGGCGCCTGCCAGCGTCGAGTCGCTGCCGAAGCGCAGTACGCCGACGACCGTGACCGGAACCGTCGTACCCGCGGCGATCGCCTCGGCGTGCGCGCCGAGCGGGATGTGGAACTTCTCCGCGCTGTGCAGGTCGATGATGACCTCGCCGTCGGCCGCCGGCGGGCGGCCGCGGACGATGTGCAGCGGGTTGGCCGGGACGTCGCCGACCCAGGCCGAACCGAGCGTCGGCGCACCGCCGTTGCCGACGGCCTTGCCGTTGTAGACGAGTTGCGCGTAGCCGTTCGCGACGCCGATCGCCGACGCGACGCCCTGCACCGCCCGCACCCGGGTGAGCACCGAGTCGGGCACCAGCGACCGCTCGTCGATCGCGCCGCTGCCGTTGCCGCCCTGGCTCGGCGCGAACGCCTCGGTGCCGCGGATCACGACCGAGACACCGGCCTCGGCGTTGCCGAAGATGCGGTCGAAGGTCGCGTTCAGCGTGTCGGTGAGCACGAACGTGCCGGACACGAACGCGACGCCGAGCACGATCGAGACCGCCGTCAGCGCGAGCCGGAGCTTGCGCGCGACTACTCCGCGAAGCGCGATCCGCCACATGTCAGCTGGACCGTTGGCTGAGGCTGTCGAACCCGCGCATCCGGGTCAGCACCTTGTCGGCCGTCGGCTCCGGCATGTCCTCGACGACCCGCCCGTCGGCGAGGAACAGCGCGCGGTCGGCGTAGCCGGCGGTCCCCGGGTCGTGGGTGACCATCACGATCGTCTGCCCGCTCTCGTCGACCGAGCGGCGCAGGAACCCGAGGATCTCGGCGCTCGCGCGCGAGTCGAGGTTGCCGGTCGGCTCGTCGGCGAAGATGACGTCGGGCCGGCCGGCGATCGCCCGGGCACACGCGACCCGCTGCTGCTGGCCGCCGGACAGTTCGCTCGGCCGGTGGGTGAGCCGGTCGCGCAGGCCGACCGTGTCGATCACCTGGTCGAGCCACTGCTGGTCGGGTTCCCGACCGGCCAGCCGCAGCGGCAGCGTGATGTTCTCCAGCGCGGTCAGCGTAGGGACCAGGTTGAACGACTGGAACACGAAGCCGATCCGGTCGCGCCGTACGGTCGTCAGCGCGCGTTCCGGCAGCGCGGTCAGCTCGGTCTCGCCGAGGAACACCCGACCGTCGGTGACCGCGTCGAGGCCGGCGAGGCAGTGCATGAGCGTCGACTTGCCGGAGCCGGACGGGCCCATGATCGCGGTCAGCTTGCCGCGCGCGAACTCCGCCGTGACGGAGTCGAGCGCGACCACCCGGGTACCGCCCTCGCCGTAGACCTTGGTGACGCCTTCGGCGCGGGCGGCGGCTGCGCCGTTCGGTGAACTGGACACCCGGCTGACGCTAGCCGAGCGAGCCGGGCTCCTCGACCGGAAGCGGCGGCGGGGTGCCGCCGAAAGCCGGGCAGAGCGCCTGAAACGCACACCAGTCGCACAGCTTGCTCGGCTTGTGCCGCCAGTCGCCGGTCTCGCGCGCCTTGGCGATCGCCCGCCCGAGCGCCTCGACCTGGCGTTCGAGGCCGGCGAGGTCGCGCTCGTCGGGGTGGTAGTCGAGCACCTCACGGTCGGCGAGGTAGTAGAGCCGGAGCATCGTCGGCAGCACGCCGGTCGAGCGCCACAGGACCAGCGCGTAGAACCGGAGCTGGAACAGCGCCTTGCCCTCGAAATGCTCGTGCGGCGACTTGCCGGTCTTGTAGTCGACGACCCGCAGCCGGCCGTCGGTGGCGCGGTCGAGCCGGTCGACGAAGCCCTTGAGCCGCACCCCGGACGGCAGCACCGTCTCCACGAGCACCTCGCGCTCGGCCGGCTCGATCCGGCGCGGGTCTTCGAGCGCGAAATAGGACGTGAGCAGCTCTCTGGTCGCTTCCGCGAGGGCGGCGAGCCCGTCCGGACCGGCCGCCTCGACCAGCCCGGCCAGCTCCTCGTCGGCCTCGATCAGCGCCTGCCACTCGGGCTGGATCAGGTCGGCGGCCGCGGCGACGTTGCGGGCCGCCGCCGGCAGGTCGAACAGCTTCTCGAGGATGCCGTGCACCACCGTGCCGCGGGCCGCGTCGAGTCCTGGCGGCTCGGGCAGCCGGTCGATCACCCGGAACCGGTAGAGCAGCGCGCAGGTCTTGAAGTCGAGCGCGCGCGACGGCGACAGCGACCAGTCGGTCGCCGCAATCCCCGTGGCATCGAGCTCGGTCACCGTCATGACCCTGACGTTAAGGGACGGCTAAGACAATTTCTCGGCAAGAAACGCCAGGGCCAGCGGATAGCGGTACTCGATGGCACCGTGCGTCCCTTCGAACAGCTCGAACCGCACGTCGGTCACCCCGATCTTGGCCAGCTCGGCGACCATCGCCTCGGCGCCGAGGTCGAGGTACCACTCGTCGGACTTGCCGCCGTCGATCCAGATCGCGGTGAGGCCGCGCAGCGCGTCGGCGTACGCCGGCACCATCCGGACGGGGTCCCATGCCAGCCAGCGGTCCCACAGCGCGGGGATGAGCTGGCCGGTCCTCGGGTCGAACGGTAGCCGAACGGTCCCGTCGTCGTCCGCCGAGAAGCAGGCCGCCACCCCGAGGGTCATGAGCAGCGTCGCGTCTTCCTTCTTGGTGAACGCGACCCGGGATCGGAAGTCGTCCCACCATTTCCAGACGTCGCCGTCGTAGTCGCGCAGGTAGCGCACGCTGTCGCCGAACTCGCGCAGGTAGCAGAGCTCGTAGAGCGCGTCACCGGCGTGCGACGCGAGGCCGCCGAACAGGTCCGGCCGCAGCATCGGCGTGATGAACGCGCCGAACCCGCCGCTCGACTTCCCTTGAATCCCGCGGTGTTGCGGCCCGTCGAGGGTCCGGTAGCGCGCATCGACGTACGGCACGACCTCGTCGCAGAGGTACGTGTGGTAGCGACCGGTGCCGGGGGAGTCGACGAACTGCGATCCGCCGTACGCCGTCCACGCGTCGACGTAGACGACGATCGCCGACGGTGCCGCGCCGGTCGCGAACACCTGGTCGGCGGTCTCGATGAACGGCTGCCGGTACGCCGACCGGTTCCGCCACATCGTGAGGTGGCCGGTGTAGCCCTGGATCTCGTAGATCGTCGGGTAGCGGCGGTCCGGCTCGTCGTCGTAACCGGGTGGCGTGTAGACCCACAACGGGCGCTCGTGCGGGTCGCCGAGCGGGTTGCCGCGCAGCGCGGCGGAGTCGATGACGAGCTCGTCGATGCGGCCGGACAGTGAGCCGTTCCAGGGCAACATCTCACCAGTCTTTCAGCCGCGGACACCTACCATCGACGGTGTGAGCGAGCGCCCCCCGGCGCCCGGCCCGTCCGCGCCGCGGCGGATCTGGGCGGGCCTGTCCGTCGGACGGGTCTTCGGCGTGCCGATCGTGATCCAGCCGCTGTGGTTCGTCGTCGTCGTGCTGTTCACCCTGGGCTCGGGCCCGACGATCGGCGACTACGTGCACGGGCTGTCCACCAACGAGTCCTACGCCGTCGCGCTCGCCTTCGTGCTGCTGCTCTACGGCGCGGTCTTCCTGCACGAGCTCGGGCACGTCTTCGTCGCCCGGGCGCTCGGGATGGAGGTCCGCCGGGTCGTGCTGCAGTTCCTCGGCGGCGCGTCGGAGATCGTCGAGGAGAGCCCCGGGCATCCCGCGCGCGACTTCATGGTGGCGATGGCCGGTCCGCTCTGCAGCGTCTTCCTCGCCGGGATCGGTGCCGCCGTCGCGCCGGCGTTCGACACCCACACGGTGCCGTGGCTGTTCGCCGAAGGGTTCGCGTGGGTCAACGCGCTCGTCGCCGCGTTCAACCTGCTGCCCGGCTTCCCGCTCGACGGCGGCCGGGTGCTGCTCTCGGTCGTCTGGAAGGTCACCGACGACAAGAACCGCGCGCAGTTCGTGTCCGGCTGGGTCGGGCGCGTCCTCGCGATGGGGCTGGCGGGGTACGGCCTGCTCACCCTGGACCTCGCTTCCGACAACAGTCGCCACGGCGACCGGCTCGACGGCTTCTACGTGCTGCTGCTGGCGCTGTTCATCTGGGCAAACGCGAGCTGGGTGATCGGGCGGTCCAAGCTCGGCGTCGTCGTCCCGCGGCTCGACATCCGCGCGATGAGCCGCAAGGCACTGTCCGTGGCCGCGGACCTGCCGGTGGCCGAAGCGGTACGGCGGGCACACGCGGCCACCGCCCGCGCGCTCGTCGTCGTCGACTCCTACGGCCGCCCGGTCGGCGTCGTGTCGGAGGCCGCGGTCATGGCGACGCCGCCGCAACGCCAGCCGTGGGTCTCGGTGTCCGAACTGGCCCGGCCGGTCGCCGACGGGTTGATGTTGCGCAGCGACATGGCCGGCGACGCGTTGCTCGCCGCGGTGCAGGAGCATCCGGCCACCGAGTACCTCGTCGTCGAGCCGAGTGGTGCACTGTTCGGTGTGCTCGCCCGTTCGGACATCATCGCGGCACTGCAAGCCGCCGGGCTGCGGTGACCGGCAAATGATCGAACGACGGCACGGCCCGCTCGCCGCCGGCGACCTCGTGCAGCTCACCGACAACAAGGGCCGGATGCACACCATCGAGCTCACGCCCGGCAAGGAGTTCCACACCCACCGCGGCGTGCTCGCGCACGACGACCTGATCGGGCAGCCGGAGGGATGCGTCGTCACGAGCGTGGGCGGGACGGCGTACGTCGCCTTCCGGCCGTTGCTGTCCGACTATGTGCTGTCGATGCCGCGCGGCGCGACCGTCGTCTATCCGAAGGACGCCGCGCAGATTATCGCGCTGGCCGACGTGTTCCCGGGCGCGCGCGTCGTCGAGGCGGGAGCCGGATCCGGCGCGCTGTCGTGCAGCCTGCTGCGCGCGGTCGGCGACGACGGGCTGGTGTCGTCGTACGAGATGCGCGACGACTTCGCCGCGGTGGCGCAGCGCAACGTGCAGCGGTTCTTCGGCGACATTCCGCCCACCTGGCGGCTGACCGTCGGTGACGTGGTCGAGAAGTGCACCGACACCGGGATGGACCGGGTCATCCTCGACCTGCTCGCGCCCTGGGACGTGCTCGACACGGCGGCGTCGGCGCTCGCGCCCGGTGGCGTCCTGTGCGTCTACGTCGCGACGACGACCCAGCTGTCGAAGGTCGTCGAGGCGGTCCGCGAGCACGGCGGGTTCACCGAGCCGACCTCGTGGGAGTCGCTGGTGCGCGGCTGGCACGTCGAAGGGCTCGCGGTCCGGCCGGCACACCGGATGATCGGGCACACCGGCTTCCTGATGACCACCCGGCGGATGGCCCCGGGGGTGGTGGCGCCGCCGCGGCGGCGCCGGCCGGCGAAAGGCGCCCGGGCAGAGGAGTAGGAGCCTCCCGAAATCCCGTCGGCGGTTCGGCGGGTGCGCCACGCGAGCCCAGGGATAGGCTCAATCTCGATCGGGCGGAGGAGGTGGGACGCGTGGCGGCACGTGACGACGCCGAAGCGCGCGCCGCGCGGTTCGAGAAGGAAGCGCACGAGCTCACCACGCAGCTCGCGTTCCTCGAAGAAGAGGTGGCGCTGCTGCGCCGCAAGCTCTCGGACTCGCCGCGACAGGTGCGCCAGCTCGAAGAGCGGCTCACCGAAGCGCAGACCAACCTCACCGGAGTCGTGAGCCAGAACGAGCGGCTGGTCTCGACGCTGAAGGAGGCGCGCGAGCAGATCGTCGCGCTCAAGGAGGAAGTGGACCGGCTCGCGCAGCCGCCGTCGGGCTACGGCTCGTTCCTCACCGCGCACGACGACGGCACCGTCGACGTGTTCACCGGCGGCCGCAAGCTGCGGGTGACCGTGTCGCCGACCATCGAGGTCGAGTCGTTGCGCAAGGGCCAGGAGGTCATGCTCAACGAGGCCCTCAACGTGGTCGCGGCGATGGAGTTCGAACGCCAGGGCGACGTCGTGCTGCTCAAGGAGATCCTCGAAGGCGGCGACCGCGCACTGGTGATCGGGCACACCGACGAAGAGCGCGTCGTGATGCTCGCCGACACGTTGCTGACGCAGACGTTGCGCGCCGGCGACTCACTGCTGGTCGAGACTCGGTCCGGGTGGGCCTACGAGCGGATCCCGAAGTCGGAGGTCGAGGAGCTCGTCCTCGAAGAGGTGCCCGACATCGGTTACGCCGACATCGGCGGGCTCGGCGACCAGATCGAGCAGATCCGCGACGCGGTAGAGCTGCCGTTCCTGCACAAGGACCTGTTCCTCGAACACCAGTTGAAGCCGCCGAAGGGCATCCTGCTGTACGGCCCGCCCGGCTGTGGCAAGACGCTGATCGCCAAGGCGGTGGCCAACTCGCTCGCGAAGAAGGTGGCCGAGTCCGGCAAGGGCGAGGGCCGGTCGTACTTCCTCAACATCAAAGGTCCGGAGCTGCTCAACAAGTACGTCGGCGAGACCGAGCGGCACATCCGGCTGGTGTTCCAGCGGGCGCGGGAGAAGGCGTCGGAGGGAACTCCGGTCATCGTCTTCTTCGACGAGATGGACTCGATCTTCCGGACCCGCGGGTCCGGTGTGTCGTCCGACGTCGAGAACACGATCGTGCCGCAGCTGCTGTCGGAGATCGACGGTGTCGAAGGGCTCGAGAACGTCATCGTGATCGGCGCGTCCAACCGCGAGGACATGATCGACCCGGCGATCCTGCGGCCCGGACGGCTCGACGTGAAGATCAAGATCGAGCGGCCGGACGCGGAAGCGGCGAAGGACATCTTCAGCAAGTACCTCGTGCCCGAGCTGCCGCTGCACCCCGAGGACGTCGCCGAGCACGGCGGGTCGTTGCAGTCGACGATCGAGGCGATGATCCAGCGGACCGTCGAGCGGATGTACACCGAGACCGAAGACAACCGGTTCCTCGAGGTGACCTACGCCAACGGCGACAAGGAAGTCCTGTACTTCAAGGACTTCAACTCGGGCGCGATGATCGAGAACATCGTGGCGCGGGCGAAGAAGATGGCCATCAAGGACTTCCTCGAGACCGGTCAGAAGGGCCTGCGGCTGTCGCACCTGACGATCGCGTGCATCGACGAGTTCAAGGAGAACGAGGACCTGCCCAACACCACGAACCCGGACGACTGGGCGCGCATCTCCGGCAAGAAGGGCGAGCGCATCGTCTACATCCGGACGTTGGTCACCGGCAAGGGCCAGGAAGCCGGCCGCTCGATCGACACGGTCGCCAACACCGGCCAGTACCTGTAGGACGCCAAGCGGGTGCCGGTCCGTGCGCCATGGCGCATCGACCAGCACCCGCTTTACTGCGGCCAGCGCCGCGCTGCCGCCCGGAGCTGGTCGACGACGGCGGCCGGATCGCGGCGGATGCCGACGGAGGCGAAGCGCAAGATCGGCTTGCCGGCGATGACTAGTGCGTTCTGGCGATGCATGTCGTCCCACCACTCAAGCGGTTTGAGGTGGACCGCCCCGTCGACCTCGACGCTGAAGCCGTCGAAATCGACGTCCAGGAAACGCCGCCGGCCCGCGGCGTCGAGCCGGACCTGCTGACGGCGCGGCGCCGGGATCTCGGCCTGCCTCGCCAATCGCCCGAAGTCGATCTCCAGCAGCGAGTGCGCTCCACCTTCGATGTCTCCCGCCACGCCCAAGTAGAGCTTGCGGTGCCGCAACGTCTTCGTGCCTGACAGCAGCTCGCGCAACGTGTCGGGCCGAACCAGTCGCTGCTGGACGAGCGCGGCCATCAACGCGCATCCGCGCAGCGGTGAGGCCATGTTCTGCAGCGCGTCGACCACAGCGACGTCGAGCCGCATGGTCGGGGGTGATCGAACCGGATGTATGGCTGCGGGGGTGAGCCGATCGCAACGACGTCGCACGTATATCTCGTGCCGGTGCGCGCGTCCGGTCGCCGGCGTGGCCGTCTGGATGCGTTCGACCGGGAAGCCCTGGAGACCATGAGCGTGCAGCGCCGTCAGTCCCGCGAGGGCGCACGACGGGCCGCCGTCGAGGACGGCGAACCAGAGCCGCTGGAGGTTGTCGAGGGGGCCCGATTGAGCGACGACCACCCGCCGGCTGAGCACTGCCCACCGCCGCGCGGCCACGTGATTGCGGATGATGTCCGAACGCACACCCAGCTCGCGCAACTGGCTCCGGGTCGCCAGCCCGTGCTGATGGGCGAGCAGGGATCTGATGTCGTCGGCTCGCTGGGCGGATTGGGTCACGCCTTGACACGATGCGCTGCCCCGGGCGCGCGTGGTCGCTTATCCACAGTGGAATTTCGGTGCCTCCGGCAGAGCCGGTGCGCTCCAGTGCGCCATGGCGCACTCGGGCGCACCCGCTTCGGCGGGTCGCGCGGCTAGGCTTCGGGTGTGAGCGTGCGCCGGGTGATGGGCACGGAGACCGAGTACGGCATCGCCGTGCCTGGCCAGTCGAGCGCGACGCACATGCTCGCGTCCAGCCAGATCGTCAACAGCTACCTCGCCGCCACCACGTCGGGCCGGGACCGGCGGGCGCGCTGGGACTTCGAGGAAGAGTCGCCGCTGCGCGACGCGCGTGGGTTCGACAACAGCCCCGGGCCGGTCGTCGGCGCCGCCCGCGACGCCGCCGACACTCTCAGCGACGACGAGATCGGCCTGGCCAACGTCATCCTCACCAACGGCGCGAGGTTGTACGTCGACCACGCCCACCCCGAGTATTCGACCCCCGAGATCACCAACCCGCACGACGCGGTCATCTGGGACAAGGCGGGGGAGCGGGTGATGGAGCGCGCGGCCGAGCACGCCGCCGCGCACATCCCCGGCAGCGCGCTGATCCAGCTGTACAAGAACAACACCGACAACAAGGGCGCGTCGTACGGGTTCCACGAGAACTACCTGATGCAACGGCAGACGCCGTTCGCCGACATCGTCCGTTACCTCACGCCGTTCTTCGTGTCCCGCCAGGTCGTCGTCGGCGCCGGCCGGGTCGGCATTGGCCAGGACGGCCGGCAGCAGGGCTTCCAGATCTCGCAGCGCGCCGACTTCTTCGAGGTCGAGGTCGGCTTGGAGACGACGCTCAAGCGCCCGATCATCAACACCCGCGACGAGCCGCACGCCGACCCGGAGCGCTACCGGCGGCTGCACGTCATCATCGGCGACGCCAACATGAGCGAGATCTCGACGTACCTCAAGCTCGGTACGACGTCGCTCATCCTCGCGATGATCGAGGAGCGGTGGTTCGCCGACACCGGCGTCGACCTCGCGATCGAAGCGCCGGTCGCGTCGCTGCGAGCGGTGTCGCACGACCCGACGCTCGCGCAACAGGTCACGTTGCGCGACGGTCGCCGGCTGACCGCCGTGCAGTTGCAGCTGGAGTTCCACGAGCAGGCGCGGAAGTTCGTCGAGGATCGCTACGGCGCCGATGCCGACGAGCAGACGCTCGACGTACTGGCGCGTTGGGAGTCGGTGCTCACCCGGCTGACGGACGAGCCGATGTCGCTCTCGCGCGAGCTCGACTGGGTCGCGAAACTCGAGCTGTTGCAGGGATATCGCGACCGCGAAGGCCTCGACTGGGACGCGCACAAGCTGCAGCTCGTCGACATCCAGTACAGCGACGTGCGGGCCGAGAAGGGCTTGTACAACCGGCTCGCCGCGCGCGGCCGGTTCGAGCGGATCGTGACCGACGCGGAGATCGACGCCGCCGTCACTGAGCCGCCGACCGACACGCGCGCGTACTTCCGCGGCCGCTGCCTGGCGAAGTACGGCGACGACGTGGCGGCGGCGTCGTGGGACTCGGTCATCTTCGACGTCGGCCGCGAATCGCTGCAGCGGGTGCCGATGCTCGAGCCGTTGCGCGGCACGAAGGCGCACGTCGAGGATCTGTTGCGCCGTTGCGAGACCGCGGCCCAGCTCGTCGACGAGATCGCCGGGCGGTAGCTACCGCTAGCTGCGTTCCAGCCGGCCGAGTTCGCGCCGCGCTTTCTCCGCTTCGGCGTGTGCTTCGCGGGCGGCCCGATGCGCTTCGGCGCGTTCCGCTTCGGCCGCGTCGAGTTGCGCACGCGCCTCGACCGCGACCCGTACGGCGGCTTCGTACCGCCGTTGCGCGTCGTCCGCCGCGCCCGCCAGTTCGAGGACACGTTGCCGCGCCTTGTCGAGCTCGGCCCCGGGCGGTGCCGTCTTGGTCGCGGCCTGTTTGGCTGCGGGTTGCTTGGTTGCGGGCTGGTTGGTTGTGGGTTGCTTGGCCGAGCGCTTCGCCGCTGGCCGTACGGGTGTCGCGACCGCCGCGGAGACGTCGGGGAGGGCGCCGAACCCGGCATAGCGCAGCGGCCGGACCAACCGGCCCGAGCGCACCGCCGCCGCCAACTCGGGATCGGCGGTCGCGGCCTCGAACGTCGCGGTGACGTCCGCCCGCGTCGATGCCGGCGCGGCGTTGGCCAGCTCGTTCACCAGGGCCCGCCGCTGCTCGGTCAGTTCGCGGACGTCCCCGCCGCGGCCGGCCATCGCCGTACGCAGGTCGTCGCCGAGTGCGAGCAGCCGGTCGACGTCGGCTGCGCGGTCGCGGACGAGCCGGTTGACCGCGTGCGCCGGCGCGGTCGGCTTGCGGAGCGCCTTGATCGCCTTGCCCGTCGCCGGATCGGTCGCGGCGCGGGCAGCGGCGTCCCGGGCAGCGGTGAAGTCCTCCGGGTCGAGGCCGTACAGCTCGTCCGCGATCTCGTCGACACCCACGCGCTTCATGCTCTCGGGCGTCGGTGCCGAGAGGTACTGTCGGGGCAACGATCACGCGCGGAGGTACGGATGGCCAAGGACGACGGCGGGCAGACGCGGGCGTCTCGGCGCACGCAGGAGACCGAGGAGGTCGAGGCGACCGAGTCCTCCGACGTGGCGGAGCGACACGAGAAGCTCTCCGAAGAGGTGGACGACATCCTCGACGAAATCGACTCGGTTTTGGAAGAAAATGCGGAGGATTTCGTGCGCAGCTACGTGCAGAAAGGGGGCCAGTGACCACGGAGGGTAATGGCGCAAACACGTCTCGCAAGCATTGCCGAGACTGTGGCGAAGAAAAGCCACTAGAAGACTTTCCGCGCACGCCGCGACGCTCGGACGGCCGTGGCACCTATTGCAAGACGTGTTACGCCGTTCGATACCGCGCATACCGGGAGCGCAAAGCGGCTGAACATGGTCGGGTAATCCGCGAACGTCGAAGGGTTCCGCCCGGCATGCGTTACTGCCCTGCCTGCGAAGCGACCAAAGCCCTCGATGACTTCCCGCGGAATCGAGCAACCCGCGACGGGTTTGCGACTTACTGCAAGCCGTGTCACAACGCACGAAGCAGAGAGACTCGCGTACGTCTTTACGGTGGCGGCCGTGAGTACCACCTGCGGCGTCGTTATGGCCTGACGTCCGCCGACGTTGAAGCGATGATCGAGGCGCAGGGTGGCACCTGCGCGACCTGTGCCGCGAAGCCCGAGCACGTCGACCACGACCATGCGACCGGCAAGGTTCGCGGCGTCCTCTGCTTCAACTGCAACCAAGCCCTGGGCAACGTCCGGGACGACGAGATGACGCTGCACCGTCTCGCCCGCTACCTCCGCCGGCACGCACCCGTCGTCGACGTGCGGTTCGGCTCACGGTTCGAAGCCGCCCTCGACACTTACCTGCACGGTCCGGCCGCCTGACGCCACCCCGGGAGCGCGGTTCGTGAAAAGGTATGCGGCATGGACCTCCTCGCCGACGGCGGCAACCTGCCCGCCGCGTTCTTTGCGGCCGGGTCGAGTTCGTTCGCGGACTTCCTCGCCGGCCACCGCCCCGACCTGCTGCCGGGCCGCCGGCTCGACTTGCAACCCGGCATGACCGTCGAGGCGCCGCACGGTACGACGATCGTCGCGGTGACGCACACGCGCGGCGTCGTCGTCGCCGGTGACCGCCGCGCGACCATGGGCAACGTCATCGCTCAGCGCGACATCGAGAAGGTCTTCCAAGCCGACGAGTACTCCTGCGTCGGCATCGCCGGCACCGCCGGCATCGCGGTCGAGTTGGTCCGGCTGTTCCAGGTCGAGCTCGAGCACTACGAGAAGATCGAAGGGACGACGCTCAGCCTCGACGGCAAGGCCAACCGGCTGAGCCTGCTCATCCGCAACAACCTCGGCATGGCCATGCAAGGGCTCGCCGTCGTACCGCTGTTCGCCGGCTACGACCTCGACGCGGCCGACCCGGACAAGGCCGGCCGCATCTTCTCCTACGACGTCACCGGCGGGCGTTACGAAGAGCACAGCTTCCACTCGGTCGGCTCCGGCAGTGTCTTCGCCCGCGGTGCGTTGAAGAAGCTCTACCGCGACGACTTCGACGAGGCCGACGCCGCGCTCGCCGTCATCCAGGCCCTCTACGACGCCGCCGACGACGACAGCGCGACCGGCGGCCCGGACCTGACCCGGCGCATCTATCCCGTCGTCGCGAGCGTCACCGCGGACGGCTTCCGCCGGCTCGGCAACGACGAGGTCGAAACGCTCACCCAACGCGTCGTCGAGGAACGCATGACCAGCCCAGGCGGGCCCAACGCGCCGCTGCGCTCTGCCGGCAACGGGGGTAACGACCGATGAGCATGCCGTTCGGCTACGTCTCGCCCGAGCAGGTCATGAAGGACCGCGCCGACTACGCCCGCAAGGGCATCGCCCGCGGCCGTGCGGTTCTCGTGATGACCTACGCCGACGGCATCCTGTTCGTCGCCGAGAACCCCAGCAGCGCGCTGCACAAGGTGTCCGAGATCTACGACCGGATCGGCTTCGCCGCGGTCGGTAAGTACAACGAGTTCGAAAACCTCCGGCAGGCCGGCGTCCGGATGGCCGACCTGCGCGGCTACTCCTACGACCGCACCGACGTCACCGGCCGGATGCTCGCGAACACCTACGCGCAGATCCTCGGCACGATCTTCACCACGGAGTCGAAGCCGTACGAGGTCGAGATGACCGTCGCGGAAGTGGGGGAGACCGCCGCCGGCGACCAGTTGTACCGGCTGACCTACGACGGCAGCGTCGCCGACGAGCAGGGCTTCGTCGTCATGGGCGGCAACGCCGAGACGATCAGCGGCCGGCTCAAGGACAGCCACCGCGAAGGGATGGAGCTCGGCGAAGGTCTGCGCGCCGCGGTCACCGCAATGACCGCCGGTGACAACGGCGAGCAGCGTGCGCTGACCGCGGACGCGCTGGAGGTCGCCGTGCTCGACCGCACCCGCCCGCGGCGAAAGTTCCGGCGTTTCACCGACACCCAGACCGAGGCACTCCTCGCCTGACCGCTCCCGCGCCACCGCAGACGTGGCGCGAGAGCGGTCGGCCGAGCGTTACTGCAGCCAGTTGTAGACCGGGCTGTAAGCCATTGCCGAGTCCGCCCGGGTCGCGCGGAACAGCACCTTCGTCCCGGCGGACACGTTGATCGCCTTCGCCCAGGCGCCGTACGTCTGATGTGTCAACGGTGTCCACGCGCCGCTGCCGATCTTGACGTCGACGCCGGTGGCGGTCGCCGACACATAGACCTCCACCCACGTAGTGCTCGAACCGGCACCGACGGTGAACGTCGAGGACCAGCCAGGTGACGTCGTCGGTGTCTGCGTCAGCCAGCCGAAGTCGCTGCTGGCGGCACTGGACGAGTCACTCGACCGGTGCGCGATGAACTGGACCTTGTCGCCGTTCGCCAACGCGCTCGGAGCGGTCGCGGCCCACGCGCCCCACGACCGCTTGACGAGCGGCAGGTAGAACTGCCCGTCGCGGCCGATCGCGTCGACCGAGGTCACGTCGTTGGACGTGTAGACCTCGACCCACCAGTTGTTCGCGCCGGAACCGATCGTGAAGCTCGGCTGGAAGGTCCCGCCGACACTGATCGTCGCGGCGCCGTTGTTCCAGTAGTACGTCGAGCCCCAGGTGCTGTTGAACACGCCGAGCTTCACGGTGTAGGTGCCGGTGTTCACCGTGCCCGGCCACGTCCACGTATGCGTCACCGATTGCCCATCCGAGAGGCTGTCGGTCCAGGACTGCTGGCCGGCGGGCGCAGCCAGCCGGTTGCCCGCTGAGTCGTATACCTCGATGTCGGTCTTGCCGCCGACAAGCGCCCCGCCGGTGGCGGTGAAGGTCGCGGTGATGTCGAGCGACTGGCTGGGCAGCACCGTCGACGCGGACACGGTCGCCGATCCGGTGAACGTCGGCGCGGATACCGTGACCGTCCCCGCGTTGTTGTTCCACGACAACGTCGGCGTCCATGACGGCGCCACCACGCCGACCTTCACGGTGTACGTCCCCGTCGTCGCCGGCGCGGTCCAGTTGTACGTGTAGGCGCGGGTCTGGCCGGCGCTCATCGTCTGGCCGGACCACGTGAGGTGACCGACCTGCATCGTGCCGGCCGCGTTCCACACCTCGACGTCGATGTTCGCGTTGTCGTACGACCCGCCGTTGTTCGTGACGTACGTCGTGATCGTCGAGGCACCGCTGGGCGCCACCGAGACCGGCGATGCCGTGGCGGAGCTGGCCCACACCGGCGCCGCGACACCGGTCGAGGCGGCTTGGCCGTTCCAGTGCAGCGTGCTCGCCCAGTTGGCCGTGAAGACGCCGAGCTTCACCGAGTACGCGCCGGCAGGCGCGCTCGCCGGCGGCGACCACGTCGTGGTGAACGTGAGTTGCCCACCCGCGGTGAACGACTGTGCCGACCACGACTGCTGATAGGCGCGGGCGCCCGTGGGGTCGTAGACCTCGACGTCGGTGATCAGGCCCGACACCGCCGCGCCGTTGTTCGTGAAGGTTGCGCTGATCACCGCCGACCCGGCGCCCGGCGCGACCGACGCCTGGCTGACCGTCGCCGTACTCGTGAACTGGTTGGTGACGACGTCGAAGGTGCCCGCATCGTCGTCGACCGGGTACGTCGGCGAACCACCGGTCGCGGCCACCGTGACACGGACCGTGTAGGTACCGAGCGCTGACGACGACGTCGTGGCGACCGGGATCGAGTATGGCTTGACGTCGCCCGCCCCGAACGCCTGCGCCGACTGGACCGAGGTCGCGAACACCCCGCCCGAAGGGTTGTACGTCGTGATCGTCACGTCGCCGCTCGAGAGCGCATCTCCGGTGTCGGTGACGGTGACGTTGAGGGTCGTCGTGTCACCCGGACCGATGGTGCGTGGCGAGGCGACTTCCGAGGCGGTGAACGACGGCCCGTTCGACACGACCGTTATCGACTTGACCGTCTGGCTGAAGTACGACGGCGAGCCGCCGGTGCCCGCGACGGTGACCCGAATCGAATAGGTGCCCGGTGTCTGCGCCGCCGTCCACGCCCACGACAACGTCTTCGGCTCGCTGTTTCCGAAGGTTTGGCCGGTGAAGGTGTGCGTGCCGACATTGGCCCCGCCGGAGTCGAGCACGTCGACGGTAACTTGACCGTTGGTCAGTGCGCCGCCGTTATCGGTCACCGTCGTCGTGAGGGTGGCGTGTCCGCCAGGTGCGGCCGAGGGCGGCGCGTCCACGACTACGTTGAACGCCGGCGGCCCGCTCGAGCCGCCGGACACGGCCGTGACGTGGTCCTCCATCGTCGTCACCGTGTTGTTGACCTCGGTGACCGCGTTGGGGTTGGCCGGATAGTCGAAGTAGAGCTCGTTGTCGATGCCCATCGCCCGCGAGCCCGGGTCCGCCGGGCCGCCGGTCCGCAGCATGTAGCCGCGCAGCCCGTACTGGTCGTACAGCGACGCGAAGCCGCCGGTCACGATATGCAGGATCTGTGTCTGGCCGGCATTGCCGAAGCTCGGCGACGGATTGCTCGGCTCGCACCGAGTGACCGCCATGTCGTCGATCATGACGTTCGGCGTGCCGAAGATCGCGTGGACCGCCTGGATCTTCGTCTTGGCGATATTCAGGGCGTACTCCGGCGAGTTCGGGTCGCTCGTCAGCCCGGACAACGTGTGCCCGCCGCCGTACGGAGTGCCGCTCGTCGTCGCGGTGCACTGCGAATAGTTGCTGACGAGATGCAGCGAGACGCCTTGCAGGTCGAACAGCGTGGCGTTCTCCTTGAAGCAGTCGTACGACGTGCCCGGGTTCAGGGTCCAGAAGCCCATGGCATTGATGAGATGCGTGTTGACCGCGTGCCGGCGGAACTCCGCGATAACCCGGCCGAGCCCGGCGCTGTAGCTCGGCGTACAGCCGCCGTCCTTGATGTTGAGGTCCCACTCCGGTTCGATGGCGACGTACGCCTCGTGGCTGCCGATCGCGCTCGCGAGCGTGCTCGCCCACTGAACCCAGTCATTGATCTCCGTCGAACTGACGGTGCTCCATTTCTTGATCCGGTTGGCCCACTGGTAGAGGAAGACGTAGGGGATCTGGCCCGCGGTGATCTCCTTCCCCACCTCGGCGGCCACCTGCGTCTTGTCACTCCACGCGCTGGCGCCGACCCACTGCGACTTGGCCATCGCGACCGGCTGGGTGGCCGGCCTGTCCAGCTTGGTGCTCGCGACGAAGTTGGCCTGGTTGTATCCCGGCGTCACGTCGTCCTCGCGATACAGCGGCTGGCCCTGGTCGTAGAGCCACCGCACCTTGTAGAAGGTCCCGCCGCCCGTACAGAAGCTCGGGTTGACCTGCGTGCTGTTGACGAACTGGAACTCGTTGGTCTTCCATTGCGCGAACGTCGCGAGGCCGTCGAAGCGGGCGTCGATCGACTTGACGCTGCCATAACCGCTGCCGTCACCTTTGACCATGCGGGTGAACGGGGTGGTCGCGTTGTCGGGATCGAAGATGTACATGTTGGTGTCGGTCGAGATGTAGAACTGGTTGTCGACTCGCCGGCGCTGGATGTCGTGGCCGATAGGAGTCTGCAACTGCCAGGCGGGGCGAACGAGGCGCAGCATGGGTGACTGCGACGGGTCGTACGACAGCTCGAGCAGGGTCGTGTAACCGATCGCGAACAGCGCGTTCCGTGATGCGTCCCAGGTGACGCCGTGCGCGCTCGGCAGGTCGATCGACGACAGGACGGTGCCGCTCGGGTCCAGCACGACCAGGTTGCCCTCGCCGCTAGTGCCGCCGATCTTGCCTACGGTCGCCACCACGATGTTGCCGTCGGGGAGCTGATCCACCGAGTGCACCGTGTTGCCGTTGAGCGCGTTCTCCCAGGTCGACGGGAACGCGAAGTGCGTCGTCCACGTGCCGGAGCTGCGGTCGTAGATTCCGACTCCGCCCGGTTGACCATTACCGTTCGCACCCCACGCCGCGATCACCTGGTTGCTGCGGTTGAGCGGCTTGGCTTCGTTGATCACGCCGCTGACGCCCGGCGCGATGCCAAGGTCCTGGGTGACCCCGCCGCCGAACGGATCGGCGATGAGCACGTGCTGGTTGTAGGCACACCCGCTGCCGCCGTCCTGGTTTGTGACGAGGACATGCGTGGCCTCGACGGAGGGGTTCGCGTGCGCGGCCGGCAACGAGGTGAGCGGCACGATGAACGCCGAGAGCAGGACGAGCAGGGACAGGTAGACGCGACGCATGGGATCACCTTCTAGTTGGCATCCACCGCGCCGGCTACAAGGGCAACGGTCCGGTATGTGAGTAGTGCTGGCGCGCTACCCTAACTCCGAACCGGACAAACCTCCCAATCAAACATTTTCTATCGCAAAGCATCCGAGTGGTTGGGGGCGCTAGCTGCTCCACGCGAGATAGAACTCGGCGCGCGCCTGCTGGTCCGCGGCGTAGATCGCGTCTTCCTGCGCTCGCGCCGGCATCGCCGCGGTCCCGCGCAGCACCTTGAACGCAAGGTTGCGGGCCGGCGTGTCGACGCCGCCGTAACCGATCAGCGGGTACTGCTGGAACGCCGCCGGCACCTGGCTCCACTGCACCGGCGTCGAGTTGTACGGCGCGTACGTCGTGTCGCAGACGGCGCCGTCGTTGTGCTCGGCGACCGGTCGCGCGGTCGCGGTGTGGAACAACACGTCCTTGAGCTCGGCGTACGTGAGCTTGGCGTCGCTGAGCGGTCCGGACTTCACCGCTCCGGCCCGGCCGGACGCGAGCACGTCGCCGCGGTAGCCGGTCCGGTTGTCGCCGAGAATCCGCCGTGCCTCCAGGATGATCCGGGCCGCGCTACCGGCGACGTACGGCGTCGCGGCCGACGTACCCGACCCGGTGGTGTCGGTGGACTTCGTCGTCGTCGGTCCTTCGGTCGCCCACGACGAGCACGCGTCGGACGAGACGTTCGGCATCGAGCCGGGCCACGTTGCGACGTATCCCGAGTCGTACCCGCCGACGATGATGGGCGACGGCCCGAGGTGCGGTGCCAGCAGTGTCGGGTGGCCGAGCACGCCCTCGCGGAACACGACGCCGTTGCCGGCGGCCCAGAACGCCAACTGCTTGCTCGCGGTCTCCTCGACCGCCTTCGTCAACGCCGGATCGTCGGTCGCCATCCCCGAGCTCACCGGCGCCCAACCGGGAACGAGCGGTCCCCAGGAGTTCGACTGCACGTCGATCCACGAACGGTTGGCGGCGGCCCAGCGGATGCCGTCGGCGGAGACGGTCGAGCCGTCCTCGCCCCCGACGCCGACGCTCACGGTGAGCGGCAGCTGCACCGACACGACGCGACACTCGGGGCAGGCGCCGTAGTCGTTCGCCGCCGCGCGCGACGCCGTCATCGCGCCGTGGCCGGTGGACAGGAGGTAGGTGTCGGAAGGCTCCCGGTCGTTGCAGTTCATCGCGGGTTGCGTCCCGAACGCGATCGCGCCGACGATCTTCGTGCCCGGGAACCAGTAGAGCCGGCCCGGTCGCACCTTCGACCACACCGAGCGGCAGTCCTTGCGCACCGCGGCGTTGTAGTCGGTGGCGTCGAGGGTGATGTGCAGCGCGATCGCGCCCTTGGGATAGCCGGGCAAATAGGTCCCGGGGTAGCGCTGCGCCAGCGGCGAGCGGTCCCGGAACACCTTGTGGTACGGGTTGATGCCGGTGTCCTCGAGCGCGATCACTGCCTGCGGTGCCGCTTTGCCCGAGGCCTTCGAGGCGGCGCCGGCGACGCCACCGCTGGCGCAGCCGATCACGAGCGACACCGCTATGGCCACCCGCCACGGGACTGTCATCGATCGCGTCCTCTCCGAGTCCGTCGACGTTCAGGATTCGCCGGCGACGGGGCATTTCCTCGTCCGATCAATCTGAGGAACGTCCGCGGGGACGCCGCGTCACACCCGGCACCGCACCCGCGCAGGAATACGATCACCCGGTGGACCGGCGGATCTTCGGCTTGGAGAACGAGTACGGCGTCACGTGCACGTTCCGCGGCCAGCGCCGGCTGAGCCCCGACGAGGTCGCCCGCTACCTGTTCCGGCGGGTCGTCTCGTGGGGCCGGAGCAGCAACGTGTTCCTCAAGAACGGCGCCCGGCTCTACCTCGACGTCGGCTCGCACCCCGAGTACGCGACGCCCGAGTGCGACGACCTCGTCGATCTCGTGACGCACGACAAGGCGGGGGAGCGGACCCTCGAAGGCCTGCTGATGGACGCCGAGCGGCGGCTGCGCGAAGAGGGCATCGCCGGCGACATCTACCTGTTCAAGAACAACACCGACTCGGCGGGCAACTCCTACGGCTGCCACGAGAACTATCTGGTCGGCCGGCACGGCGAGTTCTCCCGGCTGGCCGACGTGCTCATCCCGTTCCTCGTCACCCGGCAGATCATCTGCGGCGCCGGCAAGGTGCTGCAGACCCCGCGCGGCGCGGTCTACTGCGTCAGCCAGCGCGCCGAGCACATCTGGGAAGGCGTGTCGTCCGCGACGACCCGCAGCCGGCCGATCATCAACACCCGCGACGAACCGCACGCCGACGCCGAACGGTTCCGCCGGCTGCACGTGATCGTCGGCGACTCCAACATGTCCGAGACGACGACGCTGCTGAAGATCGGTACGACGGATCTCGTGCTGCGGATGATCGAAGCCGGCATCGTCATGCGCGAC
>Ga0070659_100000847_pt1 | contig 22313 bp, 18 predicted proteins | sample KBSC23metaG_FD_64666 | JGI IMG/M metagenome (GOLD analysis project Ga0070659, IMG submission 64666) | Corn rhizosphere microbial communities from Kellogg Biological Station, Michigan, USA - KBS C2-3 metaG | ecosystem: Host-associated > Plants > Roots > Rhizosphere > Soil ... | reverse complement strand
CGACCCGTACGTCGAGCGGCTGCTGGAGGGCTTCGCATTCCTTGCTGCGCGCGTGCAGCTGAAGATCGATGCGGAGCACCCGCGCCTGATCCAGCACATCCTGGAGACGGTCTATCCCGGCTTCCTGTCGCCGGTGCCGTCGATGATGATGGCCCGGCTTCGCCCGGACCTGCTCGACCCCAACCTGACCCGCGGCTTCACCATCCCGCGCAACAGCGTGCTGACGAGCGAGATCGTGCGCGGGCAGAACACCCGCTGCGAGTTCCGCACCGCGCAAGACGTCACGCTGTGGCCCGTTGAGATCGAGTCCGTCCAGTACTTCACGCATGCGCCCGACCTGCCGCTCACTCGCCTGCCCGGTGCGCGCCAGATCCGCGGCGGCCTGCGCATCCGGCTCAAGACCCACGGCGGCATCAAGTTCAGCCAGATCGGCCTCGACAGGCTGCCGCTCTACATCGCCGCGCCCGACGACGTGGCCTTCCGATTGCATGAGCTGGTGCTCGGCAACGGACTCGGTACCTGGGTGGGCCACGGCGGAAAAGCCGGCATGTCGGCGCATGCTGATGCGGGCTCGCTGCAGCCGCTCGGCTTCGGCGACGATGAAGCGCTGCTGCCGGAGACCCTGCGCGGCTTCAGTGGCCACCGGCTGCTGCAGGAGTATGCGGCGATGCCGCAACGCTTTCTTCAGTTCGCCGTCACCGACCTGGCGCGCCGCTTCGCATTGATCGACGGGGCGGAGGCCGAGCTCGTGGTGCTCTTCGGCAAGGCCGACGTATCGCTCGAATCGCTGGTCGATGCCGACAGCCTCGCGCTGTACTGCACGCCCGCCGTCAATCTGTTTCCCAAACGACTTGACCGCATCCAGATCGGCACCGGTGCCTGGGAGCACCATGTGGTGCCGGACCGCACGCGCCCGATGGATTTCGAGGTGCACACGCTCGAATCCGTCACGGGCTTCGGCACGGCACAGGTGGCGGAACAGAAGTTCCTGCCGCTGTATGCGGCCTTCCACGACGAATCGCGCAACCATGGTGCCTATTACACGGCGCGCCGCGAGCCGCGCCTGCTGTCCAGCCGCCAGCGGCTCGACGGACCGCGTTCGGCCTATGTCGGGCAGGAGATCTTTTTGTCGCTCGTGGATCCCGACAATGCCCCCTACCGTGACGACATCCGCCAGTTGTCGTTGACGGCGCTGGTCACCAACCGCGACCTGCCCACATTGCTGCCCGGCTCGGCCACGACCTGGACGCTCGATGCCGCCGGCCCCACCATCCGCATCGACACGCTGCGCGGGCCCACCCGCCCCGTGCAACGCATTGCCCGCGGCGACGTGGGCTGGGCCATGGTGAGCCTGCTGACGCTCAACTACCTCAGCATCGCCGGCGAAGACCCGGTGCGCGCGGGCGCCGCATTGCGCAGCCTTCTTTCGCTGCACGGGCCCGAACAGGACATGGCCTGGTCCAAGCAGGTCGACGGCGTGCAATCGGTGCAGGCACAGTCCGTGGTGAGGCGCCTGCCCTTCCCCGGCCCGCTGACGTTCGGCTGCGGCGTCGAGATCACCGTCGTGGCCGACGAACTCGGGTTCCAGGGGTCGAGCGCGTTCCTGCTCGGCGTGGTGCTCGACCGCTTCTTCGCACGCCACGCCTCGACCAACAGCTTCGTCGAGACCGTGCTGCGCTCGGCCTCGCGCGGCGAAATCCTGCGCACCACCCCTCGCGTGGGCACCCGGGCCGTGCTTTGATTTCCATGGACGCCTCGGACCTCGCCCGCAGCCGCCACGAACGCCAAGCCCGGCTGTTCAAAGCGCTCGCGGCCGAACCATGGGCGCACGACTTCTTCGCGGTGTTGCGCGAGGTGGAAGCCATGTCGCCGCAGCAACCCCGGCTGGGCAAGGCACTTCGGCCAGGCGCCGAGCCGCTGCGGCTCGGGCAGGACCCGGAGATGGACTTCGCGCCCGCGCCCATCATGTCGTTCAACGCCAGCGCCGACCGGCCACGCCTCGGCGTGCGCTTTTTCGGCCTGTTCGGCCCCATGGGGCCGTTGCCGCTGCACCTGACCGAATACGCGCGCGACCGCCTGCGCAACCACGCCGACGCCACGTTCGCCCGGTTTGCCGACGTGTTCCATCACCGGGCCTTGCTGCTCTTTTACCGTGCCTGGGCGCAGGCGCAGCCGGCGGTGCAGGCCGACCGGCCGGGCGACGACCAGTTCGCCAAATGGGTGTCCGCATTGTTCGGGCAGGCCCCTGCCCCGCTGCGTGGCGCCGACAGCGTGCCCGACCAGGCCAAACGCTTCGCGGCCGGCCACCTCGCTCGTGCGACGCGCAACCCCGAATCCATCTCGAAGGTGCTGCGGCAATACTTCCAGGTGCCCATCCGCGTGGAATCCTACGTGGGCCACTGGATGGCGCTGCGCCCGGGCGACCGCACCCGCCTCGGCAGCCCCGGCGCACGCCGTACCGCAGCGCTCGGCGTCAACGCCGTGGCCGGCGGCAAGGTGTGGGACCGTCAATACAAGCTGCGCCTGCACATCGGCCCGCTGACGCTTGCGCAGTACCAGCAGTTCCTGCCCGGCCAGCGTTCCCTCGTGGAGCTTCGCGACTGGATGCGCCAGCTCGTGGGCTTCGAACTGCTGTGGGATGTGCGCCTCGTGCTGCAAGGCACGGAGGTGCCGCCCCTCGGCCTGAAACGCCAGGGCCAGCTGGGCTTGACCACCTGGCTGGGCCGCCATACCCCTCACCCAGACCGCGGCGACCTTCGCCTGCATCCCGCACGCCTTCGCGTGCCTTCCAACACCCAGGGAATTCACCATGGCTGAAATCAGTCGCACCGCGTTGTTCGGCAAGCTCAATCCGCTCGCCTACAAGGCCATCGAAGGCGCCACCGTCTTCTGCAAGCTCCGTGGCAATCCGTATGTGGAATTGCAGCACTGGCTGTTCCAGATCCTGCAGAACCAGGATTCCGACCTGCACCGCATCGTCAAGCACTTCGGGCTGGATGCCGCCGTGCTCGTCGCCGACCTGCAAACCTCCCTCGACCGCCTGCCGCGCGGCGCCACATCCATCTCCGACCTGTCGAGCCACATCGAGAATGCCGTCGAACGGGCCTGGGTCTATGGCTCCCTCATGTTCAAGGACACGCAGGTGCGCACCGGCTACCTGTTGATCGGCCTCTTGAAGACCCAGTCATCGCGCAACGCGCTGCTGGCCATCAGCAAGCAGTTCGAACGCATCAAGCTCGATGAGCTGACCGAGAACTTCGCCGCCCTGCTCTCCGGTTCACCCGAACACGGCCAGGCCGCCAGCGATGGCTCCGGCGCCGCGCAACCCGGCGAGGCCAGCGACGCCATCGCCCCGGCCGCGATGGGCAAGCAGGAGGCGCTCAAGCGCTATGCGGTGGACCTCACCGAGAAGGCCCGCCAAGGCGAGATCGACCCCATCGCCGGACGCGACGAGGAAATCCGCCAGATCGTCGACATCCTGATGCGCCGGCGCCAGAACAACCCCATCCTGACCGGTGAGGCCGGCGTGGGCAAGACGGCGGTCGTCGAAGGCTTCGCGCTGCGCCTCGCGCGCGGCGACGTGCCGCCGCAGCTGCGCGACGTGTCGCTGATGATGCTCGACATCGGCCTGCTGCAGGCTGGCGCCAGCATGAAGGGCGAATTCGAGAACCGGCTGCGCCAGGTGATCGACGAAGTGCAGTCCTCGGCCAAGCCCATCATCCTGTTCATCGATGAGGCCCACACGCTGATCGGCGCCGGTGGCGCGGCCGGTACCGGTGACGCGGCCAACCTGCTCAAGCCGGCGCTGGCCCGCGGCAAGCTGCGCACGATCGCGGCCACCACCTGGGCCGAATACAAGAAGTACTTCGAGAAAGACCCGGCGCTGACCCGCCGCTTCCAGGTCGTTCAGGTGCCCGAGCCGAGCGAGGAGAAGGCCGTGCTGATGCTGCGCGGCGTGGCCACCATCCTCGAGAAGCACCACCGCGTGCAACTGCTCGATGAAGCCATCGAGGCGGCCGTGAAGCTTTCGCACCGCTACATCCCGGCCCGCCAGCTGCCCGACAAGGCAGTGAGCCTGCTCGACACCGCATGCGCCCGCGTGGCCGTGAGCCAGCATGCCACGCCCCCCGAAGTGGAAGACGTGCAGCGCCGCATCGAGGCGCTGACCACGGAGCAGCAGATCATCGACCGCGAGGCCGACGTCGGCATCGACGTGAAGGCCCGCCACGACCGGGTGGCACAGCAGCTGGCCGAAGCCCACGCCTCGCTGGAGGTGCTGCAGGCCAGGTTCCAGCAGGAAAAAGGCCTCGTGGACCAGGTGCTCGCGCTGCGCGCCAAGCTGCGCCGGGCCGGCGACAAGGTGGACGGCAAGGAGCAGCCCGCCGACAGCACGCTCGAGCCGCAAGAGCGCGAACGCCTGCTCGCCGAACTGGCCGAGCTGCAGACCCAGCTGCGGCACCTGCAAGGCGACACGCCGCTGATCCTGCCGTCGGTGGATGAAACCGCCGTGGGCGCGGTGGTGCAGGACTGGACGGGCATCCCCGTGGGCCGCATGGTCAAGAACGAGGTGGAATCGGTGCTGCGCCTGGCCGACACGCTCAACGAGCGCGTCATCGGCCAGAAGCACGCCCTCGAGATGATCGCCCGCCGCATCCAGACCTCGCGCGCCAAGCTCGACAACCCGAACAAGCCCATCGGCGTGTTCATGCTGGCCGGCACGTCCGGCGTCGGCAAGACCGAGACGGCGCTCGCGCTGGCCGAGGCCTTGTACGGCGGCGAACAGAACGTCATCACGATCAACATGAGCGAATACCAGGAGGCCCACACCGTCTCCACGCTCAAGGGTGCGCCCCCGGGCTACGTGGGCTACGGCGAAGGCGGCGTGCTGACCGAGGCCGTGCGCCGTCGCCCCTACAGCGTGGTGCTGCTCGACGAGGTGGAAAAAGCCCACCCCGACGTGCATGAGCTCTTCTTCCAGGTGTTCGACAAAGGCTGGATGGAAGATGGCGAAGGCCGCCTGATCGACTTCAAGAACACGATCATCCTGCTGACATCCAACGCCGGCAGCGACCTGATCATGAACCTGTGCAAGGATCCGGAACTGATGCCGGAGCCGGACGCCATCGCCAAGGCGCTGCGCGAACCGCTCCTGAAGGTGTTCCCGGCCGCCTTGCTCGGCCGCATCGTGACGATCCCGTACTACCCGCTGTCGGAGGCGATGCTGGGCGAAATCGTCAAGCTGCAGCTCAACCGCATCAAGAAGCGCGTCGAGGCCAACCACGGCGTGCCGTTCACGTTCGACGACGCGGTGGTCAAGCTGGTGGTCAGCCGCTGCAACGAGGTGGAAAGCGGCGGCCGCGTCATCGATGCGCTGCTGACCAACACCGTGTTGCCCCGCATCAGCCATGAGTACCTGACCCGCCTGGCCTCCGGTGCACCGCTGCACCGGGTGGCGCTGACGGTCGACGGCGGTGATTTCGCCTACGCCTTCGACTGAGCCTGGAGACCGGCAAGCCCGTCAGCGAATCGCTGGCGGCTGCCGGCCGCCGTTGACCTTCGCCTCGATCGACATCGACATGAACGCAGACGAGTTCGTCCCCTGTCTCGGCAAGACCGATGACCACCCGGACATCCTTCGGCTCCTCGCCCGGCTGGGTGCGAAGAAGCCGGCGAAGCTGCCGCGCGGCAGCACCGAGGTGCGCGTCGACGTGCGCCACCTCGGCATCGAGATGGTGTTCGAGCCCATCGGCGACAACCGCCGGCACGGACTGACGTTCGCCCGCGTGATATGCCATGGCAAGGACAAGCCCGGTGTCGGCGCGCTGCCCTTCGGTTTGACCTTCAATGATTCGCGCAAGGATGCGCGCAAGAAGGTCGGCCCGCCCATGTCCAGCAGCGACGATTTGAACCGCGATGCGTGGGACTACCAGACCCACACGATGACCGCCGACTACGCGCATGGCCGCGGCAGCATCGTGGCCTTGTCCCTCTCGATGCCGTTGGATTCCGAAGACGACTGAATGGCCAACCGAGGTCCATGACTTTCGTCGCTTGAGCGGCCTGTGCCGCTCTTCTAACGTGCCTCTGGCGTTCCCCTGCAGCACACCCAACCCGCCATGAACAAACAGATCACGGTCACCTCGCCGCTCTCGACCGAGCTGCGTGTGGAAACGCTCAGCTTCACCGCGGGCCTCAGCCAGCTCGGCGTGATGGAATTGGGCCTGCTCAGCGAATCGGGCGACCTGTCACCTGAAGACCTGCTGGGCAAACCCATCACCGTATCGATCAGCCGGGACAACGAAGAGCAGCAGCACTTCAACGGCTACGTCACGCGCTTCAGCATTGGCCGCAGCCGTGGCCGCCATTTCGGGTACCACGCCGTCGTGCACCCCTGGCCGTGGTTCCTGACCCGCACGGCCGACTGCCGCATCTACCAGGAACTCGACGTCCCCACCATCGTCAAGCAGGTGTTCGACGACAACGGGTTCTCCGACTTCGACTTCCGCCTGTTCCGAAAGTACCGCAAGCGCACCTACTGTGTGCAATACCGGGAGAGCGATCTCACCTTCATCACCCGGTTGCTCGAACATGAAGGCATCTACTGGTACTTCGAGCACACGGCGGACAAGCACACCCTCGTGCTGGTCGATTCCTCCAGCGCCCATGAGCCCATCCCCGGGGACGCCCTGCTGCCCTACTTCGAGAACATCGAATCGGCACCGCCGGACCTCGAATACGTCTCCGAATGGACCATGTCACGCGAAGTGCGCACCGGCAAGACCGTGCTGCAGAGCTACGACTTCGAGCGCCCGTCGGTCGACCTGATGGTGGATGCGAACATCGAGCGCGCGCACGCGCAGCAAGCCTTCGAACGCTTCGACTACCAGGGCGACTACATCGTCAAGGCGGACGGCAAACAGCTGGTCGACGACCGCCTGGATGAACACCAGACGCGCCACCACCAGCTCGGTGCCACCTCCAACTGCCACCGCCTCGGCGTTGGCCATCGCTTCAAGCTCGACCGCCACCCGCGCCCCGACCAGAACGCGGAGTACCTCATCACCGGCACCACCGTGCATGCCACCATCGGCGGCATCGAATCCGGCATCGACGGTGGCGAATACCACGCCACCTTCACCGCGATGCCCGTGGCGCAACAGTACCGCCCGCCGCGCGTCACCCGGGTGCCGTTCGTGCAGGGCCCGCAATCGGCCGTGGTCGTCGGCCCGCCCGGGGAAGAAATCTTCACCGACAAGTACGGCCGCGTGAAGGTGCAGTTCCACTGGGACCGCTACGGCAAGAACAACGACAAGAGCTCATGCTGGGTGCGCGTATCGCACCCCTGGGCCGGCAAGCGCTTCGGCTCCATTCACATCCCCCGCATCGGCCAGGAGGTGATTGTCAGCTTCCTCGAAGGCGATCCGGACCAGCCCCTCATCACCGGCCGCGTCTACAACGCCGAACAGATGCCGCCGTGGGACCTGCCCGCCAACGCCACCCAGACCGGCATCCTCACCCGCTCCTCCAAGGGCGGCGCGTACGACAACGCCAACGCCATCCGCTTCGAGGACAAGAAGGGCGCCGAGGAGCTGTGGATCCACGCCGAGAAAGACCAGCGCATCGAAGTCGAGAACGATGAATCGCACTGGGTGGGCCACGACCGCAAGAAGACCGTCGACCATGACGAGACCACCCTCGTCAAGCACGACCGCACCGAGACCGTCGGCAACAACGAAACCATCACGATCGGCGTCAACCGCACGGAGAACGTCGGCAACAACGAAGTGATCGGCATCGGTGTCAACCGCACCGAGACGGTGGGCGCGAACGAAACCATCACGATCGGTGCCAACCGCACCGAACTCGTGGGGGCCAACGAGACGATCACCGTTGCGGCCAATCGCACCATCTCGGTGGGGGCCAGCGAAACGGCCACCGTGGCGCTGCAGCGAACGCACGCCGTTGGCATCAACGAGACCATCGCCGTCGGTGCTGCGCAGGAAGTGGCCATTGGCACGATGCAGGTCATCGCGGTAGGTGTGAACCAGTCGACTTCGGTCGGCAACAACCGAAGTGCCGACGTCGGCAACAACGACAGCCTCACGGTCGGCAAGAACCTCGTCATCAACGCGGGCGACTCCATCACGCTGCAGACCGGTGCAGCCTCCATCAAGATGAAGAGCGATGGCACGATCGTCATCAAGGGCAAGAACATCCAGATCGAGGGCTCGGGCAGGATCAACGTCAAGGCGAGCAGCAACGTCGTCATCAAGGGCAGCAAGGTGGGCATCAACTGATGATCGAAACCGCAACCATGCCCCACATGCCCGCCCCTTCGGCCGCCGACTCGGCGCCCGACGCAACGGATCTTTTCCGCACTTTGGAAGACCGGCCCATCGCGACGGCGGCATCGCCTACAGCGACACTCATTCTCGTCCGAGGCCGGCTGATCGGCTTCGACGCCGCCGGGCAACCGGTCGTGGCGTTGCCCACCGTGTTCCCGTCCTGCGCCGTGACCGCCGGGACGACGGTCGACCTGCCGGCCGACGCCGCCGCCGGTACCGAGTTGCTTGTCGCGGTCGATCCGCATGACACGCACAGTGCGGTCGTCACCGGCATCATCCGGGCGCCGGAATCCGCGAGTACGGCGCCTGCTTGGGCGGCCACCGTCGATGGCCGGCGTGTCGACATCGCCGCAAAAGACGAGCTGGTGCTGCGCTGCGGCAACGCGAGCATCACGCTGACGGCCGCCGGCAAGGTGGTGATCCAGGGGCGTTACGTGCTCAGCCGATCCACGGGGCCCAACAAGATCAAGGGCGCCGTGATCGACATCAACTGAGCGCGCGCATTCATGTGGCAAATCATCAATAACACGCCGTTCGCGGCTGGCCAGGCGTGGGTGCGCGGCTTGGACGGCGCAGAAACCTGGCTCGTCGTCGTGAAAACCACTTTCGACGTTCAGCCTGACGGCACCCTTCAGGTGACCAAGGTTCAGCCACCCGTGGTGCGCAGCCCTGTGTGGTTCGGTGAACCAGGTGCATCAAGCGTGCGCTACGAGAACGAGTTCGTGCTCGGCAAGACCACCACCGACGTGGTCCTCAACGGCACCGCACATGCACCGGGCGGCGAGCCCTTGCCCTCGTTCGACGTGGGCTTTCGCGTCGGGCCGGTCAGCAAGGTGCTGCGCGTGCACGGCGATCGTCAGTGGGACGGGTCGGCAGCCCGGATGTCGCCGCCGCAGTCGTTCCTGACGATGCCGTTGCGCTATGAGCGCGCGTTCGGCGGCAGCAGCGCGACATCGCCGCAAGCTGCGGCAAACTGGTCCACCGCCAACCCCGTGGGTGTCGGTTTCGCGGATTCTCGCGAGTCGGCCAAGGCCTGCGCCGTGCCCAACATCGAATACCGCGACAGCCTCATCACCGCGTGGGACGATCGCCCGCGGCCAGCCGGCTTTGGCGTCATTGCCGCGCACTGGGACGAGCGCGCCCGCTTGGCCGGCACGTACGACGCCACCTGGGCACGGGATCGGCAGCCCTTGCTGCCCACCGACTTCGACTTGCGCCACTATCAATGTGCGCCGGCCGACCAACAAGCTCCGGCGTTCCTCCAGGGAGGCGAACCGGTCTCGATTGTCAACATGACGCCGGACGGTCTTTTGCAGTTCGAGCTTCCCCGGGTCGAGCTTGCCATGCGCACCCGCTTTTCCGCCGACGAGGCCCCACTCGATCACCCGCCGCCGCACCTGCACACGGTCATCCTGGAACCCGACGTGCGGCGTGTGTCGCTGGTCTGGCACAGTGCCGTCGAATGCCACGCGCAGGTGCACCGGCTCGACCACACCCGCATCACGCTGCGGCACGAGCAGCGATCCCTCCACGACGAAGAAGTGGAGGACCTCTTTGGCGTCTGAGCACATCCCCCTGCCCCCGCTTGCATTGTGCGGACTAGGGGCAAGCACGCCGGTCGGCCGCACGGCATGGGCCAGCGCAGCCGCTGTGCGAGCAGGGCTGACCGGGTTTGCCGAGCACGACTTCATGGTCGACAGCGTCGGTGCGCCCATGCGGGTTGCGGCGTGTCCTTGGCTGTCTGGCGAACCCGACGTTCACGCCCGCATGGTGGCGTGCCTCATCGATGCCGTGCGCGAGGCCATGCAGCCGCTTGCCACCGTCGCTGAAGACGATGCCGCCGCAAAGCCTACGCTGTTGGTCGCGTTGCCGCCGGAGCGTCCTGGATTGGAACCGGACCTCGTCGCTCGCATGGAGGCCGGCCTCCATGCATCCTTTCCCAACGCCTTTTCGCGTGTCGTGCCGATTCGCCGCGGCCATGCCGCTGGCCTGCTCGGGCTTGCAGCGGTTGCGAAGGCCGTCAACCGTGCGCCAGGGGGCAGCTACGTCGTCGCCGGCACCGATTCATGGCTCGATCCCGATACGCTGGAATGGCTCGAAGAAACCGGACAGCTGCATGGGGCCGGTCCGGCGAACAACGCGTGGGGATTCATTCCGGGCGAAGCGGCCGGTGCCGTGCTGATCCTGGGTCAGTCCGATGCCGACCGCCTGGGACTTGCGACATTCGCGCGCCTGATTGGCCTTGGCGTCGGCAGCGAGGCACGACTGATTCGCTCGGGCGAGGTCTGCCTCGGCCTTGGACTCAGCGACGCGGTCCGCGGCGCGCTGTCGACGGTGCCGGCCGGTGACCATGTCACCGACATCGTCTGCGACATGAATGGCGACCCGTATCGCGCCGATGAATTCGGCTTCACGATCACCCGCACGCGCGAGCGCTTCGTTGCGCCGGGCGATTTCATCGCACCGGCAGATTGCTGGGGAGACGTCGGTGCCGCATCTGCCCTGCTTGCCGCGGTGCTCGCCACCATCGCAATGCGCAAGGCCTATGCGAACGGCGAGGTCAGCCTCGTCTGGGCGAGTTCGGATGCCGGCGAACGCGGTGCTGCCGTGCTGATCGGCGAGCGCGGTCCGGAGCACAGCTGATGGCCACCATCAAGGTCAACGGCGCTGTCAATGCGCTTGTTCACAAGGGCGGCGCCTGGCTGTCGATCGCGACGCTGCCGGATGTCTGCAAGACACCCACCCCCGGCGGCCCGGTCCCGATACCGTACCCGAACATCTCACAGGCGAGCACCCTGTCCGGAGGCACCACCACCGTCAAGGTCGACGGCGGCAACATGGCCGCCATCAAGGGATCCAAGTTCGCCATCAGTTCGGGAGACGAACCGGGCGTCGCGGGCGGCATCAAGTCAGGCACGTTCAAGCGGGCGTCGACATGGATCCTGTACTCGTTCGACGTGAAGCTCGACGGCAAGAACGCCTGCCGCTTCTCTGACAAGAAGTTCCAGAACAACGAGAACACGGTCGATGCCGCGGGTGTGCTGCCGCTTGTCGTGCGGGTCGCGCTTGATGAGATCAAGATGAAGTGCGGTGAGCTCGGCCAGTACGGTCCGCAAACTCGCAACACTTCGGCCAAGGGCAAGCGGGATCGCGACCATATCCCTTCTAAAGGAGCTCTGAAGGAACGGGCGAAAATGCTGAAGGGCACTCGCAACTCTCGGCGCCCCGCAGGTTTAAACCGCTGTGAAAAGCGTGTGATCGAGAACGCCGCGCTTACCATCGTGATCCCGAAAAAGGCGCACAGTACCGTCAGCCCGACATATGGGCAGACTACCGCAGCCGCGCAGGCGGACGCCAGGAACCTGCAGAAATCAGCGCGCCGCGACACACGCGCCATGTTGAACAAGAATACTGGCATCAGCCAGTACGATCCCAACTGCGAAAAGGCCTATCGCAAGGCCGCAACCAAGATCAATCGCATTACGAACCAGCAATACGATGCGTGGTTGCGCCAAATCCTCAAGCAATGCAAGCCCAAGCCGTAGCCCTCCCCTTTCCCGGAGAAACGACCATGAATGCCGAAGACTTTATCCCTTACCTGGGCAAAACCGACGACCACCCGGACGTCCGACAGCTGCTGTCCATGCTCGGCATCCACAAGATGCCAAAGATCAAGCGTGGCGACACCGATGCGCGGGGCGAAGCGCCCTCTCTGGGCATCGAGCTGGTGTTCGAGCCGGTCGACGATCCCAAGTCCAGCCTCCTTGCGCTCAACGAAGTACAACTGTACGGAAACACCCAAGGAGGCACGGTCAAACCGTACACCGGTACGCTACCATTCGGTTTGCAATTCAGCGATTCTCGCAAGGACGCGCGCAAGAAAGCCGGTAAGCCGACCTTTGCGAACAAGGACATGGACAACGATGCATGGGACTTCGAATCCCACACGATGCTGCTCGACTACAGCAGCGGCGCCGGTAGCATCGCGTGCGTGCAACTCATGATTCCGTTCGAACCCGCAGACGAATGAGCCAGCCGATGACCGGCGACCAACTGCTGCAACTGCTCGGTCTGCCACTGGAAGACCCTGGGGTACAGGCTTGCTTGGTGCAGGTGGCTCGTGGCCTGCAGCCGGAGCTGGATCCGGACGACGAGGACATGGTCGTCGACTGGGTGACCTTGAACGAGATCGGCCTCGAATTCGGTTTCGAGGACACCGCGTTCCTGCGCGCACTCGACGAAGAATTGCGCCGGCAGCGCGGCCTGACGCTGTCGCAGCTCTACTTCTACGGTGAAGCGGACAGGATGCACGCGTTTCCGTGGGCGCTGCCATTCGGCCTGACCTTCTCTGACGACCGTGACGCCGTGCGGGCGAAGCTGGCGGCCTACGAAGCCACACGTCGCTCGTACCTGCGCGACGCGTGGCAACTGCCCGGCTTCAAGCTGACGATCGCATACGACACCGAGCGCCAGCTGCTCGAATCGATCTACTGCCAGGTGCCTCACGCGCCTTGGCCGCCGATCGGTGCCACGCCGGTCCTGGATCCGGACGCGTTCCGCGCGCTGTTCGGCCTGCGCTGGTCCAACACCGGCTTGCGCCAAGTCCTCGCACCGTTCGGATACGACCAGCAGCTCGGAGAGGTGCGCGACGAACACGTCGCCGACTTCCGCCGCCTCTGCGGCATCGAGGTCGAGTTTGCCGAGGGCCGTTCGCTCGCCGCAGCCGACCGCCGCTACCCGAACGCATTGGCCGTCGGCGCCGTCGTGTACTACGCCGAACGGGAGACCGACGCCCGGGGTTGGACGGGGCCGTTGCCGTTCGGCCTGAGCTTCGACGACACGCAGGAGACACTGCTTGCGAAAGTCGGCGCACCTCCGTCACACCAGGCCGACGAGGTGCTGAGTGGCACCGTGACGTGGCATTTCGAAGACACTTCGCTGCGGGTGCTATACAGCAACCTAGAGAACAGGCCGCTGCGCATCACTTACGCCGCACGAGGCTACTTGACATGAACGCCTTGCTGGTGGAGCCCGGCATCCTGGAGTCCGTGGTGTCACAACATGCAGAGGAGACGATGCACCTTCTGGTGCAACGTACCCACCTGCTGGACGCACCAGGAGCCCCATGGCTCGCATTGGAACGCATTGACGATCGCCTCGCGGCGCATGTCGACGGCTTGCGAGTGGCCGGCGCGTGCGGCCGCGCACTGTGCGAGGCGCAAGCTGCCGCCGATGAGCTTCCCGAGGTCGCACGGTTCGCAGCCGCAGTGCTCGCATTGGAGGCCGGCGACCACGAAGCCGTGGGCCTGCTGCTCAACCGCCCCGGCGTGCCGGCTGGCGTCGATGCCGGCACCTTGGCTGCGGTCAGCTGGGTCTCGCCGCGGTTCTTGCGCGGTATCGTCGCCGCCTGGTTGCGCAGCGACCTGCCAGCCGAGCAGGTCGCCGCGCTGACCGCCGTCGCAGCGCACGGCGTGGACCCGGGTGCGCCGCTCGCAACGTTTGTCGATTCCGCGGATGGCAACGTCGCCGTTGCGGCGTGCCGCGCCGCCGTGGCGAGCGGCCGCTGCGATGTTTTATCCGCACTGCGGGCCCGCGCAGGTGACCACCAGCCGCTGGTCGCGTTCGAGGCTGCCCGGGCCGGACTGCTGCTCGGTGATCGCACGTGGTCACTCGACATGCTGGATCGCCTGGTCGACGATGGCATCGGATTGCCAGCGCTGCGCCTGCAGCTGATGGCCCTCGACATCCATGACGGCAGGGCTCGGCTCAAGCGCCTGTCGGCCGGCCCGCAGCGCGACAGACTGCTGGTGCAAGGCACGGCTTTTGTCGGCGATCCGGCACTGCTTCCCTGGCTGATGCAGAAAGTGCAGGATCTCGCGCTTTCGCGTCTCGCGGGCGCGTCGATCGCCGCAATCACGGGGCTGGACCTTGCAGCGCAGGGTCTGGACCGTCCCAGACCACCTGACGCGCCTGCCATTCTCTCGGACGACCCTGCCGAACCCGATGTCGAAACCGATGAGGACGATAGCCTGCTCTGGCCTGACCCAGACAAGCTCAGCGAGTGGTCGACTCATCACGGGTCGGCATGGACCGGTGGCACACGACTATTGATGGGAGCACCGCTGTCGCCAGCCCATGTCCTCGACGTGCTGGCGCGAGGTCTGAATGGACAGCGCATTGCGGCGGCCGATCACCTGTGCCTGCTGCAGCCCGGGACGGCGCGGTTCAATACCTCGGCCCCTGCGTGGCGCCAGGCCCGCCGGCTCGCAGCCCTTCGCCCCTGAGACGATCCGCCCTGTAAGGCTGGCTCGGACCTGAATCCACCAGCGAGAGCGGACGGGATTGTGCCGCCCGATCTGGTGAATGCTGACGCGTAAAGTACGGTTGCGGTCCCTCGTCGCTAGGATGTCCATGGTTGATTTCGAATCTATCGCCCGCTCGTCCACCGATATCTGGTACGACCATGAGTGCATGGTGATCCAGGCTCAAGTTGAGCGCCTGTCACCGAATGAATGGGAAGAGTTCGAACGGAAATGCCTCGCCGCTCCGGCCGCCTCGCAGGAGCGCCTTGCATATGTTCTAGGTGTGAAGTGTCAACAGGTTCTTTCGTGAGACTGAGAGGCGGCTCATGGGAACCTTGAGGCCGATGCCGTGGTGCTGCCGGTGCCAGTTGTAGAAGTGCGTCCAGACCGGGAGGGCCTCTCGGCGCACCTCTGAGCTGGCGTAAGTGCGTCCATACGCCCATTCGCGCAAAGCCGACTGGATGAACCGCTCGGCTTTGCCGTTGGTCTGTGGTCGGAACGCTCGGGTGAACTTCTGTGCGATGCCGTTTTGCAGGCAGGCCTCGCCGAAGGCTGCTGAACGGAAGGCAGGCCCGTTGTCGGTGAGCACGCGTTCGATGCACACGCCCAGGCCTTGGTAGTAGGCCACCGCGTCCCTGAGGAACGCCGTGGCGCTCTCTTTGCGTTCATCCGGGTGCATCTGCGTGAAGGCGATGCGGCTGTGGTCATCCACAGCGACGAACACGTACTCCCAGCCAACGTGGCGCGAGCGCTTTTGGCGATTACCTGTGATGCGGTGGCCTACGTCCTCGAACCGGCCAAGCTTCTTGATATCGATGTGGAGCAATTCGCCAGGCGCTTCGCGCTCGTAGCGCTGGATCGGCTCAACTGGGCGAAGGTCGCTCAGGCGCGACAGCCCGGCACGCTTGAGCACGCGGCTGACCGTTGCCTTGGACACGCCCATATACGTGGCAATCTCCGCTTGGAGCCGTAGCTTGCGGCGCAACTCGACGATTGTCTTGGCGACCTGAGCATCGATGCTCCTGGGCGATCGCGCGGGGCGCGAGGACTTGTCCAGCAAGGCATCGGCCCCACCAGCCAAGTAGCGGCCGTGCCACTTGCGCGCAGTGACGGCGCTGACTCCCTGCTTGAACGCAGCATCTGATGCGCTCAAACCACGTTCGGTGATGTCTTGCACAAGCTCCAGGCGGCGAAGGTACGTCAATCGGGCATTCTTATGGGTGTTCATCCGGAGTTCGAGGTTATGAGTTGGACTGGGGTTTTGGCGAATGCCAGTCTCTCAAAACCTTGCCGGGTGAACACCCGCAACAACCTATTGAACCTTCACATCTAGGCGAGATAGATAGCCCATCGAGCGCTCACTTGCTGCTTAGGCTTTGCAAAAGCCCTGAGCGCGAGACAACACTGACTGCACGTGAGTCACTTCGACAGTTGAGATTTGAGTCCGTGAAAGCCGGCGCGCTCAGCTTGTCCTCTGCTGCGAGCGGCACCTCAATCAACGAAGTATTGGACTGGTTCGAGCGTTCAGATATTTCGTTGAATAGCTGAAGTGTCATCCGGGCTGGTTCAGGGTGACCGCTGTGAGCCACCTCGACCAAGGCGACCCAATCTCGAACAACTGGGTCGAGAACCCGACGCGCCCGATCGCACTACCGGCACCATTCGGTCGTGGCGTTCCCAGCCGTGCAACGGCTGCTCATGCGATCCAGGTAATACGCCCGCGGCCCCGGCAAGCGGCCCCAGGTGGTTCGAGGCTTGGGCCCGCCTTCCTCCCCGGCGTCTGGCGGCGTCTCGGTGTTCTTCGTGCGGCCCGTCAGGTAGTTGATGCTGAACTCGCCTTCCTCGCCCGTGTTCCGAAGGCGCGATGTGATGTCCAGCCCGATCAGGCGAAAGCGGTCTTCCTCGAGGCGAAAGCGGAATATGTAGTGTGCGGAGCCCCACGAGCCGCAGCTGGACCAGTTGCTCAGGTCGATGGTCAGCACCCCTTGGCGGATGGCCATGGCTTCTTCGCCCAAGGGATCGGCCAGACAGGGCGCCTCCGCATCGTTCTCACTCGGCAAGAAGCGATCGGTCTGCAGGCCCTTGCGCCATCCCGCCGGCCCCTGGAACAGCACCAGCAGCCGCCGCGGATTGAGGTTCAGCTGCGATGTGCCCAATCCATCGTTCCGATGAATGTTGGCAGGGTTGGTGCGTTCCAGAACGAGCACGGCATCCTCACGCCCATCGCCGTCAAGATCGCCCTGCACCTGCTGGATCAGTTTCCAGCCCGCCGGCACCCAGGCCTTGAACAGGCCCTGTGGTGCGGCGCGACTGGCCGTGGGCCAGCCCATCGCCATCATCAGCACAAGAGGGAGCAGCATCAAACGCATGGGCAACTTCGGGTCGTGAAAGAAATGGAGCGTAACGCCCTGACGCGACGACCTAAGTCACTGGCAGCGCATCGGCGCGCGCCGCACAGTGCGGGCACGCCCGCTTTTGGACCGGACCATGCCCGACCTGAACGTCCCCAGCCTCTTCGCCGTCCTCGGTCCCGTTCTTCTGTTGCTGGGCGCGGGCCGATGTCTGGCCACGCGCACATGGCATCCCCAAGGCCGCACCTGGCTGATCCTGGGGCTGATCTTTTCCGCGGTGGCGGTATGGTTGCGTCTTCACCCCGCCTGAATGGCGGCGGTATGACTTTCGTTGATTGCCAAGGAGGCCCACAACCGGGATAAACGAAGCTCGGGTGAGTCCGACGTTGTCCATCGGCGAAGCCCCCCGACTTCGGAGTTTTCCATGAACCTGGTGATCCAAGCTCACACCCTCAAAAATGAGCCCCTGTCACAGCCCATTACCGGCCGCTTCGATGAGCGGGGCGGCACCATCGGGCGCTCGGACACCAACACGCTGGCGCTGCCCGACCCCGAGCGCCACATCTCCCGGCTGCACGCCGAGGTGTGGTTCAACAACGGTTCCTTCTCGATCCGCAACGTCGGCAGCGCCAATGCCATCCTCGTCAACGGGCGCACCATCGCCCCCGGAGAAGGTTCCCCCATCGCCGATGGCGATGAGCTCGTGGTGGGCGCCTACACGTTGCGGGTGTCGCACCATGTCCCATCGCAGATCCGCCCGGCAGCGCCTGCGGTCGATGGCAGCACGGTGATCCGATCTTCGGCCGGAGAATCCAAGACGAGCCCGCCGCAGCCGCGCGTCATTCCACGCCCCACCATGCCGCCGGCCACCTCGCCCGCGCCCACACCGGCGCCAGCCACGGCGGCCGATCCCTTCGCCGATCTGTTCGGCTCGGCCCAGGCCCCGGCACCCACACCTGGGCCGTCATCGGGCGACCCGTTCGCCGATCTGTTCGGTGGCGCCGCACCGTCGCCGGTGCCTGCCCCAGCACCTTCAGCACCGGCCACCCCAGCCGCGCAAGGCGCCGCCCGCCTGCCCGACGATTTCGACCCCTTCGCCGACCTGCCCCCACCCAAGGCCTCCACCGCTTCCGGCCTTGGCGATTTCATGTCCGGGGCGCCGGCTCCGGCCACCGGCAAGCCGTCCGACGCCGCTTTCGCCGACCTGCTGGGTACGCCGGAACGCTCCTCATCGTCGAGCCTCGACGACATGTTCGGGCTCGACAAATCAGGCCATTCGGGCAAAGACCCGCTGGCCGACTTCATGGCCCCCGGTGCTGGGCTGGGCGGCCCCCATGAATCCGCGCCTTCGCAGGATCCGCTGGCGATGTTCGGTACCACGCCCCCCGCCACACCGGCGACACCTGCCAACTTCAATCACACCCCCGAACTGCGCGGCGCCTACACCCCGCCCGCGGTGCAGAAGGATCCGGTCACGGTTCCGAACCAGCGGGCCTCTGGCGCAGCCTCCGGCGCACCCAAGGCCCCGCCGCCGCGCCCGCCCGTGTCCATCCCGGCGCCCCGCCCGGTGTCGCCCCCGGGAAGCGCTGCGCCGCCCCGCCAGCCCCCCTTCCCGCACGAGATGGCCGAGACCACGATGCCGCACATGCGTGTCACGCGGCCGCTGCCAGGCGACGACGACGAGCCTGTATCGGCCCCGATGCCGCTGAACCCGCTCATCGCATCCACTCCGTCTGCACAGCCGGACACGCGACCACCAGCGGCATCCACCACCACGGGGGTACCGGCGGCGTCGTTGGCCGCGCGCACGGGCACGCCGGACGAACTGTGGGCCGCCTTCTGCGCAGGTGCCGGCGTGTCGATCCCCCTGCCACAAGGCCTGAACCCGGACCTCATGCGCGTCATTGGCCAGGTGCTGCGGCATTCGGTCGACGGCACGCTCAAGCTGGTGGCCGTTCGCGCCACGGCGAAACAGGAGCTGCGCGCCCAGGTCACCACCATCCAGTCGCGCAACAACAATCCGCTGAAGTTCTCACCGGATGGCGGCGCGGCCATCGAGCAGTTGCTGCAGCCGCCGATGCGTGGTTTCATGGCCGGCCCGCAAGCCGTCAACGACGTGATGGACGACCTGCTGGGCCATGCGATCGGCACCATGGCCGGCATGCGTGCGGCGCTCGCCGGCGTGTTGGGCCGCTTCGAACCCGGCCAGCTCGAGGCCAAGCTGGGCGCAGGCGGCATGATGGACACCCTCGTGCCGATGCACCGGCGCGCCAAGCTGTGGGAGCTTTACCTGCAGCATTTCAAGCGCATCCAGGGCGATGCCGAAGAGGACTTCCACGAGCTGTTCGGCAAAGCCTTCATCCGCGCCTACGAAGACCAGCTCGACAGGCTCAACCGCCATCCGGACGTGTGATCACGGCATGACTGTTCCGCAGAAAGTTCATTGAGATGCTGCATGTCGAGATTGCTGCGTGCAGCGAGACCGGAGACCGCACCCACAACGAAGACGACCTGCGCTACGGCAACACCGGCCCGTTGTGGCATGCCGTGCTGTCCGACGGCGCAGGCGGCCACCGGGGCGGCGCCATCGCGTCTGACCTGGTGGTGCGCTTGGCCGCGCTCGGGATGCAGTCGGCACCTCAGGCCACTCCCGAGACGCTCACACGCATCATCTGCGATGCCCATGCCGCGCTCGGCGAACAACAACACGGCCGCCGGGGCCACGAGCGCATGCACGCCACCGTCGTGGCCCTGTGGATCGACACCCGCCGCGAGCAGGCCGTCTGGACCCATGTGGGCGACTCTCGCCTCTACCTGCTGCGCCACGGGCAGGTCCAACGGGTCACGAACGACGACAGCGTCGTCGAACGCATGGTGCATGCCGGTTACCTCTCGCGCGCCGAAGCCCGCTACCACCCCCGCAAGAACCAGTTGTTGAGTGCGATGGGCTCTGCTGAATCGGTCGAGCCCAACACCGTCGAGCAAGTCGTCCCCATCGACGATGGAGATGCCTTCCTGCTGTGCACTGACGGCTGGTGGGATCACTTCGAGCCGCGAGACATCGAGACCGCCTTCGTCGCGGCGAAATCGCCCCAGCACTGGCTGGAGATCATGGCCGAACAGATCCGCCGCGCCGGGGTCACGAACCAGGACAACTACAGCGCGGTGGCAGTCTGGATCGGGGACCCGGCCGAGACCACGTGTGTGGGGGAGTACCTCTGATTTTGATGTCGGCGAACTGCGTTTCCGCTGAACAGCTTCGGGCGTTCTTTCGCGAGCCTGCGAACTTCGCGAACCGCCCCGTCGATGAGCTTTTCGCCGCGCTCGGTCCGTCGCACCAGTATGACGATTGGGACTGGGGGCGCCTGGTTTACGATTGGCGCCACCCCGAGGCTTGCTTCCGGGTGGTCACCCAGGCGGGACGCGTGATGTCCGTATACCTGCTGGAGTTTGACGATACGAGCAGATTCGGAACGGGCATCGAGACGGTATGGGAAAGGCCTGCTGGCGCTCATCTCAAGCCTTGAAGCGCGACGCTTGTGGCATGAGCATCAAGCGGATGTACCGGTTCCCGAGGCGCGCGCAAATGCCTGATTGTCAGAAGGCTCGCCACCCATGAAAACGGGCCCGGCATGCTGATGCATGCCGGGCCCGTTGTGTGCCGTCACCCTCACCCGCCCCTTGGCTTGCACCAGGGGCGGCGGGCCGCGCTCAGCGCTTCTTGACAGGCGGCAGGTCGGTGCAATGGCCTTCGGCCGCCTCGGCGCACAAGCCAATGCTTTCGCCCAGCGTCGGATGCGGATGGATCGTCTTGCCGATGTCGATCGCGTCCGCGCCCATCTCGATGGCCAGCGCCACTTCGCCGATCATGTCGCCGGCGTGCGTGCCCACGATGCCGCCGCCGATGATGCGGTGCGTTTCCTCGTCGAAGATGAGCTTCGTGAAGCCTTCGTCGCGGTTGTTCGCGATCGCCCGGCCCGAGGCCGTCCACGGGAACACGCCCTTCGTGAACTTGATGCCCTTGGCCTTCGCTTCGTCTTCGGTGACGCCCACCCAGGCCACCTCGGGGTCGGTGTAGGCCACGCTCGGGATCACGCGCGCATCGAACGCCGCCTTCTCGCCGAAGGCCACCTCCGCCGCCACATGAGCCTCGTGCACAGCCTTGTGCGCGAGCATGGGCTGGCCGACGATGTCACCGATCGCGAAGATGTGGGGCACGTTGGTGCGCATCTGGGCATCGACCGGGATGAAGCCGCGGTCGCTCACCGCGACGCCGGCCTTGTCGGCGCCGATGCGCTTGCCATTGGGCACGCGGCCCACGGCTTGCAGCACCAGGTCGTACAGCTGCGGCTCCTTCGGTGCGCCCTCGCCTTCGAACGTCACCAGGATGCCCTCCGGCGTGGCCTTGGCCCCGACCGTCTTGGTCTTGAGCATGATGTTGTCGAAGCGCGGCGTGTTCATCTTCTGCCACACCTTGACCAGGTCGCGGTCGGCGCCGAGCATCAGCGAATCCATCATTTCCACCACGTCCAGGCGTGCGCCCAGCGTGCTGTACACCGTGCCCATCTCCAGGCCGATGATGCCGCCGCCGACCACGAGCATGCGCTTGGGCTTCTGGCGCAATTGCAGTGCACCCGTGGACGTGACGACGCGCGGGTCATCCGGCAGGAAGGGCAGCTTCACGGCCTCAGAGCCGGCCGCGATGATGGCCTGCTTGAAGCGCACGACCTGGCGCTTGCCGTCGGCCGCGGTCACAGCGAGGTGGTACGCATCGACGAACTCGCCCTGGCCGTTGAGCACGGTGACCTTGCGCATCTTCGCCATGGCCGCCAGGCCACCGGTGAGCTTGCCGACCACCTTCTCCTTGTGCTGGCGCAGCTTGTCGAGGTCGACCTGCGGCTCGCCGAACGCCACGCCCAGCGCGTCGAAATGCCTGGCCTCGTCGATCACGGCCGCGACGTGAAGCAGCGCCTTCGACGGGATGCAGCCCACGTTCAGGCACACGCCGCCGAGCGTGGAATAGCGCTCGACCAGCACGGTCTTCATGCCGAGGTCGGCCGCCCGGAACGCGGCCGAATAGCCACCGGGCCCGGCGCCGAGCACGAGCATGTCGCACTCCACATCGGCCGAGCCGCCATAGGCCCCGGCAGCGACCGGCACCGGCGCAGCGGCCGCCGGGGCGGGAGCTGGCGCAGGTGCAGCAGGTGCCGGCGCGGGGGCAGCCGCCCCGGCGTCCTGCGCCTCAAGCGTCAGGAGCACCGAGCCTTCGCCGACTTTGTCGCCGAGCTTGACCTTCAGTTCCTTGACGACGCCGG